>Ga0318563_10000190_pt1 | contig 26163 bp, 27 predicted proteins | sample GRESIP066b5f19_FD_203689 | JGI IMG/M metagenome (GOLD analysis project Ga0318563, IMG submission 203689) | Tropical soil microbial communities from Luquillo Experimental Forest, Puerto Rico - GRE.SIPMG.066b5f19 | ecosystem: Environmental > Terrestrial > Soil > Tropical forest > Bulk soil... | reverse complement strand
CCGGATTGTTTCAGTAAATCCCCTCTCCTTTCTTCTTCCCGGGCTGACCTTCGCGCTGGTGGCGGGATTTGTAGGAGAGATTGTTCTGCGCGGAGTAGCCTTCCGCCTGCTGGAAGAGCTTCTGGGTACCGCGATTGCCCTCGGAGGCTTCGTCCTGCTTTTTGCCCTGATGCATCTCCGTCAGCCTGGAGCTACCCTGCTTTCTGTCCTTTCAATCGCAATACAGGGGGGTCTGCTTCTTTCTGCCTCTTATGTTTTTGCCAGAAATCTCTGGGTGCCCATATTCCTGCATTTCGCCTGGGATCTGGCGGAGCCTGGGATCTTCGGGGGATCCAACCCCGGGACCAGTCTTGACAGGAGCCTTTTTCACAGTACGTCCGGTGGCCCGGGAATCCTTTCGGGTGGGCAATTCGGACCCGGGAACTCCCTTCAGGCGACGCTGTTTTGCCTGGCCCTCTCAGGCTGGTTCCTCTGGAAGGCCCGGCGGCGCAATCATATCCTGCCGCCTGCCTGGAAAAGATGACCCGCATGGCTTGGAGGGAAATCCATTTCCCCTGACCAATTCCTTTATGGGAAGACGCATTATACCTGGGCATGGTCAATTCCTGATGATCATCAGTTTTGCATAATTGAGCATGATCTTTTTTTCCCCGTTCAGTTCAAAATTTACCGTGGCAATGGGATTGTGGGCTGATCCTTCCACCTTGGTAACTTCTCCAAAACCAAATTTCAGGTGCTCAACCCGCTGACCAGGCTGAAGGCCGGAGGTGTCACTCGGTACAAAGCCCGGTGAGGGAACATGTTCCCTGGTAGCGGGCTTCGGTGCCTGGCCGATATATGAAGGTTTTGACGGCTGGCTCGTGCGCCCGGATTTTAGTCCGCCGTCCCCTCCGCCTGATTCCCAGGCCCGTGATCCGAATCCCCGGTTCATGCGGTCATACGCACTGCCCGGGAGGCCCTGGTTACGCGCACCGCCACCGGCGAAACTTCTGTCCAGATGATCCTCCGGAATTTCTTCGATAAAACGGCTTGGATCATTCTGCACTACCGTCCCGAAACGATACCTCGTATTGGCGTAAGTGATCCACAATTTGTATTTGGCTCTCGTGATGACCACATAAAACAATCTTCTCTCTTCTTCGAGTTCTTCACGCGTATTGATTGACATGGCGTTGGGAAAAAGCGATTCCTCCAGTCCTGCAGCAAATACACAACTGAATTCAAGCCCCTTGGCGGAATGGATGGTCATCAGTTTTACCGTGTCGGCCTCGGGATCTTTTTCGTCGGCATCCGTCAGTAGGGTGATCTGCTGAAGGTAGGAACCCAGCGAAGCCGTCTGGCGGCCAGCGGCCCTGTTTTCTGCAGCCTCCTCCAGTATAATGCCGTCTTCATCTATCATTGAAAGGTCCTGCTGGGTATCCACCCACTCTTTTATGCTGTTGAGCAGCTCCTGGATATTTTCATACCGGGCCAGTCCTTCGGTCGTCTTATCGTTGAACAGCTCCCTCACAATATTTGTCTGTTTACCCACGTGCACAGCCACTTCATAGGCATTGCGCGAAGAAAGCATACTGGCAAAACTCCTGATCATCAGTACAAAATTGCTGATGGCTTCCAGTGTGGCGCCTTTAAAACCGAATCCGGCTGCTTTTTCCAGTACCTGCCACATCGGGATGTTTCCCTCATTGGCAGCCAGGATGGCCCTGTCGATGGACGACTTTCCGATACCACGGGCAGGAAAATTGATGATTCTTTTCAGGGATTCCTCATCGTTGGGGTTGATGATGACCCGCAGGTAGGCCAGATAATCCTTGATCTCCTTTCTCTGGTAAAAGCTGATGCCCCCGTACATGGTATAGGCAATACCCATCCTCCTGAGGCTCTCTTCAAAGGCCCTGCTCTGGGCATTGGTTCTGTACAGCACCGCAAAGTCCCGGTTGCTGTAGTGATTGCGCAGTTTCTGTTCCTGGATGGTATCGGCCACATATTTTCCCTCATCATTATCGGTGAGGGTTCTCACCAGGCGGATCTTTTCCCCCCCGGCATTGTCGGTCCAGAGATTCTTCGGAATCTGGCTCTTGTTGTTCCTGATCACTTCATTGGCCACATTGAGGATGTTCTGTGTGCTTCGGTAATTCTGCTCAAGCTTGACTACCCTGACATCCTCATAATCCTTCTGGAACTGCAGGATGTTGGCAATGGTGGCGCCACGGAAACTGTAGATGCTCTGGGCATCATCACCGACAACGCATACATTCTCGTGGACAGCGCCCAGGAGTTTGATGATCTCGTATTGTGCCGGGTTGGTATCCTGGTACTCGTCGATCAGGATGTACCTGAACTTATGCTGGTATTTATGCAGGGCATCAGGGGAAGTTTTCAGCAGCTCGTAAAACTTGAACAGCAGGTCATCAAAATCCATCGCCCCGTTCTTGAAACATCTTTTCGCATACCGGTCATAGATCTGGGCGATCGCCGGGCGGTTGCTCCGCATATCTTCCTGCTGTATGGAATAGTCCGCCGCATATTCAGCGGGGCCGACCAGGCTGTTCTTTGCCTGGGAGATCCGGTTGTACACAACATTGGGTTTGTAGTGCTTGTCATCCAGGTCGAGTTCGTTGACCACCGTTTTCACGACGCTCTTCGCATCATCAGTATCATAAATGGTAAAATTGTGAGGATAGCCCAGTCGGTGGGCTTCCGCACGCAGGATGCGTGCAAACACGCTGTGGAAAGTACCTATATACAGGTTTCTGGCATCGGTGTTTCCGAGAATCTTTTCCACCCGCTCCTTCATTTCCCGCGCTGCCTTATTGGTAAAGGTCAGGGCCAGTATGCGGAAGGCATCCACGCCCCTGGCCATCAGGTGGGCTATCCGGGTGGTGAGTACTTTTGTTTTTCCGCTTCCTGCCCCTGCCACAATCATCAGAGGTCCCTCGGTATGCAACACGGCTTCCTTTTGCTGCTCATTCAAACCGGCTAAATAATCAATCATACGGCGAAGTTAAGTCCACACCCGTCCTCTCCCAAAGAGCAGGCGCAATAAAGTTGCCCACAAAAAATAGCTGCAAAAATGGATGGTTGATCAGGGGCGATCCAGCGGGCATACTCAGGATCCCCGCTGGGATCCACCGGTAAGTTTGGTATTCCTGGAAAGTGCTTTTGAACTGGCTTTGCCCTTGGATGACAAAGAGCCTCCCTTCGGATTTTGCCGGCTCAATGCTTTATTTCCTTTTTTCTTTTTGTTGCTGTTATTGAGAAGAGACATAAGTTTTTGTTTTTCCGGTATAAAATTAAGGATAATGCAAGATTAGGCAAGAACAGCTTCGGGAACGCGGGACGAGCGGTCAGGTTCAGTACAGCAAGCTCGGCCGGTGCCGGTTCAAAGGGCAAAACCCCGAATCGATGCGGCTGAAATCCGCGGCGGGTTTCTGTGAACAGGTCAGCCTCCAATTCGCAATTCTGTCAAATTATATACTGATTTTGCCCTTCTTTCATTTCCTTTGCATTCGTCATGCACAAGGAATTGTATTTCGACATCAGTTCCCAGGAAACCGGGGGAAGCCTCTACCGGGTGAGCCAGGAGGGTAAACCCAGTTTTTTCTATTACAGCTACAGTACTTATGATGAAGCCAGGGATGAAATCAGGGTTTTTGAAAAAAAATATCCTGACTTTGCCTCTTTCTGGTCAGAGCTCAAGGGGAATCCGGAGTGGTTCTACCTGCATCCGCTGTTTATACATCCCGAACAGCGTGACTACATCCGCCAGGAATTGCAGGAAGTAAACTGGTCGGTACAGCCGGACAGGAAATGGCAGGAAAGCCACCAGCGCCAGTGGAAGAAAGTGCTGGAAGCACCGGAGAATTATTACCGGAAGGACTAGCCGCGCGAAGACCTGAAAAAAGGCAATGGGTGTCAGGCGGCCCCAGTGAAATATTTGCGCAAGCTGAATATTTTGATCAATTTTCATTACAAAATCCTCGTCTATGGGAGAATTGAATCTTCCGGGAAATACCCAGGAGCCGGACGCTGCAGCTCCTGCCCCTGCCGTCCCGGCCAAAAAACACAGGCCTGAAGTCGTCCCGGTAAGAAACCTGAGAGAATATATCGGGGAATCGATCCTGATCGTGTTCAGTGTCCTGCTGGCCCTGATCCTGACCGAGGTTATCAACAGCTTTAACGAGCGCAAGCAAACACGCGCCCTCCTTCAGGATATCCGCGCTGAACTTTTTCACAATAAAAAAGTGGTGGACGCGCAGTACCACTATCACCTCTCGGTGATACATACCCTCGATTCAGCCATCTCCCATCCTGAATTTGCCAGGGGCTTCCTGGTCGACGGCGAGATCAATTTTGAAATGATCGTCCCCTATGGAGTACTGAAGGGAGATTTGCTGGCAGTTGCCTGGGATGTGGCCAAAAGCCAGAATATTGCCTCAAGGACGGATATCCCCACTCTGGAACTGCTCACCGATATATACAACGACCAGGAAAGGATCACCAAGGTGGAGGATGAAATTGGAAAGCTGGTATTGAGTATGGAGTCCAGGAAACCGGACAACCTGCATTTGACGCTGATCCTTCTCCGCGATAATTTCAAGGCCTGGGCTACCGGGCGGGTGCCGAACCTGCTCGGGAAATACCAGCGGGCGATCGATCACCTGGGAGAAAAATAGAGACAATCCGGATCACCCCGCCTGCACGGAAAAATAAAATCGGCTCAGGCTTCCAGAAATTCTTCGCAGTTCACATCGATCATGGGTCTGCCCAGTCTCTGCAGAAACTCGTTGCAGCGCTGGAGCAATCGGGGATGGATGTTCGAAGAATAGTAATCCCCCCTGTACCAGAAACCGACGAGTTCGTCCCGGGAAGTCAAGGTCTCCGGGGTCCCGTCCTTCAGGATGATCCAGTGGAGCTGCGACAGATCGTTATCCGGAAGATGACTGAAGACCCCGCAGTTCAGCAATTCCCGCGTCAGGTCAACTATTGGATGGCTCATAATCCAGCAATTTGTTTGACGAAAGTTCAGGGTTTAATATTACCGGGTTGTAAATTCTTTGTTATGAAACTGTATAAGCCGCCGGCTGTGGATTGAATGTGGACGGGGAAGCTTTGCCTATCCCGCAAAATAAGGAAGTGGTTCTTCCCCCGGGGAAAATGTATCTTTAGCGCTCATCACCAAACCCGATTCGCTGCATCATGAAAAAATTATTTCCAGTTGCCGTTCTCAGCATTTTTTGTTTCACCGGACAGCTTTGTGCGCAGGATACCCCCTTTATACGGCCCAACCTTTCTGAAGCCGGATGGACGGCCCTGTTCAAACCGGATTTATCCGATGCCATTTTCCCCCGGGGTGTATGGACCGTATCCGGAGCAGTGATCACCGCCTCCAGGGATGAAGCCCTTTGGACAGAAAAGTCATATGATGATTTTGTCCTTGACCTGGATTTCAAAAATGCTGATGGAACCAACAGCGGGGTCATGGTCCATGTGAGTGACATCAAGGATTGGGTCCCTCACTCCATTGAAATACAAATCGCCGATGACTATTCCGAAGAATGGGGTAAGGCACCCCGTAACTGGCAGTGTGCGGCGATCTTTGGTCACAAGCCTGCCACTAGACAGGTCCTCAAAAAACCGGGTGAATGGAATCACTATACCATTACCTGCCGCGGGAAAAAAATCTGGGTCGTCCTTAACGGAGAACTGGTGAACAGCTTTGACATGAGTCTCTATACTTCTGCCCAGACCAATCCCGACGGAACAAAGGTTCCTTCCTGGCTCAGCAATCCTCCTTCCACCCTGCCGCTGCACGGGCACATTGGTTTCCAGGGAAAACATGCCGGGGCGCCGATCTATTTCAGGAATATTTTTATCAGGGAGCTTAAACAGGCGGGGGTCTGAGGTTTGGGCTGGCCGCCAGGGATACAGCCGGATTTTTCTACCTTTGCCCCTTATTTCATACACTCAAAAATTTGAACGATCATGCCCGGTTTTGAATTGTTTGGAGAAGCGGAACGCAGGGAAGTAAACGAGGTCCTGGAGACTGGCATCCTGATGCGTTATGGATTCGATGGTCCCCGCAGAGGAATCTGGAAATCAAAGGAACTGGAAGAAGCCATCTGCCAGAAATTTGGCTGCGGGTATGCACAGCTGACCTCCAGCGGGACCTCTGCCTTGACCACAGCGCTGACTGCACTGGGCATTGGCTCCGGGGATGAGGTGATCATGCCCACCTTCACATTTGTAGCAAGTTTTGAGGCGGTATTGAGCGCGGGAGCCATCCCTGTCCTGGTCGATATTGATGAAACCCTGACACTCGACCCGGAGGCTGTCCGCAGGGCCATCGGTCCTAAAACCAGATGCATCATGCCTGTCCATATGTGTGGCAGCATGGCTGACCTTGACCCCCTGCTGCAGATCTGCCGGGAAAATCAGCTCCTGTTGCTGGAGGATGCGTGCCAGAGCATCGGGGCGGCCTACAAGGGAAAATACCTGGGAACCATAGGAGACGCCGGCACATTCTCTTTTGATTTTGTAAAGACAATCACCTGCGCGGAAGGCGGGGCCGTCCTTACCAGCAGGGAAGACATTTTTACCAAATGTGACGGATTTTCGGATCACGGTCATGACCACAGGGGGGCAGACCGGGGAGCTGACCTGCATCCCTTCCTGGGTTATAATTTCCGGATTTCAGAATTGCATTCCGCGGTAGGGCTGGCCCAGATCCGCAGGCTGGATGAATTTTTGAAAATCCAGAAAAAAAATCATCAGCACCTCAAAAATATTCTTTCCCAGGTTCCCGAGGTTTCTTTCAGGGCGATCCCGGATGCGGCAGGGGACAGTTGCACCTTCCTCAGCTGGTTTCTTCCAACGGAAGCCATCACCGTGGCGGTTTTGCAGGAAATGAAGGATGCGGGTATTGCGGGCGGACATTTTTACTGGTATGATCACAACTGGCATTATATCCGCAAATGGGATCATTTGAAAAAGAACATCACGCTCAACCGTCTGCATGAGGACCAGCGGCAGGCGCTGGAAAAATTGCAAAGAACATCCTTTGCGGCCAGTGATCAGCTCATGAGCCGTTGCGTGTCCAGTTCCATCAGCCTTTTGTGGACGGAGGAACAGACCGAACAGAAAGGCAGGGCCCTCCAGGCAGCCATCAGAAAAGTCCTGAGCAGGCAGAAGGTAACCCTGTGAGGAATTCTTTCGGAAATTATTTCTGCGCTCATTTTTATTGCGGAAGATTGTCTTTCAACCGGAAAACACTATTTTTTCCCTTCCAGGAAATTGACATACTCCAGGGAGCCCAGCCTGAAGCGAAGGGGAATATGGGACAATTTTTCAAACTCCCATTCCTTTTTGCAAAAGAACCCGAAATGGCTGGTATAATAGTCCCCGGCAAGTCCATGCACACGGATGCTGGCAGGAACCTGCCCCTGAAAGGATTCCTCCCGGAACCGGTCTGCCTGATCAAACGGGTAGGCTGCCCCTAATGTCACCGGCAGCGCTTTTTCCGTCAAGACCAGGTGATCCGGTAAAATGAAAACCTTTTTACCGGCATCTGACTGACCCATTAGCTGGTTCACAAAAATCAAAAGCGGGCATGCAACAATAAAACTTATAATTCGTTTGCCGCGATTATTCATATTTGTATGTAAATTTACGGCTCGATTTTTGTGGATGGGCCGGTTCCCCAAAATAAATTTTGCTGCCGGCCGGGCAAAAACCCCTTGGCGATGGCATTGAGTCAATCTTTACAGCAAAAGTTATTACAAAAGCTTTCTCCCCAGCAGATTCAGCTTATGAAATTGCTGCAGGTGCCCACTGCCAACCTCGAAGAAAGGATCAAGGAGGAACTGGAGGAGAATCCTGCCCTGGAGGTAACTGAGGAAAATCACGAAGACGGCCTCTCTGAAGATTCCAAGGATGAATTTGACAATGCTGACGAGGACGAGTTCGAATCCGAGGGAAGTGAAGAGGAGTATGACAACATAGATATCAGCGAATACGTCAATGAATTTGACGACGATGTATCCGATTACAAGCTGAGGGACGATAACTACCCGGAAATGGACGAGCAAAAAACCATTCCTCACCGGGTTGAGACTTCATTCCATGAATTGCTGCTGGATCAGCTGGGCATGCTGTCCCTGGACGAGCGAACCCGCCGCATTGCCGAACAGATCGCCGGAAGCATTGACGACGACGGCTACCTTCGAAGAGACACTTCCTCCATCGTGGACGATCTGGCTTTCCGGCAGAACATCGAGACCAGCGACGAGGAAGTGGAGGAGCTCATCGGGAAGATCCAGCACTTCGATCCGCCGGGTGTCGCCGCACGGGATTTGCAGGAATGCCTCCTGCTGCAGCTCCAGCGGAAGAAATCCAGCGGCAGGTCCGTGGAAATGGCCATTGATGTACTTACCAATTATTTTGAGGAATTTACCAAGAAACACTACGATAAAATACAGCGGGGGCTAAACCTGGAGGACGAGGATTTCAAGGAAGTCATCAAACAGATCATCAGGCTGAATCCAAAACCGGGAGGCCATGTCGGGGAGACAAACAAAGCAGAGAGTTACGTGGTTCCCGATTTCTTCATCTTCAACAACAGCGGGGCCCTCGAACTCACCCTCAATTCACGCAATGCTCCGGATTTGCGCATCAGTGAAGGTTACCGCGAGATGCTGAAGGACTACGAAAGGGGGAGCAAGAAGGACAAGAGGCAGAAAGAAGCGGTCCTTTTCATCAAACAGAAAATAGATGCGGCCAAATGGTTCATCGATGCCATCAAACAAAGGCAGCAGACCCTTTACAATACCATGCATACCATCATGGACTACCAGCATGACTTTTTTATGACCGGGGACGAAACGATGCTGAGGCCCATGATCCTTAAAGACATTGCCGAGAGGACCGGCCTGGATATTTCCACGATAAGCCGGGTAGCCAACAGCAAATTTGTCCAGACCGAATTCGGTACCTACCGCCTGAAATTCTTTTTCAGCGAATCCCTGAGTACCGACAGCGGGGAGGAAGTATCAACCCGTGAGGTAAAGAAAATACTCTCTAACCTGATCGAAGGGGAGTCCAAGAAAAAACCGCTCAGTGATGAAAGACTGACAGAACTCCTCCAGGAAAAAGGATATAACATAGCCCGCCGTACGGTCGCCAAATACAGGGAACAGCTCAATATTCCGGTAGCCAGGCTGAGAAAGGAATTGTAATAATATTTCCTTCCTCAAAACTTCCTCATGAACTACCTTCGCCCCCAGAGAATCATTCCCACCACTGATGATACAGAACATGAATCTCGAGAATAACAGGGTCCGGCAGGATGAACCCGCTGCCATCCGGGCACTCGCTGCATTTTTCTCCTTTGTTTTCCATCCGTTGTTCCTGGCCAGTTATGTGATGGGTTTTTTGATTTTCATTCATCCCGCGGTGTTTACTGGATTTGAAAACAGGACTCGGGTATTCAGGTTTCTTTCGGTATTCACCTGTACCTGTTTCTTTCCGGCATTTGCTGTTTTTATCGGCTGGCGTCTGAAACTGATCAGGTCCATCCGGATGGACACTATACGGGACCGCCTCATCCCTTACGCCATAACCATGATCTTTTACTGGTGGGTATGGATCGTATTCAAGAACCTTGCGGACAGCCCGGTCGTCACCGTGAGATTTCTGCTGGGCTCATTTCTGGCCATCTGCGGCGGATGGATGTGCAATATTTTCTTCAAGATCAGCATGCACGGTATCGCGGCGGGAGGATTGCTGATGTTTTTTATCCTTTTTGCCCTCAGCGACACCTATGGGTCCGGCCTGTATCTCTCCGTCGCCGTACTGATCTGCGGCATTGTCTGCACCTCCCGGCTGATCGCCTCTGACCATTCTCCCTTTGAATTGTATACGGGTCTTCTGGTGGGGCTGCTGGCGGAGTTTATTTCCTGGCAGTTTTACAGCTGATTTTTCTCCCGGGCTCCTCCGTGAGAACCAGGCCAAAAAGAAAAGCCCAATCATAGGGTACGAACCTATATTGAGCTTTTTCACCTTCAAACCATCTGAAGTTTACGTCCTTGCCTAGCTATTAATGATCTTCGATCTGACTATATATTTTTTGGTCGGGTGATAGATAAATAAACAGGAGCCGTCCTTGATGGCATCAATCACTTCATCATTTTCCTCATAGGGAACAGCCGGGCATCCAAAACTTCTTCCGTTAAACGGATTTCCCTCCAGGAAATCTGCCCCTACGTATCGCGAGCCATGGATGACAATATTGCGCCTGTCTGCCCTGTCATTGATCCCCTTCTCGATGCCGTGAATCTTGAGGGAAAGACCATGGTCCCCGAAATAAGTGTGTTCGGTGATGTAAAATCCAAGGCTGCTTTTATGGGACCTGGGATTGTTAGAAAAAGACCGGGCGAATTCAGATCCTGATTTTCGGCCGTGGGCAACAAAGGTGTTGATGACAACCTTTTTTTGATCCAGATCGATCACATACAGCCGCTTGTTCCTGGATGACTGGCTGAAATCGCATATGGAAAGAACATTGCTTCGCTCCAGCATGTGGTGATCCGACAGGTAGGTATATCCTTTGTATGCATATTCGAAAGCCTGCCTGGAAAGACCGAAATCCTGCAGGTCGATTTCCTCATACAGGGAAGAAACCTCTTCTTCAAAATCTTCAGAAAATTTTTTCGGAGCTGTTGTCCGGTGATTTTGGATCCGGTGTGATTTGCGAACTGTTTTCTTTACCAAACCAGCATGAAGGATTGGTGATACAAATAACAACAATGCAGTTGCACAGACGGATAATGGATTAGTAAGGGTACGCATGACGCTGTGTTTTTCTGATATTCTCCTTATTCAAACGGGCACAACGCTAATATATTATCCTGAAGGAAATTACACAAGCTGCAAGGCCCCTATTTTTTATTGTGAAAAAATGAATTAATTAAAAATTTGGGTTGAAGTACTTAGTAATTTTACGAGACAAACAATCCGCTGCGTTGAAAATGCGTGCTGGTACTGGGTTCCGGCGCTCTTGTTTCAAAATGGGAAAAAATAAAAGCAGGTTTAACTGATTTTTGTTACGCTGAATTCGCTGGCATAAATTCTTATCAGCAGAAGGAACATCGAAATAAGAATGGGTCCGAAAATCAGACCTATAAATCCGAAAAGGTTTATGCCCAGGATCACACCAAAGGCTGTGATCAGCGGGTGCACATCCCCGATTTTTTTTTGAAGCCAGAATCTAAATATGCTGTCGACGGTGCTGATGACACCAAATCCATAGGCAAGCATGATGATGCCGGTAACATTCCTTCCTTCTGCAAACAGCAGGATGCCTACGGGAACATAGGCTAGGGCAGCTCCAACGACCGGCATCATGGAAGCGATACAGGTAACAGCAAACCAGAACAGGGGTTCTTTCACGCCGAGAACAACATATCCCGCCAGGCCCAGCAGACCCTGGAACAGGGCTATCAGCGGAATGCCGACGGCGTTGGAATAGACCAGCGCATTGGTTTCATGGCGAAGCAGGAGGACGTTTTCATTTTTCAACGGGATCCACTCCACCAGGGAGGATTCTATCTTTCTTCCGTTGATGAGCATGAAATAGAGAATGAAATAGGTAAATATGATGGTGATGATGCTGTTGAAAGTGGCGCCCAGGATCCGGGGAATGGTCTCTGCACCCCAGGTGGTCAGTTGCTGAATGTTGCTCTCTGAAATGATGTCGACACCATATTTCTCTTCGCGGCTGTAAATAAACTGCTGCAGGACCTTTAGCACTGCGGAGGAATGCTGGACCGCGAAATTGATCTTTGAAGAGAGCAGGTTGATCAGCATTGCAAAGGGAAGCATGATCACCAGGAAAGAGGCAAGCATCAGGAGCCCTGCGGTCACGGATTTCTTCCACTTGTATTTGCCGGTCAGGATATACATCCATTTTTTAAGGAGTACAAACAGGGTATAGGAGCCCAGCAGAGCCGGAAGAAAGGATTGAAGCTGTACGAACAAAACCACTGCCAGCAGAATGATGATCAGGAGAAGCAATACCTGCCGCACAATATTGTTGGAGATAGAGTTCATTTGTCAGCGAAGAAAGGTTCGGGTTAAAAATAACCAATAAAGCTTAAAAGTCTTTCTACCTTAGAGTCAATTAATTTATGCAGATAACTCCTCTATAGGTATGAAAACACTTTTTCTCATCCGACACGCCAAGAGCAGCTGGGATGAGCCGTCTGCCGACGACTTTGACAGGCCTTTGAACGAAAGGGGAAAAAAAGACGCCCCGGCAATGGCAAAACGAATGATCAGAAACAAGCTGGGTATTGATCTTTTTGTTTCAAGTCCCGCCAGGAGAGCAAAAGCAACAGCCAGGCTGTTTGCCGAAGCATTCAGCCATGAAGAAAAGGACATCTGTTATCACCAGGAACTTTACCAGGCAGACAGTTCAACGTTCTCATCCGTGATATCCAGGCTTGATGACAAGTACCAGAGCGTGGCGATTTTTTCCCACAATCCGGGCATTACGGATTTTGTCAACAGCATTACCGAGGTCCGGGTGGACAACATGCCCACCTGCAGTGTATTCGGTGTCCGGTCCGCGGCCAGGACCTGGAAGGAGTTTATTTCCCACCAAAAGGAGTTCCTTTTTTTTGACTTTCCCAAATCGGATGCGCATCACCGCTAGAAACCCCCGGCGATCCAGTCATCCACGGCCTCTCGGAGCAGGCTCCCGTCCGATTCGGGAGGCGCTGCAAAGGCAAACCGGCTGAGCTTTTCGGGATAGGCTGACAGGTCAAACGAAGACTGGTCCTCCGCATAGGCTAAACGCCTGCCGAACAGATACCCGGCGAGGTATTCCTGTTCCGGCTGGCCGGGAGTGGGGATCAGGACAGCTTTTTTTTCCAGGGACAAAAGATCCATAATGGTACTGTACCCCGAGCGGGCAATCACAAGTCCGGACTGAACAATTACCCTGCCCAGCTCCCCGGAGGGCAAATGATTGACCAGGCGTATGTCTGCCCTGGGCGGGGGAATTTCTGCCTCACCGGGAAGGCCCCGGACCAGGGTTATTTTTCCCGGAAAATTTTCAATCTGGCCCATCAGTTTTTTTTCCAGGATACTCCGCTGAGGCTCCGGCCCCGACAACAGAACTAGTAGGGATTGGGGATCAGGGATACCCTGTGTCCTTTCCAGCCTGGTCAGCGGCCCTATATAACGAAGGGGGATAGCCGGCAACCGGGAAGGATGAGACAACTCGCCGGCCAGGGGAGTGCCTGTTGCAAAATCCGGAACCCAGCAGGCCGAGAACCTGGATATCTTCCGGTAATGAACACTCATCAGCAGCCTTTCCCCTATCCGTCCCAGGGGAGTCCTGATGGCCAGCTGGTGGCAGACAAAAATGCTCCGCACACGGGGATGATAAAGCCCGTACCGGTTATCAGAAATGATTCCGTCCAAACCCTCGGAGTCAATGAACCGGCTAAGCCAGCGCCTCTCCCGATTGATCTGAATCAATATCTTGGGAATTTGATAAAAAATCTTCAGCACAGTCAGGGCCCTGTTTCCACCATAACTGATCCGGTATCCGGGTATGGAGATAATCCTCAGGGAGGGAAATTCGACTTCCAGGAGTTTTTTTTGTATCCCGCCGGCGGCAAGCACGACCTCGCAGCCTTTTTCCAACAATAGTTTAATTATTGGTATACAGCGGGTTGCGTGGCCAAGACCCCAATCGAGGGGAGCTACCAGGATTTTTGGTCTTTTCTGGGACATAATTCTGGATTTTGCCGGGAAGGGCAAAAAAGGGAATAATATTTGTGCATCAAAATAGTTAATTTAGCAAGAGTGACATCCATGAAAAAGCTAAACCCTGTACTGATAATTCTCCTGGTAATCATTAGCCTTGTAGCCATAAGTTGCAGTTCCGGAAACCATATTGGCGGCACCAGCAAGAAGTGCGGCTGTGGCCTGAATAAAGGTATGGTCGGGTATTAAAATCTAATTGCATGAAAACGCCTAACAGAGATTTGCTTGTTCTTGTGAAGGATGAATTTGCGAACGAACAGTTTATGGAACAGGAACTTGAGCAGCTGAATGAGCTGCTGTTTCACTACGAAACCATGGATAGTTTCTGTACAGCGCACGAAGTATTTGATATCAACAAGTATAAGATCATCCGCAGCCATACACCCCTGAGCCAGATTGCCCGCCGCCAGGAATTAAAGCCATTTCAGTTTCTCATCAACCGGAATTAATGCCTCCCGTTTGCCGTTCAGCTGTTCAGCATCAGCGGCATCACCAGCATCAGCAATTCTTCATTTTCATCCTGTTCCGAGGGTTTGATGATCCCCGCCTTGGTAGGCGTTGACAGTTCCATCCGGATTTCATCCGCATCGGTAGCTCCCAGCATTTCAATCAGGAACCGGGCATTGAAGGCGATCGCCAGGTCCTCCCCATCATACTGGCATTTCATTCTTTCATTTCCTTCGAATGAAAAATCGACATCCTGGGCAGCCAGCTGCAATTCACTGCCCTGTATATTCAGCACGACCTGGTTGGTGCTCTTGTTGCTGAAGATGCTGACCCTTCTCAGGGCAGCCTGGAAATCATGGCGGTTCAGCGTCAGCCGGTAGGGATTGTCCGGGGGTATAACGACTTTGTAATCGGGAAACCTGGCATCAATCAGCCGGCAGCTCATCTGGGTGGTTCCATGCTGTACAAAGAAATGATTATTGGTATAGTTGATGGTTATCTCATCTTCATTGGCCGGGAGGGCGGCCTTTAGCAGGTTCAGTGGTTTTCTGGGAACGATCAGTGTATCTGCTTTGGGGCAGCTGATTTCCTTTCTTTTATAACGAACCAGCCTATGTGCATCCGTCGCGACGAACTGCAGTCCTTTTTTATCCATCTCCAGAAAGACACCCGTCATCGCCGGACGCAGGTCATCGTTGCTGACCGCAAAAATAGTCTTGTTGATGGCTGTAAGCAGGGCGGACGATGTGGCTGTAAATGAAGTGGAGTCGTCTGCTGCCGGCTCCTTGGGGAAATTGTCCGGGTTTTCCCCCATTACCTTGTATTTCCCGTTGTCACTGGTAATCTCCACGGCAAAATGCTTGTCGATATTAAAGGTCAGCGGCTGGTCGGGCAGGTTTTTCAAAGAATCAATCAGGATCCTGGCCGGAATACAGACCTTTCCGTTATCACGGGCTTCTACCTCCAGCTGCACTTTCATCACCGTTTCCAGATCAGTTGCCACTACCGTCAGTTTGTTCTTTTCAACTTCAAACAGGAAGTCTTCGAGGATGGGCAATACCGTATTGGCATTGATCACACCGCTGATCTGCTGTAACTGCTTGAGTAATGCCGATGAGGAAACAATGAACTTCATGAAATAGGTTCTTTCCGGCGAAACTACTGATTTTTAGGTAATGCCCAAGAGAATGGCCCTAACTTAGGGGGCTAATTTGACAATTGTTAATTTCCTGTGACTAAGACATAACGGCCGTTATGATCAGCCGCGAAAAAGGAGAAATCGTTTGTTATTGCCACTATAACTGAGTCCTGAGAAAATGATCCGACAAAAACACCCAGGCAGGGAGCAGGCTTTGCAGAAGATCAGACATTTTTGCTCCTACCAGGAACGTTGCCATTCCGAAGTGAGAGAAAAGCTGTATTCCTACGGATTGTGGAAAAATGATACAGAGGCCATCCTTTCACAGCTGATTGAGGAGAACTGCCTGAATGAAGAACGCTTTGCCTTGGCCTTTGCTGGCGGCAGGTTCAGGATGAAGCAATGGGGCCGGGTAAAAATAAATTTTGAACTGAAGCAAAAAAGAATCAGCGAATATTGCATTCGCATAGCCCTTGCGCAATTTGAAGAATCGGATTATCTCCGGACCCTGCGGGACCTGGCACTTGACAAGTGGGAAAAGCTCCGAAAAGAAAAAAATATATTTATCAGAAAACGGAAGGTGCAGGATTATTTGTTGCAGAAAGGGTATGAGCCTGACCTGGTAGGCCATACCTTGCGGGAAATAAACAGGAAGGACCAGGGTCAGCTGTAGAATCATGGACTGCCCTGCAGGGTATTCCCATACATCCTTCCTCAAGGGTTCGTCGAGGAAGCGTAACTTTATCCGCTTCATATTCCAGACACATGTCCACACTTAACATAACCCTGATCCAGACTTCTCTTTTCTGGGAAGATAAATCCGCCAATCTCCGGCAACTGGGTGAAAAAATTTCCGCCATTCCCGGAGAAACAGAAATCATCGTGCTCCCTGAAATGTTCAGTACCGGTTTCAGCATGGAGCCCGGAAAACTTGCTGAACCTATGGACGGACCGACCATTGCCTGGATGAAACAAATGGCTGCCGCAAAGAAGATCATCCTGACCGGGAGCATGATCATTCAGGAAAATGGAAATTATTACAACCGCCTGATATGGATGCTTCCCAACGGCCAGTATGGATACTATGACAAGAGGCATCTGTTTGCGTATGCCGGAGAGAATCATCTGTATACCCCGGGGAAAAAAAGAATGATTGCCTCGGTAAACGGCTGGAAAATCAACCTGCAAGTCTGTTACGATCTGCGCTTCCCGGTCTGGGCACGGCAGTCCGCCGGGGAAGAAAGGGAGACCGGGCGTCTCCAGCCCGAATATGACCTGCTGATCTATGTTGCCAACTGGCCCGAAAGGAGGATATTCGCCTGGAAAACGCTGCTCACGGCAAGGGCAATCGAAAACCAGTGTTATGTTGTCGGGGTGAACCGGACCGGCAACGACGGAAATGGGGTGTATCATAGTGGAGACTCCATGATCGTTGACCCCATCGGAAATATTCTCTACCAGAAAGCGCATGAAGAAGACATTTTCACCTTTACCTTACAAAAGGAAAAACTGGGCGAGATTCGCAATAAGTTCCCGTTCTGGAAGGATGCGGATTATTTTCTGATCAATCCGTGAAAAGCAATAAAGGCACCAGGAAACAGATTGAGCATTCCCCCAATCAAAACATATGGCAGTTGCATTCATCGTTCGAGAAATTTTTACCGGCCATGAGATCCTCACGGGCATGGCCGTGCTGGTCAGGGAGGGAAAAGTGCTGGCGGTGGTTCCGGCTGCGGATATCCCGGCCGGTTACCGGGCAGTCGACCTGGATGGGTATATTCTTGCTCCGGCTTTCATCGACCTTCAGATTTACGGGGGGAATGGCAAACTGTTTTCCGCCGAACTTACGGTGGAGTCCCTGGAGGCAACCTATGAGTATTGCCTGCAGGGAGGTTGCACCCGCTTCATGATTACCATGGCGACCAATTCTATTGACAAATTCTTTAAGGGAATAGAAGTGGTCAGACAATACTGGTCGGTGGGTGGCAGGGGTCTCCTCGGGCTGCACCTGGAAGGCCCATATATCAATCCTGCCAAAAAAGGGGCGCATATTGAAAAATTCATTAAAAAACCACAACCTGAAGAGGTAGCCATGCTCTTGGAAAAGGGAAAAGGGGTTGTAAAAATGATGACCCTGGCACCCGAGCAGTGCGACCGGAAAATCATCGAGATGCTGATCGCAAAGCAGGTCCTGGTTTCAGCAGGCCACAGCAATGCCAGCTATTCCGAGGCCATGGACGGGTTCAGCGCAGGTATCCCGGCAGCGACACACCTCTTCAATGCGATGTCCCCTCTCCAGGGGCGGGAACCGGGAGTAGTGGGCGCGGTCTACGATTCTCCCGAGGTCCGGAGCAGCATAGTGTGTGACGGCATTCATGTTGACTTTGCCGCCGTCAGGATCAGCAAAAAAATTATGGGTGACCGGTTGTTCTTTATCACCGATGCCGTGGCTGAAATCAGACATGGTGAATACCAGCATATCTTCCACGAGGACAGGTACCGTCTGCCGGACGGAACGCTGTCCGGTTCTGCCCTGACCATGCTGCAGGCCGTCAGAAATGCAGTTGAAAAAGTGGGAATTCCCCTGGTGGAAGCCCTGCGCATGGCCTCCCTGTACCCCGCTGTCGTGATCGGCGCTGAAAAAAAATGGGGTTGCATACAAAAGGGGGCTTCTGCAGATTTTGTGCTGCTGGACGAGCAGCTGAACCTGCTTCGCGTCATCACAGATGGGGAATAAGCTCAGGATTTGCCTGCAGCCAGGGCCTTGAGTTTTTCCAGGAGAAAATGCTCGCCCCCCGAACTGAAACCGGATTGCAGGAACAGGACTTTTCCATCTTTCAGGATAATCGTCTGCGGGATGGCTTTTGAATTGAGTGCCGTTCTGAGGTCACCATTGACGTCCGTAAACACATCAAATTTCCATCCGTTCATGTTGACATAGGGACGCACTTTATTGGCATCCATGCCTTCGTCAGCAGAGACCGCCATCATGTGGAAGGGAACCGCCCTTTTCCATTTTTCATAGTTTGCATTGATCGCATTGAGTTCGCTGACACTTTCGTCCGAGGATGTGCTCCAGAAACAAACAAGGATCAGGGTGTCTTTTTGCGTTAAGGACGAAAAGCTGACCATGGAGCCGCGCAAATTTTTCAACTGGGCCTTGTCAAGTGAAGTCTGGGCCCGGGCATAGAGCACGAACAGCACACAGGTCAGCAGGGATAATATTCTTATTCTTGTCATGGAAGTCAGATATGCGGTCCTCCAAATTATACAAATCCTCACCGGCCCTGATTGCCTGTTGCCTCGATCAGCATTCTGGCCCTCTCGGCTTTAAAATCGATTCCTTTCTGGATAGCCTCTGTGGTCGGCAATGCCAGTGCATCCGGCATCACTCCATGGCCGTCTTTCTCCCGGTTGCGGTCAACGATAAGCCTGAACTTGGGAAGACGAAAGCGGACCTTTGAATTGGGGAGGGTGACATCCGGTATGACCCAGGCGGTATTGCCATAATAACCCCCTCCTGTTTCTTCGCCCACCAGGGTCACATTTTTCTGTCCTTTCAGGGAACCTGCAAACAGGGTTGTGGCGGAAAATGAATTGCCACCTATCAGGATATATACCTGGCCGTCGAAGTGATCTTTTTTACTGGGTGAGAAATAATGTCGTTCGAAATAGCCAAAATGATACTTCCCGTCCGCTCTCCTGGATGTGACCACGATCATCATCAGATGGTACAAAAAACTCTTTTCGATATACTCATTGTATTTACTTGTCCTGGTCACGGCATACAATGAGTCGGCGAGTTTGAATTTTTTGTCGATGATGTATTTTGTCAGGCAGGTGGAATTGCCGGCATCCCCTCCTCCGTTTGACCGTACATCAATCACGAGGTTCCTGATGTGGTTCTCCCGGAGGGCACGGAAAGACCTGGCGAAAAATTTTTTCAGATGGTTGCCCCGGTCAAAAGTGTTTACAGTCATGAATGCGGTCTTATTGACCGTATCCAGCTGAAGACTGCGTGAGGAAAAGAACACAAGCTGGGGAGGAGGAATCTTTGCCCGGCGGGGAGGCCGGGGGAAACTGTCGGATTTGAAATCGTAAAGAGGAACCGTAACCTGCTTTTCCTCTCCGAGGCTGTCCAGGTACCTGATGGCAAAACGGTCGGTTTTCCCAAAAACATTTTTATACAGGTTGGCGAAAGCAAATCCCGTACTGAGGGACTGGTACTTGCCACTCAGGCTGTATCCATCGGTTACCAGGAAATTGAAAAGGCTGTCGCGGAGCTGGGGCTGGCTCCATCCGTTGATACTCTTCAGGACAACCCCCCTTTTCAATACCGAATCTTTCCGGTTGAGATTCAGCGTGACGACCATCGTATCCGCCCAGAACTTCAACCCCAGGGGAAAGGTTTTGAGTTTGGCGGTATCCAGGTATTTTGAGTAGTTTTTTGAATATTTGATCGTGGTGTGCCCGCAATCAATTTTTGTGATGACGTAAGATAGCAGGAACCTGAATTCGGTCTCCGTCATGGAGTCCTTTATGGCGTGGAACCCGTCTTCGAAGTACTGATCCATGGTCTGTTTTGGCGTATACCAGTAGAGGCTGGGATGAGATTCTTCCAGGACACTGCGGAAAATGCGGTAGTCTTCCCTGAGCTGCTCCGGTGCATACTTAAGTTCCGGGTCAAAAATGTCTTTTGACGTCTTACAGGAGCAGAACAATATTAGGGCGGTGATGAGGTAAGAAGCAGTTTTTCGCATCATGAATCTATTCCGGTTTTACAACTGCTGAGGCAGTATAATAAAATACTCTGGCTTTCTGTGGTTTTTGATCTGTTTTTTGGGTATAGTCGTAGGGAATTGCTTCTCCTTTATAGAACTGCCCGGTGAGCTGCAATACATAACCGCTGTCTGCCAGCGCCCAGTAGGCAGCGGGTACGTCCATCCCGGCATGTCCGGGCTCTATATACAGAAACTCTTTTCCGAACCGAGCAGGGGTATCGGCATGCTGCGAGGTCAATTCCCAGTCCGGGCAGTCACAACCCGTTTCCCTGTGCCGAATTTCTATGGTCTGGGTCTTCCCCGACAACTGCCTTGGAGCATCATACTCATCCGCCGTTCTGTAATGGTTCCGCCACTCCCGCACCATTCCAAGGATAAAGACGATACCAACGATCAAAAAAAGAAAACGGTTGCGGAAGGTCATTATTTTGTTACAGTTATTTTGTACTAAACGCATTCCATCCCTGTGCCGTCAGATCAAAGGTATTTCCCCCCCTTGTAACGATTTTCTTTCCCTTTGCCGGTTCCGTCATATATCCGATAACACTGACCTCTTCCTGAAGCAGCAGTTTATCATAATCCCCCTGTCCGATGGTAAACAGGAGTTCATAGTCTTCCCCGCCACTCAGGGCACAGGCAGTCGGGTCCAGTTCAAATTTAAAAGCCGCATTTCTGGTTTCCTCTGCAATCGGAATCTTTTCCTCATAGATTACACAGCCAAGATCGCTTTGCTTGCAGATGTGAAGAGCTTCTGAGCTGAGGCCGTCGCTGATGTCCATCATGGAGGTGGGAACTATCCCGGATTTTACAAAAAAATCGATGATGTCTTTCCTGGCTTCAGGTTTAAGTATCCGTCCAATCACATATTTCTCCCCCTCCAGGTCAGGCTTCACCTGCGGGTTTTCCAAAAATATCTTTTTCTCCCTTTCCAGGAATACAAGCCCCAGGTAGGCGGCACCGAGGTCCCCGCTGCAACAAAGAAGATCCCCTTTCTGGGCTGTGCTCCTTTTCACAAAGCGGTCCGGAGTCACTTCCCCTATGGCCGTTATGGAAATGATAAATCCTTTTTGCGAAGAAGATGTGTCCCCTCCTACGAGGTCCACATTGTATTTTTCGCAGGCTGCATAAACCCCTTCATAAAATTCATCGAGTGCTTCCAGGCTGAACCGGTTGCTGAAGGCCAGGCTCAGGGTGATCTGGGTAGGTATGGCGTTCATGGCATAGATATCGCTCAGGTTCACGACCACACTCTTATATCCCAGGTGCTTCAGGGGCGTGTACATCAGATCAAAATGGATATTTTCAATCAGCAGGTCCGTTGAAATCACGGTCTGCTTTCCGAAATGGTCGATGACGGCCCCGTCATCGCCGACTCCGACGATGGTGGAAGCATTTCTCACCTCAATATTCCGGGTGAGATGTTCAATCAGACCGAACTCGCCCAGGGAAGATATTTCTGTTCTCTGTTCAGACATGCTGTACCGTTAGTTTCATCCAGGGAACCTGGACCGGTATTTCCCCGTCATGAAGGGACCTCTCAGATTTCATTGTTGATCCATTTAAGCAGTTCGTCGTGGATTTTTGCATTGCTCGCCACAATTCTTGGCTGGTAGGGTGAGTACTTATTGCCGGAAAAATCAGAAACCCTTCCCCCTGCCTCTTCCACGATAAGATATCCGGCAGCGCTGTCCCAGGCCTGGAGTTTGTGTTCGTAAAAACCATCAAACCTCCCGTCGGCGACCCAGCACAGGTCCATGGCAGCAGAACCGAGGCGACGTACCGGGACCCCTTTTCGGATCAACCGGGAAAAGACTTCCAGCGGACCGTTGGGATGATCCAGGTAGCTGTAGGGAAAACCTGTCACCAGGCAGGATTTCAGGACCTCCGTCTGGTCACTGACCTGTATCCGCCTGTCATTCAGGGAGGCCCCGTAGCCTTTCTGCGCAAAATAAAACTCATTAAAAAAAGGATTGTAAACCGCACCCATCAGCATTTCGCCATCCTGCTCCAGGCCGATCGAAACACAGCAGATCGGAAGACCATGGGCAAAATTGACCGTGCCGTCTATCGGGTCAATGATCCACTTGTAGCTGGAATCCATGAAGATTTCCCCCGCCTCTTCACTCAGGATGAAATGATCCGGAAATTCTTTCTTGATGGTTTCGAAAATAGCATGCTCAGAAGCATGGTCTGCTTCGGTGACCAGATTATTGACGCCCTCCTTGTTGGAAATTTTGAAATCCCCCCGGAAATAATCCCTCAATACCTGCGCGCCGGCCTCAGTGGCCTTGATCAATGTCGGTTTTAACATGGCGCAAAGATAAGAGACCCCTGCTTAAATCTCCGGTACTGCAGAGGGAACCTCTTTTCAGGGGACCTGATTCCCGGTATGGAGCCTGGTCCGGCGTCGGGATAAAACCGGTAATGATTCTACAGCGGTTGCTACCTGTTTACACTTCCCATCATCTCCTGCGGATACCGGAGCCCGGCTGCCACACCTTTGGGTGCAATCCTGTCCAGCTCTTCCAATTCCTTTCCCGTCAGCTGAATGTTCAGTGCTCCCGCATTTTCCTCAAGAAAGCTGATTCTTTTGGTCCCGGGTATCGGGAAGATCTGCTCTCCCTGTGCCATTACCCAGGCCAGGGCAAGCTGAGAGGCAGTACAATTTTTTGCTGTGGCCAGTTGTTCGAGTTTATTAACCAGGTCAAGGTTTTTCTGAAAATTCTCTCCCTGGAACCTCGGCGAAAACCTGCGGAAATCATCGGCAGCGAGATCCTCATATTTTTTTATCCGCCCGGTAAGAAAGCCCCTCCCGAGCGGACTGTACGCAACAAAGGCGACACCCAGTTCATTGCAGGCCTGCAGGATTTCATCTTCGGGATCCCTGGTCCACAGGGAATATTCAGACTGCACCGCACTGAGAGGATGGACAGCATGCGCCTTCCTGAGGGTGCTTGCCGAAACTTCAGACAGGCCGATCCCCCGGACTTTTCCCTCCCGGACCAGTTTTCCCATGGCTTCCACAGTAATTTCTATCGGAGTGGCCGGGTCTACCCGGTGCAGATAGTACAGGTCGATTACATCAACGTCCAGCCTTTTGAGGCTGGCCTCGCAAGCTGACCGGACGTATTCCGGTTTCCCGTTGATTCCCCTTGTCTTTGGGTTGGCCGGATCCCGCACGATGCCAAATTTGGTGGCAATGGTCAATTTGTCCCTTTTGCCTTTGATGGCTTTCCCCACCAGTTCTTCATTGTGATAAGGTCCGTACATGTCAGCAGTATCCAGGAAGGTAATGCCCAGTTCGATAGCCCTTTGAATGGTGCCAAGTGATTCTCCATCATTGCGGGGACCGTAAAAATCGCTCATTCCCATACAGCCAAGTCCCAGTTCCGAAGCCTTAAGGCCTTGTGTTCCCAACGATTTTATTTTCATGATCTGAAGTTTTGGTTTGACAAAAGGGAAGGAGGGTGAATCCACCCTCCTTCCAAACTATAACAACAAAAACCGAGCTATGTTTTCAGAGGGAGGGCCTCGCAATAAATAGTTGCCTGTAGTCATTCCGTTAGTTCCATGCCAGCAAAAGCTGTAGCAGCTTGAGGAGGCTGCTGATGGAAATGCCCATCACCCCCGGCTCAAGGAAACTATGATAAGGAAGATGTTGGGACTGATGGGCATCCGGACCTCCGGTTCGAGCTGTACAAACAGGCCAGCGAGCCACAAAGCTCCGGCCAGGACTTCAACCGGTTTGGTCAGCTGGAAAACATATCCCGTCTGAAAAAGTCCTCCGAGGAACTGACCCGCTTTTCAATCGTGCGGCAGCCCGGCCGGCATAAAGTGCAAAAAGAAACTGAGGCCGAAAATCAGAATGATCAGACCTAACAGAGTTCGCAAAAATCACGGGCACGCGTGCAATTTTTCGAAGTATTCATAACTGTTTTATTTTTTAAAGTCAAATGAGAATGAATCAGACAGAGACTGCTTCCTCTTCAAAGAAGGGATAATCTGTGAATCCTTTATCCCCGGCCGAATAGAATGTTGTTTTATCAAGCCGGGCAGCGAGCGGCCTGGAGAATTGCATCCGGTAGACCAGGTCGGGGTTACTGATAAATGGTTTCCCAAAACCAATCAGGTCTGCAGCCCCCTGCCGGAGATCTGCCTCTGCACTTGCGCGGTCATATCCACCGGTAAGGATCAGTGGTCCGCCGAAAGCCGCTCTTATGAATCTTTTAATAGAGGGCGGTACGATGGGTGCACCCATACTGCTGTGGTCAACCAGGTGCAGGTAAGCCAGGCCCAATTTCCCCAGTTCGCCGGCCAGGTACCGGTAGGTTTTTTCCAGTTCCGGATAAGCTTCCATGCCATTGGCCGCTCCATAGGGAGAAAGTCTTATGGCCGTTCTGTCCCGCCCGATGGCGTTACCCACCCGTCTTGCCAGTTCCAGCACAAACCGGACCCTGTTTTCCACATTACCTCCATAGAGGTCACTTCGCTGGTTGGTGACCGGTGAAAGAAACTGTTCCACCAGGTACCCGTTGGCCCCGTGGATTTCCACTCCGTCAAATCCTGCGCGGATGGCATTGGCGGCACCCTGTGCAAATTCTTCCAGGGTGTCTTTGAGGTCTCCGGCACTCATCTCTGCAGGTACAGGAAAATCCTGCATGCCTCCGGCATCAGTCCAAACCTGCCCGGGTGCAGACAGTGCAGAAGGCGCGAGTACGCGGCCTCCGGGAGGCAGGTTCAGCGGATGGCTCACCCGGCCCGTATGCATGATCTGCATGAAGATGCTGCCGCCACGGTGGTGAACGGCGGAAGCAATTTTTTTCCATCCTTCAGTCTGCCCGGCAGAAAAGATACCCGGAATTCGCGCATATCCGAGTCCGTTTGGAGAAGGAGAGACTCCTTCCGTAATGATCAGGCCTGCGGACGCCCGCTGGCCGTAATAGGTTGCCATCATTTCGTTGGGCAGGCTTCCGGTCGCCCGGCTCCTTGTCATGGGTGCCATTACCACCCGGTTCCTGAGCTCGAGCGGACCCAGGAGGAATGGGCTGAATAATTTGGTTTCTAACATACTGGTCTTTTTTAATATTGAATTTATATATCTATATATTTATAAGTATCGATTTATTAGAGCAAAAAAAATTAGGCTTTCAGTTTTTCAAGGAAATTCATGTATTCCTCAAGAACCTCTTCGTTCAGGGTGTATTTGTGGTTACGTCCTTCCTTTTCCGGTTCTATCAGGCCGGCCTCAATAAGGATTTTCACGTGATGGGAAATGGATGGCTGGGCCAGGTCAAGCAGCTGCTGAATCTCGGCACACTGACCGGAACCACCTTTATTTGAAATATAATGAAGGATCTTTAGCCGGTTTGAATCACCGAGTGCCTTGGAAATCTTCTCTATCTGTTTGATGTTTACGGCCACAATAAATACATTGACAAATGCAAATGTATCAATTTTTCCCCGTTTCAACAATTTTCTTTTTCGTGTGCTGATTTTTTCCTTCCCCGCATTGCTTAGTTTGCATTCTGTGAAGATTTCTATCATTATTGTAAGCTACAATGTCAAATACTTCCTGGAGCAATGTCTGTGCTCCCTGCTCCGCGCTGTTGACCGGCTGGATTGCGGACCGGGGGAAGAGCGGTCGGAGATCCTGGTGATCGATAACCATTCCGCCGATGAAAGTCTTTCCTATCTGCGGGCTAGATTTCCCGTTGCCCGGTTTGTCGCCAACGCTGAAAACACAGGATTTGCAAGAGCCTGCAACCAGGGCCTTTCGATGGCAAGGGGGGATTATGTTTTGTTCCTGAATCCCGATACCATCGTGGCAGAAGACAGCCTGGAAAAATCTCTTGCCTTTTTGATGTCCCATTCCCGCGCAGGCGCACTGGGCGTAAAAATGCTTGACGGAAAAGGTGTTTTTCTCAAGGAATCTATGCGCGGCTTTCCCACCCCATGGGTATCCTTTTG
>Ga0318563_10000185_pt1 | contig 26490 bp, 28 predicted proteins | sample GRESIP066b5f19_FD_203689 | JGI IMG/M metagenome (GOLD analysis project Ga0318563, IMG submission 203689) | Tropical soil microbial communities from Luquillo Experimental Forest, Puerto Rico - GRE.SIPMG.066b5f19 | ecosystem: Environmental > Terrestrial > Soil > Tropical forest > Bulk soil... | reverse complement strand
CCGGTGGAGAGCGCGAGGCGTCGCACGTGCTGCGCGCGCTCGGCGCCGACGAGGCGCGGGCGCTCTCCGCGCTGCGCTTCGGCATCGGCCGCGGCAACAGCGAGGACGAGATCGACCGCGCCGCGGAGCTGGTGATCGCGGCGACCCGACGGCTGCGCGCTCTCTCGCCCGTCTGGGACGAGCTCCGCCGCGGCCGGAAGCGCGCGGCCCGGAGTTGAACGCCTGGAGCGAGGCCGTGCTGGCGCACTTCCGCGCGCCGATCGGCGCGGGCCGGATCCCCGCGGGCACGCCCGGGACTGCGTCGGCGGAGGCGCGCGACCCCGACGGCGGCCAGCGCGTGCGCCTGCACCTGCGGCTCTCGGCCGACGGCAGGCTCGAGGACGTGCGCTTCCAGGCGTTCGGCTGTCCGGTCACGATCGCGGTGGCGAGCGCCGCGGTGGAGCGGCTGCGCGGCCGCTCCCGCGCAGAGGCGCTCGCGCTCGAGCCCGCGGCGCTGGCCGGTGCGCTCGCGCTCGCGCCCGCGCAGGCGCGCCTGGCGGAGCTGCCGATCCGGGCGCTGCACGAGGCGCTCGCCTATCTTGCGGCGCCTCCGAGCCCATGATCCCGAAGAGCCAGAACCTCACGCAGAGCGAGAGCCAGGTCTCGCGCGCCGACCGCGAGCGGCTGCTCCGACACCGAGCGGTGACGCTCTGGTTCACCGGGCTCTCGGGCTCCGGCAAGTCGACTCTGGCGCGCGCCGTCGAGGCGCGGCTGATGGAGCGCGGCGTGCTCGCCTACGTGCTCGACGGCGACAACGTGCGCCACGGGCTGTGTGCGGACCTCGGCTTCGCGCCCGAAGACCGGGTCGAGAACATCCGCCGCATCGGCGAGGTCGCGAAGCTCTTGAACGACGCGGGCGTGCTGGTGCTGACCGCGTTCATCTCGCCGTATCGCGCCGACCGCGAGCGCGTGCGGGCGCTGCTCCAGCCGGGCCAGTTTCTCGAGGTGTTCGTCGACGCCCCGCTCGAGCTCTGCGAACAGCGCGACCCCAAGGGCCTCTATCGCAAGGCACGCGGCGGGGCGTTGCCGGAGTTCACCGGCGTCTCGGCGCCCTACGAGCCGCCGTCCGACCCCGAGCTGCGGGTGGACACGGCGGCCACCCCGCCGGCCGAGGGGGTCCGTCAGGTGCTCGCGCTGCTCGAATCGCGGGCGCTCGTCCCGCGCCCCGGCTGAGCCGATAAGAGCCCGATTGCTCGACCGTAGGGCCACTGCTAGTGTGGCGTTCTACCGAAGGATTTTTGCCATCCGCCGCACCCGTCGCCGGACCTGTCACGCGCTCGCCGCACTGCTCCTGCTGGCCGCCGTCGCGACCGGCTGCAGCAGCCTGCGGGAGCTTCGGGGCGGCGGACCCGCGCCCGAGCCGGCCGAGCCCACGCCGAGCTTCGTCTCGCCCGAGGCCGAGGCCGATGCCGCGTTCATGCACGGGCGCGCGCTCGAGCTCGACCGCCGCTACCTCGAGGCCGCGGAGGCGTACGAGCACGCGGCGCGGCTCGACCCGCAGTCGCCCGAGCCCCAGCGCGCGCTGGCGCAGGTGTGGATGAGCGCGGGCGAGCCGGGGCGCGCGCTGCAGTACGCCGAGCGCGCGCTCGAGCTCCAGCCCGACGACGAGGACCTGCGCACCGGGCTCGCGACGCTGCACGCGCGCATGCGCAACTACGACCGCGCGATCGAGCTGCTCCAGCCGCTGTTCGACAAGGGCACGCTGAACGACGAGGGCATGTTCACGCTGTTCACGCTGTACCTGAACCTCGACAAGAACGAGGAGGCCCGGCGCGTCGCGCAGCGCATGGTCCAGCAGGACCCGAGCGACGTGCGCGGCTACCTGGCGCTCGGCGCCACCTACGAGCGCGCCGACCAGCCGGTCGAGGCCGAGAAGGCCTATCGCCGCGGGCTGAAGGCCGATCCCGACCAGCCGGCGCTGTTCGACGCGCTCGCGCGGCTGCGCCGCGAGAGGAAGGACACCAAGGGCGAGATCGCGGTGCTGCGCGAGAAGCTGGCGATCGCGCCGGGCGATCCCGCCGCGCTCACGCGCATCGCGCAGATCAAGGAAGACCAGCACGACCGCAAGGGCGCCATCGCGGCGCTCGAGGAGCTGGTGAGCGAGCACCCGGAGCTCGCCGGCGCGCAGTTCCGGCTCGGGCTCTACTATTACGAGGCCGGCCGCTACGACGACGCGATCGACCGCTTCGAGGAGGTCGCACGGAGCGATGCCGCCGGCGAGGACTCCCGCTACCAGAGCGAGGTGAAGTACTTCGTCGGCCTGGTCCACGAGGAGGCCGGGCGCCACGACCAGGCGCTGGAGCAGCTGGAGCAGGTCCCGCCCGGCTCGCCGCGCTACGCCGACGCGCGCAGCGTGATCGCGCGCATCTACGAGCGCCGCAAGGACTACGACCGCGCCGAGACCGAGCTGAAGCGCGCGATCGCCGCGGCGCCGGACAAGACCTCGCTGCAGGTCTACCTCGCGGGCCTCTACCAGCGGAAGGGCGACCTCACCAGCGGCGTCTCGCTGATGGAAGAGCTGATCGCCGCCAACCCCAACGATCCCGATCTGCACTACGACCTCGGCGTGATCTACGGCGAGGCCGACGACCGCGAGCGCTCGTTCGAGCAGATGAACAAGGTGCTCGAGCTCGACCCCAACCATGCGAGCGCGCTCAACTACATGGGCTACAGCTGGGCCGAGAAGGGCGAGCGGCTCGACGAGGCCGAGAACATGATCAAGCGCGCCATCGCGCTGAAGCCGGACGACGGCTACATCACCGACAGCCTCGGCTGGTGCTACTACCAGCGCGGCCTGCGCCAGCTCGAGGAAGGCAAGCGCGACCAGGCGCGCAGCTCGTTCAGCGCGGCGCGCTCGCAGCTCGAGCACGCGCTCTCGCTGCTCGACAAGCCGGATCCGGTGATCACCTGGCACCTGGGCGACGCCTACCGCTCGCTGGCCCGCTACGACGACGCGCTCGCCACCTACCAGCGCGCGCTCACGCTGTCACCCGAGGACGCCGACGCCGCGAAGATCCGCGCGGAGATCGAGTCACTCGAGAAGCAGCTCGGGCGCGGTGAGCGGAAGGCCGCGCATTGAAGCTGCGCGCGCGTGCGGCATGCGCGCTCGCCTGGCTCGCCTTCGCCGCGTGCGCGACTCCCGGCGCGGGGCCGCCGTTCCGCCCGGTGCAGGGCGAGGAGGACGCGCTGCGCCAGCGCTTCGCCGCGGTCCAGGCCGGCGCCGAGTCGCGCAAGACCCTGCGCGCGGTCGGGAAGCTCCACCTCGTGTCGCCGGAAGGGTCGACCTCGGTGCAGGAGGTGGTGCTGGCCGAGCGCCCGGCGCGGCTGCGGCTCGAGAGCTTGAACATGCTGGGCCAGGCCGCCACGCTGCTGGTGACCGACGGCGCGCGCTTCGCCTTCTTCGACGGGAAGCGGCTGCAGGACGGCCCGGTGGACCCGAGCGTGCTGCGCCAGCACCTCGGCCTCGCGTTCGAGCCGGACGAGGCGGTGCACGCGCTGCTCGCCGCGCCGCTGGCGAACGAGTTCGCCCCCAGCGAGATCCTCGGCCGCGGTGACGAGCGCCTGGTCCGCCTGCCGTCCGAGAGCCTGCGCTTCGCGGCCGACGGCGAGCTGGCGGCGATCGCCGGGCTCGATGCACGCGGCGGCGTGCGCTGGCTGGCCGAGTACGCGGAGTGGCGCGACGTTCCGGGCGGACGCTACCCGTTCGACCTGGTGCTGTCGTTCCCCGAGACCAAGCTGCGCGCCGAGCTCGTGCTGTCGGAGGTCGAGCTGAACCCGGCGCTCGACCCGTCGCTCTTCCGTGTCGCCCGCGGAGGCGCCGAGTGACCCAGCCGGTGCTCGCGGTCCGCGATCTGTGCACCAGCTTCGCCACGCCGCGCGGTCCGCTGCGCGCGGTCGACGGCGTCGACCTCGAGCTCGACGCCGGCGAGACGCTCTGCCTGGTCGGCGAGTCGGGCTGCGGGAAGTCGGTGACGGCGCTGTCGATCCTGCGGCTCTTGCCCGAGCCGCCGGCGAAGATCGAGCGCGGCGAGGTGCTGTTCGAGGGCCGCGACCTCCGAAGGATGTCCGACGAGGAGCTGCGCCAGCTGCGCGGCAACCGCATCGCCATGATCTTCCAGGAGCCGATGACGTCGCTGAACCCGGTGTTCCGCATCGGCGACCAGATCGAGGAGGCGCTGCGCGTGCACCGCACCCTCGGCCGGGCCGAGCGCCAGGCGCGCGTGCTCGAGCTGCTGGAGCTGGTCGGCATTCCCGACGCGCGCGCGCGCATGCGCGACTACCCGCACCAGCTCTCGGGCGGCATGCGCCAGCGCGTGATGATCGCGATGGCGCTGGCGAACGACCCGGCGGTGTTGATCGCCGACGAGCCGACCACCGCGCTCGACGTCACGATCCAGGCGCAGATCCTGGAGCTGCTCGACGCGCTGAAGCGCCGCTTCCGCATGGCGGTGCTCCTGATCACCCACGACCTGGGCGTGGTGGCCGAGACCGCACAGCGCGTGGCCGTGCTGTACGCGGCCCGCGTCGTGGAGATGGGCACCGTGGAGCAGATCTTCCGCGCGCCGCAGCACCCCTACACGCGCGGGCTGCTCGACGCGCTGCCGTCGGCGCGCGTGCACCCGGGCGAGCCGCTGAACGTCATCGCCGGCCGCGTCCCCGACCTGGTCGCGCGGCCGAAGGGCTGCAGCTTCCGCGAGCGCTGTCCGCGCGCGCTCGCGATCTGCGCCGAGGCCGACCCGGGGCTCGGCCCCGGCCGCGGCGGCGCGCGCGTGGCGTGCCACAACCCGGTGCCCGCGCCCGGAGCCGAGTCGTGAGCGCGCCGCTGCTCGCGGTGCGCGGGCTGTCCAAGAGCTTCCCGGTGCGTGCGGGCGGCTTCGGCCGACGGCTGCGCCTGGTCGCGGTCGAGGGCGTCGACCTCGACGTGGAGCCGGGGGAGACCGTGGGCCTGGTCGGTGAATCGGGCTGTGGCAAGTCGACGCTGGCGCGGCTGGCGCTGCGGCTGATCGAGCCCGACTCGGGAGAGATCCACTTCGAGGACCGCGACGTGCGCGCGCTGTCGCGCAGCCAGCTGCGCGCGCTGCGCCGCCGCATGCAGATCGTCTTCCAGGACCCGTTCGCGTCGCTGAACCCGCGCATGACCGTCGGCGAGACGATCGGCGAGGGCCTGCGCGTGCACCGGGTGGCGCGCGGCGCCGAGCTCGAGCGGCGCGTCGCGGAGCTGCTCGACACCGTCGGGCTCGCGCGCGACCAGGCCTCGCGCTATCCGCACGAATTCAGCGGCGGCCAGCGGCAGCGGATCGGGATCGCGCGCGCGCTCGCGCTCGAGCCGCAGCTCGTGGTCGCGGACGAGCCGGTGTCGTCGCTCGACGTGTCGATCCAGGCGCAGATCCTGAACCTCTTGCTCGAGCTGCAGCGACGCTTCGGGCTCGCCTACCTGTTCATCTCGCACGACCTGCGCGTCGTGCGGCACCTCTCGCGCCGCGTCGCGGTGATGTACCTGGGGCGCGTCGTCGAGCGCGCCCCCGCCGATCCGCTCTACGCGCGGCCACAGCACCCCTACACCCAGGCGCTGCTCTCGGCGGTGCCGGTGCCCGAGCCGGGGGCCGGACGGCGCCGGCAGGTGCTGTCGGGAGACGTGCCGAGCCCGATCTCGCCGCCCTCGGGCTGCCCGTTCCACCCGCGCTGCCCCAAGGCGATCGAGCGCTGCAAGGTCGAGCGGCCGGAGCTGCGAGAGGTGCGCCCGAGTCACTTCTCCGCTTGCCATCTCGCCCCGTTTTAGAAAACGCTTCCTCCACCCGAAGGAGCCAGAGCAAGAATGCGCGTCGAATACACCTTCTCGCTGGACCAGGTCGACATCCCGTACTTCTCCGTGGAGAGCATGGAGGGACCGGAGAAGCTGTTCCGGCTGGTCACGCTGGTGATGAACGTGCTGTTCACGCGGCCGCGGGTGGACGTGATCTTCCACAGCCCGAACAAGGACGACCTGCCCAAGAAGATCTCCGCGTTCGAGGCGATCGTGAAGAGTGCGCCCGCGGCGCCGCAGCTCGAGTTCCGCGCCGGGAACAGCGGCTCGCTGGGCAGCTCGTACTACTGCTGGGTCAGCATCCACTCCAGCGGTGGGCGCGGCGCAAGCTCTCCGCGATGACGTCGCGCCGCAGCGCGGCGCAGTCGTCGCGCGTCCCGCCCGCTGCGAGATAGCTGGCGAGCGCGGCCTCGCGCAGCCGCGCCGGCACCAGGTCCGGCAGGGCGGCGTTGAGCTGCGCCAGGTTCTTCACCCGGCGGCGGCGCGAAACGCGCGCCCCGAAGTGCACGCGTCCGTAGTCGAGCAGCCGCGGCGGCTCGCCCGGACGCCACACCACGTTGTTGGCCTTCAGGTCCCCGTGGTAGACGCCGCGCGCGTGCAGCCGCGCGAGCAGTCCGCCGAGCGCGCGCGCGAGTTCGGCCTGCTCGTCGTCGCTCGACTTCGCGAACTCGGCATCGACCCAGTCGGCGAGCGTCCCGCCCCCGTCCTCCATCAAAAGGAAACGGCCGGCCCAGGCGAGCGGCCGGCAGGTCGCGATCCCGCGCGCCTCGAGCCCGTTGCCGCCGATCCAGGCGCGGCGCGCGTCTGCCGCCCGCGCGAACTCCTTGATCACCCACGGTGCGCGCCGGTAGAGCCGGCCGTTGCGCCCGGTCTTCAGCGGCGCGAGCTCGGGCAGCGCGGCGAGTGCCGCGGCGAGCGCCGAGGCGTCGGCGTCGCGGCGGCGGAAGCCGCCGTCGGCGCCGTGTGCGAAGGCCGTGAACCCGCCCGTCTCGGCGAGGCAGCGCGCGGTGCGGCTCTTCCAGCGGCGCTGCGCGCGCCGGTCCCGCCAGAAGCGCACGGTCTCGAGCTCGGGCGGCAGCGGGTCGAGCAGCGAGTAGGCGAAGAAGCCGAGCTCGCGTCGGCGCAGCAGTCCGGGAATCCAGGGCAGGAAGCGCGCGCGCTGCAGGTCGAGGAAGATCACCTCGCTGCCGCGCACCAGCAGGTTTCCGAGGTGCAGGTCGCCGTGCAGCATGCCGCGCGCGTGGGCGTCGGCGATCGCGCGCAGCAAGAGCGGCAGGTCTGCGCGCGTGGCCGGCCGCGCGTCGTCGCGCCAGCGCGTGGCCGTCCAACGCTCGCCCTGCGCCAGGAGCTCCGGCACCGGCACGCCGCGCGCGCGGGCGCGCTCCAGCGCGCGGGCTTCGCGCGCCGCGGTGTCGGGCTTCTCCCGGTACACCTTCAGCACGGCGTCGCCGGCGCGCGCGGTGACCCGCGCGCGGCTCCGCTTCAGGATCGCGACACCGTCCGGTGTCGCTCCGGCGGCGAGCCGGGCGGCCAGCGCCGCGTGATCGGGTCCGCTCAAGGGGCGAGCCGTCCCCACAGCTCGAGCACCGCGTCGGCGTGCGCGCTCCAGCCGAAGCGTTCGGCGGTCCGCCGCGCCGCCGCGCCCAGCACCCGCAGTCGCGCGGGGTCCTCGAGCGCGCGCAGCGCCGGCGCGAAGTCCTCGGCGCAGTGGAAGCCGTTCGCACCGGGCTCGACCAGCTCTGCGGCGCCGTTGTCGAGCGTGGTCGCCACCGCCGTCCCCGCCGCCATCGCCTCGAGGCAGGCGTTCGCGAACGGGTCGTAGCGGGTCGGCAGCACGAACAGGTCCGCGGCGGCACAGAGCTCGGGCAGGTCGGCGCGCAGGCCCAGGAAGTGCACGCGCGCACCGACCCCGAGCGACTCCGCCTGCGCGCGGTACGGCCCCGCCGGCGACGAGCCCGCGACCAGCAGGTCGGCCTTCACGCCCGCGCGCGCGAGACCGTCGATCGCGCGGTCCAGGCCCTTGCGGGCGAAGCCGTTGCCGGCGAAGAGCGCGATCGGGCCCTCGAGACCGAGCTCGGCGCGGACGCGCGCCAGCGCCGCCTCGCGCCGGCTCGGGTGGAAGCGCTGCAGGTCGACGCCGTTGTAGACCACGTGCAGCCGCTCCGCGGGCACTCCGTGGCGGCGCGCGATCTCGTCGGCGGCAAAGCGCGAGTTGCACTGCACCGCCTGCCGCGGGTCCGCGAACACCGCGCCCTCGATCGCGAGCAGCAGCGCGTGGCGCGGGGAGAGCCGCGCGAGCTGCGGCCGCGCGTACATGCGCTCCATGTAGGCGGCGTGGCTGCCCCCGCCGGCGCGGTACACCGTCTGGTGGCGGGTGCGCGAGAAGGCCTGCACCAACCCGAATCCACCCGCGCGCGCCGCACGCGCGCTGCGACGCGAGAACTCGAGCACGCGCAGCGGCTGCCAGAAGGTCGGCCCGCCCAGCCGCTCGACCCGGATGCCCGGTGGCGTCTCCGCGACGGCCTCGCGACACAGCACGGTGAGCTCGACGCCCCGGCGTCCGAGCTCGCGGGCCAGCTCGAAGGCGGTGGCCTCGACCCCGCCCGGGCCCGGGCGGAAGCTCTCGATCGAGATCGCGGCCCGCATGGCGCCACAGACTAGCCTGCACTAACTGATTCGCCGCGATGAGAAGGCGCGCGACTGGTCTCGCGCTCGCGGTGGTGCTGGCGCTCGGCTGCTCGCGCGGCTTCGAGCGCGCGCCCGCGCGCGAGCTGCGCATCAACCTCGAGACCGAGCCCCCGACGCTGGACTGGAACCTCGCCACCGACGGCGTGTCGATCGTCGCGATCGAGCAGCTGATGCGCGGCCTCACCCGCCTGGGCCCGGATCTGCGCCCCGAGCCGGACCTGGCGGAACACTGGGACGTGTCGGCCGACGGCCGCACCTACACCTTCCGGCTGCGCGACGGCGTGGTCTGGAGCGACGGAGTCCCGCTGCGCGCCCAGCAGTTCGTCGACTCCTGGCAGCGGCTGCTTGCGCCCGCCACCGCCGCCGAGTACGCCTACTTCCTGTTCGGCGTCCACAACGCCCGCGCCTACAACGGCGGCAAGCTCGCCGACTTCAGCCAGGTCGGCGTGCGCGCGCCCGACGACCGGACGCTCGTGGTCGAGCTCGACGCGCCGCTGGTCTACTTCCCAGCGCTGGTGAACTTCATGGTCACCTTCCCGCTGCGCCGCGACCTGGTCGAGCGCTTCGGCGAGCGCTGGACCGAGCCGGGGAACCTGGTCACGCTCGGGCCGTTCGTGCTCGCCGAGTGGCGCCACGACTACCGGCTGGTGCTGCGCGCGAACGAGCGGTACTGGGCCGGCCGGCCGCCGCTCGACCGGATCACCGCGTACATGGTCCAGGAGGGCAGCACCGCGCTGGTGCTGTTCGAGCAGGGCTTGCTCGACCTCGTGCGCATCCCGCCGCTCGAGATCCGCCGCTACACCGAGCGCCCCGAGTACCTGCGCCAGCCGCTGCTGCGCGGCTACTACTACGGCTTCAACGTGCGCAAGCCGCCGTTCGACGACGTGCGCGTGCGGCGCGCGTTCGCGCTGGCGATCGACCGCTCTCAGTTCCCGGCGCTCCTGCGCGGCGGCGAGCAGCCGGAGAGCTCGTGGATCCCGCCCGGCATGCCCGACGCGAACCCCGAGCTCGGTCTCCGCTTCGACCCCGAGCAGGCGAGGGCGCTGCTGCGCGAGGCGGGCATCGACCCGGCGCAGCTCGCGCCGGTGAAGATCGTCTACAACAGCGACCAGACCCACAAGCTCGTGGCGGAGAAGGTGCAGGCGTTCTGGCGCGACAACCTGGGCGTGCGGGTCGAGGTCGAGAACCGCGAGTGGAAGGTCTACCTGAAGGAGCTCTCGACCGATCCCCCCGCCGTGTTCCGGATGGGCTGGGGCGCCGACTTCCCCGACCCCGACAACTTCATGAATCTCTTCACCTCCGAGAGCGAGAACAACCACACCGGCTGGGGAAATCGCGATTACGACGCGCTCGTCGCCCGCGCGGCGCGCGAGGCCGACCCCGCCGAGCGCCAGCGCCTGTACGACCGCGCGCAGCGCATCCTGTGCGAAGAGGACGTGCCGATCGTGCCGCTGTTCGTGACCGCGGCGAACTTCGCGGTGCAGCCGCGCGTGCGCGACTTCCGGCCCAGCCCGATGGACCTGTTCTTCTTCGAGCAGGTGCGCGCCGAGTGATCCGCTACGCGCTCGGCCGCGTGCTGGCGGGCATCCCCGTGCTCTGGGTCGTCGCGACCGTGACCTTCGCGCTGCTGCGCTTCCTGCCCGGCGGGCCCTTCGACAAGGAGCGCGTGCTGCCGCCGGAGATCCGCCACAACCTGGAGCGCCGCTACGCGCTCGAGGGGACGCTCGCGCACCAGTACGTCGACTATCTCGAGCGGCTCGCGCGCGGCGACCTGGGCCCGTCGTACAAGTACGTCGGGCGCGACGTGGCCGACATCCTGCGCGACGCCGTCCCGGTCTCGCTCGAGCTCGGCGCCGCGGCGTTCGCGCTCGCGGTCGTGGGCGGGATCGGCCTCGGCCTGGCCGCGGGCGCCCGCCGTGACACCGCGGTGGATCGCTCGATCGCGCTGGGGTCGCTCGTGGGCGTATCGGCGCCGAGCTTCGTGGTCGGTGCCGGCTTGATCCTCTGCTTCGGGCTGGGGCTCGGCTGGCTGCCGGCCGGGCTGTGGGAGGGTCCGCTCTACGCCGTGCTGCCCGCGTGCACGCTCGCCGCGCTGCCGCTGGCCTACGCGGCGCAGCTCACGCGCGCACAGGTGGCCGGCGTGATGGACCAGGACTACGTGCGCACCGCGCGCGCTCTCGGCGTGCCCGAGGCGCGCGTGCGCCGGCGCCACGTGCTGCGCAACGCGCTGCTCGCGGTGATGACCTACTTCGGCCCGCTGCTCGCGATCCTGCTCACCGGCTCGTTCGTGGTGGAGCGCATCTTCGCCGTCCCCGGCATGGGCCGCTACTTCGTCACCGCGGTGACCAACCGCGACTACCCGCTGGTGCTGGGAGTCACGCTGGTCTACGCCGTGCTGGTGGTGCTCGCGAACCTCGCGGTCGACCTGTTGTACGCCTGGCTCGACCCGCGCATCCGCGTCGGCGGGGCGGAGCGGTGAACGCGCGCGGCTGGGTGGGGCTCGTGATCGTGCTCGCGCTGGCCGGGCTCGCACTCGCCGGCGACCGGCTCGCGGGCTACCGCTTCGACGCTCAGGACACCGCACAGGCGCTCGCCGCGCCTTCGCTCGCGCACTGGCTCGGCTGCGACGCGCTGGGGCGCGACCTGTTCGCGCGGCTGTGCGAGGGCGGGCGCGTCTCGCTGCTCGTGGCGGTGGGCGCGACCGCGCTCGCGCTCGCGCTCGGCCTCGGCTATGGCGCGCTCGCCGGCTGGGTCGGCGGGCGGCTCGACGCGCTGCTGATGCGGGGGGTCGACGTGATCTACGCGCTCCCCGACGTGCTGGTCACGGTGCTGTTGATCGAGGTGCTGCAGGCGGCGCTCACGGGCCTGCCCGACCTGTGGCGGCGGCTCGCCGCGCTGGCCGTCGCGCTCGGCTTCGCCGGCTTCGTGGGCGTGGCACGGCTGGTGCGCGCGCTGGTGCTGCAGGCGCGCGAGGAGGTGTGGGTCGAGGCCGCCCGCGCGAGCGGCGCCAGCCCGGGCCGGATCCTGCTCCGCCACGTGCTGCCGAACATCGCCGCGCCGCTGTTCGTGTCCGCGGCCTTCCGCATTCCCGCGGCGATCCTCGCCGAGTCGACCCTGTCGTTCATCGGGCTCGGCATCCAGCCGCCCTTCTCGAGCTGGGGGACGCTCGCCAACGACGGATTCGAAGCAATGCGCTCGTACCCGCATCTCATCTTCTTCCCATGCGTCGCAATCCTGTGTGCATTGCTCGGCTTTCATCTTCTGGGGGAAGCGCTGCGGGAGCGCCTCGCTCCGCGGTTCCGCGCGTAGTTCCGTCTTGCCGCGCGAGTCGACCGGGTTAAACTCCCGCCCGCCCATGGATCCGACTCGAGGAGTGCTCCGGTGATCGAAGCCCGGGGGCTGACGAAGCGCTACGGCGGACTGACTGCGATCGCGGACGTCTCGTTCAAGATCGCCAAGGGCGAGGTGGTCGGCTTCCTCGGGCCGAACGGCGCGGGCAAGACCACCACCATGCGCATCCTCACCGGCTACCTGCCGCCGAGCGCGGGCAGCGCGGCGGTGGGCGGATTCGACCTCGCGAAGGAAGGCCGTTCGGCGAAGCGCGTGACCGGCTATCTGCCTGAGTCGCCGCCGCTGTACCCCGAGATGCTGGTGCACGAATACCTCGCGTACGTGGCAGCGCTGCACGACGTGCCGCGGCGCGAGCGCCGCGACAAGGTCGCGCGCGCGCTCACCGCCTGCGGGCTCGAGACGGTCGAGGGCCGGGTGGTGCGCACGCTGTCGAAGGGCTTCCGCCAGCGCGTGGGTCTGGCGCAGGCGATCGTGCACGACCCGGCGGTGCTCATCCTCGACGAGCCGACCGCGGGCCTCGACCCGATCCAGATCTCGGAGATCCGCGAGCTGATCCGCCGGCTCGCCGCGGAGGAGGGGCGCACCGTGATCCTCTCCACGCACATCCTCGCCGAGGTCGAGGCGATCTGTCAGCGCGTGCTGTTGATCGCGTACGGGCACCTCCGGCTCGACGCGCGGCTCGACGACCTGCGCGCACAGGGCTCGCTCGAGGACGTGTTCCTGCGCGAGGTCGAGGCCGCCGCTGTGCCCGCGGGGAAGGCCGCGCTGGTCGAGGCCGAGCTGTGAACCGGCTGCTGGCCATCGCGGGGCGCGAGCTGCGCTCGATGTTCGTCACGCCCGACGCCTACGTACTGATCGGCGTCTACATGCTGTTCGCCGGCTTCATCTTCTTCGCGAGCCTGGGCATCTTCCTGGTGCAGCTGCAGCAGATCCAGGCGCTGGGGATGATGCAGCTGCTCGACCAGTGGAACCTGCAGGACATCGTGGTCGGGCAGTCGTTCTCGACCTTCGCGCTGTTCATGTGCTTCCTGGTGCCGCTGCTCTCGATGCGCGGGTTCGCGGCCGAGCGCGCCAACGGCTCGATCGAGCTCCTGCTCACCAGCCCCGCATCGTCGAGCGAGATCGTGCTCGGGAAGTACCTCGCGATCGCCGCGCTGCTGGGGGTGGTCGGCCTGCTGACGGGCACGTTCGTGGTGCTCTTGTTCCTGTACGGCGATCCCGAGCTGTGGCAGACGCTCGCGGGGCTGCAGACGCTGTTCCTCTACTCGCTCGCGCTCGCCGCGATCTGTTGCTTCATCTCCACGCTCACGCGCAGCCAGATCGTCGCCGGCTTCGTCGGGATCGCGGCGGCGCTCCTGCTGCTGATCCTCCCCGTCGCCGCCGACAGCTCGCAGAGCGACGTGCTCAAGGGCGTGCTGCGCTGGCTGGGCACCAGCACCCACTTCGACCCCGGCCTGAAGGGCGAGATCCGCTCCGAGGACCTCGCGTACTTCGGCATCGTGATCGCCGTGTTCCTGTCGCTCGCGCGCGCCGCGGTCGACTCGCTGCGCTGGAGGTAGCGTGGAGACGCTGGTCGCGGTCGTCGGCGCGGTGGTGCTCGGCTTCGGGCTGCTCGGCGTGTTCGCCGCGGCGTCGCAGGGCGTGGTGGCGCTGCACGTGGTCGTGGGCGGGGCGCTGCTGGCGTGGGCGGCGGTGCGCGGCTTCCGCCGCGTCACCGCGGTGATGGGCACGCAGACCGCGCGCGGCGGCGCGAACTCGCTGATGCAGGCGCTGATCGTGGTGGTGATCGGCGCGCTGCTCGCGTTCGTCGCGGAGCGCCATCCCAAGCACTGGGACTGGACCGAGGCGAAGGAGCACACGCTCACCCAGGGCACGCTCGACACGCTGGCTGCGATCCCCAAGGACGGCCTGGTCGAGATGTACGCGTTCTTCAGCCGCGGCGGCCAGCAGCAGGCCAAGGACGAGCTCGACCAGTACACCTACGCCAGCCCGCGGGTGAAGGTGCGCTACCTCGACCCGAACGAGAACCCGGGCCTGGCGCAGCGCTTCCAGATCTCGAACAAGGAAGGCGTGGTGGTGGTCTGCGACGGCGCCTGCGACACCGCCAAGGGCACGGTGAAGGCGGTCGACCTCACCGAGCAGTCACTGACTCGCGCGGTGCGCCAGGCGATCTCGTCGAAGAAGAAGATCTACTTCCTCACCGGCCACGGCGAGGCCGATCCCGACGACAAGAAGGGCCCGGGCGCCGCCGCGGTGAAGGGCGGGATCGAGGACGAGAACGGCACCGTCGCGAGCCTCCTGCTCGCGAACGAGAAGGAGGTGCCCGCCGACGCCGACGCCGTGGTCGTCGCCGGTCCCGACCACGCGGTGTCGGACCGCGAGCTGGAGCTGCTCGACGCCTATCTCAAGCGCGGCGGCGGACTGCTCGTCGAGATCGACCCCGCGGTCGAGACCAACCTCGAGGGCCAGCTCAAAGCGTGGGGCATCGAGGCCGGCCCCGAGGTGATCGTCGAGCAGCAGCTGCAGCTCTTCGCCGGGCCGTCGATCGGCGTGCAGCCGGTGGTCACCAAGTACGGCTCGCACCCGATCACGGACAAGCTGAACGGGCAGCCCACCGTGTTCCGGCTGGCGCGGCCGCTGCGCAAGGTCGAGGGCAGCGACGCGAACGTGACCGAACTCGCGCTCACCAGCGCCCAGAGCTGGGCGGAGAGCGACGTGAAGGATCTGCTGGCGTCGAAGCCGGTCACGATGGACCCCGCCAAGGACCGCGCCGGTCCGCTCGCGATCGCGATCGCGCGCGAGTTCCCGCCCTCCGAGCCGGGCAAGCGCGGAGGCCGGCTGGTCGTCGTCGGCGATTCCGACTTCATGCGCAACCGCTACGTGACCCAGTACTACAACGGCGACCTGTTCCTGAACACGACCGGCTGGCTCACCGGCAACGAGGAGTTCGCGACGATCGAGCGCAAGCGCCCGCGCGCCGCGACGGTGAACCTGACGCTCGAGCAGTTCGCGAACTTCCGCTTCCTGGCACTGTTCGCGTTGCCCGAGGCGATCCTCCTGCTCGGGGTGCTGAACTGGTGGCGCCGCAGGGTCTGAGTTGAGCGCGCGCTGGACCGCCGCCCTGCTGGGGGTGGCGCTGGCGCTCGGCGCGTGGGTCTACTTCGGCGAGATCGGCGGCGAGGCCCGCAAGAAGGACGCCGAGACCGCCGCGCAGCGCGTGTTCACGCTCGACCCGAACAGCGTGACCGCGATCGAAGTGACCACCGCGGACGGGAAGAGCGCACACCTCGCGAAGAGCGGCACTGAGTGGAAGCTCGACGCTCCGGTGAGCTATCCGGCCGACCCCGATGCGGTGGAGCGGCTGCTGCGGGCGCTGTCGAAGGTGCAGTCGACCGCCAGCATGCCGGCGCCCGGCGACCTCGGCCAGTTCGGGCTCGGCGACGGCCGCCGTTCGCTGAAGCTGTGGAGCGGCCCCGGCGACCCCAAGGAGGTGTTCGTGGGCGGCCCCACGCCGGTCGGCGGCGGCAAGTACTTTCAGCTGGCGAGCGACCCTGCCAAGATCTACACCGTCTCGGCCGCTGACCTCTCGGGCGTCACGCCGACCCTGGTCGAGCTCCGCGACAAGCGGCTGCTCCGCGCGTCGAGCTCGAACGTCGACGAGCTCACCGTGCACGCCGACGGTGCGCTGGTCGCGCACCTGAAGAAGGGCGACACCGGCTGGCAGATGCTCGAGCCCGAGAAGGTGCCCGGCGACGAGGAGAAGATCCGCCGCGCGCTCGAGGACCTGGCGCTGGCGCGCGCCAGCGGCTTTGCCGATGCGCCCGACCCGGCGCAAGAGAGCGCGTTCGCCAAGCCCGAGCTCGAGCTGGTGGCGCACGCGCCCGCGGGCGACGAGCACGTCGCGATCGCGAAAGCCGACGGCAAGACCTGGTTGCGCCGCGAGGGCGATCCGGTGCTGCTCGAGATCAACGCGCAGGTCCCGACGGGGATCCCGACCCATCCGTTCGACTACCGGCTGAAGCGCGTGCTGATGCTGCAGAGCGATCAGGTGCACGCGCTCGAGCTCGCCTTTCCGCGCACGGGTCAGACGCACCGCTTCGAGCTCGCGGACTCCGACTGGAAGTCGGCCGAGCCCGGCGTCCAGCTGAAGCCGCTCAAAGTCGAGGACCTGCTCACCTCGGTGGAGTCGCTCGAGGCCACGGGGATCGAGTCCGCCGGTGTGGACCGCAAGGCGCTCGGGCTCGAGCCGCCCCAGGTGACGGTGCGCGCGCTCGATGCCAAGGGCACCGAGCTCGGCCTGCTCTCGCTGGGCGACGCCTCGGCGAAGGACGGGCTGCCCGCGATCTCGTCGCAGAACAGCGACGTGTGGCGGGTCTCGAACGACCTGGGCGCGCAGGTGCCGCTCTCGCAAGAGGCCTACGTGAACCTGTTCGTGAAGAAGCCCGACGTCCCAGCGCCGCCCGAGACGGCGCCGCCCGCGAGCGCGCCGCCCGCGAAGCCCTAGCGGTTCAGCACCTCGAGCATGGCGCCGTGCACGCGACCGTTGCTCGCGGCGATGCGCGCGCCCGAGGCCGGCGGCGCACCGCCGTCGAAGTCGCTCACGCTCCCGCCGGCCTCCTGGACCAGCAGGATCCCCGCCGCCACGTCCCACGGCGCGAGGTGGAGCTCCCAGTAGCCGTCGAAGCGCCCGCACGCCACGTAGGCGAAGTCGAGCGCCGCGGAGCCCGCGCGGCGGATCGCCTGCGCGCAGCCGATGAAGCGCTCGAAGTGGACCAGGTTCGGCGTGCGGCGGCTGTGCACGTCGTAGGCGAAGCCGGTCGCGAGCAGCGCGCGGCGCAGCTCGGCGATTCCGGAGACGCGGACCGGCGCGCCGTTGAGACGCGCGCCGCGTCCGCACTCGGCCTCGAACAGCTCGTCGCGCATCGGGTCGTACACCACGCCGGCGGCGCGCGCGCCATCGACCTCGACGCCGATCGAGATCGCGAAGTGCGGGAAGGCGTGCGCGTAGTTGGTGGTGCCGTCGAGCGGGTCGACGATCCAGCGCACGCCGCTCGAGCCCGACTCCGCCTGGCTCTCCTCGGTGAGCAGCGCGTCGTGCGGCCGCGCCGCGCGCACGCGCTCGCGGATCAGCCGATCGAGCGCGTGGTCGACGTCGGTCACCAGGTCGATCTCGCTGGTCTTGGTGCGGATCGTGCGCGGCTCGAGAAAGCGCGCGCGCGCGATTCCACCGGCCTCGCGCGCGATCGAGCGGGCGAGCTCGAGCAGCTCGCTCAACCGGCCGCCCCCAGCCGGAAGCGGGCCCGCGCGCGCAGAGAGGTGCGCTCCGCGACCTCGGCGGCGGAGACGGAGTGGACCTCCGCCAGACACTCGGCCACCCGTGCGACCCAGGCCGGCTCGTTGCGCTTGCCGCGGTGCGGGGTCGGCGCGAGCAGCGGCGTGTCGGTCTCGATCATCAGCCGCTCCAGCGGCAGCGCGCGCGCCACGTCGCGCAGCTCGCCCGCGTTCTTGAAGGTGAGGATGCCGGAGAAGCTGACGTCGAAGTCGCGCTCGAGGCAGGCGCGCGCGAACGGGAGGTCGCCGGTGAAGCAGTGGATCACGCCGCCGAGCTCGTGCGCGCGCTCGCGGTCGAAGATCTCGATCAGCTCCTCGAACGCATCGCGGGAGCCGCGGCTCGGCCGGACGTGGATCACCAGCGGCCGCGCCGCGGCGCGCGCGATCCCGATCTGCGCGGTCAGCGCCTCGCGCTGTGCAGCGCGCCGCGAGTGCTCGTAGAAGTAATCGAGGCCGCACTCGCCCACCGCGACGACCCGCGGCGCGGCGAGCCAGCCGTCGAGCGCCGTCGCCGCGAGCTCGCTCCACTCTTCGGCGTCGTGCGGGTGCACGCCCACCGCGGCCCACACGCCCGCCTGCTCCTGCGCCAGCATCACCGCGCCCGCGTTGGCGCCCACGCCGTAGCCGGCGCCGATCGCGATCATCCCGTCGACGCCCGCCGCGCGCGCGCGCGCGATCAGCGCCGGCGCGTCGGCGAGCAGATCCGGTGCGCCGACGTGCGCATGGCTGTCGAACAGCGTCACGGCGTCTCGATGCGCGGGAACAGCACCTCGCCCTTGGCGATCTTGGCGCCCGCCGCGAGCTGACCCCAGGCGAGCGCGCGCTCGAGCGGCGCGGGGGGCGCCGCGCTTCCGATCTGCGCCAGGATCTTCGCGCTGGTCTCGGGCATGAAGGGCGAGAGCAGCACCGCGATCACCCGCAGCGACTCGAGCGTGCCGTACAGCACCGAGGCGAGCCGCCCGCGCTGCGCCGGGTCCTTGGCGAGCTGCCACGGCGCCTCGCTGTCGATGTGCTTGTTGCCCGAAGAGACCAGCTCCCAGAGCGACGCGAGCGCGCGCTGCGTGGAGAACTCGCGCACGTGGCGGTCCACCCCGCCCGCGACGCGCGCCGCGACGTCGGCGAGCGGCGAGCGCGACTCGGCCTTCGGCACCACGCCGTCGAAGTAGCGCGCGACCATGCTCAGCGAGCGCGACAGCAGGTTGCCGAGGTCGTTGGCGAGGTCGGCGTTGATCCGCCGCACCAGGCTCTCCTCCGAGAACTCGGCGTCGAGCCCGAACGACATCTCGCGCAGCATGAAGTAGCGCAGCGCCTCGAAGCCGTAGACGTCCTTCAGACCCAGCGCGTCGGTCAGGTTCGCGGCGCTCTTCGAGATCTTCGCGCCGCCGAGCGTCCAGTAGCCGTGCACGCGCAGGCCGCGGAACAGCGGCAGACCGGCCGCGTGCAGGATGATCGGCCAGGTCGCGCCGTGGAACTTCAGGATCTCCTTGGCGAGCAGGTGGTGCACGCCCAGCCAGCGCGTCTTCCACTCGGGATCCGACGGGTAGCCGATCGCCGTCAGGTAGGTGACCAGCGCGTCGGCCCACACGTACGCGACGAAGCGGTCGTCGAACGGAAGCGGAATCCCCCAGGACAGCCGCTCGCGCGGCCGCGAGATGCAGAAGTCCCCGAAGCCGGGGTCGCGCAACATCGCGAGCACCTCGTTGCGGTAGCGCTCGGGCTCGATCAGCCCCGGGTTGCGCGCGAGCTCGGCCTCGAGCCAGGCGAAGTAGCGCGAGCTCTTGAAGAAGTAGTTGGTCTCGCGGCGCGTCTCGAGCACGCGATTCGGGTGGCTCGGGCACTTGCCGTTGACGAGGTCCCGGTCGGTCTTGAACTCCTCGCAGCCGACGCAGTACAGGCCCTGGTACTCGCGCAGCTCGAGCTCGCCCTTGTCGTAGAGCGTCTGCCACAGGTGCTGCACGGCGGCCCGGTGCTCCGTGCTGGTCGTGCGCACGAAGCGCTGCGGCGCCAGGCCGAGCGCGAGCCACTGCGCGCGGAACTTCTCGGCCATGCCGTCGACGAACGCCTGCGGCGAGAGCTTCTTCTCCGCCGCGGCCTCGGCGATCTTCTCGCCGTGCTCGTCGGTCCCGGTGATGAAGAAGGCATCCTCGCCGGCGAGCCGGTGGTAGCGCGCGAGCGTGTCGGCGACCGTCGTGGTGTAGGCCGTGCCGAGGTGCGGCGCCGCGTTGGGATAGTAGATCGGCGTCGTCAGGTAGAAGGTGCCCATCGGGCCAGCGATCTTAGCCGGGCGCACTGAGTTCTAATAGGAGCGACTCGACTACGAGCTGCGGATTGGTGTTGTGGCGCGCGAGCTCGACGCGCGCCTTCGAGGCCGACTCGAACGCGCGCAGCCAGCGCTCGAGCCCGCGCGGATCGCCGCTCTTCGCCGCCTCGGCCGCCTTCTCGCGCGCGAAGGCCGACTGCAGCTCGATGAAGGCGCGCGCGCGGCCGCGGCCCTCTTCGCCGGTCCGGCGGAAGTCCTCGGCGAAGTCGAGCACGCGCGTGGCCGAGAGCGCACTCGGGTCGTCGAGCAGTGCCCGCAGCTCGCGTGCGAACTCGAGCGACTCCTCGGCCCAGGCGCGCGCCGCGACCGGGCTGGCGCCGCCGAGCTCGGCGGCCAGCGCGGCGTCGTCCGCGCTCATGCCCTCGGCCTCGAGCGCCGCGGCGATCGCGCGCTCGCTCCAGGGCGGGAAGCGCACCCGCAGCGCGCGCGAGCGCAGCGTGCGGGGCAGGAGCTCCGGCGAGTTCGAGACCAGGATCAGCACGGTGTCGGGCGGGGGCTCCTCCAGCGTCCTGAGCAGGGCGTTGGCCGACTCCGCGCGCAGCCGGTCGGCCTCGAGGATCAGCCCCACCCGCCGCCCGCCCTCGTTGGCGACCAGCCCCAGCGCGCCGCGCAGCTCGCGGATCGCCTCGATCCGGATCCAGGCGCCGTCCGGATCCACCCAGTGCAGATCGGGATGGGTGGGCCGCGCGTCGGGTCCCACCTCGCGCGCCGCCAGCAGCCGGCAGTCGTGGCAGCGGCCGCAGGGCTCGCGCGCGTCGGGCGGCGCGCCCTTGCACAGCAGCAGCCGCGCGAACCACAGCGCCGTGTCGCGCTTGCCCACGCCGGTCGGCCCCTCGAACAGGTAGGCGCCGTGCACTTTGTCGCCAGCGCGGGCGCGTGCGAGCTCGGCGCGGATTTCGTCGTGTCTGTCGCCCGCCATCAGCGAGCGGCAGCATAGCGCCGCAGCCGATCGAGATCTCAAGCTTTGCGCGCGCCCACCGATACGCCTCGGAGACGCCACCCGAGAAGGAGCACGCGCGCCCATGGCCTTCAACGACTTCCGGAAGACGAAGGACGAGCCCGCCAAAGCCACCGTCGCCACACAAAGCGGGGTCGGAGCCCTGACCGCGTTCATCGACCAGGGCTCGGAGTTCTCCGGCAAGCTGAACTTCAAGGACACGGTGCGGATCGACGGCCGCTTCGAGGGCGAGATCGCCAGCGAGAACACGCTGATCGTCGGCGAGAGCGGCTCGGTCACCGCGACCATCAAGTCGCAGGTGGTGATCATCTCGGGCGAGGTGCACGGCGAGATCACCGCGGGCGGCCAGGTGGTGCTGCACAAGACCGCGCGCGTCGACGGCAACATCCACTCGCCGCGGCTCGTGGTCGAGGACGGCGCCGTGTTCACGGGCCGCATCGAGATGGGCGCAGTGAAGGCCGCCCGCCACGCCGGGCACCCGCACCCGCAGCCGCACCCGCCGAAGGACTCGAACGCGCCCAAGGTCTAGGGCGGCGCTGCAAGCTCCCGAGGGAGCGCGCAGCGAGGCGGAGCCGAGCGAAGGCCGTAGGCGCGTGGCCGCCCACGCGCCGTAAACGGCTCGGACGGGCTCAAACGATCACGCAGAGGACGCCCGGGACCCGCGCGCGCAGCGCCGGCTCGAGCACGAGCCGGCGCGTCATCTCGCGCGCGGTGCAGCGGGCGCACGCGCCCTGGAGCTCGAGGCGCACGGTCCCGTCTTCCGAGACCGAGATCAGCTCGGCGTTCCCGCCGTCCGAGACGAGTCCGGGGCGCACCACGTCGAGCGCCTTGCGCACCGCTTCGGGGCTCACCCGGCTCGGTCCGCTCGCGTTGATCTCGCCGGACCCTTCTCGTAGCTTTGCCGCCATGCGCGTGCGCGTGCTCCTGTTCGCGGCCCTGCGGGAAGCGGTCGGCGAGAAGTCACTCGAGCTTGAGCTGCGCGCCCACGCAACTCTTGCCGATCTGCTCGGCGAGCTCGAGGCGAAGCACGGGGCGCTCGCGCGCTACCGCGGGCGGCTGCTCGTCGCGCGCAACGAGGAGCGGGTCGCCCTGTCGACTGCGCTTCACGACGGCGACGAGGTGGCGCTGCTGCCCCCGGTCTCGGGCGGTGTCGAGCGCCCCTGGGTCGACTCCGCGCCGCTCTCGCTCGACGTGCTGCTGCGCGAGGTGTCGAGCCCCGAGATGGGCGGCGTGGTCAGCTTCACGGGCATCGTGCGCAACCGCGCACGCGGGGAGGCGATCGACCACCTGGAGTACGAGGCGTACGCGCCGATGGCCGAGAAGGAGATGCGTAAGATCGTCGACACCGTGCACGAGCGCTGGCCGCACGTGCGCATCGCGCTCTCGCACCGCGTCGGCCGGCTGGCGATCGGCGAGGCCGCGGTGATGATCGCGGCGGCCGCGCCGCACCGCGCCGAAGCGTTCGAGGCCTGCCGCTTCGCGATCGACAAGCTCAAGGCCTCGGTGCCGATCTGGAAGAAGGAGTTCGCGGCCAGCGGCTCGTACTGGGTCGAGGAGAACCCGTGAGCGGCGGGGCGCCCGCGGCGCACCGCGCCTACGCGCCCGGCTCGCTGGGCTGCGCGGTGCTCACGGTGAGCGACAGCCGCACCACCGCCGACGACAGCTCCGGCCAGGCGATCCGCGAGCGGCTCGAAGCCGCGGGTCACCGCGTGGTGGAACACTCGATCGTGTCGGACGACCGCGAGGCGATCCAGTACGCGGTGCTGCGCGCGCTCGCGCGAGGCGAGGTCGACGCAGTGATCGCGACCGGCGGCACCGGTGTCTCGCCGCGCGACGTGACTCCCGAGGCGATCGCACCGCTGCTCGAGAAGGAGCTCTCCGGCTTCGGCGAGCTGTTCCGGCTGCTGTCGTTCCAGGAGATCGGATCTGCGGCGCTCTTGTCGCGCGCGCTCGCCGGCACCGCCGGCCGGAAAGCCGTGTTCGTGCTGCCGGGGTCGTCGGGCGCGGTGAAGCTCGGGCTGGAGCGGCTGATCGTGCCGGAGCTCGGCCACCTGGTCGGCCAGCTTCGTCGCGGCGACGCCGCGCCTTCAGCGCCCGGGGAGAGGCACCGAAAGTAGGGGGTGACCCCGAAGCTCCTGCGCAGCGCCGCCATCGCGCTCCTCGTGGTGGCGACCGCAGTGCTGCTGCCGAGCGACGTCTCGCTCTGGATCGACCCGTCGGGACGCACCTGGATCACCGACCGCGAGGACCGCCCGTCGGCGACCGCGGAGCGCGTCTCGCCCGAGGAGCTGCAGATCCGCTGGGACCACCAGTTCCTGGGCGAGCGGCTGCCGCGCGGCACGCGCTCGGGCGACGACGACGACCGCTACCTCTCCGAGGTGCGCACCGCGCAAGCGGACGCGCAGGCGGGCAACCTGGAGACGGCCCTGCGCGCGCTGCGGCGGCTCGAGCGCGAGCACCCGGCGCGCCCCGAGGCGGCGCTGCTGCTGGCGCGGATCGAGCGCCACCGGGGCCGCTACGAGCCGGCCCGCGATGCGCTCGACTCGGTGCTGTCCACCGCCGCACAGCTGCCCAAGCAGTGGCGCGACGCGGCGGAGCGCGAGCGCGCGGAGATCGACGAGGAGCTCGCGCTGGCCAGGCCGAAGGACGGCGAAGTGTGGGAGACGCGCTCGGCCGACTCGACGCATTTCCGTGTCAGCTACGACCACCAGTTCGCGGGCCGCGCCTACGGCGAGGAGGTGATCGCCGTGCTCGAGCAGGCGCGCCTCGCGATGCTGCGCGTGCTGGGCCGCGGGCTGCGCCAGCCGCTCGAGGTGCGGCTCTACACGCGCGCGCACTACCTCGAGGCGTACCAGCACCGCTTCGGCTTCGCCACCGTCGGCTTCTACGACGGCGCGATCCACGTGGTCTCGGCGCAGCGCCCGCGCAACGAGCTCTACGCGCTGGTGGTGCACGAGTACGTGCACGCGTTGTTCAAGGACGCAGTCGGCTCGCACCAGCCGTTCTTCCTCAACGAGGGCATCGCCGACGGCGAGGAGGAGCGCGCGCGCGGCCGGCCGCAGCTCTCGCGCGAGGAGTGGCGGCGGCTGCTCGATGCCCTGCGGGGCGACGGCTGGATCCCGCTCGACTCGCTGGTGCAGGGCTTCCAGAACGTGCAGGGCGCGCAGGCGCTGCTCGCCTATCTCGAGTCGCGGGCCGCGATCGAGCACATCGAGGCGGGCCACCCGAGCGCGATCTCGGGCTTCCTGGACCGCTGCGCGAAGGGCGAGCCCTGGGAGCAGGCGCTGCGCGACGAGACCGGCTGGGACACCCGCGGTCTCGAGCGCTCGCTGCAGGACGACGTGCGCTCCCGCTTCCCCGAGGACCCGCTCGCGGCCGCCGCGCACCCTGGAGCCCGCGCCGAGTAAGATCGCGGCGGGAGGCCGCCGTGGACCCCGCGCTCGCCATCGCGCTGCTCTGGCTCGCGTTCGCCGCGACCCACATCGGCCTCTCGAGCCGCGCCGTGCGCGCACGCATCGTGGCTGCGACCGGGCCGGGGGCCTTCGCGGCGCTCTACTCGCTCATCGCGCTCGCGATCTTCGTGCCGCTGGTCTGGCTCTACTTCACCCACAAGCACGCGGGCCCCGCGCTCTGGGTGCTGCCGCGCGGGCCGCTGCTCAGCTGGACCGTCTACGCGGGCATGGGTCTCGCGCTGGTGCTGTTCGTCTCGAGCTTCGTGCAGCCCAGCCCCGCGGGGATGGCGCCCGCAAGCCTGACACCGCACGGTGTACAGCGCATCACCCGCCACCCGCTGGTGATGTCGTTCGCGCTGTTCGCGCTGGTGCACCTCCTGCCCAACGGCTGGGCGAGCGACGTCGCGTTCTTCGGCGGCTTCGTGGTCTTCGCGCTCGCCGGCGCGGCCCACCAGGACCGGCGCAAGGTCGCCGCCGGCCCGAACGGCTACGCCGGGTTCGTCGCCGCCACGCCATTCATTCCCTTCACCGGGCGCGAGACCGCGCGCGGCCTGCGCGAGCTCTCGCCGATCGCAATCCTGCTCGGCCTCGGGCTCGCCGTCGCGATCCGCTACTTCCACGCCCGTTGGCTCGGCGGAAATCCGTAATCGATCGGCTTCGTTGGCCTGCGGCTCACTGCGCGCGCCGTAGTATGATCGCGTGGGCACCCTGCCCACGCTTTGGCGCTTGGGGCTCGGCTCGGGACGGCCCTCGCCTCGCCCCCGGCCTACTTCTCGGGTGCCCAGTAGTCGAAGTCGACCAGGTTCTCCTTCAGATACTCGCGCAGGTTGTCCACCAGCTTCTTCTCGATCTGGCGCACGCGCTCGCGGGTGAGTCCGAAGTCGTCGCCGATCTCCTGCAGCGTGCGCGGCTCGTCGGCGAGCACGCGCTCGCGCAGGATCCGCTGCTCGCGCGGGTCCAGGTCGACGGCGAAGCGCTCGACCTGCTCGCGGAAGGCGCGGCGCATGTCCTGGTCGGCGACGGTGTCGGTCTCGCGCGCGTCGTCGCCGGCGATGCTCTCGCCGAAGCTGCCGCCGCTGGGCTCCTCGCGGTGCGCAGGCGCGTCCATCGACAGGTCGCCGCGCGCGAGCCGGTTCTGCAGGTCGAGGACTTCGGGCTCCTTCACTCCCAGCTTCTCGGCCAGCAGCCGCGGCTCGGGCTCCTTGCCCTCGCGCGCGAGCTCGCGCTTGGCGCGCGAGAGCTGGAAGAAGAGCTTGCGCTCGGCGCGGCTCGAGCCCACGCGCACCATGCGGATGTTGTCGATCAGATATTTCAGGATGTAGGCGCGGATCCAGTACGACGCGTACGAGGCGAGCTTCACGCCGCGCGCGGGATCGAAGCGGCGCACGCCCTGCAAGAGACCCACGTTCCCTTCCTGGATCAGGTCCAGCAGGTTCGTCCACACCCGGCGGTACTCGAGCGCGATCTTCACCACCAGGCGCAGGTTCGAGAGCACGAGCTTCTGGGCCGCCTCGGAGTCGTTCGCGTCGTGCACGCGCGTGGCGAGCTCGAGCTCCTCCTCGCGCGACAGGAGCGGATAGCGGCCGACCTCGGCGAAGTAGCGCGCGAGCGCGTCGCGCGGGACGGTCTCGAGGCTCGGGCGCGGTGCGGGGACGGGCAGGCTCGAGGAGCGCGCGGGCTCGGGTGGCTCCGCCGGCGTGGCCGAAGGGGCAGGCGCGGGAGCCGGGTCCGGCGCGGGAGCGGGCTTGGCTTTGCGCTTCGCGGCGCGCTTCCGCGGGGGCTTCTTCACGCCGACAAAAATACCCCGCCGCCCCCGGTCTGTCGGGGCGGCGGGGCGAAGCGAAGGCGTTCTGCGGAGCGGGCTACTTCTTCTTGAGCGAAACCACGTACTTGATCACGGACCAGCGATCGGCTTCGGGAATCACCGCTCCCCACGGCGCCATCAGCGGCGATCCGCCTTTGGACGCGGCGCCGTTGGTCACGACGTCGAAGTGGTCCTTCGGGCTGTCGCCGTACTTGAACTTGCCTTCCTGGAAGTTGCGCGGCGGCGGGTTCAGCGTCTTTCCGACCGGTCCGTCGCCCAGACCCGCTGGCCCGTGGCACGTCACGCAGTACTGCTGGAACACCTGAGCACCCTTCGCGGGATCGGCGGCCTTGTACTTGGCCTCCCAGTCGTCGGCGGCGCGGCCGGACGAAGCCAGCGCGAGCGCGAGGACGAGCGAAGCGACGAAGAGACTGCGCATGTCTTCCCTCCTGGTTGAAAAAACGGGGCGGAGCTTAGGAGGAGGGTTCGTCGCTGTCAAAGCATCGTTCCGATGCGGTCACTTCCAGTGGCGCGCGAGCTCCACCAGCAGGCGCACACCGAAGCCGGTGGCGCCCTTCGCGTAGTAGGGCGTCTCCTTGGTGGTCCACGCCACGCCCGCGATGTCGAGGTGTGCCCAGGGCACCTCGCCCACGAAGTGGGACAGGAACGCGGCCGCGGTCGAGACACCCGCGTTGCGACCGCCGGTGTTCACGATGTCGCCGAAGGTCCCCTTGATCGCGTTCT
>Ga0318563_10000172_pt1 | contig 27607 bp, 23 predicted proteins | sample GRESIP066b5f19_FD_203689 | JGI IMG/M metagenome (GOLD analysis project Ga0318563, IMG submission 203689) | Tropical soil microbial communities from Luquillo Experimental Forest, Puerto Rico - GRE.SIPMG.066b5f19 | ecosystem: Environmental > Terrestrial > Soil > Tropical forest > Bulk soil... | reverse complement strand
AATTTGGCAGGGCTATTTTGACAGGATAGGCAGAACGGTGTCCGTCTTTAAGAGGATTTGGAAGGAAGGGGAGCAGTCTTCAAATGATAAATTAAAAAAAGTTTATGCTAAAGTGTTGTTTTTCTATAGTGATGGCCATGCTTTTCGTGACCACACAAGCCCAGAAAACAATCATCACAGACCCCAACGCACAACCCAGAAATGTAAGCGGGTTTCATGCCATAGAGGTATCCAGTGCGATAGACCTGTACCTGAGCCAGAGTGACAACGAAGCGGTAGCTGTCAGTGCGAGGGATACAAAGTACCGTGACCGGATCCGGACGGAAGTGAAAGACGGTGTGCTGAAAATCTGGTATGATAATGAGGGATGGAGATGGGACTCGGGCAACCGTAAACTAAAGGCGTATGTTTCCTTTAAAACTCTTGACAAGCTGTTCGCATCCGGTGCTTCCGATGTATATGTCGATGGGGCCATCACTGGGACCAAACTGGAAATACGATTGTCCGGGGCCAGCGACTTCAAGGGCGCCGTGAAGCTTTCTGAACTGCGCATCGACCAGTCCGGTGCATCCGATGTATCCATAAACGGGAGTGTAGCAATCGTGAGCATCGATGCGAGCGGAGCCAGTGATGTCAAAGGCTATGACCTGGTAACAGACAGCTGCAGCGTCAAGGCTTCGGGTGCTTCGGATATCAGAATCTCGGTCAATAAGGAGCTGAACGCGCATGTCAGCGGGGCCAGCAGTGTACACTATAAGGGTGATGCAGTGATCCATGAACTGCATTCCAGCGGTGCCAGCAACGTTTCCCGAAAAGGATAAAGGGATAAATAAATCGGCGGATCCTCAGAGACTCAATGTGGTTACCGTGCCCGTTTTATTGTTTCGGGAATGCCCAGACCATAAAATCCGGGAATACCGCGCTCCAGTAAGGGTAATCATGCTTCCCGGTCTTCACCTCCCTGTACACAATATCGTCCGGTCCGTAATTGTTTTTCTGCCTGAGCAGGGTAATAATGTCCCTGGTATCATCAATAACGTCTATGATGCTGTCCTTGTCACGGTCGGAGGTTTCCTCGGCCCCGCCTGCATAAAACCAGTACTGCAGTTTTGGCTTTTTCCGGGAGGCTTTGATTTTCGCATACATAATCCTGTTGAGCTCATCCGAATAGGTGCTGTCTTCCACGGCTTTGTCCCTCCACCAGAAAGAACCTGAAAAAACGCCCACCTTGTTGATCCGGTCAGGATGATTAAAGGCGATATCAAAGGCGGATAGCCCGCCCAGTGAACATCCGGCTATGACTACTGAATTGAACTTGCGTACCCCGGACTGTTTTTTGGCATAGAAGTACAACTCATCGTTAATAAAAGCATCGTAATATCCAGCCCGGGAACCCCGATTCATATAATCGGGTCTGCCGGCTACACCATATTCCTGCATCCGGTCACCGGCATGAACGGCCACAATTACCACCGGCTGAATCATTCCTTTCTTAAATAAACTGTCTGTTATCTGTTTTACCCTCAATTTGTCCAGGTCCTGCCCGTCATTCAAAACCAGCAGGTTGAGACTGCTTTTGTCAGCCGGGATGGGGGTATTAATGACGGAGAGTTTTACATTACGTTGCAAATGGCGGGAATACAAGGTATCGCTTCCTTGATGTGTATTCTTGCAAGAATATAAAAAAAGCGAAATACCCAGCAGGATGCATCCCTTATTCATACCATGAAAATACCAATTGTGATCAGAAGTAAAATCATATTTGGGTAGAATCCGATTTCAGCCTACTTTTGCACTCCACCTTGCGTGCCAGATAAGAGGGATGGTTGACAAAAGGTCTTGTGACCTACCCCGCGATGGAGAATTGTGTTTGTGCAGAGCTTGGTGGAAGAATCGGAAACTGTAGCAAATTTTTATATCGCGAAGTAGAGCAGCGGTAGCTCGTCGGGCTCATAACCCGAAGGTCGGAGGTTCGAACCCTCCCTTCGCAACCAGATGACAGCCAAACTCTGTGTTTGGCTGTTTTAATTTTGGTAACCATGTACCGGAATCTTCCCGGGGCATCCTCCCGGAAGGGATCCCCTGGAAACCTGTCCAATGCCAGCATGATGAAAGCAGGTTTTGTAAATATATTTGGCAAACCCAACGCAGGCAAGAGCACCCTGCTGAATGCCCTGATGGGAGAGAAGCTGGCCATCGTTTCCCACAAGGTTCAAACAACTCGCCATCGCATCAAGGGAATTGTAACTGCCAATGATTACCAGATCATTTTTTCTGATACGCCAGGTATCATCGAACCCAGGTACAAACTGCACGAGAAGATGATGCAGGCTGTAAAAAGTTCCCTGGAAGATGCGGACCTGGCACTGTTGATGGTTGACGCACAGGACAACATGGCGGAAAACGACCAGCTTTTTTCCTCACTCAACCTCAAAGTACCTTCCATGGTGGTGGTGAACAAACTGGACCTGCCGGGAAAAGGCCTGGAAGAAGGGGCAGTTCAGTATTTTCAGGATAAACCTTACGCCAGGGAAGTGATGGGTATTTCTGCCCTCACGGGGACCAATATCCCCCTTCTTCTTGAAAAGATACTTCATTATCTCCCGGAAGGGGAACCTTTTTTCGAAGGCGAGGACATTACCGATTTGCCAGTCAAATTCTTTGTAGGAGAAATGATCAGGGAAAAGATATTTAACCTGTATGAAGACGAGATTCCTTATCACTCCACGGTGGTCGTGCAGGAATTTAAGGAAAAGCAGACCCTTACCAAGATCCGGGCTGATATCATTGTCCAGCGGGAGACTCAAAAAGGGATTATTCTCGGAGAGGGAGGAAAGATGATCAAAAGACTGGGAACGGACGCAAGAAAGGATATTGAGGCTTTTCTCGACCGCAAGGTATTTCTGGAACTTTTTGTCAAGGTAAGGCCCAAATGGAGGGACAGCGAACTATTCCTCCGGGAATACGGATACCATTGATTGAATAACAAGCTTTATCTCAAATATTATGGCAGGATTTACCGTAGCAATCGTAGGAAGACCGAACGTGGGCAAGAGTACGCTATTTAACCGCCTGCTGGAACAACGCAAGGCAATCGTAGATAATATAAGCGGTGTCACGAGGGACCGCCAGTATGGTATGGCAGATTGGGGAGGAAAGAATTTCAATGTCGTCGATACGGGTGGTTTTGTTTCCAAAAGTGATGATGTTTTTGAAAAAGAGATCAAAAAGCAGGTATTGATTGCCGTTGAAGAGGCAAATGTCCTTGTTTTTATGGTAGATACTTCTACTGGCATTACTCACCTGGATGAAGACATGGCGCAGGTCCTCAGGCGGAGTACCAAACCTGTTTTCCTGGCTGTCAACAAGGTCGACAACAGTGAGCGTTTGCTGGAGGCAACAGAATTCTACAGCATGGGTTTTGAGCATGTTTTCTTTCTTTCCGCCATGACCGGGAGCGGAACGGGTGAACTGCTGGATGCCATTACCGACCTGATCGGTGAGGAAGACGCATCAGATGAAAACGACCTTCTTCCCAAATTTGCCATTATCGGGCAGCCCAACGTTGGAAAATCCTCCCTGTTAAATGCACTTATAGGCCGGGAAAGGACCATTGTCAGCGAAATTGCCGGAACGACACGCGATACCATTCATACCCATTATAATCTATTCCAGAAGGAATTCATGCTGATTGATACGGCGGGTATCCGACGAAAAGCAAAAGTCCATGAGGATCTTGAGTTTTATTCCGTTATCCGTGCCATCAAGGCCATGGACGAGGCAGATGTCTGCCTGATCATGCTCGATGCCACCAAAGGAATCTCCGCCCAGGACCTTAACATTTTTGGCCTGGCAGTCAAAAAGGGAAAAGGGATCGTAGTACTGGTAAATAAATGGGATCAGCTGGAGAAAGAGACCAATACTGCCGTCAATTACGAAAAAGAACTGAAGCAGAGACTGGCGCCTTTTACCGATATTCCCATTCTGTTTATTTCAGCGAAGGACAAAACGCGCATATTCAGGGCGATTGAGGAAGCCTTGCAGGTATATGAAAACCGGAAAAGGAAAATACCGACCTCTCAGCTTAACGAAGTGATGCTAAAGGCTGTGGAATCCTACCATGCTCCCGTGGTAAGGGGAAATTCCGTAAAGATCAAGTATATATCCCAGTTGGCCACCCCCGTACCTTCCTTTGCTTTTTTCACCAATTTCCCCGACGATATCAAACAGCCCTATCGCAATTACCTCGAAAATCAGCTCCGCCAGCACTTTACCTTTAAAGGCGTTCCCATCAGGATCTATTTCAGAAAAAAATAGTTGAAATATTCTTCATAACTGCGCTTAAAATCAACTGATAAGCACAACCGCCAGAAGGTTGCAACATTTTAGTTAAATTCCTTGCAAAAGATTTGCCTATCTCAAAAAATCTTATACCTTTGCGCCCAATAAAATTTAAAGTTTCAATCTGATGAAAAAATTATTTGTTATCCTGGCTGTTGCTGGTGCAATGACTGCCTGCAACAACAGCACTGAATCTTCTTCTGCATCCAGCGTTGATTCCGCGGCAAAAGCTGCAACCGACACTGTAAAGGCTGTTGTTGACACAACTGCCAAGAAAGTTGATTCTACTGCTAAGGCTGTAGTTGATACCGCAAAAGCTAAGGCTGCTGTAGCCGATACCTCTAAGAAAGCTAAAAAGTAAGGGTTTTCTGATTGCGCATCTTATTGTTAAAATCCTCCCGGGACATTTACCGGGAGGATTTTTTTAATGGAAGTGCAGGTGATGCTGATCAGGATGGTAACAGATAATTCTCAAGGATGACCAGGGCAGCAAAATTCACGCAGCTGATCTGAGTTCATGATCAACCGGCGATATATTCTCCCTAGACCCATCTGGAACCGGAAATATCGGACGGATTCCGCTTTTTTCTGCATCTATAATTTGAATTTCCTGGAGAGTTCCCGGATTTCTTTTTTAAACGATTCCAGAGCATCTATCTCCTGCTTGATAAAACTGTTTTCTTCCAGGGAGCCCGTAACCTGGTTCATTTCCTGGTAGCTTTCATAAACCATTCTGCGAAATGGATTCGCATAGTCCTTCGCGCGGGATTCATATATGCCTTTTGTCATCCATTCCCGGGTGCTGATGCTTTGTTGAAGGAGAATCTTCAATTGAGCGGGCTGAACCTTCCGGATATCCAATCCATGGACCTCCTTTAATGCGGAAAGGCTGTTGACCCATTTATCGCGTGAGTAGGATTCCGCCTGTTCCTGGTAAAAATGATGTACCTGGTCCCAATCCCTGATTTTTCCGGCATGGATCCGTTGAATCATCTTTTGCAGGTTTGCCTCCTGCACCAGCTGGCCTCCCATGTTGACCCAGGATGAGGATACCAACCGTGCGGGAGCGTGCTCCTTCAAATCATCCAGGCTTTTAATCTTGTTGGCCCGGACAGTCTCTATCAGCATCTTGACGGAATAGTATGATATCAGCTCCCTGAACAGGTGATAAGCCTGGAAAATTTTAATCATCCTGACCCGGCGTTTGCTGTGTTCAAAATTTTCCGCGAATATTTCCAGGTCGTCCACGAAGGATTTGCTGCCTTCCAGTATTTTTTTCCCGAGTCCCAGTAATTGTTCATCTGTGTATTTTTCTCCTATCTCAAATTTGGCTGTATAGGCTTTTGCTGTAAACCTCCGGAAATGGTCCAGAGAGATGATCATCTCATTGACACTGTCAGGCGCCAGAAAATCATATTCGAGAAGCTGGGTCCTGTCTGTTCTCTTATCCCTGTCCGTATACTTCCAGGAATTGCGGGCAAGGGCATACATATTGTGCAGGAACCAGAAGGCAGGCATGACGATCAGTTCATCGCGGCTGACATCATTGCTCACCAGCGAAAAGGGTACGGGAATATTCAGTTCAGCGGGATAGTCCCCTTTGGCCAGGATCAGAAAGGAAGCAAATTTTGAATTGTGTTTGAGACTAACGCAGAGTCCTGGCCAGAACCCGCGTCCTGCTATCAATTCGCCATCGGGGCTCCGGGAGTTGTGGTTGGACCCGATGGTAGCGCCAGCCGCCATATTGCTCTGCCCCATGACAAGAGCCGCACAAAGAAAAGAGTTGTTATGGTGCTGCTCATGAGCCGGAAAGATCAGGGAATTCAGCACCTCGCAGCAGGAGATGGTGGAATTGTTTCCCAGGTATGAATTGATCAGACGGGCCCCATATTTCAGTTGCGAATGGGAAGCCAGAATGAACCGGACCGCCTTTACCCCATAAAATATCCTGCATCCGTACCCGATGATACCGTTCACCAGTTCGCATCCTTCCCCGATCTGGGTTTTTCCATCAGGAGCAGAATTGATGGTGAGGTTTTTTAACTTGTTTGCCCCCTTCAGGTAAGCATCACTGCCGATCAGGACATCCTTGATGATCTTGCAATTCTTTATAACGGTCCGGTCCCCGATTTTGCCATAATAGCCCCTGCGGTCATCAAATTTCTTTTCTGTAAACTCACGCAATTTTTGCTGTAAGGCCCCGTCGCTCCTGAACCGGCTCCAGAGCCAGGCGTCTCCGGGGAGCATGCCATCAAAAGGGATGATATTGCGGCCTCCGTTTTCATTGCAGACTTCCAGCCAGATCCTTCGGGATTCGGGTTCCTTTTGTTTCAGGATACCATTTCCGAACTTGGCATTGTCTGTCGTCGCCACTTCGTTGGTGTTTACGATCATGACATCATTGCCTACAATATAATGGGAAAGATAATTGACATTGTCAATGACCACATTGTCACCGAAGTCAGAACTGATAATGGTGCTGTTGTAGAAACCCACAGGACGGCGTAGGTTATGGAACTCCAGGTAATACGGTTCCAGCTTCCCCATGCGTACCAGCCCGAAGAATTTGCAATCCTGGACCAGTTCTGCAGTAAATGCGTTAGAAACAAGCAAATTGTTCCAATTGTCGGAAGTATTGCGGTTGCGTACCAGAACTTCTATTTCATAGGCAGATAAATGTCGGTACTCAATGCCATTCTTGTTTTGCAGGTTTCTCAGGTAATACTCATCTTTTCCCTTAGGAAGGCAATCAGCCGGAATAAAATGATAACCAAGAGAATCCACGGGACTTTTCCTGATCTCGTTCATAGATTCGATTGATATGGAAAGATAACTAAAAATGGAATAAACGTTCAGCGGTTGCAAGCCGGATCATTGCTGAATATTGGGTAACTTTAGCAGGGATGACCAGACCTTTCGCAGGAAACGGGATCAATCCTTTTGATTCGGCTTTCCCGTAGAAGTCAATAAAAAAGAGGCTATGGCATTTGAATCCTGAATAGCATCCCATGGATTTTAATTTTCAACGGATTCCTCCTTCTCCACGGCTCAGGCCGTTTGTCAGAACCTTTTGGTTTCTGGAGGGAAACCTGCCGGCCCAGGGATCCTACATTCACCGGCATATGGCTGATTGTTGTCCCCAGATTTTTTTCCATTATAAGGGGCTCTATGTTGAGCTGACAGAAACGGGAGATGTCTCACAGGGGGCTTCGGGGATCCACGGCCAATCCGGGTTTCACCGCCGTTTTCAGACGAGCGAATCATTTGGAATGTTTGGAGCTTACCTATATCCTTATGCGCTGCCCGGATTGTTTGGCATCTCTGCCCTTTCATGCAGCAACTATTTGCCGGACCTTCGATCCGTTCTGGGCTCCCGGGGAACAGAAATTGAAGAGAAGATGATGCTTGCGGAAAATAATAGGGAACGTTGGGCGGTACTGAATCATTTTCTGGAAGAGTGCCTGGATAAACAGAAGTGGGAAGAGCATCCTGTGATGCAGGCCATCCACCAGGTGATCCATTCAGACCAGCCTATCCGCGTTGACGAATTGGCCTGCCGGTACAACCTTTCCCAAAGACAGCTGGAGAGGAAATTCATTGAATGGGGAGGTTTTTCTCCGAAGCTATGCCTTCGGATTGCCCGCTTTCAGACTGTCCTCCATAAATATCCGGCCAGGCAGTTCCGGTCACTGACTGAAATCGCCTATGAATGCGGGTATTATGATCAGTCTCATTTTATCCACGACTTTATCTCCTTTTCGGGATATCATCCCAAAAAATTTTTTGCGGGGTCTAACGAAGCAACAGCATGGCGGAACCCTTAAAGAAGTCGGGTTTTTACAATTTTTTGCAATTCAGGAACCGGATTTTTGTAAAAAAATTATATCCGATGGCAAAGACAACAAACATCCCTGCAGGGTACCAGCCTATCATGCCTTACCTGATCCTCCCTAATGCAGAGGGATTTATCGGGTTCATGCAAAAAGTATTTGGAGCCACACAGAAGCTTAAAGTCATGCGGGACGAATCCAAGGGGATCATCATGCACGGAGAGGTCCAGGTGGAGGGTTCAACAGTCATGTTTGCTGACAGCACAGAAAAATACCCCCCCATGCCGGCAAGCATGTTCATTTATGTCGAAGATGCTGACCAGTCATACAGGAAAGCTATCGAGGCTGGTGCCACATCCATCAATGAGCCTGCTGATCAATCTTATGGCAGAAGCTGCGGGGTGCAGGATCCGCACGGAAATACCTGGTGGATTACCTCACTCAAACAGTAACCGGATCAAAAAGGGGAAGCAAAAGTAGAGGCAAAAACGTCCGGCAGAGACAGCCAATATGGTCAGGTTCCAAAGATATTCCTGTCCAGGTAGCTGTTCCGGAATTTTCCGCCAGGATCAAATCTGGCTGCCAGCCGATGGAAATCCGGCATTTTATCATACAGGGACTTTAGTTTTCCCGGCGACATGGTGAACAATTTACCCCAGTGCGGTCTTGCCTGAAAAGGTGCCAGTTGTTCCTCGATCATGGGCAGGAGTTTGCTGACTGCTTCCCATTCCGGCTTCCAGGTAAAGTGAATCGTGGCGCTGGGTTGTTTATAACAGGGACTCAGCCAGTAATTATCGGCGTCAATGGTTCTGATTTCGGTGATCATCAGATAGGGGCTTACCTTTTCATGCAGTCGCTCCACGGCAAGAATAGACTGGTAAGCCTGGTCGCGGGGTACAAAATATTCAGATTGTAATTCCTTGCCACTGCTGGGAGTAAAACCCATTTTAAAATGAGGCAACCGTTCATGCCAGGGTCCGGGCACACCGAGCTGGGGAGTACAATTTTCCGCTGACAGTTCAACGATCGGGTGGAGATTCCTGGTGGCAGCAGTCGCTCCGAAGAAGGAGGATGCTGATTTTGGAGCGATGTCCCCGGACCACCGCTGCTTGACCCAGACCTCGCTAAAATTCCGGTTTCTCCAGTCTGTAAACAAACTTACGCTGTAACCGGCAGCCATGATTTCATCGAAATGGTGTGCGAGCTCATCCATTCGAAGGTTTTCATACACCGTCTGGCTGACTTTGTAAGTAGGCTGGATATCCAATTTTAGCCTGGTGATCACCCCCAGACCCCCGAGATGGACCACGACGCCTGGAAATTCATCCGGATTTTTTTCCCTGGACAGAACTATCAATTCTCCCGAGGCTGTTATCATTTCCATTTCAGCAACTGCAGTGGCCAGGTTGCCGTTTTTATTGCCGGATCCATGGGTAGCAGTAGCACAGGCTCCTGCCACCGAGATGTGTGGCAGAGAGGCAAGATTATGGAGGGCAAACCCATAACTATTGAGGTATTCTGCCAGCTGGCCATAGCGGACACCCGCACCTACCGTGACCCTCCTGGCGGCAGAATCTATTTCCATAACCGGGTTCATCCGCGTCAGGGAAATCAGCTGGTCCCTGGAGTCAGCTATACCATTAAAACAATGCCTTGTGCCAAGCACTTTTAACCTGTCATATTTTTTTACCAGACTGACGACCTCATCATGTGACTCGGCATATGCCAGATGGCTTGTGCTGTAAACATAATTGCCTGCCCAGTTGGTAATCTGGGTTTCCTGTGACCATCCCCTCATTGGTGAAAGAATTGCCCCGGTAATAGCGGTAGAAGACAGTTTCAGAAATGTCCTTTTGTCCATTTTGTCCCGGTTCAGTACTAAACTACAGGAACTATCTGAAAATTCAAAGAAGATGGAACCGGTCAGCTATTCAAGTGGAACCACTTTCCATATCAAACAGGTCAATGAACCGGACGGCGATATCAATCCATTTGGTAATTTTAGGTTTGGGACTGGCTGGCAGGATTAGACTATTCCTGATCCTTAGACAGGGATCATGATCAAATAACATTTATTCGATGGACAGCAGAACTGAACAGGTCACTGAAAATGGGAGCATGTCAAGCATCACCTGGGAATGTGACGGAATCAGACTTGGTCACAACCTGTCCAGGTTTAACCGCTTCGGGCGTTTCTCTGCAAGCAGCCAACACAAGGATGTTGTCCGGCTCCATTTTGGACTGAAGGGTGACTATTCATTTTCTTATCAGCAACTCAATAGGGAATTTGATCTCATAGGAGGTCACCATAATATCATGTACTCAAAGGACTTTGACATGGTAGTACATAATAAATCCCTTGAAATGGAGACGTTCGGGATTCAATTCCCAAGGGACCGGTTTATCGGTTTTACACAAAACGCTTCCGACCTCCTGAAGAGATTTTCTGAAAGTATTCAGAGGGGAGAAAGTGTCATCCTTACCGACCATTGGGGGGTCATCGATCCATCCATAGAACAGGTTATCGGCCAGATTTTACATTGTCCGTATGCCGGAGACTTAAAAAAATTATTTCTGCTTTCCAAGAGCATTGAGCTTCTGGTCTTGTCTGCCGAGGCCTGCAACCGGACACGGAACCAGACAAATTCATTTCTGAAAAACAAGCAAGACCAGGAAAAGATCATGGCCGTCAGGGACTTGATCAATGAAAAGCTCGACAACCCGCCCAATCTCTCTGAAATTGCCCGGATGGTCGGCCTGAACGAATACAAATTGAAAAGAGGATTTAAGGAAACCTTTCACACGACTGTGTTCGGGTACCTGGCGGAGCAAAGACTGCAGCTGGCCTTCCGCTATATGCGTGACACGCAACGGACCGCCGCCGAAATTGCTTATCATCTCGGCTACTCGACCCCTCAGCACTTCAACAACGCCTTCAAAAAGAAATTCGGGATGACTCCGTATTCTGTTAGAAAAAATCCCTGATTGGCAATTGCCCAGGGTCCAGGGAGCGTAATATCGTCTTGCCAATGCCATTTAAATATTATACTCATATCAAAAAGCCATCAGCATATGAACAACCCGTTAATCATCAAAAGCAGTATTGATATCCATGCCCCGGCCAGCATCGTTTGGGAGGCCCTGACCAATCCTGTTCAAACCAAAAAATATATGTTTGGCTGTGAAGCCCTGTCAGACTGGAAAGTGGGCAGTTCCCTGGAATGGAAAGGGAAATTTGACGGAGTTGAAATGGTCGCCGTAAAAGGCAGCATTGTCGATATCCGGCCACCCAAATACCTAGCCTATACTGTTATCGGCACAGATTCAAAGGTCCCTGACATCCCCGAAAACTACCTGACGGTTACCTATTCGTTGTCGGAATCAAATGGACAAACCTCCTTGACTGTCACCCAGGGCGATTATGCGAAGGTTGACGACGGAGAAAACAGATACAAGGAAAGTTTGACCGGAGGGGGCTGGAGCTCAATTCTGGCAGAAATCAAAAAAATCGCTGAAGGGAATCTGGCTACCGTCTGACAGATCAGCCAGCCACCCTGGAAAGATATTTCGGGAATAAACATACAGTGAGATAATCGTGCTTTCGATTCTGGAAAAGTGGGAAAACTAAGGGGATTTTTTCTCTTATTCCCGAAGTCATTCAACCGTAACACTTTTGGCCAGGTTACGTGGTTTGTCCACGTCATATCCTCTCGATACTCCGATATAATAGGCAAAGAGTTGAAGCGGGATCGTACTTAACAGTGGGGCAATGATTTCATCTGCCTGGGGAACAACTATCAGGTCGTCCGCCATTTTGGTAATGACATCGTCTCCTTCGGTGATGACAGCTACCACCTTTCCTTTCCTGGCCTTGATCTCCTGGATGTTGCTGATGATTTTTTCATGGTATGAGTCCATTGTGGCCACAAAGACTACCGGAAGGCTTTCATCGACCAGGGCGATGGGACCATGTTTCATTTCAGCGGCCGGGTAACCTTCGGCGTGGATATAGGAAATCTCCTTAAGCTTCAAAGCACCCTCCAGGGCGATCGGAAAATTATAACCGCGTCCCAGGTACAAAGCATCTTTTGCATCCCGGTACTTTTCTGCCAGTATTCTTATGTTCTGGCTGTTCTGCAACACTTCCCTGACCTTTTCAGGTATTTCATGCAACTCATTGAGCAGGTTGAGATAACGCTTTTGGTCAATGCTGCCTTTTTCGATGGCAATCTTAAGCGCAATCATGGTCAGCACTACGAGCTGACCAGTGAATGCTTTGGTGCTGGCCACGCCTATCTCGGGTCCGGCATGCGTATAGGCGCCGGCGTGAGATATCCGGGCGATCGAGGATCCAACAACATTCACAATGCCAAAAATAATGGCACCCTGTTCTTTCGCCTTCTCGATGGCCACAATCGTATCAGCGGTCTCCCCGCTCTGGGATATGGCTATGATAACATCCCCTGTGTGTACAACCGGGTTACGGTAGCGGAATTCGGAGGCATATTCCACTTCCACCGGGATTCGGCACAGCTCCTCCAGGACATATTCTGCCATCAGCCCGGCATGCCAGCTGGTGCCACAAGCGATGATGATGATCCTTTTGGCATTTTTCAGTTCATCAATATGATTCTGTACGCCAGCCATCGTGATGGTGCCTTTGCCAATATCCAGTCGCCCCCGCAGGCAGTCAAAAATCGTATCGGGCTGCTCAAAGATCTCTTTGAGCATGAAATGGTCAAATCCTCCTTTTTCGATGGCTGCCAGTTCCAGGTCGAGCTTCTGTATAAATGGGGTTATTTTTTCATTACCGAGGTTTTTTAATATGAGTTCGTCTTTTTTTATGATGGCCAGCTCGTAATCGTTTACATAGACCACCTCTTTGGTATACTCGATGATCGGGGAGGCGTCAGAGGCAAGAAAATGCTCTCCTTTGCCAATACCAATGACCAGCGGACTCCCTTTTCTAGCAGCGATGATGGTGTCCGGGTGGTCCTGGTCAAGAAGCACAATGACATAGGCTCCCACCACTCTTTTCAGGGCGATGCGCAGAGCTTCCTCCAGGCCGCAGTCGTTGTTCTCCTGGATGTCTTCGATAAAATTGAGGAGTACTTCGGTATCTGTATCACTTTTGAAGGAATAGCCCTTCCTGGAGAGTTCATTCTTCAGCTGTGAGTAATTCTCAATGATGCCGTTGTGAATCATCGCCAGCCTTCCGCTTGCAGAGCTGTGCGGGTGTGCGTTGCGGTCATTGGGTTCACCATGGGTGGCCCACCTTGTGTGACCCATGCCTGCATGTGCCTGAAGATCCCGGCCAATCAGGGTCTCTTCGAGATCAGCCACCTTCCCCTTCTTTTTGTACACTTTCAAGCCGTGGTTGAGCAGGGCCACTCCTGCACTGTCATAACCCCGATATTCCAATCTTTTGAGTCCCTTCAGGATAACGGGATACGCTTCCCGCGGACCTATATAGGCAACGATTCCACACATACTGGTTCCTTTAATTGTCCGGGCAATATTATTGAAATATTTTCACTGAGCCCAATCCGGGCCAGCTGTCGGGGCCAAAACAAAAATGTCCTTTTATAAAAAGGACATCAAATGCTTGACATATTATTTGCAATCTGTCGGGATCAATTGGTTTTTTTCCAGTATCCTTCGATCCAAACCCATCCGTCGCCGGCCTGCTTCCAATGTGGCGAAACCCATACCTTGTTTGTATTGGTGATGTTGTTGCGATTATTGTTGTAACCCTGATACTGGTTATGTTGCAGCTGCTCCTGTCTTTGTTCACTGGCTGGCGGCGGGATCGGAGCCGGCCGGTCCTCCAGATCGGATTGCTGCTGGTAATCGGGTGGTAGAGCCAGGTCATCTTCCGATTCACTGTTTTCGGGGTAGGCAGGGTAATAAGGATAATCAGGATAATCAGGATAAGATGGGTAATAGGGATAGTAAGGATATGCATATCCAGAAGGATAACCAAACCCGAACCCGATATTTACATCGGGTCCTCCATAATAGTATCCACCGTAGTGATAGCCTCCATAATGATAATGGTACCCGCCATGTTGGTAACCGCCATGCTGGTAACCTCCGTGGTAATACCCTCCATGAGAATGGCCTCCTCCATAATGGAAACTTCCTCCGCCATGGTAGCTGTAGCCTCCATGGAAACCATGACCTCCTCCGCCGGAATGGAATCCTCCTCCTCCTGAATGACCATGCTGTGCCAGTGCAGAAATGGACAATACCAGAATGGCTGTGCAAATGACGGGCAGCTTCTTCATTGATAGCATTTTTTGGGGATGGAATGCCAATACAACAAATTCAATCTTCACCCGGATAAGTTACAAAATATAAGGCAGAACTCCCTTAGGGTTGGGTTTGATAGCAAGTAGTTAACAATTCATCCGGTAGGACAAGGAGCCCGCGAAGTTTCTCATGTTCCTGTTCAGTTCATTTCAGGTTGGTTTCAAACAGGTTAAGAATTCTTTTGTATTCGTCCGTCCAGCTGCTGGGTTCAACAAAACCGTGGTCTTCCACCGGGTATACGGCGAGTTCCCAATTATTTTTCCCCAGTTCGATCAGTCGCTGGGTAAGACGAACGGCATCCTGGAAATGAACATTTACGTCTACCATGCCGTGGCATATCAACAGAGGATGTTTCAGGCCGGCAGCAAAATTGATTGGCGATGATCTCTCATAGGCAATGCTGTCAGTGAATGGTTCATTCAGGATGGCCGACGTGTAGCCATGATTGTAATGGGCCCAGTCGGTTACGGGCCTCAGAGCAGCTCCTGCCCGGAAAACGTCGGGTTGGGTAAACAGCGCCATCAGAGTCATAAATCCGCCGTAACTTCCACCGTACATGCCAATGCGGTTCGGGTCGATGCCCTGCTGTTTAACCAGCCATGCGGCTGCGTCGACTTGATCATCGAGGTCCTTGCCTCCCATATAGCGGTAGATGCCGGTGCGCCAGTCCCGGCCATATCCTGCGCTGGCACGGTAGTCAATATCCAGGACTGTGTACCCTTTGTCGGCGAGCAGGTTGTTGAACATGAATTCATGAAAATAATAACTCCATCCGTAATCCACATTCTGCAGGTAGCCGGCCCCGTGAACAAAGATCACGGCAGCACTGTTCTTTTTGTCCTTTGGCGGTTCGTAGATGCGTGCGTATACCTGCTTGCCATCCCTGGCCTGGAAGGTGAATATTTTTGTATCTCTCCACGGATAGGCCTTCCATTCATCCGACATAGCCAGGCGGGTGACCTGGACAGGATTCTTCCCGGGTGCCAATTCCTGTACATAGAGTTCCCATGGTTTGTTCTGGTAGGAGTAACGGTAGGCAATCATTTTTTCGTCCGGGGAGACACTGACCTCGTAAGCGCCATCCATTGAAGTGATCTTTTCCTTTCCGCTTCCGTCAGCGTGGATGCGGTAAAAATGCTGTTTGCCGGGATGTTCCTCGTTGGACAGTATATAGAAATGGTTTTTGTCGTGGCTGAGGATGACCTGCTGAACCTCATAGTTTCCCTGTGTAATTGCCCTGCTGCCGTGCGACAGGGTGTTATAAACATAGAGGTGTGAGTAGCCTGTGGCTTCACTCTGATAATAAAAGTTCGTGTTGTCCATCCAGCCCAGGGATGCCCCTCCAAGCCAGCCGATTCCGGGGCCGGCAATCCAGGCATCGTCATGCTGACGGTCCAATAGTTCCAGGTGGCCCGTTGTCCTGTTGACCAGCATCAGCCACCGGTCCTTGTTATCAACGGAACGCAGATCCACAACGGCTGCCGTCCCATCGTTATTCCAGTGGACAGGGCCAATGAAGAGATTTCTTGCCTTGGGCTTTTCTGTCGAAGGCGGGTAATCCTTCAGGTAGGCGGGCCTGTCAGTCAGGCCAGGAATTGAATCGGTAATTACCCGGATAACAGTATCCTTTACCCGGTCATAGATAAAAAAACTTGATTTTTCCTGGGGGGCACCCACATTTTCCCTGCCGGGGATCTCCATGGTAAACCCTGATTCTGTCACATAGTTGGGCACAACAGTATTTTTGGCCCCGGTGGGCTCCAGGATGAGCGTATAGGTAACATAGCGGCCATCGGGACTCACCCGGAGATTATTGACTTTCTGGTCTCCGGTATAGATTCTGCGGAGGGTGTCGGTCTCCCTGGTGAGGTGCATATATGCCTGCCTCAGTTCCCGTTTTTCTTTCCTGGTCTTTATGATCTCTGACGTCCTTAGCTGTTCGCTGTCCAGCCAAAGTTCCTGCTGGCTGACCTGCTTTGAAACCGGCGCTTCCCCGCCCACCAGATGGGTCAACTGCTGGGTGTACCCATTTTGAATATCCCAGGCATAAAGGTTATTGTCGACCGTGTACGTAACCCAGTTGTCAAGGTTGCTGAAGCCGGGGTTTGTTTCCACGGCCTGCGTTTTGGTTACCCGAACCGTTTTTCCGGTGGCTACGTCCAGCAGGTAAATGTCTCCCGAAAAGCTATAGGCGATCCTGGTATGGGCCTCATTGTAAACTCCGTCGCGGATGGCCCTGGACCGGAGCGCCTCCCTGTATAATATTTTTTGGGGTTCTTTGGCCTGCAGCGTGAACTGGTACGTTGAATCGCTGGTTGCCTTTCCCGGATTCCAGTTAAAATACAGCGACTGGCCTGAATAGTTCCAATAGATTCCGCCAGGAGAAGTTCCGATCCACTTTGGATCACGCATGATCTTCTCCACTGTCAGGTCTCCGGCCTGCTGCTGGCAATAAACAGCCTGTGTACCCAGGAGTACAAAAAATAGAATTTTCTTCATATCGCAATATTGTCATTTTTTTACAACAAGACGCCCCGCATGAACACAAGAGCAACGGAAAAATAGATGACAAGACCTGTTACGTCAACAAGGGTTGCAACGAAGGGGGCGGAAGAGACCGCAGGGTCTGCACCGAATTTTTTCAGGATAACGGGCAGCATCGAACCGGCAAGAGTCCCCCAGAGAACAACGCCGATCAGCGAAAACCCGACCGTGAGTCCGATCAGCATCCAGTGTTCCCCGTAGAAGTCATGAATAATACCATTGTGCATCAGGATATGCCATACAAAAATGCGGGTGAAACCAATTAATCCGAGAATGCTACCCAGGACAAGGCCTGAAAATACCTCGCGGCGCATGACACGCCACCAGTCGGCAATGGTTATTTCTCCAACGGCCATCGCCTGAATGATGAGGGTGGATGCCTGCGATCCGCTATTTCCACCGCTGGACATGATCAGGGGCACAAAAATGGAAAGTACCACTGCCTTGGCAATTTCATCGGCAAAATAGGTCATCGCGGTGGCGGTAAGCATTTCGCTGATAAAAAGAATGATGAGCCATCCCACTCTTTTCTTGATCAGCTTGAAGAAGGGAATCTCCAGATAAGGCTCATCAAGTGCCTCCGTACCACCAATCTTCTGGATATCCTCCTTAAATTCTTCACTGGCAACCCACAATACGTCGTCGATGGTTACAATTCCAAGCAGTACGGTGTGATCATCCAGGACAGGAAGGGCCACGCGGTTATTCATCTTAAAGGCCTGATAGGCGGTCTCCTGGTCATCGTTTACGTTGAGGGCAATATACCGGTTGTCAATAACATCTTCAATCTTTTTATCCGGATCGGCCAGGATGATTTCCCTGATGCGGATATCATCGATGAAATGGCCTTTATCATCCACTACATAAATCACATCAATGGTTTCGCTGTCCTTTCCTTCAGACCGGATGTGGCGGATTACCTGGCGGACCGTCCAGTCCTTCTGAACCGCGATATAATCCGGCGTCATCAGTCTGCCAACGCTTCCTTCGGGATACCCAAGGAGGGAAAGGGTTATCTTGCGCTCCTCCGGGTCAAGCAGCCTGATCAACTCCTTTACCACTTCGCTGGGAAGATCTTCCAGGAAAGAAGTGCGGTCATCAGCCGGAAGTAAATTCAACAACTCGGCCGTCTTGGTGGGTGATAATTCCTGGATGACGGCCTTTTGCGTGGGGAAATCGAGGATCTTGAAAGTGCTCACTGCCCGGTGTATACTCAGGTGATTCAGGATCTGGCTTCCGTATTCAGGGAGCTCATTGATCAGTTCTGCCACCTCACTGATATTCTGTTCATCCAGGAAATCATGGATGGGCAAATCATCCCCCCTCTCCATGGCCTCGAGAAATTGTTCCTTTATGTTTCCATTTTCGACTTCTGCAGGCATGCTTCAAATTTACTACATAGTGCTTACCAATATCATTTTACGCTGTTATATAAGTATAATCATTATACGCTGTCCTTAGCTGTCACGGTCACTTCGTACAGGGGTCAGGTTATCCGTTGTGGCTTCACGGGAACTTCCCGGACCGGGCATCCGAATCGGGGCACCAATATTAATGATAGTTTTGTAAAATTGCCCAGGTTAACCTGGAAAACCCTTTGGGCAAATCCTGTCAACCATGATCCAAGATTTTTTATATATTGGGAAATCGGGCCAGAAAGGCAGAGGGGTCTTTACCCGTGAAAATATTTCTCCCGGGATCATTATTGAAACATCTCCGGTCATTGTGATGAGCAGGGAGGATAGGCTCCTGCTTGACCAGACCCTGCTGCACGACTATATTTTTGAATGGGGAAAATTGGCGAAACAATGCTGCATGGCCCTGGGATATATTCCGCTCTACAATCATTCCTATAATTCCAATTGTGAATACGAAATGGATTATGACCGGGAAGTCATTTCCATAAAAACGATGAGATTTGTAAACGCAGGGGAAGAGCTTTTTATCAACTACAATGGGAACTGGAACGATCATAAACCCGTCTGGTTTGAGGCAAGGTAAATCCCCCTTTTGCCCCCATTTCGGCTACTGTCGCTTCCGTTTCAGGACGGGTGCATACCTGAGCGAAAAATAGATTCCATAACTGCTCAGTTCCAGGCTTCCTATGCCAACTCCTTTCAGGGGAATTTTGGCAAAAGGTTCCGCCTGCAGCGAAAATCCTTTTCCCAACTGCTCTTCAATCCCTGCAGAAAGACTGGCTACAGCAAACAGGTAGTTTTTTGGATTGTGATAGGCTATCCAATTCGATCTCCAGGGAACCCTGGTCGGCCAGGAGGTATCTATATAAAAGTACTGGTAATTCTCACTGCTCATCAGGTAGGATGAAAGCCCTCCGTTAACAAAGAAAGAGGTCTTTTTGCCGGCACTGAAATCGTAGCGGATAGAAAGCGGGATTTCAAACATCGCGCAATTGCCTTTCACAAACAGGAGGGAGTCATATGCCATGTAACCCGGCTTGGAATGAAAGTCCTGCCCGTTGGCACTATAATTCTTCTTCGTATAAATAAAGCCGGTATTGACCGACCAGTGTTTGAACACTTCATAGCCGACCGTTAGGCCCACATTTGTGCTAAACTTGTTGTTGTCTGCTTTGTTGACATCCGTGTAATCAGGTCCTGCCACCAGCCCGATCTTGAGCGCCCGGTTAACATAAGCTGTCCTGGAATTCTTATGCGCCTTGTCCACCGCATCTTCAGTCGGCAGGTTGCCTTTTGCATTGTATTTTCTCAGTGCCGAGTCATTGAGTAAGATGTCTGGCGAGCTATTATCAACGGAACTGACCGCAGGCAGGATGGCATAATTCAACGGGCCGGAGAACGGATTTCCCAGTTGATCCCTGGCCTGCGGGTAAGCCCCTGCTCCGGAAGATACCTGATTTCCCTTTTTGCTGGCGAGGTCATTTTCCTGCCTGGTAACCTGAGTGTTGTTTCCCCGGGTCTTTCCGTTCTGTATGGAATTTCCGTCCCTGGCTGCAACCACAGAGGCAGACCCTGCTAAAACAGTAGCCTTGGCTCCAGCGTGGTGGCCAGATTTACTGTTTAGGTTGTTCCGGTCCCTATTTTCATTTTGAACGGTATTGTTTCTGGAGGAGGCGACATCAGAAACTGGTCCTCCCGCACTTTGTACATCCCGTGCAGCTTGGCCCGCTGGTACAGAACCTGGTTCAGAGATAGCACCCGGTTTGCCGGAGGTGGACTTGTTTTGAGAAGAAATCCCGGCAGGTACGCCAGCCGCTCCCTGTCCCAAAACAACAGGCTGCTTTCTTTCTGTCGCGTGAGAGGCATCACCGGCCGGGTTGCCAGCACGCTGATTGGCCCTGGTTCCTGAAGATGCAGCCACATTTCCAGGTTTGTTCCGGGCATCACTGGCTACAGTGGTTCGGGAATTTGGTTCCGTGACCGAGCTGCCCTGATGTTGGACGGCACGGAAAAGGAAAAAGCCCGCCCCGATCAACAAAACGATCATTCCGCCAAAGATATAGGGGCTCACCCGGTAACGGGTAACCGAAACCGGTGGTTCTTTGCCAATCTCGCGGTCCAGGATGGCACTGAGCTTGTCCCAGGAGGAACCCTGCTCATCTGGTTCAAACTGGTCGGCGGCTTCCCGGCTTAGGCGGTCAAGATCTTTATCGGAAAGGTTCAACATAAATTTTGTGCTCAGTTTTTTTGGTTAGGATTTTTCTTAGGTTTTCACGGGCCTTTGACAGGTTGGATTTGGAAGCTCCTACTGAAATTCCCAACTGGTTTCCAATTTCTTCATGAGTCATCCCTTCTATAACAAAAAGATTAAAAACAGTTCTGTAAGCTGGAGACAGTTCGCGGATCGCTTCGATAATTTCTTTGTAAGACAGCATGTCCAATCCGTTTTCGGTACGGTCTGCAATTTTCTCAGTTTCTTCGGACAATACCTGCCCGTTGATATAAGAGGCATTCTTGCGATAATAATCTATGCAGGTATTGATCAATATGCGCTTAAACCAGCCTTTCAGTGCGATGGAAATATCCTGATGCCTGTTTTCATCAAACTGGTGAATGTTCTTGAACAGTTTGGTAAAACCTTCATTCACGATCTCCTCCACCTGCTCGGTATGTTGCTGGTAACGATAGCAGATCTTCATGGCATAACCCTTAAGCAGTTGATACAACTCCTTCTGGCTACTCCGGTCATTGTTCCGGCAACCTGACAAAACAGCGCTTATTTGCTTATTCCCTGTAATCAAGCGTTTTAAGGTCTGGTTTAAACTTTGGTAAGAATATAGAGCGCAAGCTACCTTACTTGTGTATCCAATACGTAAACGAATTGTTATGGGTTGCCTGCGTCCGGTACGGATACTGTTGGGGATTTCAGGGATAAAGGCATTGAAAATCAAAGAATTCCATTGCTAACCAGGGAGATTTCCCCGTTGATATAGAGTTGCACCTGGATTTCGTTCTGTCCCGTTACCATGCCCAGCATACGGATATCCCGGGCCCTGCCCACGGAAGACAGATTGGGGGTCAGGTGCCTGTTCAACAGGTCATTGACAACCGGCAGGTTGCCTTTCACCAGGGCCGCAATGTCCAGGTAGGTCTTCCCTTCCAGTGTCTTTTTTATTTTGTTTCGAAAAAGGGCCCTGGCCAGTTTCAGTACCAGATCCTCACTCTCCAGCGAATAGGACAGGTCAGGAACGGTCAATATCTGTTTGGCTGTGTCCAGGACGGGAGTCCCCCGCAGGTAAATGCTGCCCTTGTTGCTTCCGGCAAAATCAACCCTTAACTCCACCTGGTGATTACCCATTGATCTGAGCTGCACATTCTTGATGACTACGGTTCGGCCTTTTACGTCAAAAACCTGGTTGTATAATGTGTCATTCAGAAGCTTGGACAAAAATACATAATCATAGCCTGCATTGAGGTAAAGCGAAATACCTGGATGGCTCTCCTTCTGCAGCAAAGGGGGGAGATCCGTCGGATCCGGCAGACGGTTGATGCTGTCGGAACTTAACTCGGGCCTGCAGGACAAACCTGCAGATATACTGAAAGTATCTTTATTAAAATTCAGTTGTCCTATACGGATGGCCGTTGGGTTGATCATTGCATAGCCGTACTTCCCCATATTTGTTTTCTGGTAACACATATTCGCTCCCTGCCTTTCCAAGGCTGCCAGGCTGAGTCCGGCAACTGTTTCGTCCAGCGTACTGCAAAAACTGAGCACTGAGGCTTTGACGCTGTCGACGATCATCTGGGTTACATCGCTTGAAAAAAGGGAGACCTGGCACCTGTCCAAAGCCTGAACCTGGTTCATCGCCGTGCTGGTATGTAGCCTGTAAGCTGGCAAAAAGTTTAACTGCGATCCCAGGCTGACGGATATCCTGCGCAGGGACTCCTTCCCGAATCCACAGGATCCCGAAATCCACGGGGTCACAGGTTTGTCCAGTGAGCAAAGGCAGCGGCTGCCAGCAACCTGGTAGTTACCGGTGAACTGAACGGTGATTTTGCTGTTCACGCAACTGATGCTCAAGGCCGACCGGTCAAACCGATACTTGTACCTGAAATCGCAGGTGGGCTGGATATAATTGGGCCAGGCTTCGGACGTGAATTCCCTGGGGACAATGGATTCGATTTTTGCCAGGACCGGAGGGGCATAGATTTTTATGGGCACATCTATATCAGAAACGGGCAGGGCAGGAAGTGAATCAGGCAGATGCCTGACAGAGGCAGTGGTTTTCCTCGAACTGGAACAGGATACGAACAGAATGGGCAAAGATAGGAGAAACAGGGCGACAATGTTTTTCATGACAAAAGGTACATTCATTTGTATAACGAAATTATAGCTGCTCCCGTACAAGACCGGGTAGATTATTTAACGATTCTTTTCAGTGCCTCCTTCCTGCTCAGGGGGGACAGCGCGTGTTTTCTGACAAAGTTTTCCACCCAGAGGGGATCTGTCTTTGAATATTCCCGGAGCGCCCAGCCAATGGCCTTTTGTACAAAAAATTCATCCGATCCCGACAGGTTGTTGATGTAGGAGGCCAGTAGCCTGGTGCCGGTATATTTCCTGTACTTAAGCTGAAAAAGAAGGCTGCTGCGCTGCATCCAGATATCCCCGGACCGGTTCCATGACCTGGTCACAGGACCGATCCGGTCAGGGAACATGATAAAATAGGGCCCTGAAAGCTCGGCAGAGGCATAATCAACCGTATCCCACCAGCTTTTATGGCCCAGGCAGAACTCGATCAGCCGGATTGTTTTTTTATTCCAATCATTTTTGACAGCGAAGAGAAGTTCAATTCCAAAGTATTGATATTCCCTTTCAGGCATGTCCCAGAGTTCTCTGACAATCGCGGACAGATCTTTTTTGTCGGGTAGCCATTTTTTCAGGTAGGTTTTGGCCAGTTCCCTGCGGAGCGAGCTGGGCAAACCAATAAAAGTAAACTGATCGCGGAGATAAGCTTTGGCGGCAACCGCTTTTTTTTCGTTTCCCGCACTGGCAAATTCTTCCTGGATTCCGGCAATGTAGGCGTGCATGGCTTCGGAATGTATATAAAAAAAGCGGAACCCGCAAAGGGTCCGCCTGAGATATCGCCAGCTTATGAAAAGACTTTTCCTTTTACCTGTTCAGCACATTGAAGGCCTGGGTAGCCCCTCCGTTGATGACCTGGACAGCGAGGAAACTGGTTCCTGCTGCAGACGAGGGCAATTTGATCTGGTACTGGTTCTGGCCCGTGAGTAAAGCACTGTATAAAAGCCTTCCTTCCATCGTGTATACCTTAATGATAGTGGACTCTGGGGAAGGAACTTTTACATTAAAGGTGAGGTTCGTAATCGGGTTGGGGAAAATGTTGATCCTGCCGTCCGAGTTCACTGTTGATTTGACGGTCAATACTTTTGAATAGGTGGATCCTCCGCCGATATCCACCATCTGCAGCCGGTAGTAACGTGTGCCACTAATCCCCGAAACGTCCGTATAATGATAATCGCTGGTCGAAGAACTGTAACCTTTTGACTCAACAGTTCCCAGGTTATCCCATTTCTCGCCATCTGTGCTGCGCTCGACAGTAAAGTGGTCAAAACTGGTTTCCTGTTGTGTGGTCCAGGACAATTCCACAAAGTCGTTATTTTCCTGGTTTGCCTCAAAATTGGAGAGCAGAACAGGGAGAACCGTACAGGTATTTATACCAGACGAATTCAACTGTGCACATCCAAATTGTTTGGGCGGGGAGGAAAGGGAATATGCCGTGGATGAACCGGAAAATATGCTGGTATAATAATTGAAAGCTCCCCAGTTGAAATAATAGTTCTTCGTATTCTTCACGGATATCGATGAATTGTCATAGATATTCAGGTTTGCTCCGCTGAAGTTGAAGTACGCCTGGCTTGCTGCCGTACCATCACCGACGACAACCTGGCTATTGAGTTCAATGTTCACACTGGAAGTGGAAGTGAAATAGGAATTGTCGTTGAAGGTAAGCGAACTGCCTATAATATTAAGAACTGTCCCGGCATTCTTTAAATAGGAAGTACTGCTGAATGTAAGGGCGGAGGCGGTAATATTTAGTGGCGTGTTTGTCGTCAGGTTTCCTCCTGAAACGACGTTTACCGTAGCTCCCAGGAAGGAAGAGGTTGCATTGTTTGACAATAACTCGACACCGTTAACCGTAATGGTATTCCCGATAAAACTGCATGGCATGCAGGTCATGTTCTTGTCAATGATAATGGCCCCCCCGGAAAAGGAGCAGTTGAGACAGGAAAATGCATAATCTATGGTAAGTGTCACCCCGGACGAAATATTGTACCCGCAGTTACCGGTGCAAGGCGCCGGGGAACCTGCTGTCCAGGTCGTATTTGAAGTAATATTCTGGGCCGTTACCGCATCCGTATCCAGAGAGGCTGCCACAAGAATCATAATCGGTAAAATAATCGTTTTCACAAGATTGGATTTTTTTTCGCTGTAGAAGTTTCCAACTTGGTGCCAACTTGTTAAATAATTGATAACCAACTACTAGCAGAAGAATTCCCAATTTCATAAATTCCCGTTTTGGGAAAAATTTCCATAAATGAAATGCTGGGAATAACCAGTACCCGTTCAGATTTGTCCAGTGGAAAAGATCCTGAAAATGAATGTGAAATACGACAGAGCCGGAAAAGATGGGCACAAAAAACCCGTTTCATGGAAACGGGTTTTCAGACGTCTTCCTGTTTAAAAGAAATTTCTGGATCAGGCTGCAGCAAACTGCTTTCTGATTACGTTGAGGGCACCACCTGCCTTAAACCACTCGATCTGTTGTTTATTATAGGTGTGGTTGACCACGATCTGATCAGTGGTTCCATCCTTATGATGAAGGACGAGGGTAAGCGGGTTTCCGGGTGCAAAAGAACCAAGCCCGGTGATGTCTACCGAATCGTCTTCCTGCACCTTTTCATAGTCCTCCTTATTGGCAAAAGTGAGGGCAAGCATTCCCTGCTTTTTCAAGTTGGTTTCGTGTATCCTTGCAAAAGAACGGACGACGATGGCTCGAACTCCCAGGTGGCGGGGTTCCATGGCAGCATGTTCGCGGGAGGAACCTTCCCCGTAGTTTTCATCGCCGACCACAATGGTTCCAATTCCGGCCGCCTTATAGGCCCGCTGAACAGCGGGAACAGAACTATAAGCCCCGGTGAGTTGATTTTTTACCGAATCTGTCTTGTCATTGAAATAGTTCACTGCGCCAATCAGCATGTTATTGGAAATATTGTCCAGGTGACCTCTGTATTTCAGCCAGGGACCAGCCATTGAAATATGGTCGGTAGTACATTTTCCTTTTGCCTTGATGAGGACTCTGAGGCTCTTTAGATCTGTACCTTCCCAGGCTGAAAAAGGCGAAAGAAGCTGTAGCCGTTGAGATTCAGGTTTCACCGCGACCTGTACACTCCGGCCATCCCTGGCGGGTGCCTGGTAACCAGGATCATCAACCGAAAAGCCTTTGGGTGGCAGCTCAACCCCTTTGGGTTCATCAAGCCTTACGTCTTCCCCCTTTTCATTTTTCAGGCTGTCTTTCAGCGGGTTGAAGGTCAGATCACCGGCTATAGCGAATGCCGTTACGATTTCAGGGGAGGCAACAAAAGCATGAGTCGAAGCCAGCCCGTCATTGCGCTTGGAAAAATTCCGGTTAAAAGAAGTAATGATGGAATTCTTCCTGTTCGGATCGTCGATGTGTCTGGCCCATTGTCCGATGCAGGGTCCGCAGGCATTGGCCAGTACAACACCACCAATCCGGTCAAAGGTTTTCAGGAACCCGTCCTTCTCTATGGTAAACCTTACCTGCTCGCTGCCTGGGGTGATTGTAAACTCAGCCTTCGTTTTCAGTTTCTTGTCTATCGCCTGCTGGGCCAGGGATGCCGAGCGGCTGATGTCTTCATAGGAAGAATTGGTACAGGATCCGATCAGGGCCACTTCCAGTTTCTGAGGCCATTGATTGGATTTGACTGCTTCGGCAAATTTGGAGATGGGCCATGCCAGGTCCGGGGTGAAAGGCCCGTTGACATAAGGTTCCAGTTCACTGAGGTTGATTTCGATGACCTGGTCATAATATTTTTTGGGACTGCTGTACACTTCCGGATCAGGACGCAGGTGCACGCGGATGGCGTCTGCCAGGGCGGCAACTTCTTCCCGGCCTGTAGCTTTTAGATAGGCAGACATTTTTTCATCGTAAGCAAAGAGTGAACAGGTGGCACCAATTTCAGCACCCATGTTGCAAATGGTTCCTTTGCCCGTAGCACTCAGACTGTCGGCCCCGTCTCCAAAATATTCAACGATGGCACCTGTACCTCCCTTCACGGTGAGGATACCCGCCACTTTCAGGATGACATCCTTGGCTGAAGTCCAACCACTCATCTTTCCTGTCAGCTTCACGCCGATCAGTTTGGGCATTTTCAGTTCCCATGGCAAGCCGGCCATGACATCAACAGCATCGGCGCCGCCCACACCAATGGCCACCATACCCAAACCACCTGCATTTGGCGTATGAGAGTCCGTCCCAATCATCATACCGCCGGGGAAAGCATAATTTTCCAGAACGACCTGGTGAATAATCCCGGCACCAGGCTTCCAGAAGCCGATCCCATATTTATTGGAAATGGAAGAAAGAAAATCGTAAACTTCTTTATTCACATCGAGTGCTGTGGCAAGGTCGGCAGCCGCCCCTGTTTTTGCCTGGATCAGGTGGTCGCAGTGCACGGTAGATGGCACTGCCACTTTTTCGCGGCCACAGGTCATAAACTGAAGGAGAGCCATCTGGGCCGTTGCATCCTGCATGGCTACCCGGTCAGGCGCAAAATCAACATAATCTTTTCCTCTTTCATGAGGTTTCCCCGGGGTCTCAGACAAATGGGAATAAAGTATTTTTTCAGCTAATGTTAAAGGGGTACCTGTCAGTTTACGGGCTGCCTCGACCTTGCCCGGCATGCCGGCATAGGTTTTTTTGATTAAATCCAGATCAAAAACCATGGTAAATAAATTTTTGAGGTTGTAGTGTTCGATGTCCGAAGAATGCATTCTATCTGAACGAGATGCGAATTTACCGAAAATGAACTATTGTATCAACATTAGCCCTTTTAGGTTTG
>Ga0318563_10000170_pt1 | contig 27744 bp, 25 predicted proteins | sample GRESIP066b5f19_FD_203689 | JGI IMG/M metagenome (GOLD analysis project Ga0318563, IMG submission 203689) | Tropical soil microbial communities from Luquillo Experimental Forest, Puerto Rico - GRE.SIPMG.066b5f19 | ecosystem: Environmental > Terrestrial > Soil > Tropical forest > Bulk soil... | reverse complement strand
GCGAGGGTCGCGTAGCAGTCCGACCAGATCATCTGCGAGTCCGGGACCCAGCCGTGGTCGTAGCCGAGCGCCTCGCACTCGGCGAGCAGCCTCCAGTCGTCGATCTTGGTCGCGACCATCGCGCCGATCTTCATGCGTGCACCCGCGGCCGGCGATCGACCCACGGCCGCGCGGCCTCGAGCTGCCCCGCCACCCGCAGCAGCAGGTCCTCGCGTCCCCAGGGCGCCACCAGCTGCACGCCGATCGGCAGCCCCGACGCGCTCCAGAACAGCGGCAGCGAGATCGCGGGCTCGCCCGTCAGGTTCTGGATCGGCGTGAAGGGGATGAAGCCGAGCAGCGCGTCCCAGGTGGCGAGCGGCGCGTCGCTCTTCGGTGTCAGTGCGCCGAGCGGGAGCGGCGGCTGCCCGAGCGTGGGCGTGAGCAGGAGGTCGAAGCCCGAGCCGTAGAACTCACCGAACGAGCGCGAGATCACGTTGCGCCACTCCACCGCCGCCAGGAAGTCGAGCATGGCGCAGCGCTTGCCCTCCTGGAACAGCGTCCAGGTCCAGAGCTCGACCTCGTCGGCGCGGATCGGCCGTCCGAGCATGCCTTCGACCATGGTCAGCAGCCCGGCGGTCTGCGCGATGATGATGGTGAAGAGCGTCTTCTCGACGCCGGGATCGTCGACCGCAGCCGGATGCTTCGGCTCGAGCGAGTGACCGAGTGACTCGAGCAGCTTCGCGGCGTCGCGCACGGCGGCGAGACAGTCGGCGTGCAGCGGCGCCTTCGCCCACGCCGGCGAACGCTCCATGAAGCCGATCCGCAGCCGGCCCGGCGCGCGGCCCGCTTCGGCCGCGAACGGCCGCTCCGGCGGCGGCGCGGCATACGGATCGCCGGCCATGTAGCCCTGGCTCGCGTCGAGCAGCGCCGCGGAGTCGCGCACGCTGCGCGAGACCACGTGCTCCCCCGCGAGCCCGTTCCAGCCCTCGCCGGCGAGCGGCCCGAGCGAGATGCGGCCGCGCGAGGTCTTCAGCCCGACGATGCCGCAGGCGCTCGCGGGGATGCGGATCGAGCCGCCCCCGTCGTTCGCGTGCGCGGCCGGCACCATTCCAGCTGCCACCGCGGCCGCCGAGCCGCCGCTCGACCCGCCCGGCGAGCGCGTCGGGTCCCACGGATTCTTCGTCGCTCCGTAGACCAGCGCCTCGCTGGTCGCGGTGAGCCCGAACTCCGGGGTGGCGGTCTTGCCGAGGAACACCAGGCCGGCCTCGCGGTAGCGGCGCGCGAGGTTGGTGTCGATCGGCGGCACCATGCCGATCGCCTTCATGAGGCGGCTCCCGCTCGCGAGCGGATCGCCCTGCGAGCCGCAGATCAGGTCCTTCAGCAGGAACGGTACGCCGCGGAACGGCCCGCGCGGCAGCTCGGAGGCGGCCTGCGCGCGCGCCTTCTCGAACAGCGGCGTGACCACCGCGTTGAGTGCGGGATTCGTCTTCTCGATCCGCGCGATCGCGGCCTCGGTGAGCTCGCGCGGCGAAGCCTGCCTGGAAGCGACCAGCTCCGCCTGGGCCACCGCGTCCAGCCAGGTGAGCTCGCTCGTCATGCGCCGAGCCTACACGAGATCGGCGGGGAAGTTGGCGTTGGTGAGCGAGCGGAGCTCCGGATCGAGCGCGCGCAGGTCGGCCTCGGGCACGAAGAGCGCTCCGACGTCGCGCAGCAGCGCCTGCAGTCGGAGCTCGCCGCGCGCGATGCGCCGCTCGAGCTCGGGCAGGAGCCGCGGCCGGTAGATCGCGAGCAGCGGCTCGGGGCCGCGAGGCCCGAGTGGAGCGATCGCGTCCGCGCCGCCGTCGGCGGGCGCGAGCGCCAGCAGCGCGAGCGCGACGCGCGGGTCGAGCTGCACCAGGTCACATGCGCCGACGAGCACCGCCGACGCCTCGCAGGCCGCGAGCGCGGCCGCGATCCCGACCATCGGCGCGCGCGCGGGGTGGCGGTCGGGCAAGAGCTCGAGCCCGAGCGCGCCCAGCGCCGGGTCCCTGCCGACCAGCCGCACGCGCTCGACGCAGGCGCCGAGCGCGCGCGCCACGCGCAGCGCCAGCGGCACGCCGTCGTAGAGCAGCGTGGCCTTGTCACGGCCCATGCGCGTCGAGGCGCCGCCGCACAGCACCGCGGCCTCGACGTGGGCGAGCTTCAAATCCCGGGCTCGTCGCGCAGCTCGGCGCTGTGCAGGAGCTGCACCGGCACGATCTCGCCGTGCGCCACGCGGGTGGTCTCGGCCGGCACGAAGGCGAGGCCGTCGGCGCGCACCAGCGACAGCAGGACGTTCGAGCCCTGCTCGCCGCTCGCGCTCGCCCACAGCTCGCTTCCGCGGCGTTCGAGCACGACGCGCACGAAGTGCGCGCGGCCCGCCGGCTTCTCGTAGCCGTCGGAAAAGCGCGCGCGCTCCACCGGGCGGAACAGCTTCTGGTGCCCCATCATGCGCAGCAGTGCCGGGCGCACGAACTGCTCGAAGGTGACGTGCGTCGAGACCGGGTTCCCCGGCAGCCCGAAGACGGGCCGCGCGCCGACGAGCACGAACGCCATCGGCGCCCCGGGCTTCATCGCCACGCGCCAGAGCCGCATCGCTCCGCCGAGACCCACGAGCACCTGCTTGATCCAGTCGCGGTCGCCGACCGAGACGCCCCCGCTCGAGATCACCGCGTCGCACGCGAGCGCCGCGCGGAAGCGCGCCTCGATCTCGGCCGGGTCGTCGGGCGCGATGCCCAGGTACACGGGCTCGGCGCCGATCTCGCGCAGCGCCGCCACCAGCGCGTAGGAGTTCGAGCTGGCGATGCGGCCGTCGTCCCGCAGCCGGTCGGGCTCGACCAGCTCGTCGCCGGTGGCGAGCACCGCCACGCGCGCGCGCGCGCGCACCGCCAGCACGCTCCGCCCCAGCGCGGCCAGCATGCCGACGAGCGGCGCGCGCAGCACGGCCCCGGGCGCGGCGATCGGCGTGCCCGGGCGCACGTCCTCGCCCGCGCGCCGCACGTGCTGGCCCGACGGCGCGGCGCGGCCGATGCGCACGCGATCGCCTTCCGTCTCGGTGTCCTCGACCATCACCACGGCGTCCGCGCCCTCGGGCAGCGCGGCCCCGGTCATGATCCGCGCGGCCTCGCCGGGCACGAGCTTGCGCTGGCTGCGCTTCCCCGCCGGGAGGTCTTCGCCGACGCGCAGCACCACCGGCGCGGCCGCCACGTCTTCGGCCCGCACCGCGTAGCCGTCCATCGCCGAGTTGTCGGCCGGCGGGATCCGGACCTCGGAGCGGATCTCCTCGGCCAGCACGCGCCCGACCGCGTCGGCGAGCGGAACCGTCTCCCGGCCCAGCGGCGAGACCGCGCCGAGCACCAGCTCGCGCGCCTCGGCCACGGACACCGAGGTCCGCTCCGCCTCGACCCTGCCCTCGCGCATTTCGCCTCCTCGGTGTAGTCTGCCCAAATTCTAGGCAGCTCGCCGGGCTGCCCGAAGCACCAGTCTATGCAGCGAAAAACCCCCCTTGTACCCCTCGGGATCGCCTCGTGACGAGCGACAGCTTGGAGCGCCTGGACGCCATTCTCGGCTCGCTCCGGGTGGGGATCCTCGCGGTGGATCGCGACGGGCGGGTGGAGCTCCAGAACCCGGAGGCGAGCCGGATCCTCGGCTTGTCGGGCGTGGCCACGCTGGGCCGACCCTTGGCGGACTCGCTCGGAGACGACCACCCGGCGGTCGCCGTGCTCGAAGCCGCGCTGCGCGACGGGCGCGAGGTCGCCGAGCACGCCTGCAGGCTGCGCGACCGGCTCGCGGGCCGTGCGCTGGTGGTCGACCTCAGCGCGTCACCAGTCGGTGTCGGCGGTGAAGTCCACGGCGCGGTGCTCTCGCTCGCGGACCGCACGATCGGACGCGAGCTCGAGGACCTGCTCGGCCAGCGCGCGCGCTCGGAGCTGTTCGCCCAGCTCGCCGCCGGCATCGCGCACGAGCTGCGCAACCCGCTGGGCGGGATCCGCGGGGCGGCGGAGCTGCTGTTGGGCAAGCTCTCCGACGACGGTCTCGCGCGCTACGCCGAGCTGATCCGCGCCGAGACCGAACGGATGCGGCTCCTGCTCGACGACCTGGCCCAGCTCACGCGCGGCGCCGACGTGCGGCCGCGCCAGGCGAACCTGCACCGCGTGATCGACGACCTGGTCGAGCTGCACAGCCGCTCCGAGAGCTGGCGCGGCATCCGCATCTCGCGCGAGTACGACCCCAGCATCCCCGAGTTCGAGTTCGACCCCGACCGCACCACGCAGGTGCTGCTCAACCTGGTGCGCAACGCGGTTCAGGCGATGTCCGGGAAGGGGACGCTGGTGCTGCGCACCCGGATCGAGGCCGGCTACCACCTCGAGCGCGTGGGCCCCGAGCGCGCGCGCATGGTGCGCGTCGACGTGGAGGACACCGGACCGGGCATTCCCGAGGAGGACCTGCCGCTGCTCTTCACGCCGTTCTTCACGCGCCGCGCGCAGGGCACCGGGCTGGGACTCGCGGTGGCACAGCACTGGGTGGTGCGCCAGGGCGGGCGGATCCTGGTCACCAGCCGGATCGGGATGGGCACGCGCATGCGCGTCGAGCTGCCGCTCCGGAAGCCCGCATGACGCGCGTGCTGATCGCCGACGACGAGTCCTCGATCCGCTTCGTGCTGCACGAGGCGCTGACCGAGGCCGGCCACGAGGTGGTCGACGCCGCCGACGGCAACCAGGCGCGCGAGCAGCTCGCCGCGCAGCGCTTCGACCTGGCGCTGCTCGACATCCGCATGCCGGGTCCGTCCGGGCTCGAGCTGCTCGAGGAGATCACCCGGCGCGGCCCCGACGGCCCGCTGGTGGTGATCCTCACCGCGCAGAACACCTTCGAGAACGCGGTCGAGGCGATGAAGCGCGGCGCGTTCGACTACCTGACCAAGCCCTTCGACCTGCCGCAGGTGCACGCGTTGGTGGAAAAGGCGCGGGTGCTGCGGGAGCTGCGCGGCGAGGTCGCGGAGCTGCGCCGCAAGGTCGGCGAGGTGTTCCGCGCCGGCGAGGCGCTGGTGGGCAAGACCCCGGCAATGCTCGAGCTGTTCAAGACCATCGGCCGCGTCGCGGCGAGCGACGCCGCGGTGCTGATCCTCGGCGAGAGCGGCACCGGCAAGGAGCTGGTCGCGCGCGCCGTCCACTACCACAGCCGCCGGCGCGAGGGCCCGTTCGTGGCGGTGAACATGACCGCGCTCCCGTCGGAGCTGGTCGAGGCGGAGCTCTTCGGCCACGAGCGCGGCGCCTTCACCGGAGCCACCGAGGCGCGCACCGGCCGCTTCCGCGAGGCCGACGGCGGCACGCTGCTCCTGGACGAGATCGGCGACCTGCCGCTGTCGCTGCAGGCCAAGCTCCTTCGCGTGCTGCAGGAGCGCATCGTCGTCCCGCTGGGCGGCCGCCAGTCGGTGCCGATCGACGTGCGCATCATCGCCTCCACTCACCGCGACCTGCCGGGCCTGGTGGCCGAGAAGAAGTTCCGCGAGGACCTGTACTTCCGGCTGGCGGTGGTGCCGGTGCGCATTGCGCCGCTGCGCGAGCGCCGCGCCGACATCCCGATCCTGGTCTCGCACTTCGTCGAGCGCTTCTCGCAGGAGCTCGGCGTGCCGCGCCGCTGGCCGACCGAGGCCGCGCTGGAGCAGCTGTCGCGCCACGCCTGGCCGGGCAACGTGCGCGAGCTCGAGAACGCGGTGAAGCGGGCGCTGGTGCTGGCGTCGGGTGACGTGATCACCGCCGACGACGTCGAGCACGCGACCAGCGCCGCGCCGGCCGCGAGCGCCGACTGGGCGGAGCTCGCGCGGCGGGAGCTGGCCGAGCACCTGGAGCGCGACGCCAGCGGCGACGAGGAGAGCGACTCCGGGCCGTATTGGAGCTTCGTGTCGAAGCTCGAGCGGGCGGTGATCCGCGAGGGGCTCTCGCGCTCGCGCGGCAATCAGATCCAGGCGGCGCGCCTGCTCGGCATCAACCGCAACACGCTGCGCAAGAAGATCGCGGAGCTTGGGCTCGGCTCCGCCGACGCCGACGACGCCGAGCGGTGACCCGGCCCGGGCTCGAGCGCGTGCGCGGCATCTACGTGCTCGCGGACGACGACCCGCGCTGGAAGCACGGCGTGCGCGCGCAGCTCGAGGGCGCGCTCGCCGGGGGCGCCAGCGCGGTGCAGCTGCGGCTCAAGCAGACTCCCGACGGAGCGGCGCTCGCGCTCGCGCGCTGGGCCGCCGCCCGCGCGCGCGAGGCAGGGGCGCTGCTGGTGGTGAACGACCGCTTCGACCTGGCGCTCCTGGCGGGAGCCGGCGGCGTGCACCTGGGCCAGGACGACCTCGCGCCGGAAGTGCTGCCCGCCGAGGCGCGCGAGCGGCTGCTGGTCGGCCTGTCCACCCACACGCCGGAGCAGCTCGCAGCGAGCGTCGGGCGGCCGATCGATTACGTGGCATTCGGGCCGGTCTTCGCCACCGGCTCGAAGCGCTCCGAGTATTCGGCGCGGGGGCTGCCCGCGCTGCGCGCTGCCGCAGCGGCCGCAGGCCGGCCGCTGGTCGCGATCGGCGGCGTGTCCGCCGACAACGCCGCACAGGTCCGGCTCGCGGGGGCGGCCGCGGCCGCGGTGATCTCCGCGGTCGCCGCTGCGCCGGACCCCGCCGAGGCGACGCGTTACCTTCGCGCGCGGTTCGCCGAGTCCCCCCCTGGGAGTCGCTAGCGCTTGGAACGCGCGATCAGTGCCGTGGGTGTGCTCGTGCTGCTCGGCGTCGCCTGGGGCGCGTCGACCAACCGCCGCGCGGTGCGTTTCCGCACGGTGGGGATCGCGCTCGGCCTGCAGCTGGCGATCGCGCTGGTGGTGCTGCGCACGCCGTGGGGCGCCTGGATGTTCAGCCGGGTGAACGACGGCGCCGAGGCGTTCGTGGCCGCGGCGGGCGCGGGGATCGAGTTCGTGTTCGGCCGCTGGCCCGAACGGGTGCTGGGCGCGGACGGCCAGCCGGTGCAGCTGCCCTACGTGTTCGCGATCCAGGTGCTGCCGATCATCGTGTTCATGAGCAGCGTGTTCGCCGTGCTCCAACACTTCGGTGTGTTGCAGCGCGTGGTCGAGGTGCTGGCGCGCGGACTGCGCCGCAGCCTGCGCACCAGCGGCGCCGAGTCGCTGGCGGTGATCGCGGAGATCTTCTTGGGCATGGCCGAGGCTCCGCTGGTGATCCGCGACTACGTCGCGACGCTCACGCGCAGCGAGCTGTTCTGCGTGATGACCGCCGGGCTGGCCACCGTGGCGGGCTCGGTGCTGGTCGCGTACATGGGGATGCTCGGCCCCGCCTACGCCGGCCACCTGGTCGCGGCGAGCTTCATGGCTGCCCCCGGGGCGATCGCCACCGCGAAGCTGATGGTGCCCGAGGAGGGGCTGCCGCGGACGCTGGGCGACACGCGGATCGAGATCCCGCGCACCACGGTGAACGCGATCGACGCCGCGGCGTCCGGCGCGATCGACGGCGTGCGGCTGGCGCTCAACATCGGCGGCATGCTGATCGCGTTCGTGGCGCTGATCCACATGTTCGACGCGCTGCTCGGCTGGGCCGGCGGCGGTCTCGGCTTTCCGGGGATCTCGCTCGAGACCGCGCTGGGTGGGGCTCTCGCGCCGCTCGCGTTCCTGCTCGGCGTGCCCTGGCACGACGCCGCGCGCATCGGCGAGGTGCTGGGTGTGAAGACCGTGCTGAACGAGTTCATCGCCTTCGGCATGCTCGCGCAGGCGCGCGGCTCGCTGGACCCGCGCTCGATCGTGATCGCCAGCTACGCCTGCTGCGGCTTCGCGAACTTCGGCTCGCTCGCGATCCAGATCGGCGGCCTGGGCGGCATCGCCCCCGAGCGCCGCAGCGACGTGGCGCGCGACGCCCTGCGGGCGCTCCTGTCCGGCTCGCTCGCGAGCTTCCTCAGCGCCGCCATCGCCGGCATCGTGGTCTAGCGGCGTGAAGCTCTCGATCGTCATGCCGGTGTTCAACGAGGCCGCCACGCTCGAGGCCACCGTGGAGCGCGTGCTCGCGGTCGACCTCGGCGTCGAGCGGGAGCTGATCCTGGTCGACGACTGCTCGAGCGACGGCTCGGCGCCGATCGCCGACGCGATCGCGGCGCGCCACGCCGGGGTGGTGCGCTGCCTGCGCCACCCGCAGAACCGCGGCAAGGGCGCCGCGCTGCGCACCGGGTTCGCCGCGGCGAGCGGCGACTGCGTGATGGTCCAGGACGCCGACCTCGAGTACGACCCGACCGAGATTCCGAAGCTCCTGCGCCCGGTGCTCGACGGCGTGGCCGACGCGGTGTTCGGCTCGCGCTTCGCCGGCGGCGAGTGCCACCGCGTCCTCTACTACTGGCACTCGGTCGGCAACCGCTTCCTGACGCTGCTCTCGAACATGACGACCAACCTCAACCTCACCGACATGGAGGTCGGCTACAAGCTGTTCCGGCGCGAGGTGATCCAGTCGATCCGGCTGCGCGAGGACCGCTTCGGCTTCGAGCCCGAGGTGACGGCGAAGGTCGCGCGCATCCGCGGGATCCGGATCTACGAGACCGGCATCAGCTACCGCGGGCGCACCTACGAGGAGGGCAAGAAGATCGGCTGGAAGGACGGCCTGCGCGCGATCTACTGCATCCTCAAGTACCGCTTCGTGGACTAGCGCCCGGCTCTCCGGCGGCGAGCAGGAAGGCGGTCACGCGCGCGCCCTTCTCGGCGTTCTCGCGCCGCAGCGAGCCGCCGCTGGCGTACAGGATGCGCTCCGCGGTGCAGAGCCCGAGGCCGATGTGGCCGGGCTTCGCGCTCGCGAACGGCTCGGGGGTGTCGGCGAGCTGCGCCTGAGAGAAGCCCGGGCCGTCGTCGGAGATTTCGACCCGGGTCACGTCGACCTCGCCTTCCGCGCCCAGGCGCACGGCGACGGCGCTAGCCGGCTGCAGGCCGTCGCCTTCGCAGGCGTTCGCGAGCAGCGCGTCGAGCACCCGCGCGAGGGCGTCGGCGCCGCCGCACACCGCCACCCGCGCGCCCTCGAGCGCGGGGGAGACCAGCGCGAGCTCGATCGCCGGCTTCGGATGCGCGCGGGCCGCGCGGGCGACCGCGGCCTGCACCGCCGGGAACAGCTCGATCGGCTCGACCAGCGGCGCCTGCGGCGCGGTCGTGGTCGCGACGGGGCTCGCCGCCTCGACCAGCTGCTTCATGCGTTGCAGCGCGTCGACGAGCTCCGCCGCCGCGAGGTTCTGGTCGGGGAGCGGCTTGGACCGGCCGATCTCGTCGCGGGTGGCCTCCGCGAGGAACTGCGCCGAGAGCAGCGCGGTCGAGAGAGCGTTGTTCGCCTCGTGCCGGCGCTGCCGGGCTTCGCTGGCGTCGGCCCCCGCCGCACCGCGCACGCGGTCGGCCCACAGCCGCGCTTCGAGCGCGTGGCGCAGCGCCTCCTCGCGCAGCCGCCGGGTGCGCGCGACCGCGGCGATGCGAGCGGCGACGGCGACGGCCGGGACGAATCCCAGGAGCGCCCCCGCTCCGACGAGCGCGAAGTCGAGGAGCGCGAAGTCGCGCATGGATCGCGCCGGGCGCGGTTCAGTCCGGCCCGCGACCGCCGCGGCGCCCCGCGTCGAGCTCGCGCACGATCTGCTGGACTGCCTGACGGGTCAGGTCCAGCAGCCGCGCCGCGCCGCTGCGGCTGTTCCCCGCCTTCGCGAGCGCCTGCTCGACCATGACCTGCCGCACCTGGCCAGTGACCTGGCGCAGCGTGCTGTTACCGACGTGGGCTGCGATGAACGGATCGAGCTTGGGCGGGTCGGACAGTGCCTTCTCTACCGACCGGGTCAGCTCCTCGAGCGAGATCGGCTTGGCCAGATAGCGGCGGGCTCCCGCCTGGGCGAGGCGAAATGCCTCGTCGGCAGATGCCTGGCCGCTCATCGCGACCACCGCCGCCGCTGGCCGGAGCTGGACCGCTTCTTCGACGATGGGCAGAGCGTCGCCGTCCGGCAGCACGACGTCCGCGATCACGACGTCAGGAGAGTGCCTCAACAGCGCGAGCCCCTCTTGGACCGTGCCGGCTTCCAGCACCGCAGCCCCCCAGCCGCGCGCCGCCCGGGCGATCGCGGTCCGCAGCGGCTTGTGGTCCTCGACGATCAGGACGCGTTCCGGCAGCGGGAACATCGCCTTCCCTCCGCTCGCAAAGTACCACGGAAAGCCGGGAAATCGGTCGGTCTACCCCGCAAGGAAACTTGCATTCCAGAGAGAACGGAACTAGCGCAATCTAGGCGGCGGGTGACGAGACAATGATCCCTTCCCTCTCGCACCCGAGCGGCCGACGCGGCGACGCGTCATTCGTCAAGGCTGGCTCTGCCTGGCGGGCGGCGATGAACTCGCCGCCCGCCTTTCCTTTTCAGCGCAGCAGCTCCGCCATCCGCGGCCGCGAGTCGACGTAGCGGCGGTGCGTCTCGAGGTAGACCTCGCGGTACAGCGCGTCGACCTCGTCGGCGCCCGGGAAGCGCGCCGAGAAGCCGGGGCGCACCGGGTCGAGCGCGAGCTCCGCGGCGCGCTGGAAGTGGGCGAGCAGCGCGCGCGGGTCTTCGTCGCCCACCGCGATGCGGATGGTCGTGGGCGAGATGCCGGCGGCGCGCAGCGCCTCGGGAGAGAGCTCGGAGTGACTCGTCTGCGCCGGACAGAGCACGACCGTGTTCACCTGGCCGAGGCTCACCTGCAGCCCGAACGCCGGCTCGAGGCAGTCGAAGAAGCGCTTGAACGCGTCGATCGGCAGCGCGGATCCCGAGCCGTCCGCCCGCTCGAACGCGATCGTGAACAGCGGCGCCGACAGCCCGAGGAACATCGCGCGCTCGCGCACTGCCGCGTTCTCGTTGCCCGGCACCGCGCTCGAGTTCACGCGGATCTCGGGGTGGCGCGCGAGCGCGCGCGCGAGGGTCTCGGTGGTGATGCACTTCTGCAGCATGCGCAGCTCGAGCGTGCGCATGCCGTTGATCACCTCGAACGCCTTGTCGGCGTCGAGGAAGGCGCCCTTCACGTAGTACACGTTCCAGAACAGCGTCTCGCTCCAGTCGATCTCGCCGCCGCCGGCGGCGGCGGGCAGGCGCGCGCGGCTGCCCTTGGGCAGGAACATGCGCTCGTTGCGCGCGATCGCGACGCCCGCGGTCGCGGTGCCAGTGCCGACCAGGTCCTTGGTGTAGGAGTGCAGCACGAAGTCGGGCCGCTCGGCGGGATCGGCGCGGCGCAGCACCGGGTGCAGGAACGGCGTGCCGACGGTGGAGTCGCAGATCACCAGCAGCCCCTCGCGGTGCGCGGAGCGGCAGATCGCGGCGACGTCGAGCACGTAGCCGTGCGGGTTGCAGGGCGACTCCAGGTAGACGTAGATCTGCCGCCCCTGCGCGATGCGGTCCGCGTGGACCACGCGCAGCTGAGCGAGCGCGAGCTCGAAGTCGCGCGCGAGGAAGCCGTCGAAGGTCTCCACCGCGACGTCGAGGTTGCTGCGCTTGCCGTACCAGTCGTGCAGGAGCTGGTGCGCGCCGCCGTAGACGTTGCGGCTCGACAGCACCATGTCGCGGTAGCCGACCAGGTGCGCGAGCACGGCGTCGATCGCGGCCATGCCCGAGTTGAAGTTCCAGGCGAAGTACTCGCCGGCGAGCGGTCCGGCCTCGACGTCGACGATGTAGTTCGCCAGGCACACCGAGGTCGGGTTCATCAGCCGCGAGTAGATCTCGTGCAGGAGCTCGCGGCCCTGGAACGCGTCGTCGATCCACTCGGTGCAGGCGTACAGGTAGGTGGCGGTGCGCGCGATCACCGGCGTCGAGCTGAAGATCGCCGTCACGTTGTCGAACAGCGCGTACGGCCCGCGCTGGGCGCTCGCGCCCTGCTCGACCACCAGCGACTGCCAGCTCTTGCGCATGGGGTTCTGCAGCGTGTCGAGCAGCTTCGCCAGCTGGAAGCAGAGGAAGCGCTTGGCGTTCCAGAACGCGATCCGGTCGCGGCGGTCGAGCGCCGCGATGCGCGCGACGGTGGCGTCCCACAGCCCGTGCATGGCCTGGTTGGCGCGGTACACGTGGCCCGCGACCTGAGCCAGCTCGCGGCCGAGCGGGCTGTCCGGGTCGAGCGAGAAGTGTGCGAGCTGCTCGCGCACGAGTGCGTCGACGCTCGCCGCGCTGGTGGTCTTGCGCAGCGGGCTCAGCTCGCGCGCTGCGCCGAGCTCGGTCGCACCGTCGGCCATCGCTCCCCCCGGGCGATGGACTATAGCGGCGTCTGCGCGGCCAGCAGCGCCGTGACGGCGCTGTTCAACGGTGTCGCAATTCGGTGTCGGGCGCCGAAGCGCACGATCGCGCCGTTGCGGGCGTCCAGCTCGAGCGGCCGGCCGGCCCGCCGGTCGTAGAGCATCGAGTTCCCCGCGCCCGCCGGCAGGGCGAGGATGCGCTCCAGCACCTGGCGGGCGAGCGCGTCGGGAAGCGTCGCGCCCGCGGCGCGGCCGACGGCGACGCACTCCTCCATGATGCCGAGCGCGAGCTCCGCCATGCCCGGCGCGTGCAGCACCTCGGCGCTGCGCCCGGTGAGCGCCAGCAGCGCCCCGCTGGCGGCGTTGAGGCACAGCTTGCGCCACGCCACGCTGGTGAAGTCGTCGGTCTCCTCGACCGCGATCTCGCTGCCGGCGAAGAGCGCGCCGAACGCGCGCGCGCCCGGGCCCGCGGGGGCGGTGAGCCTCGCGCCCCCGCGCATGCGGACCCGCCCCGGCGCGAGCCGCTCGGCCGGCAACTCCACCACGACCGGCAGCACCTCGGCCGGCCCGGCGAACGGCGCGAGCCGCTCGCGGTGCTCGACGCCGTTCTGCAGCACCGCGACGACCGTGCCGGGGGCCGACAGCGCGGCCAGCCACCTCGCGGCGCCGGGCACGTCCTGCGCCTTGGTGGCGAGCAGCACCCAGTCGACGGGCTCCGCCCGCGCGGGATCGGTCTCGCAGCGCGCCTGGACCTCGATCCGGCCCGACCGAGATTCCACCACCAGGCGCTCGAACGGCTCGCGCGCGCAGAGCAGGACGTCGTGTCGGCCCGCGTGCACGAGCGGTGCGGCGAGCGCGCCGCCGATCGCACCGACGCCGACCACGGCAATCCGGCTCATCGCCGCCTCGCTGCCGCGCGAGCGGCGGGAGGGAGCTCTTCGAACGCGCCGTCGCGCAGCCGGAACACGCGGTCGTGCGGGTGCGCGAGCGCGAGCATCTCGGCGGGCGCGTGTCCCGCGTAGGCTCCGCGCAGCGCGCGGCTCAGCATCTCGTGGGTGACCGCGACCACGGTCTCGCCGGGCCTGCGTGCGCCGAGCCAGCGCTGCGCGCGGAGGAACGCGTCCGCGTAGCTCTCGCCGCCCGGGAGCGGGAAGCTCCACTTGTCCCGCGCACGCGCCTCGCGCATGCCCGGGAAGCGCTGCTCGATCTCCTCGGCGGTGAGGCCCTCCCACGCGCCGTGGTCGACTTCGGCGAGCAGCGGCGCGCGCACCAGCACGTGCTCCGGCAGTCCGAGCTCGCGGCACAGGATGCGCGCGGTGACGCTGGCGCGGCCGAGCGGGCTACACTCGACGGTGACGCACTCCACGTCGGCCAGGAGCGGCCGAAGCGCGCGCGCCACCGCGACCGCCTGCGCGCGGCCGCGCAGCGTCAGCGGCGAATCCGAGCGGCCCTGACGCCGGCCCGCCGCGTTCCACTCGGTCTCGCCGTGGCGGACCACGTAGATGGTGGTGCCGGGCGCGCTCACGGCTCCCGCTCGAGGTCGCGGTCGCGCGCGATCTCGGCCTCCACCGCGGTCCGCCAGGCGTGGTACTCGGGCCCGTCCCAGGCGCGCTCGAGCCCGCGCTTGTAGAAGCTCGCGTTGCGCTGGTACTGCCACGCGTTCAGCCGGTTCTCGCGCGAGGCGTCGCGCGTGCCGATCTGCCGGGCAGGAACGCCGACCAGGATCGACCCCGGCGGAAACGCCTTGCCCTCCGGCACGAGGCAACCGCCGCCCACGATCGAGCCCCTCCCGATCACGGCGCCGTCCATGATCGTGGCGCCGATCCCGACGAGGCAGTGGTCCTCGATCGTGGCGCCGTGGATGGTGGCGCGGTGGGTGATCGAGCAGAACTCGCCGATCACGGTCGGCGCGTCGTAGCCCACGTGCAGCATGGCGAAGTCCTGCACGTTGGTCATCCGCCCGATGCGCACCTCCTGCGCCTCGGCGCGGATCACGGCGTGCGGCCAGAGCGACGCGTGCGCGCCGATCGTGACCCTTCCGTAGATCTGCACGCCCGGGGCGATCCAGACCGAGGGGTGGATCGACTGCAGCGACGTCACGAGCGGGGAGCTTGGCACGAACCGCGACTCGACGATAGGATTCGCGGTCCCATGGCCACGAAGCACACCCCCGACCTGTCCCGCGGCCGCGTGGTCGCGATCGCCGGCGCGACGGGCGCCGTCGGTGAAGTCCTGCTGCGCATCCTGGAGCAGCGCAATTTCCCGGTCGCCGAGCTGCGCCCGCTGGCGAGCGAGCGCTCGGCGGGGACCGCCACGGTCAGCTTCCGCGGCAAGACGCTGCCGGTCCAGCTGGCGCGACCGGAAGCGTTCGACGGCGTCGACTTCGCGTTCTTCGCCGCGACCGGCGCGCTGGCCAAGGAGCTCGCGCCCGAAGTCGTCAAGCGCGGCGGGATCGCGATCGACAAGTCCAACACCTGGCGCATGGATCCACAGGTGCCGCTGGTGATTCCCGAGATCAACGGCGCGGCGGTCGAGAAGCACCAGGGCATCCTCGCCAGCCCCAACTGCACGACCACCCCGCTGGTGATGGCGCTCGCACCGCTGCGCTCGCTGGCCAGGCTGAAGCGCGCCGTGGTCACCACCTTCCAGTCCGCCTCGGGCGCCGGAGCGCCGGGCGTCGAGGAGCTCGAGACCCAGCTCCGGGCGATCGCGACGGGGAAGCCCGTGCCGCCGCCGAAGCAGTTCAAGGCGCAGCTCGCGAACAACGTGATTCCACTGTGCGAGACCTTCCGCGACGACGGCTACTCGACCGAAGAGGTGAAGCTGCTGCACGAGTCGCGCAAGATCCTCGAGGATCCCGGCCTCGACGTGGCGATGACCTGCGTGCGCGTGCCCGTGCCGGTGGGTCACTCGGCGTCGGTCTTGCTCGAGACGGAGCCGGTGATCACGCCCGCACAGGCGCGCGCGGCTCTGGCGGCGTTCCCCGGCGTGCGGGTCGTGGACGACCCGGCGCACGACGTCTTCCCGACCCCCGCCGACTGCGCGGGCGGCGACGACGTGCTGGTGGGGCGGATCCGCCGTGACCTCAACAGCGACCGCCTCTGGCTCTGGACCGTCGGCGACAACCTGCGCAAGGGCGCCGCGACCAACGCGGTGCAGATCGCCGAAGAGCTGATGCGGCGCGGGCTGCGCTAAGCGCGCGCTCCCGTGAGCGCACCGCTCTGGACGCCGCCGCCCGAACGCGTCGAGCGGGCGCGGCTGACCGCGTTCCGGCGGCGGATCGAGGCGCAGACCGGGCTGCGCCTGCCAACCTACACCGATCTGTGGCAGTGGTCGGTGCAGCAGCGCCCCGCGTTCTGGCGCGCGGCCTGGGAGTTCCTGGAGCTGGTCGGCGAGCCGGGCATGGCGCCGTTCCTGGTCGACGACCGCATGCCCGGGGCGCGTTTCTTCCCCGGAGCGTCGCTCAACTTCGCCGAGAACCTGCTGCGCCGGAGCGACCGCGCGCCCGCGCTGGTCTTCGCCGGCGAGAACGGCGAGCGCCGCGAGCTCTCGTTCGCCGAGCTGCGTGGCCAGGTCGGCGCGCTGGCGGCCTGGCTGCGCGGCGCGGGCGTGCGCGCGGGCGACCGCGTCGCCGGGATCGTGCCGAACTGCCCCGAGGCGGTCGTCGCGATGCTGGCGGCGACTTCGCTCGGCGCGGTGTGGTCGTCTTGCTCGCCCGACTTCGGCGTGCGCGGCGTGCTCGACCGCTTCGGCCAGATCGCGCCCAAGGTGCTGTTCGCGGCGGACGGCTACTGGTACGGCGGCAAGGCGCACGCGCTGGGCGAGCGCACCGCCGAGATCCGCGCGGGGCTGCCGTCGCTCGAGCGCGTGGTGTCGATCGCCTTCCTCGGCAGCCAGCCGCTGCCGCGCAGCGAGCGCTTCGAGGCGCTCGTCGCCGACGGCTGCGAGCCGCGCTTCGAGCGGCTGCCGTTCGCGCACCCGGTGTTCATCCTGTTCTCGTCGGGCACGACCGGCGTTCCCAAGGGGATCGTGCACTGCGCCGGCGGAGTGCTGCTGAAGATCGGGGTCGAGCACCGGCTGCACACCGACCTGCGCGCCGGGGACCGGCTGTTCTACTTCACCACCTGCGGCTGGATGATGTGGAACTGGCTGGTAACGGGCCTCGCCACCGGCGCGACGCTGGTGCTGTACGACGGCTCGCCCTTCCAGCCGGGCGAGCGCGTGCTCTGGGACCTGGCCGAGCGCGAGCGCATCACGATCTTCGGCACCTCGGCGAAGTACCTCGACGCGCTGCGGAAGTCCGAGCTCGAGCCGCGCCGCAGCCACGACCTGTCGGCGCTGCGGACGATCCTCTCGACCGGCTCGGTGCTGGCGCCCGAGAGCTTCGACTTCGTATACGCGGGCATCAAACGCGACGTGCTGCTCTCTTCGATCTCGGGCGGCACCGACATCGCCGGCTGCTTCGCGGCCGGCAGCCCCACCCTGCCGGTCTGGCGCGGCGAAGCGCAGTGTCTCGCGCTCGGCATGAAGGTCGAGGTCTTCGACGAGAGCGGCCGGTCGCTCCCTCCTGGCGAGAAGGGGGAGCTCGTGTGCACGGCCGCGTTCCCGTCGCTCCCGGTCGGCTTCTGGAACGATCCCGACGGCGCGCGCTACCGCGCCGCGTACTTCGAGCGCTACCCGGGCGCGTGGCACCACGGCGACTGGGTGGAGCGGACCGAGCACGGCGGCATGACGCTGTACGGCCGCTCCGACGCGGTGCTGAATCCGGGCGGGGTGCGGATCGGCACCGCCGAGATCTACCGCCCCGTCGAGCAGCTCGACGAGGTGGTCGAGGCGATCGCGGTGGGCCAGGACTGGGAGGGCGACGTGCGCGTGGTGCTGTTCGTGCGGCTGCGCGAGGGAGTCACTCTCTCGCCCGAGCTCGAGGGCCGCATCAAGGCCGCGATCCGCGCCCACGCCACGCCGCGCCACGTGCCCGCGCGCGTCGTCCAGGTCGCCGACATCCCGCGCACGAAGAGCGGCAAGATCGTCGAGCTCGCGGTGCGCGACGTGGTGCACGGCCGCACTCCGAAGAACCTCGAGGCGCTCGCGAATCCCGAGGCGCTCGAGCAGTTCCGCGCGCGCGCCGAGCTCGCACGGTAGAATCGGCCATGCCGCGCGTATCCCCTTTGTCTGCTCTCTCCTGTCTGTCACTGGCGTTCGCAGTGATTGCGTGTCGTACGGTCCCGATGCCCGCGCCGACCCTCATCCCGGTGCCCCACGGGCTGTCGCGCCAGAACGTCGAGATCGCCGTCCTCGCGGGTATCACGAATTCGCATCCGCCCACCACCTACGACCCTCGACAGGCACTCTCGGACGCCGACTTCGAATCGCTGCTCCAGCGCAACTTCCTGTCGCGCGATCCCGGTATCAGCTGGAACCCGGGAACCCGGGAGGGAGACACGCGCTACGCCACGGTCGACACGCGCGGACTGTATCTCCGGGTCGGCATCCTCATGCACCCCGACCAGCTGCGGCTCGAGATCGTGGAGTCGAAGAACCTCGAACAGGAGAACGGCCGGATCCATCGGACCGTGCTGCCGTGGATCGAGAACCTCACGAATCACATCGAGCGCGAGCTGCTCCGGCTCGAACAGTACGGATCGAATCCCGTGAGAAATTCGGCAGCGGGCTTGCGGTGAAGCGGGCGCTCGGGGTCGTCTGGCTCGCGGGTTCGGCGCTCGCCTGCCTCAGCCCGACCGTGCCGATTCCGGGACCGCGAATGTTGGTCGTCCCGACGGGATCGACTCGACAGGCCTTCGAGGTGGCCGTGCTCGCGGGCGTCGACGACGTCGTCGTCCCGCCCGCATACGACCCGAAGCGCGAGCTGCCGCCGGCCGAGTTCCAGACGATGCTCGACCAGGACTACCTGTCGCGCACCCGCAGCGGCGTTTGGTTCCCCGAGTGGGGCTCGGAGGGCATTCGCTACGCGTCCGTGGACAGCTGGCAGGAGTATCACCTGCTCGTCTGTATCCACATGACCACGAACGAAGTGCGGATCGAGTACGTGGAGAGCCGGAACATGAAGGAGCACGCCGGGCGGGTCGAGGAGCGCGCGCGACGCCTGGATCAACACCCTGGACCTGTGCATCGGGCGCTCGCTCGCGCAGCTCTCCGAGAGCGCGAAGCGACTCCCCTAGCCCCACACTTGGCGTGCCACCTCGGCGACGCGGCGCAGCTTGGAGGCCTGGTCTTCCGGGCCGAGCCGGTTGCCCTGCATGGTCGAGGCGAAGCCGCACTGCGGCGAGAGCGCGAGCCGCTCGAGCGGGACGAGAGCGCTGGCCTCGCGGATCCGACGCACGAGAACGTCCGCGCTCTCGAGCTCCGGCTTCTTGGTCGTGACGAGCCCGAGCACTACGGTACGGTCGTCGGGGACATGGCGCAGCGGCTCGAAGCCGCCCGAGCGCGCGTCGTCGAACTCGAGCAGGAAGCGCTGGTAGCGCGTGCCGCGGAACACCCGCTCGGCGATCGGGCCATAGCCACCGCTCGCGTAGAACTTCGAGTCGTTGTTGCCCCGGCACACGTGCAGGCCGAAGGTGACGTGCGGCTGGCCCGCGATGAGCGCGTCGTCGAGCTCGACGCAGCGCGCGAGCAGGCGGTCGGGGTCGCTGCCGCGCTCTTCGTAGCCCGCGCGGATCGCGGGGTCGAGGAGCCCGGCGTACTGCGGCGCATCGACCTGCACGTAGCGGCAGCCCAGCCGTGCGAGCTCCGCGACTTCGTCGCGCAGGATCGCGACCACGTCGGCTAGATACGCGTCGATGCTCGGATAGGCGCCGCGCGACCTCTCGGGATCCCAGTAGGCGGCGGCCTGCTGCGCGCTCACCAGGGTGACCTTGGCGACGCGCTCGGTGCGTCCCCGCAAGTACGCGAACTCCTCCGCGCAGAGGTGCCGGCGCCGCCGGAGCCGCGAGACGACGACGGGCCGCTCGAGCCGCGTCTCGTTCCCCGCCTCGTCGCGGAACGCGATCGACCAGCCGCCGACCCGCTCGAAGCCCTCGACGCAATCGATCAGGTGCCCGTAGAAGGCGAAGCGCCGCATCTCGCCGTCGGTCACGGCGTCGAGCCCGCACCCGCTCTGCAGCGCGACCGCCGCGTCGACCGCGCGGTCCTCGATCGCCTTGTACTCGGCCGGGGCGAGCTCGCCGTCCTCGCGCGCCTGCCACGCGCGCTTCAGGGACTCGGGCCGGAGGAGGCTTCCGACGACGTCTGCGCGAATCATGACCCGCGCGATTGTCGCACGCCTGCCTAGCTCGCGCGCACGGCCTCGATTGCGTGCATGCCGACCGGCGTCGGGATCACGCGAGTCACTCGCAGCCCGGCGGCCGACGCGAGCGAGCGGTACTCCGCGAGCGTGCGCTCGATCCCGCCGACCATGACCAGCATGTTGAGGTCGGTTCCGACGATTCCGACGTCCTGCGGGCCCACGCGCTCGGGCACGGGCCACTCGAGCACCAGCAGCTTCGCGTGGCCGGACAGGGCTTCGCGACATCGCTTCAGGATCTGGACCGAGCGGGCGTCGTCCCAGTCGTGGATCACACTCTTCAACAGGTAGAAGTCCGCGCCGCCCGGCACCGAGGCGAAGAAGTCGCCCGCGCGGAACTCGCAGCGCTCGGCCAGGCCCTCGCGCGCAAAGAGCTCGCGCGAGCCCTCGGCGCAGCGCTCGAGGTCGTAGACGACCGCGCGCAGCGTCGGGTGGGCGCGCAGGATCGGCGGCAGCAGGGCGCCGAAGCCACCGCCGACGTCCACGATCTGGCGTGCGCCGCTGAAGTCGTACGACGCGGGCAACGCCGGGGCGAGCCCGCGCGTCAGCTCGAGCATCGAGCGGTTGAAGTGCGCGGCGTCCTCGGGGTGGCGCTCCATCAGCTCGAACGGGGTGTCGATGCCGGACATGAGCTTCGGCGCCATCTCGCCGGTGCGCACGCACTCGGCGAGCTTGCCCCACGGCTCCCACATCATCGGCCCGCCCCACAGCAGCGCCCAGGAACGCACCGAGTCGGGCGCGTCGGCGGTGAGTGCGCGGCCGAGCGGCGTGAGCTCGAACGCGCCGTCCTCGCGGTGCGTGACGAGCCCGAGGGCCGCGAGCGCGCGCAAGAGCCGCAGCGTCGCGACCGGGTGGGCGTTCACGGCGAGCGCGACCTTCTCGCTCGGCTGCGGACCGCCCGCGAGCGCGTCGGGGACGCCGAGCTTCGCAGCGGCGTAGAGCGCCTGCGGGATCCAGACGCTCGAGATCATGCGGGTGAGCTGGAAACGGGCAGGGAGTGCGGCGGGCTGCGTCATGGGTCGTTCTCCTGTCGGGTGTGGCGAGGAGCGTAGGCCGGTGGCGCCGCGCGCGGCTTGGACGAATCGGCGTCTTTAGCCCGGGACGACGTCGGGTCCGTCGCCGTCGGGGTCGCAGAACCCCTGGTACTGGCGGGGCGTGAGCAGTGCGAGCTCGCGGAAGTCCCGGTACAGGTGCGCCTGGTCGAAGTAGCCGCACTCGGTCGCCGCACCGGCGAGGTCGTCGGCAGGCGCAGCGGCGAGCAGGTCGAGCGCACGGCGGAAGCGCAGGATGCGCGCGTAGCGCTTGGGTGGGACCCCGACCTGCTCCCGGAACAGCTCGGAGAGGCGACGGGGCGAGAGCCCCGTCTCGCGCGCGATTGCCGCGACGCGCACGCGGCCGGCGCTGGCACGCAGCCACTGGCTCGCTGCGCATGCGCCCGCGTGCGGCGCGCGCCCGCGGCGCAGCTGCGCGAGCAGCCAGAGCTCGAGACGATCGAGCGCGCCGCCGAGGTCGTGGGCGTCCTGCAGCTGCTGGCGCAGCGACGCAACTCCCGCAGGCCGCGCGAACACGTCGCCAGGGTCGAGCACGCGGCCGGTCAGCTCTGCCAGCGGCAGCCCGCGAAGCAGAAGCGCCGCGCCGGGCGGGAGCAGCCGCAGCGTGACGACCCGGGTGTCGTGCCCCGGCGCCTCCATGGTGAAGGGTCGCTCCTGCAGCCCGCCCAGGAAGCCGACGCGCATCCCCTCGTCGCGCGGCGCTCCATCGCACTCCACCAGCCGCTGGCCCGGCCCCAGATGGAACATCAGCCAGAGCTCACCGTTGGGGAGCAGCCGGTGCCGGCTGCCCGGCTCGATGGACCGCCCCGCCCAGAGACCCTCCACCAGCCCGGACAGCACGGGCAGCGGCGTGCGGCGCCAGAGCTCCCAGGGGCTGGCTTCGGGCCCGCGCAGTACGCGCGTGCGAGCGGCCGCCGCGAGGGCGAAGAGGCGGGCGGACTCGGACATGACCCGAGTCTACCCGCCATTGCGCCCGTTCAGGCGGCCGCGGGGGTCTCTGGCATCGGCCCGACGTAGCGCGAGGACGGCCGGATCAGCCGCCCGGCGCGCGCCTGCTCGTCGATGTGCGCCAGCCAGCCGGCCACGCGCGCGACCGCGAAGGTGGGCGAGAACAGCTCCTGCGGCAGGCCGATCGCGTCGAGGATCACCGCGGTGTAGAACTCGACGTTCGCGGCGAGGCGCCGCTCCGGCCGTCGCTCGCCCAGCGACGCCACCGCCACGGCCTCGACCGCGCGCGCGAGATCGAGCCGGTCGCTGCGCAGGCCGGCCGCGCGCAGCCGTTCGACCGCGCGCTCGAGCACCGCGGCGCGCGGGTCGCGCACGCGGTACACGCGGTGGCCCATGCCCATGATGCGCCGTCCCGCCGCGAGCTCCGCCGCGATCCACGAGGCCGCGCGCTCCGGGGCGCCGATCGCGTCGAGCATGGCGAGCACGGGACCGGGCGCGCCGCCGTGGAGCGGGCCCTTCAGCGCACCGATCGCCGCGACCACGGCGGAGACCGGGTCCGAGGCCGTCGAGGCGACCACGCGGGCGGTGAAGGTCGAGGCGTTCATGCCGTGGTCTGCCGCGGTCACGAGATACGCGTCGAGCGCGCGGCTGCGCGCCGGATCGCTGCCGTGCGGGCTGGCCATGCGCAGGAAGTCGGCGGAGTGGCCGAGCTCGGGATCGGGCGCGAGCGGAGCCGCTCCGCGCCGCCGCCGCGCCCAGGCCGCGGCGAGCACGGCGACCGCGCCGGTCAGCTCGGCGCGGATCTCGCCCGGGTCGAGCTCGCTCGCGCGCACGTGCGCCAGCCCCGCGCGCAACGCCTCCATGCCGTCCGCGGCGTCGAGCGCGTCGCCGAGCCGCGGCAGGCGCTCGAACGCGCGCAGCCGCGCCACGCCGAGCTCTTTGCGCAGCTCCTGGTGGGTCTTCGCACCCGGCAGCTCGCCATTCCACAGGAGCCCACAGGCGGCCTCGAAATCGGCCGACAGCGCCAGGGCCTCGACGTCGTGTCCGCGCACCACCAGCCGGCCGCGCTCGCCGTCGACGTCCGAGAGCTGCGTGTCGGCCACCACCACGCCTTCCAGTCCATCCATCGTCATCGCGTTTTCTCCTCGGCCGACAAGATGACGCCTCGATCAATCTTGATCAACGTTGATCGATGGATCAATATGAGAGCATGAAGCCCGAGACCCTCTCCTCGCGCGAAGCCGCCGCCTTGCTCGGCATCAAGCTCGAGACGCTCTACGCCTACGCCAGCCGCGGGCTGGTGCGCAGCCTGCCGGGCGCGCGCGGCCGGGGCCGCCGCTACACCCGCGCCGACCTCGAAGGCCTGCGGCTGCGCAGCGCCGGCCCGGCCGCAGGTGCGCTGCGCTTCGGCGACCCGGTGCTCGACACCCGGATCACGCGGATGACGCCGCGCGGGCCCGAGTACCGGGGACGGCTCGCGACCGAGCTCGCGCGCGACGGAGCGCCGTTCACGGCGGTGGCCGAGCTGCTGTGGACGGGGACGCTGCTGCCGCGCGCGCCCCGCTGGCCCGGCGACGGTCCCGAGCTGCCGGCACGCGAGCTCGCGCGGCTGCTGCCCGCCGAGAGCTCGCCGCTCGCCGCACTCGCGCTCGCCCTGCCCGCGCTGGCCGCGGCCGACCCGTTGCGCTTCGACGCGGAGCCGGAGGCGGTGCTCGCGCGCGCGCGCCGGCTGATCCCGCGGCTGGCCGCGTCGTTCGCGCTCGCACTCGACCCCGCGCGGCTGGCCCCGGCCAGTGCGCGCGCGGAGCCGCTGCACGCCCTGGCGCTCGCGCTCGGGGTGCCGCGGCGCCGCAACGCGCTCGCGCTGCTCGAGCAGACGCTCGTGCTCTGCGCCGACCACGAGCTCAACGCCTCGACCTTCGCCGCACGCGTCGCCGCGTCCACGGGCGCAGACCTCTACGCCTGTCTCTCGGCCGCGGTCGCCGCCTTCAGCGGGCCCCGGCACGGCGGCGCGAGCGAGCAGGTGGAGGTGTTCGCACGCGAGGCGGGCGGAGCCGCCGGCGCCGCGGCCGCCGTGCGCGACCGCATGCGCCGCGGCGAGCAGCTGCCCGGGTTCGGCCACCCGCTCTACGCCGACGGCGATCCGCGCGCCGCACCGCTGCTCGAAGCGGCCTTCGCGCTGGCACCGCGCGCCCCCCGCGTGCGCACGCTGGCGGCGATCGTCGCGGCGATGGAGGAGTCCGGGCGGCCGAAGCCAAACGTCGACACCGGGCTCGCGGCCGCGGCCGCGGCGCTGGACCTGCCGATCGGGATGGGGCCGGCGATCTTCGCGATCGCACGTACGGCCGGCTGGGTCGCGCACGTGCTCGAGCAGTACGAGTCCGCCTTCGTGCTCCGCCCTCGGGCCCGCTTCGTCGAGACCTAGAGACTCGCTCACTCTGTCTCATGGCTGCCACACGGCCTGTGATACCGTGGGCCACTCGGGAGCTTCGAGATGGCGACCGCCCGGCCCACGCAGAATCCCATGGAAGCGCGGATGCAGCAGTACATCCGCTGGGCCGCGCCGCCCGGCCTGCTCTTCTCGGCCGCCCTGTTCGCCCTCTACTTCTGGCTCGTCCCGAAGCCGCTGGTGCTGGTGCTGGCCCTGATCGTGCTCGCGAACGCGATCGGAGCGGCGTTCGCCTACCGCCAGGCGGGCCGGGGACACATGCGCACCGCCATCGCGGTCCAGGCAGCCGGCATGCTGGCCACCGCGCTCTTCGTGGGCCTGGGCGGCCCCTCGTATTTCACCTTCACCGCCATGCTGGCTTTCCTGGCGATCGTGCACGCCGTCGCCTATGTGAGTCAGAGATCGCTCGTGCTGCTCACCATCGCGGCCGCCGGAGTCATCAGCGCCGTGGGCGTGTCACTCCTGCTCGGCGTCCCCGACTGGCGGGTCGAGCTGCCGGAGCGCCTGCGTCTCGCCGCGCTCGTGGTCGGGGTCGCGTCGCTCTGCGCGACGGCCGCGTTCTGGCTCTGGCACGCCCGCATCACCCTGTCCGAGGCGATCGAGCGCCTGGAGCAGGCCAACGCGGCCCTCTCCGAGTCCGAGCGCTCGCTCGAGCGGAAGGTCCACGAGCGCACCGCGGACCTCGAGGCGTCCCAGAGCGCGCTCGCGGCGGCGCGCGACGAGGCGCTGCTCGCGAACCGACACAAATCTGCGTTCCTGGCCAACATGTCGCACGAGCTGCGCACACCGCTCAACGCGATCATCGGCTTCTCCGAGGCCCTGCTGGCAAAGCTCTTCGGCGAGATGAACCCGAAGCAGACCGAGTACCTGGAGGACATCCATGCCTCCGGACACCACCTGCTCGCGCTGATCAACGACATCCTCGACCTGTCCAAGATCGAGGCGGGCAAGCTCGAGCTGCAGCCGAGCCGCGTGCACCTGCCGAACCTGATCGCGAACGCCCTGATCCTGATCCGGGAGCGCGCCGCGCACCGGGGCATCGAGCTCAGGAGCGAGCTCGATCCGTCGCTCGGCGAGATCGACGCCGACGAGCGCAAGCTGAAGCAGGTGCTGATCAACCTGCTCGCGAACGCGGTGAAGTTCACCGACGCGGGCGGCGCGGTGTGCGTGCGCGCGACGTGCGGCACGGCCTGCGTCCGGGTGGAGGTGCAGGACACCGGGATCGGCATCGCGCCGGAGCACCACGAGCTGATCTTCGAAGAGTTCCGGCAGGTCGCCGACCCGGGCCGCAAGCAGGAAGGCACCGGGCTGGGGCTCGCGCTGGTGAAGCGGCTGGTGACCCTGCACGGCGGCGAGACCTGGGTGCGGAGCGCGCCGGGCCAGGGCAGCACCTTCGGCTTCTCCATCCCCGCCGTGCTGCCCGCCAGCGCGGCGGCGGCCTGAGCCATGGCCCAGCCGCTCGTGCTGGTGGTCGAGGACCGGCCGATGAACGCGAAGCTGCTGCGCGACGTGCTGTCCGCGAGCGGCTACGACGTGGTCGAGGCCGCCGACGCCGAGACCGGGCTCGCGATCGCACGGGAGCGCAGGCCCGCGATCGTGCTGATGGACATCCAGCTGCCCGGCATGGATGGAGTCACTGCGGTGCGCGAGCTCAAGGCCGATCCGCGCACTGCGAAGATCCCGGTCGTGGCGGTGACCGCGTCGGCGATGCCGCTCGAGCGCGAGGCGATCCTGCGCGCGGGCTTCGACGGCTACCAGGCGAAGCCGATCTCGGTGAAGGAGCTGGTCGCCGAGGTGCGCCGGCTGGTGGCGCAGGAGGCCGAGCCCCGTGCCGGGTGAGCGCATCCTGGTCGTCGACGACACGCCAAGGAACTCGAAGCTGCTCGCCGACCTGCTCGCCGCGCAGGGCTTCCAGGTGGCGATTGCGGCCTCCGGCCCCGAGGCGCTCGAGTGCCTGCGCAAGGACCGCTTCGACCTGGTGCTGCTCGACGTGGTGATGCCCGGGATGAGCGGCTACGAGGTGTGCCGCGAGATCCGCCGCACCGAGGACACCGGCTATCTGCCCGTCATCCTGGTGACGGCCCTCGACCCGGACGAGGAACGGCTGCGCGGCCTCGAGGCTGGCGCGGACGACTTCCTCACCAAGCCGGTGAACCTGTCCGAGCTGCTGGGCCGGGTGCGCTCGCTGCTGCGCATCCGCTCGCTGCACGAGACCGTCCGCGACCAGGCGGCGCAGCTGGCCCGCTGGAACCGCGAGCTCGAGAGCCGGGTGCGCGAGCAGGTCGCCGAGCTCGGCAGGCTCGCCATCTTGAAGCGCTTCCTCTCGCCCCAGATCGCGCGCGCGATCTCCGCCGGCCGCAACGAGATCCTGCGGCCGCACCGCCGCCGGGTCACCGTGGTGTTCATCGACCTGCGCGGCTTCACGCCGTTCGCGGAGTCGGCCGAGCCGGAAGAGGTGATGGAGCTGCTGCGCGAATACCACGGCGCGATGGGCGAGCTCGTGGTCGCCTACGACGGCACGCTCGAGCGTTTCACCGGCGACGGTCTGATGGTGTTCTTCAACGACCCGCTCGAGATCGACGACCCCGAGCAGCGCGCGGTGCGCATGGCGCTCGAGATGCGCCACGCGGTCGAGCGGCTGGCGGACGGCTGGCGCCGGCGCGGCTACGCGCTCGACCTCGGCGTGGGGATCGCCCAGGGCTACGCGACCCTGGGAGCGATCGGCTTCGAAGAGCGCCAGGACTACGCCGCGATCGGGACCGTGACCAACCAGGCAGCGCGGCTGTGCGAGGCGGCGGAGCCGGGCCAGATCCTGATTCCCGAGCGCCTGCGCGCGCTGCTCGAGGCAGCGATCGAGACGGCTCCCGTCGGCGAGCTGGTGCTGAAGGGCTTCCACCGTCCGGTGCTGGCGCACCGGGTGCTCGCCCGGCGGGGCGCGGGCTAGTCGCTCTCCGGCCGGAACACCGCGATGGCAAGCGGAGGCAGGCGGATGCGCAGCGACTGCAGGCGCCCGTGCCAGGGCAGCGGGTCGGCGCGCACCCCGCCCAGGTTTCCGAGCCCGCTGCCACCGTACAGTGTCGCGTCGCCGTTCAACAGCTCGCGCCAGTAGCCGCCGACGGGAACGCCGACGCGGAAGCCCTCGCGCGGCACCGGCGTGAAGTTGCACACCACCAGCACCGTGCGCCGCGGCTCGCCGCCGCGGCGCAGCCAGGCGAGCGTGCTCTGCGCCGCGTCGTTGCAGTCGATCCACTCGAACCCGGCGGGATCGCAGTCGAGCGCGTGCAGCGCCGGCTCGCCGCGGTACAGCGTGTTCAGGTCGCGCACCCAACGCGACAGCCCGCGGTGGCGCTCGCGCTCGAGCAGGCTCCAGTCGACGCTCGACTCGTGGTCCCACTCGCGGACCTGACCGATCTCGCCGCCCATGAACAAGAGCTTCTTGCCGGGCTGCGTGAACATCGCGCCGAGCAGCAGCCGCAGGTTCGCGAAGCGCTGCCACTCGTCTCCCGGCATCTTCGACAGCAGCGATCCCTTCATGTGCACGACCTCGTCGTGCGAGAGCGGCAGCACGAAGTTCTCGGTCCAGGCGTAGAGCATGCGGAAGGTCAGGTTGGTGTGGTGGAAGCGGCGGTGCACGGGGTCGAGCGCGAAGTACTCCAACGAGTCGTGCATCCAGCCCATGTCCCACTTGAGCCCGAAGCCGAGCCCGCCCGCGTCGGTGGGCCGCGACACCATCGGCCACGCAGTCGATTCCTCGGCGGTGATCTGCACTGCGGGC
>Ga0318563_10000168_pt1 | contig 28016 bp, 17 predicted proteins | sample GRESIP066b5f19_FD_203689 | JGI IMG/M metagenome (GOLD analysis project Ga0318563, IMG submission 203689) | Tropical soil microbial communities from Luquillo Experimental Forest, Puerto Rico - GRE.SIPMG.066b5f19 | ecosystem: Environmental > Terrestrial > Soil > Tropical forest > Bulk soil... | reverse complement strand
GGATGGAATCACATGGATCCCTGGGTTCAGTTTTACGAGCAGGTAATGGGATTCAGAAATATTCTTTCCTTTGATGATAAGGATATCTCCACAGAATATTCGGCCCTGATGAGTAAGGTCATGAGCAATGGGAACGGATTTGTAAAATTTCCGATCAATGAACCTGCGGAAGGTAAAAAGAAATCACAGGTGGAGGAATACCTCGAATTTTTCAATGGTGAAGGTGTTCAGCACATAGCCATGGCTACCAACGATATTGTTGGAACAGTCAGCTCCCTGAAAAATCGTGGTGTAGAGTTCCTTCAGGTACCCTCTTCCTACTACAGGGAACTGACCGGCCGGGTTGGTAAGATTGATGAGAAATTGCAACCCCTTCAGGATCTGGGAATCCTGGTTGACCGCGATGATGAAGGGTATCTTCTTCAGATATTCACCAAACCGGTTCAGGACAGGCCAACCCTGTTTTTTGAAATCATACAGCGGAAAGGAGCCAAGAGCTTTGGGAAGGGTAACTTCAAGGCATTGTTTGAGGCCATTGAACGGGAACAGGCTGCCAGGGGAAATCTATAACGAAGGACTCCCGGATTTGTGTTTTTCAGGCAATCCGTCCCGGGCCAGGCAGCCATTGAATTGATTTCCACTTTATTAACAACCGTTTATATAATAAACTGGCAAATTTTTTGTTATAATGGTAATATTGTATGCCCATAATTGATCAACACTCATAATCTTTCCCCTTTGTATGACTACCAGAGGTATTTCCATAAAATTTTTAGTGCCAATTCTGTCCTTGCTTATACCCCTGGTCGGGGGGGTAAAGGCACAACCTTCTTCGTATAGTGCCAAATTCATGGAATACCAGCGCAGCATCCCGAAAATCAATGATCTGCTTAAACGAAAAGAGGATACGCTTGTCAGGCAATTCAAGGCTAAGGGATTGACCTGGCCCGCAAAATTCATTTACATCCGGTCGTTTAAGTATGACAGCGAATTGGAAGTCTGGGTAAAGAACAAATCTGCTGAGAAATACAAACTTTTCAAGATTTACAAGATTTGTGCCCTGGCCGGGTCACTGGGCCCGAAGAGAATGGCAAGGGATTACCAGGTGCCCGAAGGGTTTTACTACATCAATGAATTCAACCCGCGCAGTCTTTATCACCTTTCCCTGGGATTAAACTATCCAAATGAGTCTGACAAACTGTTAAGTGACCTGACCCAGCCCGGAGGCGAGATCTTTATCCACGGAAGCTGCGTCACCACCGGTTGCATCCCCATTACCGACGAGAAGATTGAAGAACTCTATGTCCTGGCAGCCCATGCCAAGGACCTCGGGGAGGATTTTATTCCGGTGCATATATTTCCGGTAAATTTCAAAAACCCGCGCAGTGTATCTTACCTGAACCGGTACCTGCTGAATTTTTCAGAATTCTACGGGTTTGAGAAAAACATGAAAAATGCCTTTTTCTATTTCGAGAAATATCACCAGGTTCCTGTGGTAATGGTCAATTCCAAAGGGGATTACGTGACTGAAGATGTTCCGGCATCCGTTGCCCAGGAAGAAACGGTAGTTTCAGTCAAGCCCGAGAAGAAACATGCGCATGCCGAGCAACCCATCAAAGAGGATGATCTTGCAAAATCTGTTGACAAGCTACCTGAATTTCCTGGTGGCATTGAGGCGTTTAAAAGCTTTGTCAGCAAATTGAGCAAGGACATGGTCAATGAACTTGCCGAAGGACAAAAAAAATCATTTGTGATGGTCGAGTATATTGTCGACTCTTCAGGGAAGACGGTTTTTGCGAATGTACTGAGCGGAGGCAATGCGGTCATGAATGAAAAGATTGAACAGGCATTTCTCAACGTACCTTCCTGGAGTCCTGCCACCCGGGCGGGAAAACCGGTTCCGATCAAATTGAAGCAGACCATAATGGTGGGGGTCGATTAACCCTAAATATATATACGATGCCCCGGGATTCCTATTTCATTAAAACCTGCACGGTCTGGGGCGATTGTTGTTTGAGAAGAATTTCCTTTCCTTCAGTAAGTGCGTCGAGCGTTGCCTGGTCATAATGACGGATAGTCAGCAGGGTGAGACCCTTTTCCAATTGTACATCAAAGATCTGGGAGGCGGAAAGAGCAAGCCTTTCTATTTTTTCCGCCCAGTCGTCGAGGCATACCTGTAAGGTGACTGCCCCGGATTGCATCAGGTTGGGCTTTATCTTTATTTCAGAAAAAAGATGATAAAGTTCGCCGGTCGGTCTTTCCCCGACAAAGGAAAAATCCTTTGAATGCAGATGGACAAGGACCTGATTCTGCTTGATCACGATAATTGGAGGCAGTCCTTTGGAATTCCTATTATGAATGATGGTCCCAGGAAGCTCCTTGTCCAGAAAACACTTCACATATAAGGGGATATCCTTGTTCTGCAAAGGCTTAATGGTTTTGGGATGTATGACCTGTGCCCCGTAATACGCCATTTCAATTACCTCGTCATAACTCAACTCACTGATCAGCTGTGCTTCCGGAAAAAACTTGGGATCGGCGTTCATCACCCCCACCACATCTTTCCAGATTGTCAGGCTGTCTGCCTCCAGAAGATTGGCAAATACGGCCGCTGTATAGTCACTGCCTTCCCTTCCGAGCGTGGTGCTTTCATTTTCGTCGGTTGACCCGATAAATCCCTGGGTAATCAGCAGCTGAGTATGATGGAACAGGGGAACAAGATCCCGCCTGACTTTTTCCAGAGTAATATCAAAATCAATATTGGCATCCCTGAAATTGTCGTCGGTCCTGAAAATATCCCTTACATCGATCCAGGTATTGGCTAAACCTTCCTCCTGAAGGAACGCACTGATGATTGCCGTGGAAAGGAGCTCGCCTACGGAGACCAGCTGGTCGTAATAATAATCAAATTCCCGCTTTGGGCTATCATGGAGCAGCCATTCGATTTCGGTAAAGAATTCGTTCAGGTGGGACTCGGCTTTGAGGTAATTCTTTACCAGAAGGTATTTGGCGGTATTCAAATGACTTTGTTTGATCACGGAAAAAAGATGCAGGGCTTCCTGCTGGTTACCTTTGTAAAATGCTTCGGTTACCTTTTCTAGTGCATTGGTGGTTTTACCCATGGCAGAAATGACCACCAGTATTTTCTCATCCGTATGGGACCGCATGATGTCGCACAGCATTTTAATCCTGTCCATGCTGTTTACACTTGCTCCTCCAAATTTGAATACTTTCATATCGGAATGTTGATTTTTTATGTACAGGGTACACATTCAAATGACCGCAAAGATACCATATGTGAATTCACAACCTTCAACAGCCCTTATGACGCTTTGGGTCATCTGCAGAAGGCGGTTTTCGGTCAAACACTTATTTTTGCAGACTGATGCCAACATTTAAAATTGGTCCCATATGAGCGTAAGCCGAAGAGTGCTTACACTGGATGAATTCACCATCCAGCAGTTAAGACAATTTCCACATGCTACGGGAGAATTGAGCAATTTATTGCGGGATATCGGTCTGGCCGCCAAAAGAGTGAATGTAGAAGTCAACAAGGCAGGCCTTGTCGACATCCTGGGAGATGCGGGTACTGTGAATGTGCAGGGAGAAGACGTGAAGAAGCTGGACGTGTTTGCAAACAACCAGTTTATGGGGGTACTTCGTCATGGGATCAGCTGTGCCGGAGTGGGGAGTGAGGAAATGGATGAGATCGTAATCTTTGATGATGAAGTGAGCAATCAATCCAAATATGTCTGCCTGTTTGATCCACTGGACGGGAGCAGCAATATCGATGTGAACAGCAGCATTGGTACAATTTTCGGCATTTACCGCAGGACGAGTGAAAAAGGAAAGCCCTGTATCGCAAAGGATTTCCTGCAGCCAGGGATCCAGCAGGTTGCGGCGGGATATATCATCTATGGCTCATCGACCATGCTTGTGTACGCCACGCGCAGGGGAGTTAACGGGTTTACCCTTGATCCATCGATCGGTGAATTTACCCTGAGCCATCCCCAGATGGTTTGTCCTGAAGACGGCAGGTTCTATTCGGTCAATCACGGAAATTTCTTCAGGTACCAGGAAGGTGTCCAGAAATACATTGATGCCTGCCAGAGGAAAAATGAATCCAATGGAGGACCGTATACCCAACGATATATCGGGAGCCTGGTTGCCGATGTTCATCGTAACCTGATCAAAGGGGGCATATTCATGTATCCGGGCACAACAGACAAGCCCGAGGGAAAACTGAGGCTACAATATGAGTGCAACCCATTTGCCTTTATCGTAGAGGTGGCCGGAGGAACCGCCACCAACGGAATTGACCGCATCCTGGAAATACAACCAAAGAACCTCCACCAGCGATCACCTTTTTTTATAGGGAGCAGCAACATGATGAAGGAACTGGAAGCATTCCTGCGGAAAACCCCAAAAAAGAACGCGCAGTAATATGGTACGTATCATAGATTTTGAGGCCAGGCATTCCGCCGAATTTAAAAAATTGAACGAGGATTGGTTGAATCGTTATAAATTGATGGAGTCGCACGATATGGAAGTGCTGGATGACCCGGTAGGAAAAGTCATCAATCCGGGAGGCTATATCTTTCTTGCAGAAAAGGATGGAAAAATCATCGGCTGCGCCGGTCTGATGAAGGAGTCTGACGATGAATTTGAACTGATCAAAATGGCTGTTGACCCCCTTCATCAGGGAACAGGGATCAGCAAACTGCTTATCGAGAAATGCATCAGTAAGGCAAGGTCAGCGGGAGCTGCCAGGATTTACCTGTATTCAAACAGCCAGTTGCAGACCGCCATCAGGTTATATTCCAAATATGGGTTTAAGCACATTTCTGCAGACCATTCCCCTTTCGCGACGGCAGATGTCAAAATGGAAATCAGGTTTTAGATTTTTTTAACAACACATAAATACCAGAGAGCTTCTTCAAAGGTTAAATAAATATGAATCACCAATTCAATCAGATAGTTAGGAAAGGGATTTGGCTTGGTTTGGCTGTCATTGGCTTTTCCGGCTTTACCGTTGCCCCGGCAATAAGATTTACGTCTTCGTTCTCAAAAACCCAGTCTGTCAGCGGCAAAGACTCACTAGAACAGGCAATTCTGTACTATGTCAATCTGGACCGAAAATCAAAAGGATTGCCAGCGTTGCAGCTAAACTCCATGGAGAGTTCAGTGGCCGCCCGCCACTGCCGTAATATGGCTTCAGGTAAAACTCCGTTTGGACATGATGGTGCCGAATCCAGGGCGAAGGAGATTGGGAAACACCTGGGTTCTCTGGAAGCCTTTGGCGAGAATGTTGCCTTTGGACAGCATACTGCCAGGGACCTTGTAGCCGTATGGTTAAAAAGCAGACCTCACCGGGAGAATATTGAAGGAGATTTTGCCCTGACGGGTATTGGGTGGGCAAAAGATAAAAACGGGATGACTTATTATACGGAAGTCTTTACAAAATGAATTCATGAACCCGAAAATGCGGTCAACCTTTGTTTTATGATCAGTTTGGTGCTTCTGCATGCAGGTGGAGAAGCAGTTCCCCCCATTTTACTTGGCCCAAAATCCTAACTGGCGTAAATTGCCAGGATATGAAAAAAGATACCATTATCTCGGTTAAGAATTTGCACAAGAAATACGGAGATTTTGAAGCGGTCAAGGGCATCAGCTTTGATGTACGCGAGGGAGAGATATTTGGGCTGCTTGGTCCGAACGGGGCCGGAAAGTCCACCACCCTGGAAATTATAGAAACACTCAGGCAGAAGACAGCCGGAGAAGTGACTGTAGATGGATATGACCTTGACAAGGATCCGGAAAATATAAAAAAGATCATCGGGGTGCAATTGCAGACTTCGGGATATTATCCCGGCCTTAACCTCATTGAGCTTATTGAATTGTTTGGTGGATTGTACAACGAACCGGTCAGGCCGCTGGAATTGCTGGATCAGGTCAATCTCCGGGAAAAAGCAAGATCCAAATACAAAGAATTGAGCGGCGGCCAAAAACAGCGTTTCTCTATTGCCACCACGCTGATCAACCGCCCTAAAATCATTTTCCTGGACGAGCCTACGACGGGTCTGGATCCCCAGGCAAGGAGAAATCTCTGGGATCTTGTTAAAGGTATCCGGTCAAGGGGCACAACGGTGATCATCACCACCCATTATATGGATGAGGCGGAGGTTCTCTGTGACCGGGTGGCTATTATTGATGCCGGGAAAATTATTGTTATGGATACACCCGACAAGCTCATAGATAACCTCGTAGCTACAGGATTTGAGCGACCGAAGGAAATGAAACAGGCAAATCTGGAAGATGTTTTTATTCATCTGACAGGTCATACCCTTCGCGAGGAGAAGCAGTAATCGTCCCTTTTAACGAAATGAAACATAATTTATGTCTTTTGACCTCAGGTACCCCATTGGGCAATATGAACCCCAGGCGTTTTCTACCGCGCAAAAAGAAGCATGGCTGAATGACATCAAATTTCTGCCCCAGCAGGTGGAAAATGCTGTCCTGAACCTCGATAAGGCTCAGCTGGAAACTCCTTATAGGGAGGGAGGCTGGACAGTCCATCAACTGGTGCACCATATAGCCGACAGCCATATCAATGCTTATTGCAGATTTAAACTTTGTCTGACAGAAATCAATCCGCCCATTCGTCCCTATGAGGAGAAATCCTGGGCACTACTGGATGATGTGCGCAATCTCCCCGTGAATATTTCTGTAACACTCCTTTACGCGCTGCATACCAGGTGGTATGAATCCCTTAGGCACCAGCCTGATTCTGCCTGGGAAAGAACGATTTTTCACCCTGACCATAAGAAAACATTTACCCTCTGGCATTTATTGGGAATGTACGCCTGGCACGGAAAGCACCATGTAGGACACATCAACAGCCTGCGGGAAAGAAACGGTTGGATTTGAAGCGGTCATGCCGGTGGGTACATTCAACCGGTCCTGAAGTGTTAATTCAAAAGATCTATGGAAAAAGATTTAAGCTGGGAAACAGTTTCATCCCAATATCTATATAAGGATACCTGGTTCACTATCCGCAAGGATACCTGTAAAACCAGGGATGGTAAAGTAATTAGTCCTTACTATGTATACGAATTCCCTACCTGGGTTACTGCAGTCGCCCTGACAGAGGACGGAAAGATTATCATGGAAAGACAGTACCGGCATGCCTTGGGTGAAACCAATTTTGAAATTCCCGGCGGATGCGTGGATGAATCTGATACTTCCCTTGTGGCAGCCATTTCCAGGGAACTGCTCGAAGAAACCGGATATAAATTCAGCGAGTTTGAATATCTGGGCAAAACTTCCTCAAATCCTTCCACCAACAACAACTGGATGCACATGTATCTGGCGACAGGCGGGAAGCTCATCCAGCAACAGGAACTGGATCACAATGAGGAAATTGAAATCTATCTATTTTCGATAGACGAAGTAAAAAAATTACTAAGAGAAAATAAGATTGTACAAAGCATGCATACAACCGCCCTGTTTTATGCCCTGGAGAAATTACAGGCCATGAATTATTGAGGGTATAATGGGTATGGCAGGTCAAAAAATCATTTTCTTCCGACGCTGTATTCTCGCATTGTGACACCCCGCTCAACGCCCCGCATAACCGATTGGGCATCGAGTTCTCCTACGACAAATACACTGCCACAGACAATAACCAGGTCCTTTTTCCCGGCCTGCATGAATGCATCCAGAAAAGCAGAGTTCACATCGGGATAGTGTTTTCCGACCAGCCCCATCGACCAACCGATGGCAGCCAGTTTGTCCTCAGGTAGGGCCCGGGGGATCTGGGCTTTGGTAAAGTAAAAGTTGGCTTGGCGGGGAAGGAGGGAAAGTATTTTATAGGCGTCCTTGTCATTGACCATGCCAAATACTATGTGAAGGTTCTCATGATCAGTGAATTCTGCCTGGTGAATCACCTGCCGGATACCATCTTCATTATGACCCACATCCAGGATGACGACAGGATGGTCATGAACTTTTTCCCAGCGGCCGTGCAGACCGGTAAGTTTCCTTACCTGACTTAGTCCATTTCGAAGATGGGATTCCTGGACAGCCCATCCTTTTTGCTGCATAACGTGAACGGATTCCAGGGATGTAACCAGGTTCTTAATCTGGTAAATGCCGGTAAGGTCAAGATGAAAATATTGTTTGCTGTTGTCATGGGTTGAGGTGACTTCAGCAACCAGTTCATTTTTCTCAAAATTCCACTCTGCAACAAATCTTTGCTGGTCTGCAAAAACAAGGGGTGCCTGTTCGAAATTTGCCTTGTCAATGAAAACCCGGAAACTCTCCTCCTGTTTTTCCCCTACGACAACCGGGATCTTTGTTTTGATGATGCCGGCTTTCTCATGGGCTATCTTGGCCAGGGTATCTCCCAGCATGTTCATATGATCATAACTGATATTGGTTATGACGGATAACTCAGGAGTAATGATATTGGTGCTGTCCAGTCTTCCCCCCAGGCCTACTTCAACAATGGCGATGTCTACCTGCCGGGCAGCAAAATATTCGAAAGCCATCGCAACGGTGATCTCAAAAAAAGAAGGCTCAATCTGCTCGATCATAGGCCTTATCCGGCTGACAAATTCTATCACGAAGGTTTCATCAATCCAGTCTCCGTCAACCTTGATCCTTTCCCTGAAGTCTCTGAGGTGCGGGGAGGTGTAGAGACCCGTCCTGTACCCGGCAGATTGAAAGACAGCCGCCATCATATGACTGGTGGAACCTTTGCCATTGGTTCCTCCAATGTGAATGGACTTGAATTTTTGGTGTGGGTTTCCGAGAAAATGGCAAAGCTTTTGGGTATTGGTCAGATCTTTTTTAAACGCGGCAGCACCTATCCGACTGAACATCGGAAGCTTGCCCAGTAAATAGTCAACGGTTTGGTTGTAATCCATACGATTTATTAATCCAAAGCTACGGCCTTGGACAATAAAACCAAGCCGGATAGCTCAGGAAAGGACCACCTGGTAATGACCAGCGGTATTGCCACTGGCATCAGGAACAAAAACCACTTAGATTGACATGATGCAGAGTCAGGGATCTCTCCCGGACGGGAATTTAACAATAGTAAAGCCCAGTAAGGGTACTGTCGGCCACCTTGGTGCGACTCGAATTCCCGTAACCACCCCTGCAAGGAAATAAATTACGCCGATCAGGTTGCCCCTGGCTGTCCAATTTGCTTTCAGTCATTCATGAAAGATATTTTTGTCATAATTTGGCTTTTCATTCCATAAATCATTTTTACTATGTCCTTAATTGCCTGTTATTCGAAAAAGACCATTATGCTTGCCGCTTGTATCAGCTTTGTTGGCACCGAACTGATACAGGCCCAGAATGGTGACCCCAAACTAACTGAGGTCTACTCACCCGTTCCTCCTGTAGTAACACCCGGTAAATCCTTTGGTGACGCTCCATCTGATGCTATAATTCTGTTTGACGGATCCAACCTGGATAAATGGCGCTCCGTAAAAGACACGACCAGGCCAGCCGGATGGACAGTAATGGACGGAATCATTACTGTGAATAAATCAGCAGGGAATATTGAAACCAGGCAATCCTTTACAAACTACCAGCTGCACATTGAATGGCGGATTCCGGGGAATATTACCGGTTCCGGCCAAGCGAGGGGAAACAGCGGAGTTTTCCTGGCCTCTACGGGCCCGGGAGATGATGGTTACGAATTGCAGGTTCTGGATTCCTACAACAACGCCACTTATGTAAACGGCCAGGCAGGCAGCATTTACAAACAGTCTATTCCTCTTGCCAATGCAAACAGAAAGCCTGGGGAGTGGCAGGCCTATGATGTGGCCTGGGTTGCTCCCAGGTTTAATGAAGACGGCTCGATGAAATCCCCGGCGAAAGTCACCGTTTTCCTCAATGGAGTCCTCATTCAGAATAATTATGAATTGAAAGGGCAGACGTTGTATATCGGACAGCCTTCTTATAAAAAACACGGCCCCTGTCCGATCAAATTGCAGGCTCACGGAGACCCCAGTGAACCGATCAGCTACCGCAACATCTGGATAAGACCCTCCTAGAGCTAACACCCTGGCAGGCCGTCTCCCGGCTTTCTGCAAGCCACCGGAATTTTGTATCCGGTGGTTGACAGAGGGTCCTCTTGATGCCAAACGGGCTGGACCTTTCACCGGGGAAATGGCATCCAGGAAATCCGAATAGGGTAACCAGCGCCGATATGGGGGAGGACCTCACAAATTGGATTTGCATCGTCTTACGGATCCCTTTTTACCGGGCTGGCCAGGGTACTGTCAACGGAAACATAAATGGTGCCGTCTGTAAATGACTGCAGGGGAATGAAATTCTGGTTCCTTCTGACTTCTTCGAGGGTGGTCAGATCCGGATTGTCAATGTCATTGAACCATATGATATAGTGACGGGGATCGGCATAGAACTTCTTTTGTTCAACCGGGAAGACTCTCTGGGGCAGATTGTAGGGATGCAGTCCGGTATAAAAATATAGGTAGTCAGCGGCGTTGGAATAGAGGCTGTAACCGGTTTTGAACAGGTTCTTGTTTTTATTGATGAATTCCAGCAGGGGGGATTGCGGCCATGGGTCCTCTGTATAACCCGGAATGCCTGCGTCTTTTACCCCGTCGTATGTCTCGTAGTCATGGAGCCATTGGTTGTACTGGAAACCTGCTGCCAAAAGAATTCCCAGGCCAATTGTCCATAACCTCGCAGGACGGGGCAATTTTTGAATCCATAAGGGGATCAGCCCGCTGAGTCCCCATATCAGGGGGATAAACATAGGGGAGAGGAGACGGTTTGTAAATTGTTCATAACGGGAAACAGTAGCAGAAAGGAGCATGAAGGCAATATATACCAGGCAGAATACGATGGCAATATGTTCATATGAATGATACCCCCGGCGCGTCATAAAGAGAACGACCAGTGCGATGCCCAGCAGCAGCACGGTTCCAAAGGTAATCACCAGGGCAAGATTGCTGTTGTCTTTGGGCAATGGCATCCAGTCACAAATAACCGTTCCAAAATAGGACAGGTTTTGAATCAGGGGAGTGATCCCCTTCTGGCGCATGCCAGTGTAGGTACCAGACAGGGCTGTATTCCGGGTAAGGTTAACTATAAGAAGGCTGGCGGATACCGCGCAAAAGATGGACAGGTGCACTATCCTCCGGCTAATGTTCATCCGGTAATTCAGAACCACCAGCATTCCGCCGGTAGCCACCAGCGTCACCCCTGCATACCTCGTTACACACGCCAGCCCGGCAAGAAATGAGGCAAGGACCAGGGTAACCAGCCTTTCATCATCGAGATAAAGCTTGAAAACGGCGATGAAAATCATCAGTATCAGAATGAACAGGGTTTCAGACCACATCATGGAATAAACCTCCAGCAGGCAGGGGCTCAGTACCAGGCAACTCAGGATGATTCCCTTGTACCATCTGGATGGGAAATAGAATCTGTTCATCATCCATCCGCTGAGAAAAAGTACCGTTGCGAACATCAGGCCGTTCAGCAGTGGCCCGAATACAACAGGGTCAATCCTTGTGATAAAACTGATTGCCCCGAGAAAAATCGAGTAAAATACCGGAAAGTCTACCATGGGCACATTGTCAAACTCCATCAGGCCTTTGCCCGAAGCAAAATTCCTGGCTGCACTGATATAGGTAACCGAATCGGGGGAAATGCCAATGCCTCCATGCCTGGCAAAAAGATGTATAATATAGAAACCAGCTATCGCAGCCAGGAGTGAATCAACATCTGCTAAAAATGAGAAGGTTTTTTTCATGCCTGCATAAAATCATTTGACGGTTATATAGCCACGAATGTAAGGTATAAAGGATGACCCGGAAAAATATGATTGATTTTTATCCTGGTTTACCATTTTGTTATTCATTTGTTTTTTGACCTTCTTCAGGTCTGTAAAATTTTTTCTGTCATGCTTATCCGGTAATTTCAGGTATTAATCATGCCCCGTTATGGATTTTATTTTCAAGCCTGTCCTTTTGATTATGGTCCTTTGTTCTCTGCAAGTCAGTGGCCAACAATTTGGCGGGATACCACCTTCCCTGAAATGGAAACAAATCAACTCAGATACCGCCCGGATCATTTTTCCCAAAGGCATGGAAGGGGCCGCGCAGCAGGTAGCATCGATCATTGAGCAGCTTAGCCGGTACACTTTACCGACGGTCGGAACACGCCAGCGTAAAATTGATATAGTGTTCCAGACCCGAACGACAATTTCTAACGGTTATGTGCAGCTGGCCCCTTTCCGGAGTGAATTCGAATTAACGGCTGACCAGAACAGCTTTGAACTGGGTAGTCTTCCCTGGCAAAAACAGCTTGCGATCCATGAATACCGGCATGTCCAGCAATACAATAATTTCAGGGTGGGGCTTTCCAGAGCATTTTATTATTTGTTTGGGGAAGGAGGCCAGGAACTGGCCAATAACCTCTCTGTTCCCAACTGGTTCTGGGAAGGCGATGCGGTGTATCAGGAGACCCTGGTGAGTGAGCAGGGCAGGGGACGGCTGCCCTTTTTTTTCAACAGCTACCGGGCATTGTGGGCCGGGAAGAAAGATTATTCATGGATGAAGCTTCGCAACGGCTCCCTCCGGGATTATGTTCCGGACCATTATCCGCTGGGTTATATGGAAATCGCCTACGGGCGGGAAAAATTTGGAGATGATTTCTGGAGAAAAGTAGGAAGGGATGCCGCTGCCTTCAAAGGAGTCTTTTACCCCTTGCAAAAAGCCATTGCCAGATACTCGGGCCTTTCTTTCGGTCAATACCGCCAGCAGGCACTTGATTTCTTCAAGAACCAGCTCAATACCGTTGATGCTGAGGACAGCCTGGGCAAATATGCAGCAGCCAACAGACATTTTGTCGCTGATGAGGAATTTCCCCAGTTTCTGGACGACAACCACATTATCTATGTGAGGACTACTTATAAAAGACCCCACAGTTTTGTCATCAGGAACCTCCTGACGCAACGGGATTCTTTATTGCGCTTCGTGTCCGTTTCACTGGACAACTATTTTTCATACGCCAATGGCAAAGTTGTTTACTCCGCCTTTGAACCTGATATGCGTTGGGGCTGGGAGGATTACGGAGTCATCAGGTTACTGGACCTGGCGACCGGAAAAGACAGAAGGGTAACCAGTCATTCAAAATATTTTTCGCCTGATATATCCCAGGACGGAAGGCACATTGCCGCCGTGCATCAGGGGGTGGATGGCAAAACCACGGTCCATATACTGAACACCGAATCAGGAAAGACCGAGAAAATAATTCCCAATCACCAGGCCTTGTATTATAGCTATCCCAAATTCCTGAATAGTCGGCAAATAGTGAGTGCCATAAGAAATCAGAAAGGCGAAATGGCTCTTGCTTTGGTTAATATTGAGGATGGGACCCCTGTTTATCTCACACCGTTCAGTATGAATCCCATCGGGTTTCCTTCGGTTGTACATGATACCATCTATTTTACGGCAACCTACCAGGGTCACGAACATCTGTTTGCTGCCAGTGAAGGCCACTTTTTCAAACTGGTCCTGCCGGTAGTAAACCGCAGTACAGGGGATTATTCTGTTCAGGCAGCCGGTAGTCATGTGGCCTGGACATCATTTACAGCGGTAGGGTATAAAATATCCACTGCCTTATCAGACCAGGTCTCCCTGGAGGCTGTTTCAGCGGACCAGCTTTCCCATCCACTTCAGATCCAGGGGATCCGGTCACTGGATACCGGGCCTGCAGATCTTCTGGACAGTCTGCACGCCGGGAGGCGTCCGGTTTCCGATTATCCGTCGACACATAAATTGTTGAATTTTCACAGCTGGCGCCCCTATGTCAATGACCCGGTCTATAATTTTTCCCTGGTAAGTGAAAACATATTAAGCACGCTGCAATCGAATATCTATGTTGCTTATAACCGCAACGAAGGCTACACAGAGCTGGGCGTAGATGCAATCTATGGTGGCCTATTTCCATGGATCGATGCCGGGTATAATTACACCTTCAACCGAAACGCATTGTTTGGGAATGAAAAGGTATACTGGAACGAAACGCAGGTCAGGACAGGCCTTTCTGTCCCCTTCAATTTCAGCAGGGGAGGCTCCTATACCAGCCTTCAGGGAGGAAGTGATATTGTATACAGCAAGAGGTATTTCACCGGATCCTTCAAAGACAGCCTGAACAGCCAGGGATTTGCCTATATCGATCCCGCCGTTAACTTCACCCACCAGATACAGATGGCCCCGCAACAGATCTATCCCAAATGGGCGCAATCTGTATCGCTGAATTATAGCCAGGCAGTTACCAGTCTGCGTGCTTTTCAGTTCCTTGCGTCCGGATACTTTTATTTGCCCGGAATCATTCCGGTCCATAGTCTTGTCCTGGGAGCGGCCTTTCAACAAAGGGACAGCCTGAACAATGCCCGTTTTTCAAACAACTTTCCCTTCTCCCGTGGATACAGCAGCGAAGATTTTTATCGCATGTACCGGCTTTCTGCCAATTATCATTTTCCTATTGTCTATCCGGACTGGGGCTTTTGGAATATGGTCTATTTTCTCCGGATCAGGGCCAACATTTATTATGACTACACCCAGGCACTCGATTTTTATTCCGCTGGAACCAAATTTCAGCAGGCCTACAGAAGTTATGGAGCAGAGATCTATTTCGATACAAAATGGTGGAACCAGCTTCCGATCAGTTTTGGAATTCGCTACAGCCGTCTGATTGATCCGGATTTTGAGGGCAGGGGTCCAAACCAATGGGAATTTATCCTCCCGCTGACCATACTAAGCTATTGAAATTCTAATTGAACACAGGTCTAGATATTGTTTCTCTTCAGTTCACCTACTGCAAAATCGGCTGCCCTCGCTGTGAGGGCCATATAGGTTAGCGATGGATTTACCGAACCGGTTGAAGCCATGCAGGAACCATCGGTGATAAATACATTCCTGACTTCATGCATTTGGTTAACATGATTGACTACTGATGTCTTTGGATTTCTGCCCATACGGGCAGTACCCATTTCGTGATTGGAATTGCCCGGGAAGGACATCCTGCCTTCGACACGGATATTCTTAAATCCTGATGATTCAAGCATTTCCGAGATCGCTTGGACCATGTCTCCCTGCATTGATTTTTCGTTTTCCCGAAAGGCCGCATCAACAGAGAGCGTATTTCTTCCGAAATGGTCTTTTTTGTCTTTATTGAGAACGATCCTGTTTTCAGGATAGGGGAGGCACTCCCCAAATCCGGTAAATCCCATCGACCATTTACCAGGTTCTTCCAGAGCTTCTTTCAGGGTGGTTCCTATAGCAGAATCATGATCGTGACCGCCCCAAGACTGTCTTGAAGCACCTGCCTGGCATCCGAATCCACGGATATAATCCTTTCTTTTTTCCGTAATATTTCTGAACCTGGGTATATAAATTCCATTCGGTCTGCGTCCAAAATAATATTCCTCTTCATATCCTTCGATGCTGCCGTAAATGCCCGGGCTCTTGTGATGGTCCATCAGGTTTCGTCCAATCTGGTCACTTCCATTTCCCAGGCCGTTTGGGAACCTCGAGGTGGTTGAATTCAGCAGGATAAATGCGGTGGCCAGCGTCGAAGCATTGATGAAGAAGAGTCTTGCGAAAAATTCTTCTACGCGCCCGTCATCGGTATGGATCACTTCAACAGCTTTTGCCTTTTGCGTTTTTTCCTCATAAATCACCCTGTTCACCAAAACCCTGGACATCAGCGTGAGTCGTCCAGTTAAAAAAGCTGCCGGAAGGGTGCTGGCATTGGTGCTGAAATAGGCACCATAGGGGCAACCCCGGTGACACAGGTTGCGGTACTGGCATAGCCCCCTTCCTTTGACCGGGGCGGTCAGGTTGGCTGTCCGGCCAATCGTAACCCTTCTGCCGGGGAAATGGGTTTCTACTTTTGTCTTAAAATCCTTTTCAACACAATTCATTTCCATCGGAGGCTGAAACCTCCCATCGGGAAGCTGCGGAATTCCTTCTGCCTGACCACTAACTCCAATAAAGCTCTCTACATAATCGTACCAGGGGGCAATGTCCTTATAACGGATGGGCCAGTCTGTTCCCAGGCCATCCTTGAGATTGGCCTCAAAATCGAGATCACTTAACCGATAACACTGCCTTCCCCAGAGCAATGACCGTCCGCCCACAATATCTCCCCTTATCCAGTCAAATCGCTTGATTTCCTCGTAGGGATTCTGAAGGTCATTGATGTAAAAGTCTTTGTTGTCTTCCCGGAATGACCAATGCCGCGCCTGTATATGTTTTACTTTTCTGTCCTCTTCGGTAAGACGGCCACGGTGCGGCAGGTCCCAGGGGTTTAACGTGGCAGTGGGATACTGCGGATGGACCACATTGTCCCCGCGTTCAAGCATGAGGACTTTTAATCCTTTCTCACAAAGTTCTTTGGCAGCCCACCCCCCGCTGATTCCGGATCCAATCACTATTGCATCGTAGGTATTCTGAGGAACGCCTCTATTATTGATGTGCAGGGTATCTTCGGGCATATTTTTTTTATGTATAGCAAGACGAAGTTATTGAAAGGAGAGTTGATTTGGGAGGTAAAAAATGATAAGGCAGACCAATTACCTCTGCTGTTCACATGGCGAGTACCAAAAAAAGGGTAGCTTTAGGGCAGACGGCTAGTTTCCTCCAGAATTAAATAAGTCATGACGGGGAAATTTCCCAAATTTTTTGCACGAGGGACTTTTTTTTACAAACTGAACCACGAAGAATCATGTTAGATATCTACAATACTGTCGAACTCATTGATAACAAGGCGTCCGGCCAATTTGAAATGAGGGTGGATGGTCACCTTGGAAGAATAGAATACAGGCAGGAGGGAAATAAGATCTTGCTGATGCATACCGAGGTGGACAAGGAACTCGAAGGAAAAGGAGTGGGCACGGCGATCATTGAGAAGACGCTGGCCTATATAGAGAAAAATAAGCTGGAGCTGGTGCCCTACTGCCCCTTTGTCATTATTTACCTGAAGCGCCACCCTGAATGGAAAAGATTACTGGCCACTGGTGTAAAAGTGTAAATTTCTCTAAGCAACGGGAGATTGCTTCGGATAGGCGCGTGTGTTACTGGACCCATCTAAGTCTACCTGTTGTCTATTTCCACTGTTCTTCCCCCCCGACCTCTTGTATCAAATGCTTTCAGTTTGATCCTTCCTTTTTCGACAATAGGGTCCTTGTAAATTTTGCTCCTGGATGTTGGTTCCTGCCCATCGGACGTGTAGTGAATAACCAGGCCAGGGAATTGGACATTGACGTACAGTTTTCCGTCAACTGCCAGGGCGCCGGTAGGAGGGATTCGGTACTGGAAGCCTCCCTGATAGTAATCAAGCCTGGGCAATTCTCTTTTGCCAACCTGGTTTACAAATAATGACCAGGCCTTCGTGTACATGACCTCGCTTTTTTCCCTGTTTTTTTCCCTGGCCCATTCCGGGTCCATCGCCCACGCTCTTTCAGCCATTCCGAGTAACTTGGGCAGGAGCATGTATTCCAGTTTGTCAGGACCCTGGATATTTTCGCTCCAGAGAAGTCCCTGGAGACCCACAATATTGGATTTGCCAAAGTCGGTCAGGCGGTCCTTGCCGGTAAAATAGGACGGATCAACCGGGCTGCCCCGGCGGTCTTCTTTTGAATTTTTGTAATAATCATAAGGGATGAAATAGAATGGCTTGTCAATGTCAAGGAAGCCCCCCCAATAATATCCCGGCTCCCAGAATGATTTCGAGTAGGAAAGGTCAAAATAGTTATTGCTTACGCATGACAAGACTACCTTGTAGCCAGCGTTGGCGAGCCGGTATGGCAGGTCTTCGTTGCCCCAGCCAATCATGTTGTTCCATACATGGAGGTGAAAATTATCGTTTTCGAACCCGGGATTGGGTATCATTTTTTTCTGCCCGTCCTGAAACGTTTTGCGCAGACCGGCCTCTTCCCAGCCTGAGATGAACAGGCCCCGGGCCTTCATCAGGGCTTCCAGTTTGCCGTAATAATAATACCAGAGGTCATCCGTAGTCCTCACGCCGGGATCTTTCCCGATGAGATCCTTGCAAACGGGAGATTTTTCCCATACACCTGACGGCACTTCATCTCCTCCAAAATGGATGGTGGAAAGCGACAAGCCGGCCTGGGCATACATGGACGAGAGCTCATCCATGACTTTCTCCAGGAAACGGTAAACAGAAGGGAGTGCGACACAAATCACATTGTCGTTCCATAGCTGGGCGCCACGATAATCAGAATGGTCGTTTACGTCGCGAAGCAGGTAGCGTTCAGCCTCCTCCCTGTTGCCTTCCGCCATAAATTTCTCATAACGGGCATCCATAGCCTTGATGGCTGCGCGGGAATGCCCCGGGGATTCGATTTCAGGGATGATGGAGATATGACGGCTGCTTGCATAGCGAAGGATTTCAATAAAGTCTTCCCTCGTGTAATAACCACTACCCGATGAATGATCGGGGTCTGGACCGCCTTCAAAGGAGGCCGGAAGAAATTTCCTGCTATCCAGTGTATGTCCCCTGCGTGCCCCGACACTCGTCAGTTCCGGGAGGGAAGGAATCTCAATCCTCCATCCTTCATCATCGACAAAATGCAGATGGAGAGAATTAACTTTATAAGCGGCCATCAGATCAAGCACCCGGAAGAGCTCATTTTTTGTCTGGAAATTACGGGCAACGTCCAGCATCAGGCTTCTGAAAGCAAACCTGGGGCTGTCTGCAACGGATACCGAGGGCACTTTGACGGAAGCTTGTATCCCCGACCAGGATAAGGGCGGCAACAATGATTTCAGGGACTGTATCCCATAAAATATACCGGCGGCTGTGGAGGCTTCTATGCGGATGGCTTCCCGGGTCACAGACAGATGGTAAGATTCCGGACCGCCGTCCGTTTTTTGAATAAGGATAGGCCTTCTGGTCTCCCGGGACGAACCGATGAAAGGTTTTTTCCCCAGCAGAACCTTGAGTTCATCGGCCAGATAATCCGCTTCGAAGTGAAAGGCAGTGTCGGTGATGATTTTCGTTTGTCTGTTGATGGAAAACTCACCTGGAAGTTCCTGGTAAGAGACGGGAGTAGGCATTATTTTTGGAAATTCGCCCGCAGGTAGGTCCTGGCCGATTTTATTCTGGTTATACAATTTGTCCGGAGTGGTATATCCCATGGTGGAATCCATAATCGGAACAATGGTATACTGAGTAATGGGAAATCCTTCCACGGGGGCCTCATCCCAAACAAGATACCATCCCGCGGGCGGGTCAGAAACATTGAAAGCCGGATCGGCGGACAGGAACTCCATTCTCGCGGATTGACCGGGTTTCAGCTGTGCAAACCCGGGCAGGGGCAGGATCCTGAATATGTCCCCGTTAACGTGTTCCATCCTGACATTTCCGGTTACCGACGTACCCGGTATTTCCCTGATATAATTGAAATAGATTGCCCATCCAGAAGCCGGAAAATCAATATCACCGGCATTTGTAAGGGTGAGGGCCGACAGGAACTGCGGCTGTCCATGGTAGTTATTATCCAACAGCTCCCACTTCAGGGCAAGTTTTCCGGCTTCAAAGGGTGGATGGGAAGGTTGGGCAGGCGCCAGGAAGTTTCCAAGCAAAAGGATTAGCAGCAGTGCATTGGATCGGTTTATCATGGTCTGAAATAAGACTTCAAAAATTTCATGAAGATAATATACAGTAGGATAAAATCCATGGATCGTTGATGAACCAGGCCAGCCGGAGGGACCTTCCGCACCTCGAAACCAGGGAAATGTTATTTGTACGCAGGTGAATGCCCTCATTGCCCGTGATTTGATAGCTTCCCAGAGCTAACCGGATTTACCAGGGAATTCAGTTCACGATGATTTTCACGGAATTCCTGCCGCTATCGGTGTATATAGTCAGAAAATAAACCCCTTTTGCGAGGTTGGGCAGATATAGCGTGTTCTGCAGCCCGAAAGCAGGCTTGGACTGTATGAGCCTTCCCAACGCATCATGTAGTTCAAGGTTATTGCAGTTAACAGGGGTATTTATATTTAAGATACCACCCTGGGTAACCGGGTTTGGATATACGCCGTTTATGACCAGGACAGGGTTGTATTGAATCAGCCTGACCGGTGAATACAACAGCGTGCCATCCACAAACAGGAGTTTCAACCGGTAGTAATTATTTCCTTTTAGCAGGCTGGTGTCGGTAAACTGGTAGCTGGATACCGTATCGGAATTTCCACGCGCATTCACCGTGGCGATGGGAGAAAATCGGATACTGTCGCTGCTCTTTTCGATGATAAACTGGCTGGTATTGATTTCCTGGAAAGTGGTCCATTGCAGCAATCCGGTAGTATTTACCCTCTTTGCTGAAAAAGAATCAAGCGTTGCCGCGAGGGGCTGGTTTTGCGCCGGCCCTCCTCCGTTGATCCAGAATTCAGAGAACCTGTTTACCGTGTATTCGGCATAGTAACCGTTGGCGTTGGGGATGATGCTGATATTCTGACGGGGCTTTAGGAAGCGGTAGCTGCCACTGCTGTCGTTATCCAGCGTGCTGTCCTCCTCTGACTGTACAGGGCTGCTGTATTGGGTAACGCCGGACATATAAGCATCATGAATGGCCGAACACCCCGGACATCCGCTTGCCAGGATTAGTTTGTTGGCCTCCGAATCGGTAAAATAAAACCTGACTGTGACATCTGCACTGGGAGCACTGCCTGGTTGTATTACAATATTTCTGCCCAGGTAATATTGATTGGTGCTGTCTCTCACAGCGCCTGTATCAATAAATACTTTAACCACTGTATTGCCCAGGTCCTGTCCATTTGGATTGATGGCTGCGATCCTTTTACCGCCCTGGTCAAAATTTATCCAGTTTGAGCCGCTTACCGGCTGGACGGTCCCTGGATTAATATTGCTTCCGGTGTAGACAGAAGCCTTGTCAAATATGTGTACATCGTCTATGCCGACTCCTTCAAAATCGGTTGCGGGATCACTGAAAAAGGCGATTCTAAACCGCACTTTTGTGGCATTGGTAGGGATATCGAAACTGGATACATGCCAGATGGTATCCGAGAGCTGCCAGGCCTGTTTGGCTGAGTTATCGTACCAGTTGGTTCCACCGCCAGCAGATCCCAATTTCACCCAGGCGGAATCATCGGTACTGTATTCTACCCAGTGATAGTCACAATCGCAATCGTCTTCCATGTGGAAGATATGGCTGAAAGACAATTCAGGCTGTGCCAGGCTGCTCAGGTCAAAACAAGGTGAGTAAAGATAGGATTGCTGGTTATCCGCATAATTACCGGTCAGGTTGGTGACCCAGGCTTTGTTGCCATTGGCAGCCCTGCTGATAATGGCCTTGTTTGGTGTACCCCATTGCCAGTCATCGTTGATTCCCTGCGAATACCAATAACCGTTATTGGTCTCAAATCCTTCCAGGTAAGGGAAGCTCGATATCAGCGGTGTTGTCTGGAAACTTACAGTGGCCAGCGTATCATTTGCCCGGTAGTTATCCAGAGGATAGTTCACCCAGGCGGTCAGGTTGTATTGAAGATAAGCAGATAGGTCCGCTTTCTGCGAAAAAGTATAAACAATCGTCTGACCGGCGGGTATGGATGGAATCGTTTCGTTAACAATCGTTCCATTAATGTTGTAGGCCACCGCAATATTGGTAATGGTCGCATTGGAATAATTCTTTATCTGAAGGGCGATGGCCTCTGCATTGCCCAGGTTACAGATGTTTGTCAGTCCGGGCTGTACCAGTCCCGTTATGCCGATATCATTGGATGACCTGGTAAAGCTGATATCATCAAACGAATAACCGTCATCGAGGTCTGCATCGGGAATCACGGAGTTGGCAGAAGTAAAACCCTGCTCGCCGAATTTCACCTGGAAGCTGCTGCTCACGGTCTGGGAAGGGCTTGCAGCGGCCAACAGGCCGGTGACATCAATGTGTCTGGATGGTTTATATACTCCAATATCCGCTGCATTGGAGGATAGCGTGTCCGCAGCAATCCAGACTGCCTGGTCATTACCCCTGATCCAGACCATATTACCCGGAAGGATAAAATCGATCCCCTGGTTCTTATAATAAAAATCCAGCCAGATCTGGTCAGAAGATCCATATCCCGACAAGTTAAAAGTGGCCACCAGGCTGTCAGTGCTGGAGGTCAACTTAGCCACGACCTGGTCAAGCGTGGCACATCTGTTTCCGGTTCTTGCAAATCCAGTATTGACAAAGGTTCTCACTCTGCCATTGCTGGTACTTGATTTGAAATCACACCTGTCCAGGCCAGTGAATCCAAGCGTGTAGCCTGTATAGGCCTGCGGCGCTGCCGATTCGAACCCTTCCGTAAAAGAAGGATTTAGGGTAACCGGATCGTTCCTGAGGTTTTTAATGGTTGCGACAAGCGTGTCGTTGCCCAGTTGCGGGTCGCCAGGATAATCAATCCAGACTTTTACCGTATAGGTGCCTACAGGTGAGAAATCATAGCTGTCAGCCGGGGTAAAGGAATAATTGTATGCGCTGCCCGCTGCAATAACTTGCGAACTGCTTTCAGTAACCACAGTTCCGCCATTCACCTGATAGGAGATATTAAATGAACCTGATGAAGGAATGTTCCCGAGATTTCGCAATTCCACCTGGATAACGCCTACACCTGGCTGGGATGAAGTGAACATGCGCCCCGTTAAAGGCGATATCAGGGAATCAACGGTAAAATCATGCTGAAAAGTCATGGCAGAACAGGGACCGGTGCTGGGTAAAACACTGACTGAAACGGATCGTCTGCCGGAGGTCGAATTATTAAAGGCCCTCACGCCTAACCAGAAACTGCTGTCCGGATTTAAGCCTCCCAGCAAATAAGTCGTGTCGGTTGTATTGGCTACCGGCACGAGACTGTCTCCTTTCAACATCATGATTTCGTACAGGGAGGCAGAGGGAATTGTTTTCCAGACCAGCTGCGCGTACCCCCTGCAGGGATTGGTAAGGGTCAGCTGGGGCTGCCCCAGGATCGTAAAATCATAATGGCTCGAATCGCTATAGCCCAGACTGTTACAGGTGACCCTGATCAGAGCGCTGTTGGTTGCCGCGGCAGGTACAGTCCAGGGAAAACTCCGCGAGTTTGCCGGCACTGTACTGCTGATATTGTTCCAGGTAGCCCCATTGTCCGGCGAGTAATCAATACTGAACGTATTTCCGCCGGTTCCCTGCGCGGTCCATCGGATAAGTTCTGTTTCTCCAGGGACCCATGTTTCATTGCCGAATGGATACATCAGGGTAACCGAAGGAGTGATCAACTGATAGGCAATGACAAAATTCTGGGATCCGTCGGGTATGCTGTACCCGTTTACGCTAACGGTGAAATTACCGGCCGGGGGATTGTTAATCACAACCTGTTCGATGTTGTTGGTTTGATCCACTCCTTCGACGGCATTTGATCCGACCGCACCTGGGCTGGGATCCAGAATAAGCGGATGATGGGTGATTCCGTCGGGTGAGGTTACCGTCAGATCCAGGTCGTTTACCAGTGCAGTTGCCGCAAAAGGGGCAGCGGCAGGATCCGGCCAGTACAGCATGATTTTGATTTGCTGGGCACCGGCGGGAATACCGGGAATATTATAATTGACGGATCCCCCGTTGGAAACCGTGCCTGTGAAGTACTGATTTTTTTCCAGCGTTTCAACTGCTGAACGGGCATTGAGCATACCATACCCATAGACAAAGTCAGGACCTGGATTTCCAATATCATCGGCACTGTTGGTTGTTATGGCCTTGATCAGCGCACCGGACGGATCGGTGCCACCATGAAGCTGGCGAAAGCGTTCATAGAGCAGTGCTACAGCTCCTGCGACAGTGGGGCAGGCCATACTGGTCCCCGAGGCCAACCCATAATTGTTGAAAGGATAGGTTGACAGGATGTTGGTTCCACCAGCAACGATCTCCGGTTTTAGCCTTCCGTCATTTACCGGTCCGCAACTCGAACCCGCATTCAGCGTGTAGGTGCTGTTGTCCAGATTCCCGACAGTAAGCACATTCTTGCTGCACTGAAACCCGGATTTTATAGTGGCATACCGGTTCGGATAGGGACTGCAGGTAAGTGTTCCGTCATTGCCCGCTGCAAACACATGCAGGAGGGAAGTGAAGCTGTCCAATTGTAGATCCACATAATTGGCCAGGGCGTCATATTCTCCTTCCCCGGGACAATTGTTCTGCCCGGTAAAATAGGAGTTGGTCGTTATGACCATGTTGTAATCACCGATGTACACCGGTGTGTTGACCAGGACATCACTAAAATACTGGCTGATCAGGGTGGCATGCGGAGCCATACCACGGTTTTTGGGGTTAAGAATCCCTGCGCCAGCCGCCGTTCCGGCCGTGTGTGTTCCATGGACCTGGACACCGGTTGGGTTGCGTTGAATCAACCTGCCTGAAAAGTCGATATGGGTCGAGGGGTCAGAATTGTCTCCTATGCCTATTGCCACATTGTCACCAAGCAGATTTCTACCGGAGCCGGCGCTCAGGGCGTCCAGGCCGTGAGCAGCCCTGTTGTTGTAATTGAGGGGGAAATCTTTCAGGACCTGCCTGTTGATATAGACCACAAAAGGGAGTTCTGCAATTCTCTGGACGGATTGCCGCGAAGCCCGTATAAAAAAGGTATGACGTGGTTGAATCTTGGTATATATGAGCATTGCGCCGGCAGCCTGAAGCTCCTGGTTAACCACCGACTGTTCGATCGATCCAAAATAGGTGACGGCGATTGCCGAATTGGGGTCGGGGTAATCGGAAAAGAGGCCCGAAGCAATTTTCCTGTTGGGGGGTATACGGAAAATGGCGTTGACATGGAATTGCGCGAGGTCATGAAATGCGTTACCGTCAGCAATCTCGGCCATAAATGCTTTCCCGGGAAGAACGTCAAACAATTGTACCCCTTTTTCTGCGAGCAATTTTTTTTCGGTTTGATCCGGCAACCGATCGAACCGGATCAGGGTAAAATACTTTTGTCTGAACTGTGTATATTGAAACAGACGGCTGCTGATGTTTTTTCCCAAAAGATTGTCATCCTTTCCAGGGTCCCCGTTCTTGAGATGAACGGGAAATGTATTTTTTTGGGCAGGCGCGGAAAAGCAAATGGAACAACAGACTATACAAATTGCGTAAACATGCTTCATTCAATCGGATTTACAGAAATCGGTGCTTTTTGTTTTATCCCCGGCGCAGCCTTTTTGGTCTGCGGACGTAAAGAAGGGTAACCGCGATGGTGTCAACTGCAGGTCAGCAATTGTTAAAATAACGCAAGTAAAACGATTTTTCAGAGTTATTATTTTGACAGCTAAAAAATTGATTGTTAATTGCGTATATGGTGCTTCCTGCAGCAAATCCTTAGCAGGTAAATAGGCCCTCCCGGGGAATCAGACCAGCCTTGTGCCAGCAAGTCAGTTTTTCCGTTTCGGGTCCCACATTTTACAACCTTTCTCCTGAAATACTATATGGAATTCACTATGTTAGCGTTAATAAGCAGAGCCGTAGAATTTTGAAAGTAAATCGTCATATTGCTGTATTGCTTCCATTTTTTTTCCTATGCTATGGGTTGTTTTTTTCTCTTCCCGTCAGGGCATTTTCCAACCAACCAGCTGGATACGGGATAGAAAATTTTTCAGACACTGTTCCCAAGAAGGCAAAGCCTAAGAAGGGGATTACCAAATACATCAATATATTAACAGACAAGCAGCAAAGGGATTCTCTGTTTGTAAAATTGTCCAGGCAAAATGCCCCTGCTCCCACAGCAGACAGCATTTTGTGGCAGCGCAGGCAGAACAATTTTTCACCCTACCGGGGAAAAATCATCCGAAATATCTATTACAACCAGTTGAATGTATTCGGAACCGAATTTCACGATACCTCATACAAGTCTTCCCCAAAACTGGTACGTTTTGCCAACAGACTACATCTCAATACACAGGAATGGGTGATCAGGCAGGCCTTGTTTTTCCGTGAGAATGATACGGTCAATGCGTATAAGCTCGTAGATAATGAGCGTTACCTCAGAAACCTTGCTTTTATCCAGGACGCAAGAATTTATGTAATCAATACTTATCAGAATTCTGATTCCATTGACGTTGTCGTCCTGACAAAAGATGTATTTGAATACGGAGGCACCTTATCGAGTTTAACCAATACATCCATTGCCGCCAGTGTATACAACAACAATCTGCTGGGGGCAGGTCAGCAGGTCCTGGCGGGATATAAATGGGATGAGACCTACCGGCCCCAGTCCAGGGGGGAGGTCACTTATACCAAGTACAATCTCAGCGGATCTTTTACGGATGTCTCCCTTGGGTACAGCGCGCTCAACGACCGGATTACAGCAGATACGGGAGTCTACGAAAGGTCCTATTTTTTCTCAGCCAACCGCCCGCTTTACACCAGTTGGGCGAAATTCACGGGTGGCCTGACACTCTCGTACAATAGTTCGATCAATATCTATTCGCAGCCGGATTCCCTGTATCGAAATTATAGTTATGACGTAGTCGACATCTGGGCCGGTCTCAACTGCCGAAATCAATTCAAGGGCAACGGTATCAACAGCAACAAGCCCAATATTGCGATCATGGCCAGGAGCTTCAATATGAATTTCGAACAAAAACCGTGGCAGGCAAAGTACCAGGAGGATCCCAATTATAATGACCATCGGTACCTGCTGGGTCAGTTGGTTTTATTCCATTCCGACTTCTTTAAAACGAACTATTTTTTGGGCTTTGGGCGAACGGAAGACATCCCTTCTGGCTACAATTCGTCGGCTACTGTCGGTGTGGATAATTGGGTTAGTCTGAAAAGGCTCTACACGTCCATTCAGGCCCAGAAATACTGGCTGGGCAGGAAAAATAATTTATTCAGTGCTTCGGTTGCCGTTGGTACCTATTGGCGCAATGCAACTTCGGAGGATGCAGTCTTGCATCTGCAGGCAAATTATTACAGCAACCTCTGGCACCTCGGACAAAATAAACTGAGACAATTTTTTTATGCTGATTACATAGGAAGTCCCAATCCGGAATTATACAAACCCTTGAACATAAACAGGGAAAACGGTATCCTGGGATACAGGAATACTTTATTGAATGGGTACAAACGACTTAATATGACTGCAGAAACGATGTACTACAGCCCGTTGAACTTTTATGGGTTCAAGTTCAATTTCTATGCTCTCCTGCAGGCATCCCTTCTTTCCGATAAACATGAAAGCATATTCCAGAGCCCCTTTTATTCCAGTGTCGGCATGGGTTGTATGATAAGGAATGAGAACCTGGCATTTAATACCCTTCAATTCTATGGTGCCTACCTGATCCCTGTGACCGGCGCACCAAAGACTTTCTTTTTCCAGATCACATCAACCGCAGCCTTTAACTTCAATATTTTTGCGCTGCAGGCTCCTGCAGAAATTCCTTTCAAATGAACGGGTCAGCACATGACGCCGCCAGATGGTTTATTCGGGCGCTTACCCGACGGGAACTTTTGTTCAATTATCTTCCGTTTCGACCAAGGGTTCCTGGTCATTCTTTCCAACCTTGACCAGGGGGTTATCTGAATTGCCGGTAACCTTTATCGGTATCCCAATAATGCCCCGGCGGAGGCAGACCAAGTCGCATTTTGAAATTCAGTTTACCATCAAAAGAACTTTGACCCTCCATTCTAATACGGAATACGGCAGTCTTAAATTTCACCCTTTCCAGGTTGATGATGTTATTTTTTATCGTTGTTTTGAAATCAATCCTGGAAAGGTCCGGATCGGCAATTTCCCTCATCCCCGTTTTTGAACTGACTGCATTAAATAGTTTCAGACCCTTTACTTTCACATTCTTAACCGAAACTGTCCCACCCCCGCTAAGTGATGGATATACTGGGTACAAATTGGCATTTAATTTTCTTTTCAGGTTATAATCAAGGGAAACGATCCCCTCTGCTTTTCCGGCGCAGGAAGCCA
>Ga0318563_10000165_pt1 | contig 28136 bp, 19 predicted proteins | sample GRESIP066b5f19_FD_203689 | JGI IMG/M metagenome (GOLD analysis project Ga0318563, IMG submission 203689) | Tropical soil microbial communities from Luquillo Experimental Forest, Puerto Rico - GRE.SIPMG.066b5f19 | ecosystem: Environmental > Terrestrial > Soil > Tropical forest > Bulk soil... | reverse complement strand
TCTTTTATGTACTGGTTTATTATTTTCTTCATTACAAGATAGTCCTGATTAACCTTGTGTATGTTCAGGCCATCAGCCTGGTCGCCGGAATCGTCGTGGAATATTTCTTCGTCAGGAAATATCTTTCTTTCCGGTTCAAGATCCACCTTAGCTGGGTCAAGAAACTATTTCACTATGGCAAATTTGTCTTTGGCACTTCGGTCAGCGGGCTTGTTTCGAGTACCGTAGACCAGATGATGCTGGGTGCCCTTCTTTCACCCGCCGCTACAGGAGCATTTAATATTGCCGTGCGGATCATGGGGCTTGTTGAGATTCCAACTAATACGATGGCCGTGATGGTCTTTCCCCAAAGTGCCAAACGAATGGCAACAGGGGGGCATGAAGCCATCAAATATCTCTACGAGAAATCAGTCGGCACCGTTCTGGCGCTTGTCGTTCCCTGTTTTTTGTTCCTGGTTTTGTTTCCAGACCTCGTAGTCCATGTCATAGCAGGCAACAAATACCCGGAAACAATCCCGATCATCAAAGTTACCGTCCTGTATTGTCTTTTTGTCCCTTACAGCCGGCAGTTTGGCACCATCCTGGATTCAATTGGTAGGCCCAAGATGAACTTCGTATTTGTCCTGATGGCGGCATTCTTGAACATCAGTCTGAACTACCTGCTGATCCGTCGCTGGGGTATCATGGGTGCTGTTTATGCCACCCTCACTGCCAGTGCGATAACATTTGTCTTCATGCAGATCATCCTGCGCAGACAGCTTAAGGTTAACCTGATTAATACTTTTATCTATGCCTCCCGTTTTTACCCCGAGTTTTTTGAAAAATACACGCGGCCAGTTTTGAAAAAAACGACTAAAATGTTAAGAGAATTTGTTCATTAACATTCAGTACCCCGTGAGAGCTGAGCTTTTTAACAAACCAAAATTTGGCTTTATGGTGAGCTATTTGCTTTCGAAATCTTCCTGTTGAACAAGCAATTTCATTAAAGAAATGAGATTTTTTTTCGCTAATTACTGGCAATCACCTGAAAATTTTGATCAAACCTGTTGACTTTTTGCCTTAGAGGGGATGATTTTTTTATAAAGAACATGTCGGTCTGCATCAAAGCGCAATCATTGCTCTTTCTATGAAATCCTACGAAATCGAATGGGAGGAAATCATACTGGTTCATTGCGCTAATCACTTCCGGCATCAGTGGTGCACCACGATTATAATTTAGGAGACTCACTTCCATACATATCAACTCTGTGGAATCAAGAACCTTCTCCGCACCCTTTAAAACTTCTAACTCAAAGCCCTGGACATCGAGTTTTAATAAAATACTTTGACCCAATTCCGCGTGACCGGCAGCTATCCTGTCCAGGGTCGTCATGTCCAGATAAATCATTTCCCTGGGCACATTTGTAAGCTCCTCCATAACTGAGGATCCAGTTTCCATCGAATAAAAGGGAATTTGCTTTTTTTCTTCATTTCCGAGCAGAGATCCATAAACATCAAATCTACTCTCCGAAAACATTTCCTCCAGCAATTTAGTTTTAGCCGGCAAGGCTTCAATTATAATAAACGGGGCTTCCGGAAAAATATCTTTGACTTCATTCGTCCAATTACCATTGTGCGCTCCAACGTCAATTATGTAACTAGGATTAAATCCTATTTTTTTTGCCCCGACCAAAGCATTGGATAAATTCTGCAATCCAAGAAAGGTCTTCTCTCTCACAGTCAGTTGCCTTTGTAAATAATTCATCAATCGAAGTTTATTCTCCGATGACAAGGTTGAAAATATTTTTGTTACCATTTTTTTTAGGACATTAAGGCTCATATTGAAAATTTTAATTTTTGGTTAGTGTCTCACTTCAAAAAATAAATTTTTAACCCGCTTGATTAATACTTAGAACCAAAGTCTGGTTGGTATAAAAATATCTGGTAAAGCCAAAGATTTATTTAGATAATCTATTAAGTCGAAGCGCGGGATGAGCTCCCCCCATTTGAAGTGCCGGTTCAAGATTGATATTCTGGATAGTTTCTATGTCTCACGACGACCTCATTTGGTGTTTGGTCGTTCTATGAACTCCGTCTTCTGAAATGATTGTAATCGTCCATCCAGTGCGATATCTTTTGCTGGGCATCTTCCATATCCATAAACCCGTTCACATTTAGACACTTGTCTCCGAAGCTACCGTTGAATGTATAGATACATGAATTATCGGTTAGTTTTCCGGGTCTTGAACAATCTAAAGTAACATCATTTTCGGAAACTCACGGGTCTAATTCCATTGATATAAATTTCGGTCTATTGACGGCCTGGTTTCTTTTTGGGACTATTCGCCTGTTGAGGCGCAAGTCGTCTAACACAATGTCGAGATTCGCTCCTTTTAAAGACTGCGCAGAACAAAGAGCCAGGCATTCCCGGCTAAATTTGCCCACTTAAGTAAAAATCCCAGACTTCCTCTCATCGAGGAACTGATCGGACATAAAGTCGATAGAACAGCATTGGTAAATTCCAGTCAACCCGGGTCGTTCCAATCGGTGCGCTCCAACTCTGCTTCGTCGGGTTCTTTTACCCCCTACACTCAATCCCTCTTGTTTGTAAATCCGGCAGGTACGCTTATTATTGTCATTCCATCCTTCTCTTTTTAATTGGCCATGAATCCGCCAGAACCCATATCTACTACCAAATTTGGAGAGGTTTTCAATAGTTCAAGAACTGTCTCGCTCATCCATAGAAACCGACAAATAGCAAGCCAACCAGGCAACAGGGGGAAGGTTACAAATGTGTGCGATTTGCAGGTAGTATTCAGCTTCATCACCTTAAAAAAAGCAGGTCGAAGTTGTATTTCACCTGGCGATACGAATCCCGAGCAATTCTTATAAAAACATTTCGGCTCTGTTGCTTCCAGTTATTCCTTTTCATAGTACTGGGTTCATCCTCTGTATTGTTGTGATGGAAAAGAGCCTGGAAGTCTTCATAAAAAAGCCCTTTTCCTTTACTCTGGATAAAGGAAAGGCACATACGGTATTCAGTGACATCTCCCTTCCGGCCTTCGAGATAGCGGCCAAATTTTACGGGAAAACTGCTGCGTCGCAAATGGGGGTGATCGCTGTACATAAATATCTTCATATAATCGCCGAACCAAGGCCTGTACAGCATTTCCGAAAATCCGCAACCAACAGGTTTCAGGTAAGGATACCTGACATAGGCGTACAGACGGATGACATCCAGTTCAGTCCGCTGCTTCATGAAATCCAGGGCATGGCCGAATGCAACTGGAAACTTTTCGGTAGGTTCAAAATCTTCCTGGACATACAGCGTGTAAAGTGTCCTCACTGCCGCCTGACCCTTGTTCAGATTGTTTCCCAACCCGCCATTCTTTGTCGGAGAGATGAGGCGAAAAGGAAATTCACGCTGAAGCGTATCCAGTTTTTTCAGATGGTCCGGTGCACTTGCATCGTCCGAGACAACAATGTCATCGAATGCACAATGCAATCTTTTAAACGCCTTTAACAGCCTTTCCAGTGACTGACTCCTGTTGTAATGCGTAACCAGTAAAGTGACGTCTTTGAAATGGAAGTGTTCATCATTCATTGCAGGGACCATTAAGTAGTTATTACATAGAGCGAATTCGCGGATGCATGCCCGGCGGTCAGGTCCATATTCAGGATGTAGAAGTATCCGAATCCTGGGTCATCCGTGTATTAAAGTAGATATAGAACCTCCGGATCTCCTTAATAACCCGGACCCTGAAGGCTTTCCAAAAGCCGCCGTCACGCTGCAGCGTGCGGACCCCAGTCCAGGGCCTTGCCCTGTTCGACCGCACCTGCTTCACCTTCCCGAATTTCATCAGGTCATAACACAGTTTCCCGTCGTCTCCCCAAAATTTGGTTGTAATGAATCCGACCTTGAGACCATATTCCAGGACATAGCCGAAACTTAATCCGTAGGCACTTAAGAACGGTCGTTTGACATGCCTGATCTCAGTCATGACATCTTTCAGCTTTTCCAGCAGTACCAGCTGCCAGCGGGGAAATCCTGGTTCGCTGATAAAAGAATATCGTCCATAAACACAAACGACTCCAGGCTTTTGCAATACCCTGATCATATCATCCATCCAGCACGGAGGGTAAAAACAGTCGGCATCTGCCAGTAGTACATATTTCCCCAGTGCATGCTGCTGACCGGTTTGCCGAGCGGGACCACAGCCCTGCTTTATTTCAAATAGGGACCGTACGTGCAGTTTATCAATGGTGTCCTGGGTCTTGTCTTTTGAATTGTTGTTGATGACAATGATCTCAAAAGGAATCTTGGTTTCAAGTTTCGAAAGGCTGCCGACGCTCCTTAAAATATTCACCTCCTCATTCCAGGCAGAAATCATAATGGTAACCAGGGGCTCACTGCTTGTTCTACTGTCCAGGTCCCGGTTTACCTCATCAAAGACCTGCTGGGGGATCTGGTCAAATGAATCATAGGGGTATTCAAAGTTCTTCAACCAGTCAGGGTTCTTAAAGAATGTCATGGGTCCAAAATATTTGATAGAAAAAGGTTTAATCCAATGCTTTAGTTACCATTTGCCAGGCATTCCGGTATTCTCCTCTCAAAACAACGAAAATCGCCTGAAAACTCCGTAAAAATAGAACTAAATATCAGTACTTGTAATCTTTCAGGTGAATAATTTTGACGGACACACCCTTATAAATTGTTTGCATTCAAATACTTAAAGGGTTTCCTCCTGAAGGCGGCCTGATCAGGTCAAAAAAAGGCCGGATTGCGAATCAAGAAGGCCGCCGGGGGCACCCTTGTCCATTTTTCTGCACTGATTTGGTTTATTTTTGTCTCAAACAATTCCTTCATTCCTTCCGCCCCCGACATATTATCGAATCCCATTGAATACCTGAAAGGGGTAGGCCCTCAGCGAGCAGATCTGTTGAAAAAGGAACTGGGAATCTTTACGTTCGGTGATCTTCTGGAGCATTTTCCGTACCGCTATCTGGACAGAACGAAGGTTAACCTGATCGCAGATATTACGCCGCAGACAGATTTCATTCAATTGGTCGGAAGACTGGCAAGTATGGAAACGATCGGTGAAAAGAGATCCAGGCGGCTGATAGCAGAAATCAGAGATTCGAGCGGATCCCTGGAACTGGTTTGGTTTCAGGGCATTTCCTGGATTCAGAAATCCATGGAGGTCGGCAAGGAATACATTGTTTACGGAAGGGTCAGTTTCTTTCAGGGAAAACCCCAGATCAGCCATCCTGAAATGGAACCCCGGAATGGTTTGCTAAAGCAGGAGAAAACGTCCCTGGAACCGGTTTATCCCAGCACAGAAAAGCTAAAGGTAAGGGGGCTTGGGGGCAGACAGCTGGGAAGACTCACCCAGCAGCTATTTAGCCATCTCACCGACAAAAACATCCCCGAAATATTGCCCGGGAGGATAATACAAAAGCTGGGCCTTACCCTCAGGTTTGAAGCCCTTTCGTCAATCCATTTCCCCGCCACCCTGGAAAAATCCGAACAGGCGGCCCGGCGTCTGAAGTTTGAGGAGTTCTTCGAGCTGCAGGTCAGGATGGGCATGATCAAATCCCAAAGACACCGGTTTTCCAGGGGGGTATTATTCAGCCGTGTTGGCGATCTTTTCAACAGCTTTTATTCAGGTCATCTCCCTTTTGAGCTGACCGGAGCTCAAAAGAAGGTACTTCGGGAAATCCGCAAAGATACCGGTGGCGGCAGGCAGATGAACCGGCTCCTGCAGGGTGATGTGGGCAGTGGTAAGACCATGGTAGCGCTACTTTCCATGTTACTTTCGGCGGACAATGGATTCCAGAGCTGTCTGCTTTCACCCACTGAAATACTGGCAAAACAGCACTTTGATCATTTTAGTGAGTTGCTCAGGGATCTGCCCCTGACCGTAAACCTTCTGACCGGGTCAACCAAATCAAAAGAGAGAAAGAAGATTCTCCAGCAGCTTGCAGATGGATCCGTGGACATCCTGATAGGTACGCATGCAGTGATCGAGGATACTGTCCTCTTCGGTAACCTGGGGCTGGCGATTGTAGACGAACAGCATCGCTTTGGCGTCGCGCAGAGAGCCAAGTTATGGGATAAATCTACCATTCCACCCCATGTGCTGGTCATGACGGCTACCCCAATTCCCAGGACACTGGCCATGACCGCATACGGAGATCTGGATTACAGCGTTATGGATGAGCTGCCTCCTGGTAGGCAACCTGTGACAACCGTGCACCGTTATGAATACAGACGACCCCAGGTAATGGATTTTATCCGTGCCGAAATTGATAGAGGGAAGCAGGTGTATATCATTTTCCCACTCATTGAAGAATCAGAAAAACTGGATTACGAAAATCTGATGAAGGGATATGAAAACGTGAAGGCCTATTTTCCCGAACCAAAATACTGGATCAGCATGGTTCATGGCAGGCAAAGCAATGAGGCCAGGGAAACCAACATGCAACGCTTTGTCCGTCATGATACTCAGATAATGGTCGCAACGACCGTGATAGAGGTGGGCGTTAATGTCCCGAATGCAACGGTAATGGTCATCGAAAGCGCGGAAAAATTTGGGCTTTCCCAGCTGCACCAGCTGAGGGGAAGGGTTGGGAGAGGAAAAGACAAGAGCTTTTGCATATTGTTAACAAACTCCCAATTAAACAATGATGCCCGCGAGAGGTTAAAGATCATGTGCGCCACCAGCGACGGGTTTAAGATTGCTGAAAAAGACATGGAAATCCGTGGCCCGGGGGACATCGCAGGCACCAGACAGAGTGGCTTGCAGGATTTTAAACTGGCTAATATAGTGCAGGACAGACAGTTACTTGAAATTGCCAAAGAGATGGCCGACTGGGTCCTGGATTTTGATCCGGAGCTGATTGAAGCTGATAACCAACATTTTAAAAATTACCTTCTTTCAAAACACGGTAAAACACAGTGGAGTAAAATTTCGTGAATTAAATTTGTCAAGTACAATTAGCATTAATGATCCGAATATCTTAATTTTTATATCACATTTTGGAAAGAAGATTAATCATAACCTGTGTCTTTCTCATCCATGCCATTGTCTCCGTAGCCCAGGATGGTTATTCCAACCTTGAATTTGTAGAAAATAAGGGCCAGTGGGATGGCCGCGTCCGGTTCAGGGCAGATATAACAAACGGAACTTTCTATCTCCATAAGGGAGGGTTCACCGTATTGATGTATAGCCAGGAGGATATGTACCGGCTACGTGAAATGGTCCACGGGCACCCGGTATCCTCCGGCCTCTCGCAGCCTTCCGGAAAGGCGCTGGAAAGCAGGACCACCGCCGCACCAACGGTTTCGACCGCCGGCCGGTTGACCGTCCGCTCCCATGCATACCAGGTGGGTTTCCTAAACTCCGCGGAAGATGTCGAGATTGTCCCTGACAAGCCGCTTCCTACCTATAACAATTACTTTATCGGAAACGACCGCACAAAATGGGCGTCCAACTGCAAGGTTTACCAGGGGGTAACCTATAAAAATATTTATCCGAATATAGATGTCCGTTATTATACGGACGAGGGGAACATGAAATATGATCTGATCCTTCATCCTGGGGCGAATCCGGACCAAATAGCCATGAAATATATCGGTGCCGACAGGATGACCCTGAGGAACAACCAACTGATCACACACACTTCTGTATCTGATGTGAAGGGTTTGGAACCGCGAACCTACCAGCTCAATGCGGCAGGGCGAACGGAGCTGAGATGCCGCTATGTGCTGACAAAGGACAATACGGTTAAATTCAAGATTGACAACTATTCCCCCGATGCGACAATCGTCATAGACCCAACTCTGGTCTTCTCGACATTTACGGGGAGCCGTGCCGATAACTGGGGTTATACGGCTACCTATGACGCTGCCGGCAATTTTTATTCCGGCAGCATTGTACTGGACGATCTGGGTACCGGCAATGGATTTCCAGTAACACCCGGAGCATTTCAGGGCATTTTCCAGGGAGGTGATGGCAGCGAGGGCGGGAATCTCAATTATGATGTAGGCATCATGAAATTCAACGGAAATGGGACCAACCGCGTGTATGCAACATACCTGGGGGGCCGGGGAGATGAACAACCCCACAGTCTCATCGTGGACAATCAGGGCAATCTCGTGATTGCCGGAAGAACAAGTTCCGGGAATTTCCCGGCCCAGAATAATTATGGTAATGGGCCCTACGGCAACGGCGGGGGATTTGATATTTTTCTTACCAAACTCAACTCCACCGGAACAATGCTTGTAGGATCCCTCCGCATCGGAGGAGCCGGAAACGACGGCGTAAATATTGCACCCAAATATGGTGGCCCCCCCTCTTATCCATCTATGGGCCAGGTTTCGCTGAGACTGAATTATGGGGATGACGGACGCAGTGAGGTCATCCTGGACGGTTCCGGCAATATTTGCCTGGCATCCTGCACCCAGTCTAAAACAGGAGATTTTCCCCTTACACCAAACGCATTCCAGAGAACTTTCGGGGGAGGACTGCAAGATGGTGTCTTCCTTATGGCGGATCCAACCTGCAATAATGTTCTTACCAGTTCCTATCTCGGGGGTAATGGCGATGACGCTGCCTTTGTGCTGGATGTCAACCCGCAGACCGGCAATATTTACGTGGGTGGCGGCACGTCAAGTTCTGATTTCCCGGGCAGGAACAATGGCCCCGTTCTGTATAATTCCTACCAGGGGGGCATCGATGGATTTGTCTCGATCATCAGCCCGGACGGCGGAACCCTCATAAAGACATCTTATTTCGGAACGGCGGGGACAGAGGTTGTTTACGGGATAAAATTTGATTTAAAGGGATTTCCTTACATCATGGGTACCACCACAGGTGCCTGGCCGGTAACGCCCAGTTCGGTTTGGAGCCAGCCGAAAGGAAAACAATTCATCTCCAAACTCATGCCTGACCTGAGTAACTGGGTGTATTCGACAACTTTCGGGAAAGGTGCCGCCTATCCTGACATTTCCCCTACGGCTTTTCTGGTCGACCGATGTGAAAATGTCTATGTGTCGGGTTGGGGAGGCGGACTGGAAACGGAAGGATCTGCCATCTACCACAACTCCAACACAACGGGCCTGTCCGTCACTCCAGATGCGACGCAAAAGACCACCGACGGCGCAGATTTTTATTTCTTTATCCTCGCCAAAAATGCCACCTCGCAGTTGTACGGAAGCTATTTCGGGCAGTATGGCGGCCTGGGTGACCATGTTGATGGCGGCACAAGCCGCTTTGACAGGCAGGGAATTATCTATGAGGCCATCTGCGCCAACTGTTATGACCAGGCTAGTTTTCCGGTCACGCATCCCTCCTGGTCTCCAAACAACGGTACCGGCCGTAACGGGTGTAACTTCGCCGCAGTAAAGATTGCCTTCAATTATGCCGGGGTATCCCTGGACGTCAAACCTTATATCAACGGGATTCTGGACAGTTCCGGCTGTATCCCGCTGAACGTACTGCTGAAAGACACTATCCGGAATGCCAAATCCTATATCTGGAGTTTTAATGACGGTACACCTGACACCACTTCGGTAAGCTTCCAGGTAAATCATTTGTTTACCAAAGTTGGAAATTACCTGGTGAGAATTATTGGAGTGGATTCCAACAGCTGCAATATCAGCGATACAGTGTTTGTACATGTTCGTGCTACCAATAATCCTGCAGCGCTTGGTTTCAATATAGTCAAGCTGGCGCCTTGCCAGTCCCTTGCCTACCAGTATTTCAACACGTCAACTGTTTCGCCACTCGGACCTCCGTTTGGAGGCAGTTCATTCATCTGGGATTTTGGGGACGGTTCTCCCCGGCAATTCGCGGGTCTGGGCAGTATTAAGCATTCCTATTTGTCTCCGGGTACTTATACAGTAAGGCTGGTACTGGCGGATAGCAACTATTGCAATTATCCGGACAGCCTGTCCAGCACCTTGCGGGTGGCCCCGCTCGTCAAAGCGATGTTCATAACCCCTGATACGGGCTGCGCTCCCTATACCGCCAATTTCAACAACACATCTACTGCAGGTCAGCAGTTTATCTGGGATTTTGGCGACGGTTCGCCGCTTTCAAATGATCTCAGTCCTACACACTTTTATCCGAATATCGGTCCCTATAAAGTGACCCTGATCGCCATTGACTCCAACACCTGTAATATTGCAGACACGACCTCCACTACCATTCATGTCTACCCGAAACCACAGGCGGCTTTTGCAGTCAGTCCCAACCCGGCGGTCATTGCCAACAAACCAACCGTATTCACCAACCGCTCCTCCGGAGCTACGCATTATGTATGGATCTTTGGGGACGGGGACACCGCCTATTCATCCAACCAGGATACAGTCATGCACCAGTATGAACGCACATCAACCTTCACTGCCTGCCTGGTTGCCATCAACCAGTTTGGCTGCACCGATACAACCTGCCAGCCCGTTCAAACCCTTATCAACCCATTGCTGGATGTTCCCAATGCTTTTACCCCCGGCCGTTTTGGGCAGAACAGCATCGTCAGAGTACAAGGCTTTGGCATTTCGTCGATGGTCTTTCGTATTTATAACAGGTGGGGACAGCTCGTGTTTGAATCCAATGATCCGAACCGAGGCTGGGATGGAACCTTCAGGGGAAATCCGCAGCCCATGGATGTCTATGCCTACACCCTTGAGGCAACCTTCTTTGATGGAACAAGGACCAGCAAAAAAGGAGACATCACGCTGATCCGGTAAATCTCAGGAATGCCTATGATCCGAAGATGTCACCGGTGAGGACCGGGCCTCTGCCTTAAGAATACGTGATAGGAGGATGAGTGTAAACACGAATGTCTATTATTGAATAATTTGTAAAAAACAACGTTTGCGGATAAAACATTCTTTTGTTGGTGTCTTGATTTTGCTTGCTACCCTAGAGATGAACGCCCAGGATGGTTCCTCCAATCTTGAATTTGTTGAAAACAAGGGCCAGTGGGACAACAAGGTTATGTTCAAAGGCGAATTAAATAACGGGGCTTTTTTTTTGCAAAAGCAGGGATTTACCGTTGTATTGCATCATCCGGACGATATCAGGGCGCTGACGGAAGGCCATAGGAGTGAAAATAAGGCCTCAGGGTCCCTGCAGGGAAAGAATACCTCTTCTCCCGGGCGGGTTAACCCCGGGGATGCCGACCAACGGATCATCCGCTCCCACGCCTATTCGGTGTTTTTCAAAGGAAGCAACGATAACATCGCCATCGTTCCGGATAAACCTTTGCCCACTTATAACAATTATTTTATCGGAAGGGACCGTTCAAGGTGGGCTTCTTTCTGCAAACTGTACCAGGGTGTTACCTACAAAAATGTATACCCCAACATTGACATCAGATATTATACGAGTAACAGCCAGCTAAAATATGATATTGTTGTCCATCCAGGTGGAGACGTGGGCCGGATCGCCCTGCAGTATAACGGCCCGCAGAAAATGATACTGCATAATAACGAGCTTCTGGTAAGAACTTCGGTTGGCGATGTACGTGAACTACGACCATATTCCTACCAGATCAGTGCTGAAGGAAAGAACGAAATCCCCTGCAGATACGAACTTGACAGGGACAATACCATCCGGTTCAAAGTCAAGGACTATTCTCCCGGGGCGACCCTCATTATCGATCCGACCCTGGTCTTCTGCACCTTTTCAGGCAGTAGGGCCAGCAACTGGGGATTTACTGCGACTCCCGGACCGGACGGAAGCTTCTATGCAGGAGGAATTGTATTTGGGGAAGGCTACCCGACATTCAACGGAGTATTTGAGCAGAATTTCCGTGGTGGTGTTTTTGACGTAGGTGTTATTAAATTCAGCAGTGATGGGACCAAACGGATCTACGCCACCTACCTGGGCGGATCGGACAATGAGTCCCCGCACAGCATGATCTGCGATCCGCAGGGGGAACTGGTCGTGATCGGCAGAACTTATTCCGCCGATTTTCCCTACGTGACACCGGTCGGGAGCGGCGTGGGTAAAGGAAACAATGCTGACATGTTTGTCGTCAAACTGAATTCCACGGGATCCGCCCTGGTTGGCTCTATGCTTATCGGGGGCAGCGGCAATGATTGCGTCAATGTTGAAGACCAGTTCCGCAATGACCATGAAGTAGCGGAATCCCTGATAAAAAATTATGGCGATGATTCCCGCAGTGAAGTCATCCTGGACCAGGCTGGCAATATTTATGTGGCGGCCTCCTCACAGTCCGGTGATTTTCCCACAACCCCCGGCGTATTTCAGCCCACCAAGGCCGGCAAACAGGATGGGGTAATCGTGAAGATCAACCCGGCATGCAACAGTGTCCTGTTTTCGACCTTTCTGGGCGGGTCTGAAAATGACGCAGGCTTTGTCCTGAAACTGAATCCTGCCACAGGGGATATTTATGTAGCCGGGGCAACGGCGAGTCCTGATTTTCCAGGATCCAAGGCAGGGGTTCTTCAGCCCGCTTTCTCCGGCGGGGTATCAGACGGATTTGTAGCCATTATTTCAAACGACGGGACCACCCTGAAGAAGAGCAGTTATTTCGGAACATCCGGTTTCGATGCCATCTATGGAATCGGATTTGACAGGAACAACTTTCCCTATATCATGGGGACGACCACCGGAGACTGGACCGTGACCAGTAACGTAACTTTTGTAAACAAGGGAGCAAAGCAGTATGTCTCCAAATTGATGCCTGATCTGTCCGCCTATGTCTATTCTACCACGTTTGGGTCGCCTTCCCCGCTGCCCAACATTTCGCCGACGGCCTTCCTGGTGGACCGATGTGAAAACGTCTATGTATCAGGGTGGGGGGGATGGCTTTTTGCCCAATCCGATCCTTACGGGTTGTCCGGAACCTTTTTTATGCCTGTTACGCCAGATGCAGTGAAATCATCCACAGACGGAAGGGACTTTTATTTCATTGTGATTAGGAAAAATGCCACTGCCCAGCTTTATGGCAGTTTCTTCGGGCAGAACGACGGCCAGAAAAGCATCAGTGAACATGTGGATGGCGGTACCAGCAGGTATGATCAGAACGGGGTGATTTACCAGGGCATTTGCGCCAACTGTGGTGACAACAGCCTGTCCCGTTTCCCGACGACACCTAATGTCTGGTCACCCAACAACGGATCAGGCACAGAGGGATGCAACGAGGCCGCGGTAAAAATCGCCTTTAATTTTGCCGGGGTTTCTGCCCTCATTGATCCTTACATCAATGGCGTTATAGACAGTTCAGGCTGTATTCCCCTGAATGTGCTTTTCAGTGATACCATCAGGACGGCAAAATCCTACATCTGGGATTTTGGCGACGGAAGTCCGGATACGACCACCGCTTTTCACCAGGTCAGCCACCAGTACAACCTGGTCAATACCTATACCGTCCGGGTAATTGCGATTGACTCCAGCAGTTGTAACATCAGCGATACGGTTTATCTTCACATCAAGGCTCGCAACGATCCCGCCACCCTGAATTTTGGATTTACCAAACTGGCTCCCTGCCAGTCCTTATCATACCAGTTTACCAACATTTCGACCCCGGGGGGAGGTCTCTCCTTCGGACCGTCATCCTTTGTTTGGGACTTCGGGGATGGGTCAGCCCGTGTACCGGCAGGACTGGGAAGCGTTGCCCATTCCTTCGCCTCAGCCGGCACCTATAATGTCAGGCTGGTACTGGCTGACACCAACTTTTGTAATTATCCGGACAGCATAACGTCAACCCTGCGTGTGGCTCCACTTGTCAAGGCCGTCTTCCTTACCCCGGATACCGGTTGCGCTCCCTACACCGCCTATTTCAACAACATCTCCCAGGCCGGTCAGCAGTTCATCTGGGATTTCGGTGACGGCACGCCCACATCCACTGAATTCAACCCGGTCCACACTTATCCTAACGTCGGCCCCTATACCATAAGACTGGTGGCCATCGATTCCAACACCTGTAATATAATTGACACCGCCAGCAAAACCATTACGGTATACAGGAAACCAATAGCTAACTTTACATTCAGTCCCAACCCGCCGACCGTGGCCAACAAACCCACCATATTCTACAACAGTTCTACAGGAGCAACACAATATACCTGGCTCTTCGGAGACGGAGATTCAGCAGAAAGAAATACCAACGACACGGTGATGCACCAGTACCAGAAAACATCCAACTTTGTAGCATGCCTGGTTGCCACCAACCAGTTTGGTTGTTCGGATACCTCCTGCCAGACCGTGGCCACCCTGATCAACCCGCTGCTGGACGTACCCAACGCGTTTACCCCAGGTCGTTTCGGTCAGAACAGCGTGGTAAAAGTCCAGGGTTTTGGAATTGCCTCCCTGGTATTCCGGATTTACAACAGGTGGGGTCAGCTTGTGTTTGAAACCAATAACCCCAACCAGGGTTGGGATGGAACGTATAAGGGAACACCCCAGCCTATGGATGTATATGCATACACCCTCGATGCGATCTTCTTTGATGGCAAAAAAACAACTAAGAAGGGGGATATTACGTTAATTCGTTAAGAGGGATGAAATAAATGTGAACCAGAAATTTTTCAGAATATGAACCGCACCACTTTAATGAAAATCCTGCTCCTGGGATGTCTGGCGATGCCTGCTTTGGCAGGTCTGCATGCGCAGGACCTGCACTTTTCTCAATGGTTCAATTCTCCGCTTACCACCAATCCCGCCAATACCGGGTTCATTCCGGATGCGGATTACCGGCTCGGTGCCAATTACCGCAACCAGTGGTCCTCCATCATGTCTGAGCCCTATAAGACCATGAGCATTTTTGGGGACGCACAGGTTTTTCGCAATCGCATACAATCGGGATGGCTTGGTTTGGGCGGTGTGATAATGCATGACGTGGCAGGTTCAGGAAATCTGACCACGACAGAGGTATACGGGTCAATCGCCTATCACCAGATGCTGGGATATTCAAGCCTGCTGACGGCGGGATTCAATACGGGATGGGTCAACAAAAGGATCAACAGCGCCAACCTCAAGTTCCCTGATCAGTTTGATGGAAAATTTTTTGACAACCAGCTGCCCACAAGTGTTGTCCTTGACCAGCCCAATGTCAATTTCCTGGACATGCAGGTAGGCATGAACTACGCCTATTTCCCCAACGAAAAAACATATTTCAATGCCGGGTTTTCCGTACAGCACATCAATCAGCCAAGAGAATCATTTTTTATTGCCAACCCAGCCGGGTTTGACAGCCACATCTCGCCGAGATATATTGCTTTTTTCAACGCAAGCTTTAAAAGAAGTGACCTTGTAATTCTCAATCCCATGGCTTATTACACCAATCAGGCAGGTGCTTACGAGGCTGTTGTCGGACTGAATGCCCAATACAATATTTCGGGAGATGGGGATGAGCAGCTGATCGGAGGATTGTATTACCGGGTCGGTGATGCTTTTATTCCGATGGTAGGATTTGTCTATCATAATATCCGGCTTGTGTTTACCTATGACGTTACGACTTCTTCCCTGAGCAATTATAATGGAAACCGGGGTGCCTGGGAATTTGCCCTCATCCAGAATGGCTTTTATAACCAATACAATGGTGACAGGCATCAGTCCTTATGTCCAAGCTTCAGGCAATAGAGAGGGCCCTGGTGACCCTGGTTATCAAAATCCACCGCAGTCAGTTTACCCTCCTTGTCAGACGCGGGCTGCAACTGGCCCAGCTGTTTGTTAAGCCGGCGATCCACTCTCCATTTTTTCAAGTGCCTCTTTTGTCCGATTTTTACAAAAATTACCCCGCATGGAAATGGTGGCAGGAAAAAAAGTTCTCACCGCGCAGCAGGTAATGTCTTTTCAGGAAATCGTGGGAGAGCAGTATGTCCTGGCCGACAGAGAATCATTGCATGTCTACTCTCACGACGAGACCGAGCATCTTCATTTTTTGCCTGAAATTGTCTTAAAGCCGCGCACGGCCCGCGAAATCAGTGAAATCATGAAGGTTTGTAACCGGCACCGCATTCCGGTTACACCAAGAGGAGCCGGTACCGGTCTTAGCGGAGGGGCCTTGCCCCAACTGGGTGGGGTGGTTATTGCGACAGACAGGATGAACCAGATCCTGGATATTGATGAAAAAAACCTGCAGGTGGTGACAGAACCGGGGGTCATTACCGAAGTGCTTCAAAATGCGGTCAGGGAAAAAGGCCTTTTCTACCCGCCGGATCCAAGCAGCCGCGGCTCCTGTTTCATCGGGGGCAATATTGCGGAAAACAGCGGCGGTCCTAAGGCTGTAAAATACGGAGTAGTCAAGGACTATGTGCTGAACCTGGAAATTGTTCTGCCCACGGGCGAAATCATGTGGACCGGAGCCAATGTGCTGAAAAATTCAACGGGTTACAATCTGACACAACTCGTCATCGGAAGCGAAGGAACCCTTTGCTTTGTTACCAAGATTGTTTTAAAGCTCATTCCTCTTCCGAAGCATGACCTGCTGATGCTGGTACCTTTCGGATCGCTGGAAAAGGCCTGCGAGGCGGTCAGTGCGATATTCAGGGCCGGATTCACACCCAGCGCCCTCGAACTGGTTGAAATAGATGCCTTGCGGATTACCAGCCGCTTTGTTGACAGTACGGTTGTGCCGGTAACTGACGAAGTGGAAGCGCATCTGCTGATAGAAGTCGATGGCAACCATAAGGATACACTGATGCAGGAAATCGAGGAGATGGCTTCGCTGCTGGGAAAGTTTGAACCCGGGGAAATATTTTTTGCAGACGACAGCATGCAGAAGGCCGAGCTTTGGAAATTACGCAAAAGGGTAGCCGAAGCCGTTAAGGCGGACGGGTACACAATTGAAGAAGATGTGGTTGTGCCCCGGGCCGAACTGCCTGCGCTCATCCGGTCGGTAAAGGCGCTTGGAAAAAAGTATGGTTTTCATGCTGTCTGTTATGGTCACGCGGGGGACGGGAACCTTCATATACGGATTAAGAAACCAGGGACCAGCAACAGCCAGGAAGATCCCCAGATCATCGAAAGTCTGCGGGTGCTGTTTACCCTCGTCCATGACATGAAAGGCACGATCAGCGGGGAGCATGGTATTGGTCTGGTGCAGAAAGGATTTATGGACATCGTTTTTGATGAAGTCCAGCTCCGGCTGATGAGGCAGATTAAGAAAATCTTTGATCCCAATGAAATCCTGAATAAGGGAAAGATTTTTGATAACTGATTTTTAAAAACAAAATACACAGGTATGAAGCAGGCTTATGTGGTTTCTCTATGCTGTTTGCTGATCACAGGGATGGCAGCTGCGCAGGACGAACCTGGCAACAAGGGATTTGACAAATCGAGATTGTTTATTGGAGGATCGCTGGGTTTAAGTTTCGGTGACTATACAATCATCAATGTCTCTCCCCAGGTAGGCTACCGCTTTACAGAACATTTTGCTGCCGGGGCCGGGGTTAATTATATTTATTACAATTATAAATATTATGCGGCAGACGGATCCCTGTACGAAAGGGATACCTACAGTTATGTGGGAATGAATATTTTTGGCAGGGCATATCCCATCCGGCAGTTCTTTGTGCAGGCCCAGCCGGAACTGAACTATGTCTGGGGCTCCCAGAGAAACTATCCCTATAATGTGGAGTCCAAGTTGCCTTCGCAGTTCGTCCCCTCCCTGCTGCTTGGGGGCGGCGCTGCCATCCCAGCCGGCAGCGGGGCGATAACCATCAGTGTCATGTATGATGTGCTACAGAATAGTCTATCTCCTTATTACCACCAGGCCGTATTCGGATTTGGCTTTGCCCTCGGATTCTAGCCGATTTTGTTGAAAATTTCTACTGGAGTATCGCACAGAATAATTCTGTCCTCTACCGGTTCGTAGAGGAACCCTTCTTTCTGCAATTGTTGCAGGTGTTTGACGAGGTGATTGTAAAAACCACCGGAATTGAGGACATAAATTTTTTTGTTGTGGATCTTGAGCTGGTTCCAGGTGATCATCTCAAAAAATTCGTCCATGGTTCCAAACCCGCCGGGAAGGACAATGGCCGCATCCGCCCGGTCATAGATCATCCTTTTTCGCGTATGCATGTCCGGTACAATGGCCAGTTCCGTTAGCCCGGAATGCTGGTGCTCCCATTCGATGAGCAATTCAGGAATGATCCCCATGATTTGGCCTTCATGGGCCAGCACAGAATCGGCCAGTACGCCCATGAGACCCTTATTCCCTCCACCATAAACAAGCTTTAGTTTCAGCAGGGCAATCAATTTTCCCAGTTCCTGGGCGTGTTGTGCGAACAGCGGATTGACCCCGGTTTTTGAACCACAAAAGACAGCGACTGACTCTATTTTCATAAGATTTGTAAAAATCTGAGAACTAAAATTCAAATATTCTCGCTTGATTTCCTAATTTTCGGCGATCAAATATTTATTCTTTCAACCTCATAGATGGCTCCACTCGTATTGTTTTCATTTGTCATCGGGTATTTTCTGTTACTGCTGGCCGTAGCTTTCCGCACTTCGCGTCATGCCAATAATGATTCATTTTTCATTGGCAACCGCGGTTCCAACTGGATGCTTGTGGCCTTCGGGATGATCGGAACCTCCCTGTCCGGAGTCACCTTTGTGTCGGTACCCGGGACGGTTGGAGATTTTGCCGGGGATGCGCATAAGGCCTTCGGGTATTTCCAGGTCGTTATCGGTTACTGGCTGGGCTACTTCATTGTTGCCGCGGTTTTGCTTCCCCTCTACTACCGTCTGCAACTTACCTCCATCTACAATTATCTCCAGGGACGGTTTGGCAATGTCGCTTACAGAACCGGGGCCTTCTTTTTCATCGTTTCGCGTACCGTGGGGGCAACTGCCAGATTATTTCTGGTCATCAATGTCCTGCAGATATTCATACTGGATGACCTCGGCATTCCCTTTGGCGTAACGGCCATCGTCATCCTGCTTATGATTTTGCTCTATACATTTGAAGGGGGCGTCAAAACGATTGTATATACCGACACGCTTCAGACCACTTTCATGCTGCTGGGTCTTGTGGTTTGTGTCATTTACATCATGAACCATCTTCACCTCTCCCTCGGAGGTGCCTTCCAGGCACTTCACGACAGGGGATATACCCAGGTTCTTAATACAGATCCCAAAGGCAAAGGATTTTTTTTGAAACAGATCATCGGGGGAATGTTTATTACCGTCGGAATGACCGGGCTTGACCAGGAAATGATGCAGAAAAACATCAGTGTAAAGAACCTGAAGGATTCCCAAAAAAACATGGTCTCTTTCAGTGTTGTGCTTGTCCTGGTAAACCTTCTTTTCCTTTTGCTGGGTGGTCTGTTATACCTTTTCCTGGAAAACCAGGGAGCAGTTTTCCAGGGACACCAACTGATGATCGGGGGGAAAAACGTCATCGGAGACGATATTTTTCCGACCGTTGCCCTGCATTATCTGCCAAAAGCCATTGCTGTCATTTTTATCATAGGATTGATCTCCGCACTCTTTCCCAGCGCTGATGGTGCCCTCACTGCCTTGACCTCCTCCTTTTGTATCGACATTCTGGGCTTGAGAAAAAGAACCGACCGGAGCGAACTGGAAAACAAAAGGACCAGGATGGCTGTCCACATTAGTTTTTCCGTAATATTTTTGCTGTGTATCCTCATTTTTAAATGGATCAACAATAAATCCATCATCAACATTATTCTGGACCTCGCGGGCTACACCTATGGACCATTGCTTGGACTGTTTGCCTTCGGATTGCTGACCAGACGCCATCTCCCGGAATCATGGGTGGTTACCGCGGTCTGCCTGGCAGCGCCAGTGCTGTGTTATTTCGTCAGCAGGAATGCAGCCCAATGGTTCGCTGGATTCCAGATAGGGATTGAACTGCTGATTATAAACGGATTGCTCACTTTCCTGGGCCTGTTAATGATTTCAAAAAAGTATGCGGCTACAAACTAATTCTTCGTTCCTGTCGTTATATTATCAGCAAGTGCCGCCCGGTCCATGGGGTGGCACTTGCTATCTTAACCCTAAACATTGGTGAGTATGAATGATACGATCAGGTTATCCAAGCAGCGCAGGTGGGCAGAATCGAAAGCACATTCAAGCTGGCAGATCTTTAAAATAATGGCGGAATTTGTGGATGGTTTTGAGGCGCTGGCCAAAATCGGTCCATGTATTTCCATATTTGGCTCGGCACGTACCAGGCCCGGCGAGAAATATTATGAATTGGCGGTGGATATTTCGCGCCGCCTCTCGGAGGAGGGTTTTGGAATCATCTCCGGCGGCGGACCGGGTATTATGGAAGCAGCCAACAAAGGGGCCCAGCTCGGAGGAGGAAAATCCGTAGGCCTGAATATTGAACTCCCCTTTGAGCAGCATGCTAATCCCTTTATTGACCGGGATGCAGCCCTTCATTTTGAATACTTCTTCGTCCGCAAGGTGATGTTTACAAAATACTCCCAGGGCTTTGTGATGATGCCCGGAGGCTTTGGTACCATGGACGAATTCTTTGAAGTGGCCACACTCATCCAGACCGGAAAGATGTCACCCGTCCCCCTTATCCTGGTAGGTTCAGAATACTGGGGCGGGTTGCTCGAATGGATGAAAGAAACCATGCTTAAACGTTCCGGAAATATTTCAGAGCAGGATCTTGACCTGCTCAGGGTGGCCGATACGGCAGATGAGGTGGCAGAGCTGGTGTTGAATTTTTATACCAGGCATTCCCTCCAACCCAACTTCTAATCTACAGAAACCATCGGCGGGCAGGAGCGGGGAGGTCCCGGGCCCCGGGATGTTGCAGACTCTGGAATCCCCGTATTATCTTTGCGTCAAACCCGTTGCGCTTGGAAATCATTGATCCCCTGGCAATAGACTATTCGGAGCGTTTCACCTCGCCCGAAGATTCCCTTTTGAAGGAAATCTCGAGGTTTGCCCAGTCCCATCCCCAGGCAAATATGCTGAGTGGCCATGTACAGGGCCGGTTTTTGTCCTTGATCAGCTGCCTGATACAACCAAACCGAATACTGGAAATAGGGACCTTCCTGGGGTATAGTGCACTGTGTCTGGCTGAAGGCCTGACCCCGCTGGGGCGCCTGCATACCATTGAGTTGAGGCAGGAAGACGCCGATACAGCCCAGGCAAATTTTAACAGGACGAATGCGGCAGAAAAAATAATTTTGCACCGCGGAAACGCGTTAGATATCATTCCTGCCCTGGAGGAAACCTGGGACCTGGTGTTTATCGATGCGGACAAAACCGGATATATCGACTACTACGATCTGGTAATGCTCCGTGTCCGGAAAGGTGGACTGGTTATTGCAGACAACGTCCTGTTTCATGGGGAAGTGCTTTCTGCCGAAATCAAGGGGAAAAATGCACTGGCCATCCATGCGTTTAACGAGAAAGTCCGAGGGGACAAATCAGCAGACAAGGTTATGTTGACCGTCCGGGACGGGCTTTTCCTCATCCGAAAAAGATAAATGATTGAGTTTGTAATGAAGATAAAATTCGCCGTAATTCTATTTTTTGCTTTTCTCAGCACCCGGCTCTCCGCCCAGGCGCCCTACGATATTGCCACTTATGTCAATACCTATAAAGGCCTTGCCATAAGTGAAATGCAACGCACGGGAATTCCTGCGTCCATCATTCTGGCCCAGGGCATCCATGAAACACAGGCAGGGACCAGCGACCTGGTAAAGAAATCAAACAACCATTTTGGCATCAAATGCAAAGACAACTGGACCGGGGCAGTCGTATACCACGATGATGACCGCTCCGGTGAGTGCTTCCGCAGCTACAATACCCCTCAGGATTCTTATGTCGACCATTCGGACTTCTTGCGCAATGGACCCCGTTACCAGTTTCTTTTTAAAATCAAGCCGGAAAATTACCAGGGCTGGGCATATGGCTTGAAAAAAGCCGGCTATGCCACCAATACCAAATACCCCCAGATACTTATCCGGCTGATCGAAGATTACAACCTGCAGCAATATACCGAGATTGCCATGGGAAGATTGAAGCCTTCCGAGGAGGTTGTTCTGGGAAAGGATGCAGGAAATACTGCCTATGGCGGAGTGGCTCAGGGGCAGGAGGAGGGTACAGGGGGCAAGACCGGTCAGACCGCTGCGGTGCCCCTGGTCAATTATCCATCGGGAGAATTTTCGATCAACAACACCAGGGTCATTTACGCCAAGGCCGGAAGCTCCCTTCTGGCTATTGCAAACCAGTATGAATTGCAACTCCCCAGACTTCTCGAATTCAATGATCTGAAAGAGGAGGATGTCCTGGTAAAAGACCAGCTGCTATTCCTGCAACGGAAGAGAAAAACGGGGATGAATGAATATCACATTGTTCAGAACGGCGAATTCGTCTATGACATAAGTCAGTCTGAAGGCATACGTTATGAGAGCCTGTTGACGCTGAACCTGATTTCTGCCGGGGAAGAACCGGCCGTTGGAGAACGGATCTACCTGCAATCAACCGCGCCGGCCAGGCCCGCATTGCGCGGAGAAAAGGCGATACAGGCCTCTGCTGCCAGCCAGAGCACTGCACTTCAGGAGGAAGAGGGTACAAGAGAAAAAAACAACCTGGTCATGCACATCGTGCAATCAAAGGAGACTTTATACAGTATTTCCCAGAAATACAGGGTAGAAGTGGGAAAAATACAGCAGTGGAACAATCTGGAATCTTCTAACCTGAGTATCGGCCAGGCACTGATCATTCATAAAAACTGATATGCCAAAAGTCCGTGTACATGATAAGTTATTTGAACCCTATCTGAGCACAGAATCCATCAAAGAAAAGGTAAAGATCCTGGCAGAGCAGTTGAATGGCGACTATGAGGGAAAAAGACCATTGTTTATCCCGATCCTGAACGGGTCATTCATTTTTGCTGCGGACCTGTTCAAAGCCCTGACTATCGACGCAGAGATTTGTTTTATCAAGCTGGCCTCCTATAAAGGGACCAAATCATCGGGCCAGGTCATTACGGCGATCGGATTGGATATGGATTTGTATGGGCGGCACGTGGTCATAGTCGAGGACATCGTGGATACCGGGAAGACACTGACCAACTTTCTGCCAGCGCTCAGGCATCAGCAGCCGGCCTCCTTGAGAATAGTATCCCTGCTGCATAAGCCGGAAGCCACCGTTTATCCACTGGTGGTGGATTATGTAGGGTTTGCGATACCGAACCGGTTTGTTGTAGGATACGGGCTGGATTATAACGGGCTGGGTAGAAATCTTCCGGAAATCTATCAGCTGGCTGAATAGAATCGGGCTGGGAATTACCAAATAAGGCCGACCCTATACAAAACTGATAACCTATTGATTTCATCCAAATGATTCCGATTGAAAATCATTGCTTCCATAATCCTCTGGTGCTGCATGCTGTCCTCATCCATGGCCCAATACTATCTTCGGGGAGAAATCAAGGATGAAAACAACAATCCTTTGTCCAATATTAAAATAGTTGTTCACTCCAGCGGTTATATCTACTATTCAGGCAGTTCAGGCGGATTTGGGATTACGGTTCCAAAATCCAGCGATTCCATCACGGTGGCTGCTGACGGTTTTGAGGAGTATTCCGCCAGGGTTGATGCGGCCAAGTACCAGTTCATCCGGTTAAAACCGCTATTCCCGGCACCACCACCGGTGCCTAAAAACCGGCTGGTTTCATTTACCAAAAATTTCAGGCCTGATGACTGGAAGGGATGGACTGTCGGCGCAGAAACCTACAGTTCCCTGATCGAAAATGAATTCGTTTCTACTTCCAGATTCCCTGAAACGGATTTTGCCATCAATATCAACAAAGCTTCGTACAGTAATGTGCGGCGCTTCCTGGATATGGAGAGCACCGTACCCCCGGATGCAGTCAGGATAGAAGAATTGATGAACTATTTCAATTTCGATTATGTACCACCGGTAGCTGACAGTAATTTTTCCTTCAACTCCTACCTGTCGGAATGCCCCTGGAACACGGACAATTTACTCCTGTATCTGCATGTTTGCGCAAAAAAAGCTGACATAGAAAAGATTCCGCCGGCCAACCTGGTTTTCCTCATTGATGTTTCCGGATCTATGGACCTGCCCAACCGCCTTCCCCTGTTGAAGTCTGCTTTTGGCCTGCTGGTGAAGAACCTCAGGGACAAGGATACAGTCTCCATTGTGGTTTACGGGGGTATGGTGGGCGTATGGATGCAGCCCACTTCCGGGGGAGAAAAGAAGAAAATTCTTAAATCAATCGAAGAATTAAGTCCGGGCGGGCCCACTCCCGGTGAAGCGGGCATCCGGGCTGCCTACCGTCTGGCCAAAAGCCAGTTTATCAAAGGCGGCAATAACCGGGTCATCCTGGCTACTGACGGGGATTTTAATGTAGGCCAGACTACTGAGGAGGAGTTGGAGAGGCTTATCCTCACGCACCGGCAGTCAGGCATTTACCTTACCTGCCTGGGCGTAGGCATGGGTAATTATAAGGATTCCAAACTGGAAGTTCTTGCCAAGCGGGGAAACGGGAATTTTGCCTATCTCGACGGAGAAAAGGAGGCTGAAAAGGTATTGATGCAGGAATTTACCCAGACGGTCTATGCTGTCGCCGATGATGCCTACCTGGACCTGAGTTTCAATCCGGACATCATCAAGAGTTACCGTCTGATTGGATTTGATAACAAACTCCAGGCCCTGTCTGACTCTGCCAAGGGCATCCAGGGGGGTGAAATCGGATCAGGACATTCGCTCCTGGCGATGATTGAGATCAATCCGGCCATTCAGAATATCGAATTTTTGCATACAGGAAAAAAAGGGTTTGCCTCTGTCCAGCTCCACTACAGGCTGCCTGGAGACACCGCAGACAGGAAAACTGGGTACGATTTCCCGCTCAGCCCGATTTCCTTTACTGAACTGCCTTCCCCTTACCGGTTTGCTGCATCGGTTGCCATGTTCGGTGGTCTCTTGAAAAAATCCCCGTTTATGAGAATGGTCAACTGGGATGATGTCATGGATGTTGCCAGCCAGTCAGCCGATCCGAACGATATCAGTCAGCAGGAATTCCTGAGCCTGCTCGACAAGGCCAAGAAGATCTACGCCAAAGAAAAGAAGAAGAAAAAGACCAAACCCGAGGCAGGCTAGCAGCAGGAAGGATTATAAAATACCTGCCTTGCTTCCATCTCAATACCGTCAAAGGGTGGATTGACGATGCAGTCCCCCACCCTTCAACCATACCGGTAATTCCTTACATTTATCCGGCGGATAATAAACACAATGAAATCAGATTCAACCTCGTCGCGCAGGACCTTTATCAAAAATGCAGCCCTGGCAAGCACAGCACTGGGGGTCACAGGAAGTAAAGCACTCGGATCCTTCCTGAATAATCCTGCCAACAGGCTTCCAAAATGGAAAGGATTCAACCTCCTGGATTTTTTTTCGCCTGACCCTGCCCGTTCCAGGTCTACACCGGAGGATTATTTCCTATGGATGCGGGATTGGGGTTTTGATTTTATCCGGTTACCAATGGCATACCCCTACTACCTGGACATCGACAGGACTAAAAACATCACTCCTTCTGATACCTACCGGATTGATGAGAAACGCGTGGAGGAGATTGACAAGCTGGTCAACATGGCCCATCAGCACAAGATGCATGTAAGCCTGAATCTGCACAGGGCCCCGGGATATTGCATCAATGCCGGTTTTCATGAACCTTTCAACCTGTGGACAGACCAGGATGCCCTCGAGGCCTTTTGCTTTCACTGGAAATTCTGGGCTTCCAGGTACAGGAATTTCCCGCCTGAAAGGATCAGCTTTGATCTTCTCAATGAACCCAGTCTGCGGGAAGACATGAATGACCAGCATTCTAAAGCAGGCCCCGTACCGGGTGAGGTATACAGGAAAGTGGTGAAAGCGGCCAGCGAAGCCATACGAAAGGAAAATCCTGAACATCTAGTAATTGCTGATGGCAACAATGTGGGCAACGCCATCATTCCCGAAATTGTGGACCTGAACATTGCCCAGAGCTGCCGGGGTTACAACCCACACTATATCTCTCATTACAGGGCACCCTGGGCAAGCAAGGATCCCGACCACATGCCCGAGCCCAGATGGCCGGGGAAAGTAGGAGACCAGTATCTAAGCCGTACGCTTCTGGAAAATTATTACAAACCCTGGATTGACCTGGCGAAGTCCGGGGTGGGTGTGCATTGCGGAGAATGCGGATGCTGGAACAAGACACCTCATGACGTATTTATATCCTGGTTCAGTGATGTTCTGGACATTCTCTCGGGCAACGGGATAGGATTTGCAGTCTGGAATTTTTCAGGAGACTTTGGCGTACTGGATTCAAAGAGGACGGACGTAGCCTATGAGGACTGGCATGGACACCAGCTTGACCGCAAGATGCTCGATTTGCTGATGAAAAATTAACTTGTTGGCCGGCATCACTGAATTTGCAAACCAAAGGTTTTAATCAATAACAAGCCTCCAGATTCCTGGCTGAGCGGGTCAATTTTTCTTCTCTTCAATTTTCGCCGGAGCTAGTATACGCATGTCCGTTAGCCAGTCTGCCATTCGCAGGGGCCATGATTTAAGTGATTCCAGGGTCGAACGGTATCCCATATTGAAGCCATGGCCCCCATGCGCGTAGACGTGGGCTTCCACCGGTATCCTGGCTTCCCGGTAACCGCGCAGCAGGCGCAAGACAGAAACCGAACAACAGCTGTCATCTTCGGCCACCAGCAGGAATGCCGGAGGGGCATCGGGAGGAATGGTTTCGGGTATGAACAGGGGCCCGGGGTAAATCAGGATATCGAAATTGGGTCTTCCATTCTGCCTGTCTACCGGATCTGCTGCCTGTTGGTCCCCCTGACCAGGCACATAGGCGATCAGGTCCACCACCTCCCCTCCGGCAGAAAAGCCGAGCATACCCAGCCGTCCGGTATCTATATTCCATTCCCGGGCCCTGCTTCTAACCAACCTCATGGCCCGGTAAGCGTCCTGGCGTACTTCCTTTTCCAGTGTATATGGGGAATGTTCCTCGCGGGCGAGCCGGTATTTTAGCACAAATGCGGCTATGCCCAGGCTGTTCAGGTAAAGCGCAGGATCCCTGCCCTCGGCATTGTACACCAGCGTGCGGTGTCCGCCGCCCGGACAGATCAGGACTGCTGCCCCGGTTGCCTTTTCCCGGGGTGGGAGATATACCGTTATGGAAGGATTGTGGATGTTTTTGACCCACCAGTCTTTTGCCTCTTCGGGTTCATCGCGGCGGTTTTCATAGCCGGGCGCACCTGCCTGCCATAGCGGAATTTGTTGCGGTGTCTGCTGCTGGGCGTCCAGGATCCCGGTCAACAGGACCAGGGACAATTGAACTGGCACTCCATAATACAAAAAGATCTTAAAGCCTGTCATAGACCAGATTTTTCCCGGTTAAAAAAATGAAATTCCTCAATAACCGCCAGAACCCGATAATCAGTAGATTTATGTCCGGATCCACCGGGTGAAGCTGGAAATATTCCCGATTGGGTTCCTCCTGTCTCTGCGGGAGACCTACCGGGATGACCACTAGCCGGTTCCTTTCTGACAAGGTGAACTACCCATTGGCTAAAGACCAATGGGCTTCGCAACCCATACGCACAGCCTAATGGCTCACGTTAGCGGTTGCAGGCTTGAACCTAAGCCCGAAGTTCTTAATATTTTTTGCAGCGTTACAATCCCTATCATGGGTTGTTCCGCAAGATTGACAAGTCCAATACCTGTCTTTCAAACTTAGATCTTTGAAAATGTGTCCGCAATGGGAACACAACTTTGAAGATGGCTCAAACCGCCCAATGTATTGAATGTTTTTGCCGTTCCAATCGGCTTTGTATTCTAACATTGATTTGAATTTGTGCCATCCTACTTCGCCTATTGCAAGTGCTAACTTTTCGTTCTGCATCATACCCTTGATGCTTAAATCTTCAAGACAAATGCTGTCAAAAGAACGAATGATGTTAATACTTGCTTTATGCAAGTAGTCCTCACGTTGGTTTTTGATGTGTTCGTGAAGTTTAGCAAGTACAAGTTTTTGCCTGATATAGCTTCTGCTTTGCTCCTTTGCCCCCTTTTTAAATCTGCGGCTTAACTTTCTTTGCTCAACACGAAGCCTTTTAAGTGTGCATCTCAAATGCTTTGGATTTTCAAAGACTGTTCCGTCAGATA
>Ga0318563_10000159_pt1 | contig 28342 bp, 27 predicted proteins | sample GRESIP066b5f19_FD_203689 | JGI IMG/M metagenome (GOLD analysis project Ga0318563, IMG submission 203689) | Tropical soil microbial communities from Luquillo Experimental Forest, Puerto Rico - GRE.SIPMG.066b5f19 | ecosystem: Environmental > Terrestrial > Soil > Tropical forest > Bulk soil... | reverse complement strand
TTCAGTATAATATGGATCTGAACCTCCACAATGAGTACTCAGGACCCAACTATTACATCTGGATATTTTCTAATTCCATTTTTGAGGGGAGCTTCCGGGCACTTTTTTCCCTGCTTTTCGGGGCATCGACCCTCTTGTTGCTGCACAGGGCGGAGAAAAAGGCAGACGGACTTGCTCCGGCGGATTTTTATTACAGACGGTTGATCTGGCTCCTTGTATTTGGTCTTGTCAACGCATTTGTCTTCCTGTGGCCTGCAGATATTTTATATCCCTATGCCCTTTGCGGTTTCTTCCTGTATCCGTTCCGTAACCTGAAAGCAAGGCACCTGCTTTATTTCGGTCTGGCCGTTATCCTGGTCTCCGGAATAAAATCAACAAACAGAATGTATAATCTAAAGAGCCTTAGAGAAAAGGGGGAAACAGCGCTTATGCTCGAAAGCCGCGGGGTCGGCCTGACGGAGGAACAACAGGAGGACAAGAAGAACTGGTTACAGTACGAAGACATGAACAACACAGCTGCACTGCGCAAGCAGGCAGATGCCCAGAATACTGTCCTGCATAAGAAATATTTTGATATTTCCAGGTACTATAAGACCATGAGCGAAAATTTTGAATCTGTCAACCTGTATCTCTATGATTTTTGGGACGTGCTGTCTTTCTTTTTCATAGGCATGGCTCTCTTCAAATGGGGTATTCTGACGGCAGAAAGATCAAAGAAATTCTACTGGACGATTTTTGTCGTCGGGTATTCGGTGGGGTTATGTCTTGGGCTGCTGATCCTCAGGGCCCACATTCGGACCCATTTTGATGATACGCGTACGGCCGGTCTGCTTTATGTAGATTTTTACCAGGAAAAGAGACTGTTTATGTCGATGGGACACCTGGGCCTGATCATGCTTCTGTACAAATACCATGTGATCGACGGCATCATCAGGACCTTGGCCAGGGTCGGACAGATGACCCTTACCAATTACCTGATGCAATCCATTCTTTGCGGGCTTTTTTTCTATGGTTTTGGATTCGGAGAGTTTGGAAAGTTGCAGCGTTATCAGCTTTATTATGTTGTGCTGGGGGTATGGGCCTTCCAGATTCTGTTCAGCAATATATGGATGAGTTATTTCCGGTTCGGACCATTTGAGTGGCTGTGGAGAAGCCTGACTTACTGGAAATTACAACCTCTTCGGAAAGAAAAGGAAGTCCAGCCAATCCCTCTTCCCATTGGCGCAACCGCCCTTAACAAGGCCCAGTAGCCTGCCCCTGATTATTGCTTTCCGAAATCATGTTCGGTCAGGGAAGTCTGCTCCAGGGTAACCTGTTCCCCGGTCACCAGGTTTCTGATTACACAGGTCCCCTCCGAGAGTTCTTTGCTCCCGATGATGACTGCAAAAGGGATGTTCTTCCTTTCTGCATATTTGAATTGCTTGTCGAATTTGGCGTTTTCATGATAGAGCTCTGACGCAATGCCCCTGCTCCTCAGAGCCTGCATGAGTGAGAAGGAATTTCTGGCCTCCGTCTCGCCCAGGTTGAAAAATAGGACCCTGGTCCCTGCGAGAACCGCAGCCGGAAACAGCTTCAGTTCCTCCATAACATCGAAAATTCTGTCCAGACCGAAAGAAATGCCTACTCCGGGAATTCCAGGTACACCGAAAAGACCCGTCAGATCATCATAGCGTCCGCCCCCTCCAATGCTCCCCATTTGCAGATTCCTGGCTTTCGCTTCAAAAATGACCCCGGTATAATAATTCAGGCCGCGGGCAAGGGTAAGGTCGACAGTTAGGGCATTTGCAGAATGGTCAAAGAAGCTCAGTAAATATTCAATCTCACGGGTACCCTTGCTCAGCGAATCATTTCCCCCGATGAGATCTTTCAGCTTGGCCAGTTTCTGGTCATTGTTGCCATCGATCAGGAGATATTGTTCAATGATCCGGATTTGATGAGGCCCCAGACCCCGCTCCTGAAGCTCCTCCCTGACTTTCTGCAATCCTGTCTTGTCCAGTTTGTCAATGGCAGTGGTGATGCCCACCAGCTTATCGGGAGCACTGCATGCCTCTGCCAGGGCGGTCAGGATGTTTCGGCTGTTGATCTTAATTTCAGTTTCAATCCGGAGTTTAGTGAAAACCTCGAGGTAGATGGAAACAAGGTCGACTTCATTTATCAGGGACCTGCTGCCAACCACATCGGCATCGCACTGATAAAACTCCCGGTATCGTCCTTTTTGAGGGCGGTCAGCCCGCCAGACCGGTTGCACCTGATATCTTCTAAAAGGGAAACTCAGTTGGCCATGATTCATCGCCACATAGCGGGCAAAAGGGATGGTCAGGTCGTAGCGAAGCGCGCGCTCCGTCAGGTCGGCATCATTTTTACCGAGCATTACATTGTCAAAGGCCTTCCTGGCCCTGGTTGAATTTTTGGGATCATTCAGACCGTTATTCAGGATTTTGAAAATCAGTTTATCCCCTTCTTCCCCGTATTTCCCCAGCAGGGTTTCGAGGTTCTCCATCGCGGGGGTCTCCAGGGGCTGAAATCCATAAATTTCAAAGATTTCCAGGATGGTCTGAATAATGTAAGACCTTTTTCTAACTGTTTCTGCGGAAAAATCACGGGTGCCCTGGGGAATTCCAACTTTGATTTTTGACATAGAACTTGCTGTTGTGAAAGAGAAGGGCAGGCAATGCAATGAGTATGTTTAAGAAAGATGCGATCATCCGGTATCCCTCATAAGACCAGCGTCTCTGACCCCATAGCGTTCGACGATCCGGTCACAGGCAGATGCGATCAATTTGAAAACCTCATGGTAACCGGTCTCCGGGCCATACCAGGGGTCTGGGATATCCATGTTACGTCCCGGATACAATTCATTCATCAAAAGTTCTACTTTATCGGGATCGAATTTGTTCTTGGCAATCCTTTTGATGTCCGCCATAACGTCCTTGGACATCGCATATATTCTGTCAAACTGTTCAATATCTTCGATGGTAAAAGATCTTGCCCGCTGCTGGCTGATGTCGATGGAGTGAAGCCGGGCCACTTTCTGGGAAAGCTGGTGGGGAGCCTCTCCTACATGGTACCCGTTGTTCGTGCCCGCACTGTCAAGCTTCCAATTCAGGCCGGCCTCCGCTGTCTTATGCCTTAAGATTCCTTCTGCCAGCGGGCTGCGGCAGATATTTCCTAAACAAACCATCAGGATCTTCATCCGCCAAAAATAAGGCATTTGGCCAATAAGAAGCCAAAAACCGTCTTCTGTGGGAAAATGAAAGTTTTAGGAAATTCCGGCCTCTGAGGCTTGCCCTGATTGGCGACGAATCGGTATGGAATTATTCCGGAAACGAATCTTAATACCGGATTTGCGCAAATTCATCTTATCATTTTTCCACCACTTAAATGATTGTAAGATGAAAACGGATTTTATGCTTAACCCCGACCTGTTGTCCATACTCTTTGAGAACCGAAACCGGGAATACGGAGCCTATGAATTGCGTATCCATTACAGGCAGCGCCTGCTCAAGTCACTTTGTATTGTTCCGGCTATCCTGGTATTGCTGTTCACGGCTAAACTCCTGGGCAACCGGACCGCCTCAGGGAGTCCATTAGACAAAATGAAGATACAGGTGGGAGACACAATTCGCCTGGTTGAATTCAGGATGTCTCCCCCTCCCCGTCCATCCGTCCCCATTCCTTTAAAAACCCCTCATAGAATTCATGTGGCGATGGTCCCTGAGGTAACGCCTATCGTTGTGCGGGATGAGAAAATACCGACCATGTTGCCAACGACTGACCAGCTGGAAATAAACAGGATAGGGACTGTCCTTCAAAACGCAGGCCCCGATGAATCGATTAACGAAGCTCCGTCAGGCAGCGGCAAGGGAAATGGGCAGGAAGAAAAAATCGAGCCGGCGCCGGCTAATGAAATGCCACTGGGAATTGCCGAAAACATGCCTGAGTTTCCCGGAGGCACAGAGGCACTCAAAAGGTTTCTTATGAAAAATCTGAAAATGCCGGGGGGAGGTATGGACCCGGGAACCACCGTCCGGGTACTGGTTCAATTTGTGGTTGATGGGGAAGGGACCATTGAAAGACTCGAACTGTTGGAAAGCGGGGGGAAAGTATTTGACAGCGAAGTCTTCCGGGTCATCAAGAAAATGCCCAGGTGGAAGCCGGGAATGCAGAATGGCCACCGGGTGGCTGTATTTTTCAAACTCCCCGTAGTATTCCAGGTTCCGGGTGATAATTGAGGGCGGTGAAATATTTAATACTGGGATTTTTCGGGATGAATTCTGTAAATTGCCCGCTCCATCTTAAATACCTATTCATGGAGAACAAGGATCCCGATAAGAGGACAAAGGGCTATATCCTGATGCGTGCCATCATGGACTATGGAATGGGGGTCATGATATTTGGGTTTGGAGTCTTTTTTCTTATCTCCCCGGCACTCGGCATTGGATTTGAGTTCGAGAATTTTTACCGGTACTTTTTTTCTATTCTTTGCATCGTTTATGGAGCCTGGCGGGTATACAGGGGCTACAAAAAAAATTATTTCCACTAACGCTTTTTTCTGTTTATGCCGGCTAACATCCACTATTTTCTTTGTGCCTTGTTACTGATTTTCGCCGCGTCTGGATGCAACAGCAGTGACTCCGGAAAAAAGATCATCCAGGAGACACCCATTCTGGGAACGATCAACATCAGTGTGGATGAATCATTTAAACCCGTCATCGACGAGCAGATCAAAGTGTTTGAATCCTCGTTCCCGGATGCCCATATTGTGCCCCATTATAAATCGGAGGCAAGCTGTCTGAAGGACCTCGTAGCTGACAGTACACGGTTGATCATCGTTACCAGGGGCCTGTCCAAGGAGGAAGAAAAATTTTACGAGGATTCCATTCATTATGCACCCATCTACGGTAAACTCGCTTATGATGCCATTGCTGTGATCGTGAACAACGCGTCTTCGGATACCATCCTCACCATGGATGACATCAGGTCATATCTGAACGGGAGCAAGACCAGGTTTCAGGTAGTTATGGACGGGGTCACGGCTACCAGCACGGTACGCTATGCCATCGACTCGGTGCTGAAGGGCCAACCCCTGGGCAAGTCTGTGCTGGCAGCCCGGTCCAGCGAAGAGGTCATCAACTACGTGGCCGGCAACAAGAATGCCATCGGATTTATCGGTGTCAGCTGGATAGGAGACCAGGATGACCCCACCCAGTTGAATTTTCAGCAGAAGGTCAAAGTAGTGGCACTCAATTGCGTAACCTGCCTGGGGGAAACTTATGTTAGACCCTACCAGGCAAATATTGCCCTTAACAGGTATCCAATGATTCGCGGTCTGTATTATATCTTGAAGGAAAATTTCAAGGGAGTGGGAAACAATTTTGTCAATTTTCTTCAATTTGAAAGAGGACAATTGATCTTCAAAAGGTCTTATCTGTGGCCCGCCAGGATGTCTTTTGAAATACGAAGCATGCAAATTACTAATTGAGGGGATTTCTATAAATTTACACACTTTTAAATAGAGAATTGACATGAACAAGATCCGATTCAGTATGCTGGCAGCCGTTGCATTGATCAGCACCATGGGGAATGCTCAAACGGTAGAGCAGGGAAAGAAATTTCTATATTATGAGCGATACAAGAGTGCCCAGGAGACGTTTGAAAAAGTATTGGCTGCCAATCCCAACAACATAGATGCGGTATACTGGCTCGGAGAAACTATGATCCATCGCAAGGATACCCGGGACACGGCAGGGGCCAAGGCCCTGTTCTCAAAAATGCTGATGACAAACGGGAATGCCCCCCTGCTCTTAGTCGGGATGGGTCATGTGGAACTTGAACAGGGTAATATGACAGATTCCCGCCAGCGTTTTGAAACCGCCATCAGCCTTACAAAAGGGAAAGACATCAATGTACTGAATGCAGTTGGTTATGCCAATGTCGATGCCAAGGCCGGGGATGCAAACTATGCGATCGAAAAGCTGAATATGGCCACCCAGACAAAGGGATTCAGCAATCCCCAGACCGATATCATCCTGGGAGATGCCTACCACAAGCTGCTCGACGGGGGCAATGCTGTTCAGAACTACCAGAAAGCACTGGGCATGGACCCGAAACTGGCAGAGGCTGAATTCAAGATCGGGATGATCTACCTCACCCAGAACAACAAGGAATACTTCCTGAAGGCCTTCGAAGAAGCAACCCGGATCGATCCCTCCTATGCACCGGCCTATTACCAATTATTCTACTATTGGTATTTCAGGGACGTCAACAAAGCTGCTGTATATCTGGATAAATATACTGCCAATACAGATCCTGGACCCGAAGTCGAGTACCTTAAAACTGATTTCCTTTATGCCTCCGGCAAAAACCAGGAGGCCAGGGCAAAGGCGGAAGACCTGATCAGGCAGTACGGAGACAAGGTCAATCCCCGGATGTACCGCATGGAGGCCTATACGGCAGATACCCTCGGCGATGTGGTGGCTGCAAAAAAAGCCATGCTTGATTTCCTCACCAAGGAAGACACATCGAAACTCCTTCCTACCGACTTTCAGGAGCTGGCCAGGATCAACTCCAAGCTCCCCGATTCGGTAAACAAGGCAGAGGCATTCAAATACTATAAACAGGCCGTGGAGAGAGATACGCTCCCCGCGGAAAGGGAACAAATCATTTCTGAAGCCACTGCCCTTGCCAAGAAAATGGGTAAAAAGGATATAATCGCTGACCTGGCTGCCCAACTATATACAAGCAAGAAAAATCCAACCAATACTGACCTGTATAATCTCGGATTTGCTTATTATTCGGCAGGCAAATTCAAGACGGCGGACAGCGTCTTCTGTGGAATCTATGAGCAGAAATACCCCAACGAGATTTATGGCTACCTGTGGTGTGCGAAAAGCAGGTTCGCCCAGGATGATTCCATTGGCTCTGCCGGACTGGCGGTAGAGCCCTATGAGAAGCTTGCGCAGGTGGCAAAAGGTCTGGATTCGGTTAAATATAAGGGCCAGATCCTGGAATCCTATTTTTATCTAGCGGGCTACTACAATAACATAAAAAAGGACAAGGAACGGGCAATTGCCAATCTTCAGAAAGTACTGGATATCGATCCCGGTAATAAACTGGCTTCCGAGTATATCGAGAAACTGAAAAAACCCGTGAGGCAACCTGCTGCCAAGCCAAAAGCCAGCTCTAAATAGATACACCCGGCTGACACAGGCAGGCAGAAAGAGTTGGGAAAAAATATAGGTAAATCCCCCGTTGCTGAGTAAGTCCAACGGGGGATCTCATTTTGACGCTTTTTGGTTTATATAAATTGGAATTTGCCCATGCTGCCTTATTTTTGCCATTCCAAGCAACGAAGGCAATGGAAACCTTTTTATTACAGGCTACTCCGCTCATATCAAATCCGAATAATTCCTCTAATTATTTACCCATCGGCATTCAATTGTTATTTGCAGCAGGCTTTGTTGCCCTTATACTGGGCGTCACCCACCTGCTGGGACCGAAGCGGAATACGGATGAAAAGCTGCGCAACTTTGAAAGCGGCATTGAAGGGGTCGGGAATGCCCGGCAGCCCCTGGCGATAAAATATTTCCTGGTTGCCATTTTGTTTGTACTCTTTGACGTGGAGGTAATATTTTTTTACCCCTATGCTGTCAATTTCCGGGAACTGGGGTGGGGAGGGTTTGTCGCGGTGCTGATGTTCATTGCTTTTTTTCTCGCGGGCTTTCTCTATATCATCAAAAAAGGAGCCCTGCAGTGGGAAGACTGACAACCAACTGGTAAAATATCCACCCTTGGAGGGATGCTGTTCGGGCATTCGATCCTTTGGTTCCCTGTAAAGTTCGGTGGGATATTAAATTTGTGATTCGACCGTTGTAAAGCCTGAAAACCGAACCAGCCCCCTTAAGGGTTGTTACTTATAGTGAGTTCTTTTTACACTTTGTACAACACATATTAAAATACATTATTTATATGTCGCGTCCTGTACGGTTCAACAATAATCCAATCCAGCCTGATATAAATGGCCATATCAGTGTGGTTGACATGCCTGATGGTCATACCGGGGAGGGGTATTTTGTGACCAAACTGAGTGATGTAGTGGGCCTTGCAAGAAAAAATTCTATCTGGCCTCTTCCCTTTGCTACCTCCTGCTGCGGTATAGAATTTATGGCGACCATGGCGTCGCATTACGACTTCGCCAGGTTTGGCGCCGAAAGGCTTGGATTTTCACCACGTCAGTGTGATTTGTTGATGGTTATGGGAACCATAGCTAAAAAAATGGGCCCCATTGTTAAACAGGTATACCTGCAAATGGCAGAACCTCGCTGGGTGATGGCCGTTGGTGCCTGCGCCAGCAGCGGAGGGATATTTGACAGCTATTCGGTGCTGCAGGGGATTGACCAGATTGTCCCGGTAGATGTCTACGTCCCCGGATGCCCTCCCCGCCCGGAAGCCATCCTGGACGGGTTTATCAGAATCCAGGACCTGGTCGGTCATGAAAGTCTGCGCCGCAGGACGGGCGAGCGATATAAATCATTGATGGGCAGCTACGGAATTCAATAATAGGAGAAATCATGCATTCTTTTCCCTCCTCGCGGATCAGATGCGTGTTTATGAAGACAGCACCAAACTCATGTCACTAACAAACGAAACCATTAAGGCAAGGCTGGTGGACAAATTCGGGGAACAGGTTTCCCATTTCGAAGATCCTTATGGCATGCTCACTTTTGAAGCGCCAAAGGACCTCAACCTGAAAGTAATGCAATTCCTATACGACGATCCGGAATTGCATTTTCAATTCCTGACAGACCTTTGCGCCGTTCATTATCCCAATCAGAGAGGAAGGGAACTGGCGGTAGTATACCATTTGCATAACCTTGTCCAGAATGTTCGGATCCGCTTCAAAGTGTTTACTGATATCGATAAACCGGATGTGTTTACTGCCACCCAGCTGTTTTCTTCGGCAAACTGGATGGAAAGGGAAACCTTTGACTTTTACGGCGTCAATTTCGTCGGCCATCCGAACCTGAAGCGGATATTGAATGTGGAGGAGATGGATTACTTCCCGATGCGAAAGGAGTATCCGGTGGAAGATCAGACCCGGATTGATAAAGACGACGATATGTTTGGAAGATAATTCCGGGCCATCCCTGTCATGGCTCAAAACAATTTAGGCAATTCATAAAGTCATCCTAAAAATTCCGCACTGGCGGATGCAGTATGTCAGAACATCATATTAAACTCCCGGAAGGCAGCATCGAAAGATCGACCACGACACTGAATTTGGGACCGACGCACCCGGCCACGCACGGGGTTTTTCAGAATATTCTCGAGCTTGATGGTGAAAGGGTGGTATCTGCTGAACAAACGGTGGGCTATATTCACAGAGCCTTTGAAAAGATCGCTGAAAGGAGGCCCCTTTACCAGATCACTCCCCTGACAGACCGTCTGAACTATTGTTCCGCCCCGATCAACAATATGGGCTGGCATCTCACCTGCGAAAAGTTGCTTCGCGTAAAAACTCCCAAGCGCGTTGATTACCTGCGGGTCATCATCATGGAACTGTCCCGGATCTCCGATCACCTGATTTGCAATTCAGTCATCGGCGTGGATTCAGGAGCCTTTACCGGGTTTCTGTATGTGATGCAATACCGCGAACTCATCTACGAGATCTATGAGGAGGTCTGTGGCTCACGTCTTACAACCAATATCGGGCGTATCGGCGGATTTGAACGCAATTTCTCCAATGCTGCATTTGAAAAGCTCGAAAAATTTCTGGCCGAATATCCTGCAGTATTGAGCGAATTTGAAAAACTCTTCAACCGCAACCGTATTTTTATGGGGCGGACAATGGGCACCGGGGCCATTAGTGCCGAAAGGGCCCTTAATTATGGATTTACGGGTCCCAACCTGAGGGCTGCCGGAGTGGATTATGACGTAAGAGTTCACAGCCCCTACAGCAGCTATGAAGATTTTGATTTCAGCATCCCCATTGGATCAACGGGTGACAGTTATGACAGATTCATGGTTCGCAATCAGGAAATGTGGCAATCCATCGCAATCATCGAGCAGGCATACAGAAAAATACAGGAGTTCAAGGGGACCGACGCAGAAGTATATCATGCGGATATACCTGAGTACTACCTTCCTGAGAAAAAGGATGTCTACACCAAGATGGAAGCGCTCATCTGGCATTTCAAGATCATTATGGGGGAGACGGATATGCCTCCCGGTGAGGTTTATCATAGCGTGGAAGGTGGCAATGGTGAACTGGGATTCTATCTTATCAGCGATGGCGGCAGGTCACCCTATCGCCTCCATTTCAGACGTCCCTGCTTTATTTATTACCAGGCCTATTCCGAGTTGACAAAGGGATCAATGCTCAGTGATGCGGTGATCACGATGAGCAGCCTGAACCTGATTGCAGGTGAGATGGATGCGTGATCCGGAATGGACGGATGTAGATTAATGTTTGAATTTCATTTTGAAAGAATCATGATACAGTTTTCAGAGGAAAAATTAGCCAGGGTCAGGGAGATTGTTTCGCATTATCCTGAAGGAAAGCAGAAAAGCGCTTTATTGCCTGTGCTTCACATGGCCCAGGACAGTTTTGGAGGCTGGCTCAGTACCGAGGCAATGGATTACGTTGCCGGCCTGCTCAAAATTGAGCCCATAGAAGTCTATGAAGTTGCCACTTTTTATTCCATGTATAATCTCAGGCCAACCGGAAAATTTGTATTTGAAGTGTGCCAGACCGGTCCCTGCATGCTAAATGGAAGTGACCAGATCATCGAGCACATTAAGGGGAAACTGGGCATAGAAGTAGGTGGTACATCGGCCGATGGCCTGTTCACCCTAAAAACCGTTGAGTGTCTGGGGGCCTGCGGGTATGCTCCGATGATGCAGCTCGGCAAAAATTACCGGGAACATCTTACCAGGGAAAAGGTGGACGCCATTATCGAAGAATGCAGGAGGACTGCAGCTCAGAATAATTGATATTCCGGCCTCCTTATCTGGAGGAAGGAAAAAAACTGCTGACAGACAACATAAATATTCCGCCGTCGGCGGATAGCAGATATATGGGTAGAAAACTATTAATAGACAAGGTTCAAATAGATGGGATAAGGACCTACGAGGTTTACCGCCGGGAAGGAGGTTACCGTAGTGTGGAGAAAGCCATGAAAACAATGACCCCTGACCAGATAACCGATGAGGTAAAAAAAAGTGGCCTGAGGGGAAGGGGTGGTGCCGGGTTTCCTACCGGGATGAAATGGAGCTTCATTGCCAAACCGGAAGGCGTTCCCCGTCACCTTGTTTGTAATGCGGATGAAAGCGAACCGGGAACCTTTAAGGACAGGTATCTGATGGAATTTATTCCCCACCTGCTGGTTGAAGGACTGATCGTCTCCTCCTTTGCCCTGGGGAGCAATGTAACTTATATCTATATCCGGGGGGAATATGCCTGGATTGTTGACATCCTGGAAAGGGCCATAGCTGAGGCCAGGCAGAATGGATGGCTCGGCAAGAACATACTGGGAAGCGGTTTTGACTGTGAAATTTATGTTCACCGCGGAGCGGGGGCATACATCTGCGGTGAAGAAACCGCTCTGCTTGAAAGCCTTGAGGGAAAGAGAGGAAACCCGCGCATCAAGCCGCCCTTTCCTGCGGTCAGAGGCGCCTGGGACCGGCCAACTGTCGTAAATAATGTGGAAACCCTGGCGGCTGTGGTTCCGATTGTCAACCTCGGCGGGGAGGAATATGCCAAAATCGGTATCGGGAAATCTACCGGAACCAAACTGATTTCTGCCTGCGGCAATATTAAAAAGCCCGGCGTTTACGAGATCGATATGACCATTTCAGTTGAAGAATTTGTCTTTAGTGACGAATATTGCGGGGGCATGGCTGGTGGAAAGCGATTAAAGGCCTGTATCCCCGGGGGGTCCTCTGTTCCTATCCTGCCTGCCAACCTGCTGCTGAAAACCGCCAAGGGGGAAACCCGGCTTATGAACTACGAGAGCCTTTCTGATGGTGGTTTTGCCAAAGGGTCGATGATGGGATCCGGCGGATTCATCGTTCTTGATGAAGACCAGTGTGTGGTCCGCCATACGCTCTCGCTGACGCACTTCTACCGCCATGAAAGCTGTGGCCAATGTTCGCCCTGCCGGGAAGGGACCGGCTGGATGGAGAAGATTCTGCATAACCTGGAATACGGGAAAGGAAAATTGAGCGATATCGACCTGTTGTGGGATATCCAGCGAAAAATTGAAGGCAATACCATTTGCCCGCTGGGAGATGCAGCTGCATGGCCCGTGGCAGCCGCGATCAGGCATTTCCGTGACGAATTTGAGTGGCATGTAAATAACCCGGTTGAATGCCTTTCCAGGAATTATGGGCTGGCTCATTATGCTGACCCGCTGGAAGTGCCGGCAACAGCATAGCCCGAAACCCTATTCATAATTCATTCAAAATGGCTGAAGAGAAAAAATTATTCAGAGTAACCATTGACAACATCACGATCGATGTGGAACCCGGGACATCCATTCTGAACGCTGCGCGAAGGATTGGGGGGGATGTGGTCCCCCCTGCCATGTGCTATTACAGCAAGCTGAAAGGAAGCGGGGGAAAATGCAGAACCTGCCTGGTGGAAGTAGCCGCCGGATCTACGGCAGATCCAAGGCCGATGCCAAAACTTGTGGCCAGTTGTCGTACCAATGTCATGGACGGTATGGTGGTTAAAAACATCACCAGCGAAAAAGTAATCGATGCGAGGAATGGCGTCGTGGAATTCCTGCTGATCAACCATCCGCTGGACTGCCCCATATGTGACCAGGCTGGCGAATGTCATCTGCAGGACCTGAGCTACGAACATGGCCAGGAAAAGACCCGCTATGAATTCCCACGCAGAACCTTTGAAAAACATGATCTCGGTCCCTACATACAGTTGCACATGACCCGCTGTATTTTGTGTTACCGCTGCGTCTTCGCCGCCGACCAGCTGACCAACCACCGGGTACACGGGGTTCTTGACCGCGGCGATCATTCCGAAATAGCTACTTTTATACAGAAGGCCCTGGACAACGATTTTATCGGAAATGTGATTGATGTCTGCCCGGTCGGGGCGCTGACTGACAAGACCTTCCGTTTCAAAAACAGGGTCTGGTTCCTGAAACCAGAATATGCCCACAGGAACTGCCCTACCTGTAGCGGAAAGGTAACCATCTGGAGGAGGGGGGAAGAAGTCTTCCGCGTTACGGCCCGCACAGATCAGTGGGGGGAGGTGGAAGAATGGATCTGCAACGAGTGCCGATTTGAAAAGAAAGATGCCAGTGACTGGATAGTCGAAGGGTTGGCGCATGTGGCGCGCAACTCAGTCATCTCAGCCAACAAATACCCGGTCCTGGAGATGCCTAAGGAAACGCTGCCCGAAGTAATGGGAAGACAGCCAAGATTATTGATGGATATACATAGCGTCAGTGAGGTCAATAGTCCCGATATCGATCTTTCCGAAATTAACCGGCCGGCCCATTCTACAGATTTTAATGGAAAACCATCCGGGGAAAACTGATTTCATCAACCATTAAACACCCCGCTCTGCGCGGGCGTCCACCATATGCATCAAGCGTTATTGGCCATAGATTGGATCCTGGTACTGGAAAAAGTATTGTTGATTGCAGTAATCATTACGGTCTCGCTGCTTGTCGCCATGTATGAAACCTATGCAGAGAGAAAAGTAGCCGCCTTCATTCAGGACCGCAGGGGTCCCAACCGGGCGGGGCCATTCGGCATTCTTCAGCCCGTGGCGGACGGATTGAAACTCTTTATGAAGGAAGAGATTATCCCCAACCTGTCGAACAAATTCCTCTTTGTCCTCGGACCGGGCCTGGCCATGCTGACGGCTATGATGACCAGTGCAGTGGTGCCCTGGAGCAGTCAGATTGTTATCAGTGGCAGGACGATTGACCTGCAGATCGCCGATGTGAATATTGGTATTCTCTACATTTTCGGGGTGGTGAGCATGGGGGTATACGGCGTCATGATCGGTGGTTGGGCTTCCAACAACAAATTTTCCCTGCTGGCAGCCATCCGCGGTGCGTCGCAGATCATTTCCTATGAACTGGCCCTCGGCCTTTCGCTGATCGCCCTGCTGATGCTTACCGGATCCCTGAGCCTGAAGACAATCGTCGCCCAGCAGCTCGATAACGTATACTATGTGCTTTACCAGCCTCTGGGCTTTCTGATATTTCTGATATGTGCATTCGCAGAATGCAACAGAACGCCCTTTGATCTTTCTGAGGCAGAAAGTGAATTGAATTTTGGTTACCACCAGGAATATTCATCCATGAAACTGGGATTTTACCTGTTTGCGGAATACGTGAACATGTTTGTCAGCAGTGCAGTGATGGCTACGCTCTTCTGGGGAGGTTATGACATACCTTTTGTCAATGATGCATCCTTTGGATTGCAGCATGGGCAAAACCTGCTGGCCATACTTCAGGGACTCAGCCTGTTTGGCAAGATCGTGATCTTTATTTTCTTTTTTATGTGGGTCCGGTGGACCATTCCAAGGTTCAGGTATGACCAGCTGATGAACCTGGGCTGGAAAGGACTCATCCCGTTATCCCTGGTCAACATGATTATTACCGGTTTTATCCTGTTGCTTAAACAAAACCATTGGCACTTTTGAGGCTGAAGAGAAATTAGTTGGATGGTTACCATGATAAAAATAATTTTGCCAAACGCTAAACGCCCGGTGCGGATAGCAAAAAGTCTTCAACATGCAGGCATTGACAAAAAGGAGTAAAGCGGTTGATCGCAAGCCCATGACCTTTCTTGAAAGAATATATATCCCTTCCATTGCAAAGGGGATGTCGATTACTTTCGGGCACATGTTCAAAAAAAGGCCAACGGTAAACTACCCGGAAAAGACCAGGCCTTTCAGCCCGGTATTCCGCGGCCTGCACGTCCTGAACCGGGACGAAGAAGGAAGAGAACGATGCACGGCCTGCGGGCTCTGCGCCGTGGCCTGCCCGGCGGAGGCAATCACCATGGAAGCTGCGGAGCGCCTGCCGGGTGAGGAAAATCTGTACCGGGAAGAAAAATACGCAGCCAAATATGAAATCAATATGCTGCGCTGCATTTTCTGCGGCCTGTGCGAGGAAGCCTGTCCCAAAGATGCCATTTATCTGTCCGAAACGTTTACCCCTGCCAACTACAACCGAAAATCATTCATATACGGAAAGGAACATCTGCTGATACCAGATCCCAAAACCCGTCCCGAAGAGTATGCCAGGGCCCGTGGATCAAGAGTCAAGGAATAGCAACACAAAAACAACCAACTGCTTCAATGGGAATAACGCAAATTTTGTTCTGGTTTTTGAGTATCCTGGCCTTGTTCGGCGCCATTATGGTCGTTGTCAGCAGAAACCCGGTACATAGCGTACTGTGGCTGATCATTGTCTTCTTTGCCATTTCAGGACATTATATTTTGTTGAACGCGCAGTTTCTTGCGATCGTGAACCTGATCGTGTATGCGGGAGCGATCATGGTATTGTTCCTGTTCGTGATCATGCTGATGAACCTCAATGCAGATACGGAACCCCAGAAAAATAAATGGCTCAAGATGGCTGGTGTCATCGGCGGAGGAGCACTGCTGCTCGTGCTGGTCGCTGCCCTTAAGAATGCGGACATCAAAAACCAGCTGGCAGAGACAGGCAAGGGGGATATCGGCTTGATACACAACCTCGGTATGGTTTTATTCAATGATTATGTGGTGCCTTTTGAGATCAGTAGCGTGCTCTTCCTCAGTGCCATGGTCGGAGCCGTCGTGATTGGTAAGAAAGAATAAAAGAAAATGGCATGATGGACGCTCATCTTTGCCGCTTTGCTGCAACCCGAGCTGATTTGACAGAGAGGAACCCGAATCTGGTTTGCAAACAGAGATTTTTCAGTCGTATTCTTTAACACAACCAGGAAGAAAATAAAATGCCAATCAATTATTATATATTCTTAGCAGTGGCCCTTTTCTGCATCGGAGTCGCCGGCGTATTGACCCGGAGAAATGCCATCATCATTTTTATGTGCGTGGAGCTGATGCTCAATGCGGTAAACCTCCTGCTGGTAGCCTTTTCAAAAATGCATCACCTGGCCCAGAGCCAGGTAAATCCCAATGCAGGAATCGATGGTCAGTTGTTCGTTTTTTTCATCATGGTGGTGGCCGCTGCTGAAGTGAGTGTGGGGCTGGCCATTATAGCCATGTTGTACAGAAATACGCATTCAGTCGATGTGAATTTTCTGAACAGATTGAAACATTAACCCGGGGCGACGCAGGAGGCGGAGAGTGGGGGGGTATTAAAACTTGATTTTCATTTCATAAACCTTTTAACCAAAAGTTCCGCCCGGGGGGCGGGTTCGGGGTATGAGTAACTTAGTGTATTTAGTTCCATTATTCCCATTCATCGGGTTCCTGGTAACCGGTTTGTTCAGGAGGAATATGTCAAAATCCCTGACCGGCATGGTTGGGTGCGGGGTGGTGCTGGCTTCCTTTATTGTCAGCATCATGCTCTTTATGGAGGTCCGCAGGCAGGGTTTTGAGCCGGTGGTCGTCAATCTGTTTGATTTTATTTCAGCAGGTAGCCTTAAAATACCCTTTGCCTTCCAGGTGGACCAGCTTTCGGTGCTTTTCCTGCTGATCGTTACCGGGGTAGGTTTCCTCATCCATGTTTACTCTACCTCTTACATGCATGATGAACAGCCCGACCATTTTGCGAGGTATTTTTCCTATCTCAACCTCTTTGTATTTTCCATGCTCATGCTGGTGCTGGGAGCAAACTTTGTCATCATGTTCATCGGTTGGGAGGGTGTGGGCCTCTGCTCTTACCTGCTCATAGGATACTGGTTCAAAAACCTGGATTACGGGTACGCCGCCAGGAAAGCATTTATCATGAACCGCATCGGGGATCTTGGATTTTTGATTGCGGTATTCTGGATGATCAACAAATTCGGTTCAGCCAGCTTCAGCGTGGTTTTTGCCAAAGCGCCGAGTGAATCGACGACCGTGCTGACCGGCATCACCCTGCTGCTTTTTCTGGGCGCGACGGGTAAATCCGCGCAAATCCCCCTTTATACCTGGTTACCTGATGCCATGGCGGGCCCTACCCCGGTTTCTGCGCTGATCCACGCTGCCACAATGGTGACAGCAGGGATTTATATGATTGCGCGCAGCAATGTCCTGTATACGCTGGCCCCCCTGTCCCAGACCGTAGTTGGGGTCGTCGGGCTGACTACGGCGATCCTGGCTGCCACCATCGCCCTGAAGCAGAACGATATCAAAAAAGTCCTGGCCTATTCTACGGTTAGCCAGTTGGGTTATATGTTTCTCGGCCTTGGAGCCGGCGCCTATACGGGGGCGGTATTCCATGTAATGACACATGCTTTTTTCAAGGCACTCCTGTTCCTGGGTGCCGGTTCAGTCATTCATGCCCTGGGTGGCCAGCAGGATATCCGCCAGATGGGAGGATTGAAAAAACATCTCCCTGTTACCCATATTACTTTTCTTCTCGCATGCCTGGCCATTGCCGGTATTCCGCCGTTCTCCGGCTTTTTTTCCAAAGATGAGATCCTTGCGGCGGCTTTTGGGAAAAGCCCGGTCTATTATATTTTGGGGGCAGCAGGGGCGCTCCTTACGGCATTCTATATGTTTCGCCTGTACGCAATGACCTTTCTTGGCCCGTTCAGGGGTGGTCAGGAAAAGGAACAGCATTTACATGAGAGTCCGCTGGCAATTACCATTCCCCTGGTGGTCCTTGCGGCGCTGGCGACTGTAGGAGGTTTTCTGGGTATTCCGGCCGTATTCGCGCAAAATGCCCACTGGCTCAGCCAGTTCCTCGCACCGGTATTTGAAGCTTCCGTCAGGATCCAGCAAACACAGGAAGCCGATCACAGCACCGAACTCATCCTGATGGCCGTTTCTGTGCTGGTGGCCCTGATCGGAGTGGTTGCAGCCTGGAGCCGTTTCAGCAGGAAGCCGGAACTGGGCGAGCCTTCCGGTCTCGGGAAGGTCCTGGCCAACAAATGGTACGTGGATGAACTCTATAACTCCCTTTTTGTCAGGCCGGTCAACGCCCTTGGGAAATTCCTCAATAACGTCGTGGAAAAGTCAGTCATCGACTGGTCGGTAAACGGTGTGGGAAAAGCAGTTCAATATGCCAGCCGCCAGCTGCGTCTATTGCAGAGCGGCCAGGTAGGAGGATACGTTTTGCTGATGGTTCTGGGAATGGTACTGCTGTTCCTGGTTGAATTGTTCGTGAGAAAGTGAGTGGGGAGGGGTAATGTGCCGTTACGGATTCATTTGGATCATTTAGAAGTATAAAATATGATTCCTGTATTACTGATAGTCATTCCTTTATTGGCCGGCCTGGCCGGTTTTTTTCTCAAGAGCAGCAGGGCTTCCAAAAACTGGTCATTAATGGTCTCTCTGGCGACAATGGCTGTTGCTGTCGGGGGACTGACATTTGCAACCGGCGATCCGAACCTCAAATTTGACGCCGAATGGGTGAACGCCATTAACAGCAGGTTCTCGCTTGGGCTAGATGGGATGGGCAAGATTCTGACTCTGCTTACGGCCATTTCCTTTCCGGTTATTTTTATTTCGACCTGGAGCGATGAATATAGTCAGCCGGGAAAGTTTTATGCCCTGATGCTTCTTTCACAGGCCGGTCTGATGGGTGTGTTTGTTTCAACTGATGCACTGCTCTTTTATTTTTTCTGGGAGCTTGCCCTCATCCCCGTTTATTTCCTGAGTTCCCAATGGGGCGGGGAAAAGCGTATCCAGGCCACTTTCAAATTTTTCATTTATACTTTTATAGGGTCCCTGCTGATGCTCGTCGGAATTATCTTTCTTTATTTTCATACCAAGGATCATTCCTTTTCCATCAGGTCATTCTATGATGTTCATAACTACATCAGTCAGCAGGACCAGGGCTGGCTCTTCTGGTTATTTTTTATAGCCTTCGCGATAAAGATGCCGATTTTTCCTTTTCACACCTGGCAGCCCGATACCTATGAACAGGCACCTACTGCGGTTACCATGGTACTGAGCGGCATCATGGTGAAAATGGGACTTTTTGGACTCATACGATGGCTGGCCCCTGTTCTTCCCATCGGTACCTGGGCCTGGGGGGATACCGTATCGGTTCTGTGTATCATCGGCATGCTCTACGCCTCGCTGATCGCCATACGGCAGAACGACCTGAAAAGACTGGTCGCGTACTCCTCGATTGCTCATATGGGCCTCATGTGCCTGGCTGTTTTTGCGACAACCGGCATCGGGATGCAGGGGGTCATGATCCAGATGTTCAACCACGGGATCAATATCATCGGCCTGTGGATTGTGGTAGCCCTCATTGAGCGACAGTTCCATACCCGGAAGTTATCAGAATTGGGGGGATTGGCTCAGACAGCGCCTTCCCTTGCTATCATGCTGGTAATCATTGCCCTGGCTAATATCGCCCTCCCCCTGACCAACGCTTTTGTGGGGGAATTCATGATGTTCACGGGGGTATTTACTTCAACCGCTACCCAATACAGTGTCGTGTTTACCGTTACAGCTGCAATCAGTACCATCCTTTCGGCAGTTTATATGCTCAATATGATCCAGAAGGTCTTTTTCGGAAATACCAATTCATTAACGGTCCGGGCAAATGACCTTGCCTTTAATGAAAAGATCGTCCTTGCTGTCCTGGTGCTCCTGATCATAGTTGTGGGGGTCTTTCCAGGGCCGGTGATTAATCTGACGAGGGAAACGGTGGAAGTCATCCTGAATAAAATGAGTTACAAATATTAAAAGAGCAAGTACTTAGAAGATATGAATGCTATTATCATTTCGGCCGTATGGGGAGTAGTCATGATGTTTGTGGGTGTATTTTTCAAGGAACCTTCGACAGTCCGCCGGGCAGCAATCCTGGGATTGCTGATATTGGCTGCTGCCAACCAGATGGATCTCAGCGGGTTTCATTTTTTTCCCATTGAGACCCATAACATGCTGTATTTTGAATCATTCGGCCTGCTTTTCAATGAAATCGCCTTTATCAGCACACTCCTTTATTTCCTGCTTTCCGCCCGCGATGTGGAGAAAGTCGGGGTGAACTCGGGCGAATATTTTTCCCTGATCTTTTTTGTGCTCTGCGGCATTTCCATAGCGAGTTCATTCAATACCCTGCTGATGTTGTTTCTGGGGATCGAAATCATTTCCATACCGCTATATATTCTTACCGGCAGTGATAAACGCAACCTGAAAAGCAATGAAGCATCCCTGAAATATTTTCTGATGGGCGCTTTTTCCACCGGCCTCATGCTTCTGGGAATCGCCTTTCTGTACGGAGCCAGCGACAAAGGAACATTTTTTATTGACGACCTCGGTGTCGGCCGGTCCATCCTCTCGCCCCTGTTTATGGTCGGGCTCATCCTGCTGCTGGTTTCCATGTCATTCAAGGCGTCGGCGGCACCTTTCCATTTCTGGACACCCGATGTATACGACGGGGCTCCGACTGTTTTCACCTCATTTATGGCGACGATCGTCAAGGCGGGAGTTTTTATTGCCTTTGTTCGACTGTTTGAGGATTCCTTTGGCGACATCAAACCGCAGTGGCAGGTTTTTGTGGCCATTATCACCGCGGCAACCCTGTTTATCGGAAACATCACTGCGGTATTTCAGCAAAGTGTAAAGCGTATGTTGGCCTATTCCAGTATAGCCCAGGCCGGGTTCATGCTCTTTGCGATACTAACCCTCAATACCTTCGCCAAGGAAGGAATTATACTGTATACGGCAGCCTATAGTCTGGCTACCATCGGCATTTTTGCCATATTGATCAAAATGAAAGACTACACATTCGACGGTTTTAACGGGCTGGCTAAAAAAAGCCCGGTACTGGCGGCCATGAATACCGTCTTTCTGTTGTCTCTGGCAGGCATACCTCTGACGGCAGGCTTTTTTGCAAAATATTATATGATTGCTGCGGCCCTGCAAACCGGCAAATTTCTCTGGCTGGTGATTTTGGCCATGTTATGTGCAGCGGTCAGTGTCTATTATTATTTCAGGGTCATTCAGGCTATGTATTTCAGGGACGGTGATCCGCAATTGTATGAAATGACACCTTCCTTCCGGATCATCCTGATCTGTATTGCCGTGGTGCTGGTTCTGCTCGGCATTTTCCCGCAGTGGCTCACCGACAAGATTTACCTGGTTTATTTCTGACCCTCCGGGGCTCCCGTTCATGGAAGAATACTGGGACATAGCCCGGGAATCTTTAACTTAGTGAAAATTCACCCTGGTCGCATGAAGATCCTAGACACCCTTTCACTTTCATTCCGAACAGTTCGCAGCAATAAGCTTCGCACAGGCATTACCGTAGCTATCATTGCCTTTGGAATCATGGCGCTGGTGGGAATTAGTACAGCCATTGATGCCATGAAACAAAAATTCACTGAAAGTTTTGCCTCCATGGGCGCCAACGGATTCACGATTCACTACAAGGATTTCAATTTTTTCAGGAGGGATGACGGGGTAAAGAAAGAAAAGAAAGGTGAGCGCAAGGAGAAAAAATCTGCTGTGCGCAGGCAGATAACGCGTGATGAGGCAGAATCGTTCAAGCAGCGGTTTCAATACCCGGCCAAAACATCCATCAACATCCGTGGGGTTCAGGATGCCATCGTTTCTCTGGGAAACAAGAAAACAAATCCTACCGTGCGCATCTCCGGGGGGGATGAAAATTTCGCCGAATTGAATGGGTATGAAATATCCGCGGGACGGGTTCTGAACAGCCTGGATATACAATCAGGCAGGAACGTGTGCATCATTGGCAGCGACATCGTTAAGAAATTTTTTGGGAACAATCCGGAAAGGGCCCTCGAAAAGATCATCAAAATCAACAGCATACCCTACCGGGTGATTGGCGCCCTGGATTCAAAGGGTTCCAGCCTTGGATTCAGCTGGGACAATTTCATTCTCATTTCCTACAATAACCTCAGGCGATTTTTCAGTGCTTCGACCAATACCTCTTTCAACATCCAGGTGAAGGTGCCGGATGTGAAACTGGTTGATGCAGCCATTGGTGAGTCAGAAGGCGTCTTCAGGCCGATCCGGAGGCTGGGAACGACAGAGGCAAATAATTTTGTGATAGACAAAAGCGACCGGTTTGTTGAGGAGTTGCTGCGCAACCTCGGATTCATCACGATCAGTGCCGTGGTCATCGGAGGCATAACCCTGCTGGGTGCAGCCGTCGGCCTGATGAACATTATGCTGGTTTCTGTGACCGAAAGAACAAAGGAAATAGGCCTTGTCAAAGCCATCGGGGGAAGGAAGAGCAGTATCCGCAGGCAGTTTCTTTATGAGTCTATCATCATCAGCCTGCTGGGTGCAGGTTTTGGAATAGTATTGGGAATCATGGTCGGAAATTCTTTCTCCCTGGTCCTGAGCACCGGGTTTGTCGTCCCCTGGATGTGGCTTATCGGAGGTATCGTCCTTTGTACTATAGTTGGTCTGCTGGCCGGTCTGTATCCATCCATCAAAGCTTCCCGTCTCAACCCCATCGAAGCGCTCCGTTATGAATAATGTTGTATGAACAACTTTTGCAATTTGATCAAGGCATTTGATACCCGCCGGGGCCGCTCTTTTTTATCTTTAAAATGCACTAGATTTACATTTCCTTAAGTACGGGAAATGCCCCAAAAGGCCCGTTCAGACTGAGAGGCAGGCGCAGATCAGCAGAAACAATAATTTCATTTTCTCATTCAGGAAATTCCCTATCTTGTGAGTCCTTCGAGATATTTTAGAATCCATTTTTCCTCTTGAAATCAATTTTCTTTAAAATTGTGCATCAATTTTTTGCTATTACATACTACATTTTTTAAAACACTAAAAACAAACGACCATGGCTGAAACAAGACCAACTGCAGCGGTTGCATCTAAAAGTTCTACTTCCGTTCAACCAAAGAAAAAAAGCAATGCCATCTCATGGATAGCCCCTCTGGTGTGCATCATATCGGGGTATATCATCTGGCGTTTTATCATTGGAGCAGACAGCAACTTTACGCATCCCGATCCCAATGGAGGATTTTGGCCTAACCAGGAAGGTCCAAAAGGTGGCTTTCCCCGCATGTATCTTGGAGGCATCATCGTTCCTATCCTGATTGGGGCACTCCTTACAGTCCTGACCTTTGTAATCGAGCGTTTTATGACCATCAGCAAGGCAACGGGTAGTGGCAACATCGCTGAATTTATCCGTAAGGTTCAGTACCACCTGGCCAACAAGAATGTGGATGCTGCCATCGGCGAATGCGACAAACAGAAGGGTAGTGTAGGTAATGTAATGAAAGCCGGTTTAAGGAAATACAAAGAAATGATCACCAATACAGAACTGGACACAGACCAGAAAGTGCTGGCCATTCAGAAAGAAGTCGAGGAAGCCACCTCTCTGGAATTGCCCATGCTCGAAAAGAACCTGGTATTTCTTTCCACCATTGCTTCTGTGGCTACCCTGATGGGTCTGCTCGGCACCGTAATCGGTATGATCCGGTCCTTTTCCGCACTGGGTGATAGCGGTGGCGGTGAGGCCGCACAGAAATTGTCCCAGGGTATTTCTGAAGCTTTGTATAATACGGCTCTTGGTATCGGAACTTCAGCCATTTCCATTATCATGTATAACGTATTCACAACCAAAATTGACGGTATAACCTACGGGATCGACGAGAGCGGATTTACCCTGACCCAGAGTTTTGCCTCATTGTATAAATAAGGAACCACCCGTTTCCAACAATTATTTTATGGCCTTTGTTATGGAAACTAGCGGTAACTGAATCTCATTATTGATTAATTTTTGTACGATGCCAAAAGTTAAATTACCACGCAAGAGCACCAATATTGATATGACGGCGATGTGCGACGTGGCTTTCCTGCTGTTATCCTTTTTCATATTGACAGCAAAGTTCAAACCGTCCGATGCCCTGACGGTGTCGACTCCCAGTTCGGTGCAGACCAAAATTGCTCCTGAAAAGGACGTAGTAATGATCACCATAGATAAGGACAACAAGGTATATATGTCCATTTCAGACGGAAACAGGAACCAGAAGCAGGATGTAATTGATGCCGTCAATACTTCCCAGGGCCTGAAACTTTCGGACCTTCAGAAAGCCAATTTCGTCAAGAAGGCCGGTTCCTATATCGGTGTTCCCTTCAGCCAGATGGCTTCCTACCTGAATCATTCTCCGGACGAACTGAAAGGGATCCAGATTGCGGGGATTCCTGTGGACAGTGCGCATAATGAACTGACGACCTGGATAGCCGCCTGTAAAAGTGCCTTCCAGGGCACCCATATGAACCTGATTGTCAAGGGGGATAATGCAGCCACGTATCCTTCTTTCCAGGGCGTTAAGAATGCTTTCATCAAGAATGATGAAATGAAGTTCCAGGTCGTGACCAACCCGGTTTCGGTGCCTGTGGGAACCGAACTGTATAAGAAAAACATGGCCTCTGGAAGCAAGGCGGTCAACTAGTAAATCAATTTATCAACCAAAAAATTTTGCGTTATGGCAGAAATGGATACCTCGGGTGGAGGAGGACATAAAAAAGGACCAGGCGTCAAAAAAGGAAAAAAACTGTCTACCCGTGTCGATCTTACTCCCATGGTGGACCTGGGTTTCCTGCTGATCACCTTTTTCATCTTTACCACGACGGTGAGCCAGCCAACGGCTATGAAGATATTCCTGCCCAAGGATGTGGATAAACCGGAAGAGCAGAACAAAGTAAAAGCGTCAGCCGTCCTTACCCTCATGCTGGGTAAAAATGACCAGGTCTATTATTATGAAGGCGACGATCCCACCAAATTGCAACCCACCAACTATAAGGCGGTCAGGGATGTGATCCTCGACAAAAAGAGGAGGACGGATACGGCTGATTTTGTTGTGGTACTTAAACCCACCAGAGATGCCAGCTATAAAAATGTGGTTAACATTCTGGATGAAATGACCATCGATGCTGTCAAACGTTACGCGCTGGTGGACCTTGTTTCGCCCTATGAGAGGGATCTGATCAAGAAGACGGAAGAGGCCAACGGGATCAAATAAGACCGGCCAAAGCCCTAAACCCGCTTTGCCAGAGATTCTACATTATAAACCCATTTAAAATGGAAGCAAATAAAATATTAAGTGCGGATATCCTGGATATCGTATTCGACGGACGAAACAAGGAATACGGCGCTTATGAACTGAGAAAAACCTACAACAACAGGCTAAGGAATGCCCTCTTTGGTACCGCGGCTCTTATTCTCCTGTTGTTTGTGGGATATTATCTGAGCAATATAACAGCCGGCACCAAAAAGCAGGCGATGATTGTTCAGGATGTTCAACTGGAGGACATCAAGGAAGAAAAGAAGAATGAGCCACCTCCGCCCCCACCTCCCAAGGTGGAGCCTCCGAAGGTCGAAATGGCTAAATTCACTCCTCCCAAGATTGTTAAAGACGAAGAAGTGAAGAAGGAAGAAAAGCCGCCCGAAGTGGAAAAACTGGAAGATACCAAGATCGGTACCGTAAACCAGGAAGGGATTAAGGATGAAGGAATTACCGCCCCCCCGGTATCTGATAACAAAGGAGTTGTAGAAGCTCCCAAAGACAACACGGATTATGATAAAACCTTTACCAAGGTCGAGATAGAATCCGAATATCCCGGCGGTGCCGCAGCCTGGGCCCGCTACCTGAACAAGAACCTGCATTATCCTGATGACGCCGTGAACAATGAGATTCAGGGAGATGTGGTTGTGCAGTTTATTGTGGACAAGGAAGGCAATGTGAGTGAAGTGGAAGCCGTCAGTGGTCCTAACGAATTGCGGGACGAAGCTGTCAGGGTTATCAAGAGGAGCGGGAAATGGACTCCGGCCGTTCAGAATGGCAGACAGGTAAAGTCCTATAAAAAACAACCCATTAAATTCAGGCTTGAGCAGCAATAAGACTTAACGCTGGTTTGCTGATAAAGAAAGTTACCTAAAAAAGAATCAGATATGCCATCCCGGACCGGCCGGGATGGTTTTTTATTTGCAGCATCTACATCGATTTATATTTGCATCATGCTGGGCAATTTAACAGGCTGGGATGATACCATAGTGGCACTGGCGACCGCGCCGGGTATTGGCGCCATAGGAGTGATCAGGCTTAGCGGACCAAAAAGTCTGGAGATCGCCGGCAGGCTGTTCCCGTCAAAGAATCTCATAACGGAACCATCCCATACGCTCCACGTCGGCTCTCTCCGGGAGGAGACCAATATCATCGATGAGGTGGTAATTGGCCTGTATAAGAAACCAACATCCTATACCGGAGAGGATGTTGTGGAGCTGTCCTGCCACGGGTCACCCTATGTCCAGGAAAGGATCATGGAGGCCCTGATGCGCCAGGGAGCCAGGCTGGCGAGGCCCGGTGAGTTTACGCAGCGGGCCTTCCTGAACGGCAAGTTGGATCTGACCCAGGCCGAGGCAGTGGCGGACCTGATTGCCAGCCATTCTGAAGCTTCACGTAAGGCCGCCTTGCACCAGATGAGGGGCGGATTTACCCATGACCTCAAAATACTCAGGGACCGGCTGCTGAGCTTTTCCGCCCTCATTGAGCTCGAGCTGGATTTTTCGCAGGAGGATGTGGAATTTGCTGACCGCGTGCAGCTGTATGAACTCATCAGTTCTTCGGAAAAGATGACCAATAATCTACTGGAATCCTTTCGGCTGGGAAATGTCATCAAGGAGGGCGTGCAGGTGGCCATCGTCGGAAAGCCTAATGCGGGGAAGTCGACCCTTCTCAATGCCCTGTTGAACGAGAACCGTGCCATCGTGAGTGAAATAGCCGGTACCACCCGTGACACCATTGAAGAAGTACTCAATATAGACGGGATATTGTTCCGTCTGGTTGATACTGCCGGTATCCGGCACCACACAACCGACATTATTGAGCAAATGGGAGTCGGGAGAAGCCTGGAGAAAATCCGGCAGGCAGATGTCGTCCTCTACGTGTTCGATGTGATAGAAGAGCAGTTGTCAGTTGGCAGGCTGCTTTTGGAAGAGTCAGCCGACAAATACCTGTTTGTCGGGAATAAGACAGACACCATCGGCGAGTCGGTGGCAAGGGAAAAGTTCAGGGAAGTCCCGGGTGTGGTATTTATTTCAGCAAAGGAAAAGCAGCATATAGATGAATTGAAAAACAGACTCGTCTCCCGCGTTCTTAACGGAATGGTTCAGCCGGAAGGAACCATGATTACCCATGTCCGCCATTACCGCGTGCTGGAGCAGGTGGCCCTATCGCTTGGAGATATACGAAAAGGACTTGACCAACGGTTATCCGGTGACCTGCTTACCCTGGATATCCGCCGATGCCTGCATTATTTGGGTGAAATCACAGGTGAAATTACGACGGAGGATCAGCTCGACTATATCTTCAGTAAGTTCTGTATCGGAAAGTAGCCATTCCGCAATTTACCCGTATTCCCGGCGGGATACATTCATCATCAAGGCTTCTATCTTGCCTTTTGTTGCTTTTACTTGCCTTTAGTAGTAGAATTGTTGTTACGAATCCGGTTACTACTTTTTGAATTCGTGTACTTGTGGAATTTGAGGGGGAGATTATGGGCAACAATGATACACAATGATACCCCCTGATACGGTAGTTAACAGTTGGATGGGGGCATTTTTCATACGATTAATGGTAAGTCTATATTGTGTTCATAGGAAAATTCTACTACATTTCGAGACTTTAAATCAAGACATTCAAGACTGATTTCCTTAGACGCCATGGAGACTATCAAAATTGAATTGAAGAATGGATTTGAATCTTGCAGAGAGATTTATTTCAAGAATGGACAGGAGAGTTTCTTTTCTTGGAAAGAAGCTCAAATTCCGTTGGTGCGGACTATCTTTTTTCTATCCTGCACAGTGTTGTTTTATTTTCTGTCGGTCAAATATTCGGAAATTGTTTGGATTTTTCTATTAGTTGTATTTGTATTTATTACGCTGATTAGCATTTATGTTTTGGGTAGATTGGCCAGGCAATATTTTAAATGGAAAATTGGGATAGATGCACATTTAAAAGGTTTAAGAAACTACGATACTCAAGTTCTCACATTGACTGCTGGCTGCGTCGAATTGAAAAATGTAGATGAAACCTAATTCCATAAATGGGAGAATATTAATCATGTTTCCATTAAATCTGACTATTTAAGTATGACGGGTAAGGATGGGACTACCTATTTGTTTCCAAAAAAAGCTATGGAACCAGGTGAATTTGATTTGCTCGCTGAATATATAAGAACTAAGATGAGTGA
>Ga0318563_10000158_pt1 | contig 28422 bp, 19 predicted proteins | sample GRESIP066b5f19_FD_203689 | JGI IMG/M metagenome (GOLD analysis project Ga0318563, IMG submission 203689) | Tropical soil microbial communities from Luquillo Experimental Forest, Puerto Rico - GRE.SIPMG.066b5f19 | ecosystem: Environmental > Terrestrial > Soil > Tropical forest > Bulk soil... | reverse complement strand
AACAAGAATAAGAACCCATCACAAATCTTTTTTATGTTAAAAAACCTTTTCCTGATTGCCATGCGCAATCTGAAAAAAGACGGGTGGTACAGTCTCCTCAATATATTGGGTCTGACCATCGGCATTACCTTCAGTCTCTTTCTCATATTGTATGTCAAGGACGAACTGAGCTATGACAGATACAATGTTCATGCTGACCATATTTACCGAATCAACTCCTATATCCAGGAAAGAGATAAGAACACCGACTGGACCGTAACCCAGTTTCCTCTGGCACCCACCCTGAAAAAGGACTTCCCCGAGGTGGAAGAGGCAGCCCGGCTTACTCCCCGGGAGCGTACCCTGTTCAGGAACGGAGCCAATAATTTTTATGAGACAAAAGTTTATTACGCCGATAGCAACATCTTCAAAATTTTTACAGCCAAATTTATTGAAGGCAACCCAGCCGACGCCCTGATGAATCCATTTAGTATCGTGCTGACCAGGACGCTTGCTGAAAAATATTTCGGGAAGGGCACCCGGGCCTATGGAAAGCCCCTTCGTACTATATATGATGTATATAAAGTGACAGGCGTCATTGAAGATGTTCCCCAAAACTCCCACCTCCGCTACGACATGCTGATATCTATGTCATCCCGCAAGGATTTTGGCGGGAATAACTGGGGAAATTTTAGCTATTACAGCTATGTCTTACTTAAACCTGCTGCAACGTCAGGAAGTCTTGACCGGAAATTGGCACAGATATATAAAAAATATGTGGAACCACTGATTACCCCCTTCAATGTAAAGATGCATTATGGGATCATGCCCATCACGGACATACACCTGCAATCGCACTTGGAACGGGAGCCCGAAGAACTGGGGAGCATGTCTTATATCTGGATATTTTCGGCCGTAGCCTTCTTCATGCTCCTGATTGCCTGTATCAATTATATGAATCTCACCACCGCCAGGTCCGCGCGCAGGGCCAAGGAGATTGGCATCCGCAAGGTGACAGGTTCCTCCAGATTCCAACTCATATTCCAGTTTCTCAGTGAGTCTGTCCTGGCTTCCCTGTTCGCGGTCCTGCTGAGTTTCTTTCTGGTCATACTGCTTCTCCACACTTTCAATTCAATATCCGGAAAAGCGTTTGCCATTCCAGCTCTGCTGGAGTCAGGAAATATCCTGATTGTACTGGGCATCGGCGTCATTACCGGACTGATAGGGGGGAGCTATCCGGCATTTTATCTTTCGGCGTTCCGGCCCGTCAATGTATTAAAAGGCACACTTTCCAAGGCTTCCGGGAATGTGAGCTTGCGAAGAACGCTGGTCGTCATCCAGTTTTCCATCTCCATGATTATGCTCATCTGCACCTGGGTGGTATACCGCCAGCTCAGTTATCTTCGCAACCGGGACCTGGGTTTTGATAAGAGCCAGGTCATGACAGTAATCGTCAATACGGGGGAGGATGAACGCAGCAAGATATTTGCCATGAACAATGAGTTCCGCCAGCTGCCTGGTGTGCGTATGGTAGCCACCGGCAATTCCTACCCTGGAAGCCCGGATGTTGACATGAGCCTCTTCACGGTACAAACCAATACCGGAAAAGTAAATAAGGCCCTCGAAAATTATGTCGTGGATGAAAACTTCCTCGGCTCCATGGGCATCACGATCGTCAGGGGACGTAATTTCTCCGGCCTTGCCGACACGCTGCACAGTGTCCTGGTGAATGAATCTACGGTCAAGCATTTTGCCTGGAAAGAGCCTCTCGGTAAACGGATCACCTTTCCGGGCGACACATCGGGACATTACCTGGAAGTGGTGGGAGTATTCCGGGACTTCAATCAAAAATCACTATACAATCCGATTGCTCCATTGCTCTTGTTTTATGGACCCAACGGCAACATCATCCAAGTGAAAATGGGCGCCCGTAGTGCTTCTGAAAGTATTGCCCAGCTGGACAGGACCTGGAAAAAATATTTTCCGCAGCTGCCTTTTGAGTACAAATTCCTGGATGAAGATTTCAATTCACAGTATGCGGCCGACCAGAAACGGGGCAAAATATTTGCCGCTTTTTCGCTGCTGACCATTGTCATTACCTGTCTTGGACTGCTCGGACTGACTGCTTTTACCACGCAACAAAAGCAAAAGGAAATCAGCATCCGGAGAATCATGGGCGCCAGCATCGGACAGATTGTGACGATGATCACCAAAAATTACCTGTGGCTCACCCTGATCGCTACCTGTATCGCCTTCCCGGTCGCTTATTATTTCATGTACAACTGGCTGAAAGTGTTTTCCTACAGTGACGGCTTATCCATTGTTCCGTTTGTCGTATCGGCTTTTTTCATTTTGTTTACGGCCATGGCAACCGCTACTTTCCATTCCGCAAAAGCAGCCTTGTCAAAGCCTGCCAAGAATCTGCGAACGGAATAACAGCGGAGGGATAGGGGAGCCGGTCTGCCCGGCGGCCAGGTGGCTAGGGGTCGGAAAGAATTCCTGGAAGCAGGAACATAAAAAGGGCACCATCGATGCAGGACAGCTTGAATAAATCAATGCAGGAGTCGTGTGCATACCGGATAACCATTACCGGGGTATATTTTCTTTTTTTGCAATGTCCCTGGCAATTTTGCGGGCGTCCAGACCAATTTCCCGGATCTGTCCGGTCGGACCCACCCAATAACCGCAGAAATATAATCCGTCTTTTCCAAAGAATTGCTGTTTGTCGAGGGATACCTGCAAATCATCAAAACGGCTTTGTTCAACCTGTACAATTTCCGCATAATCGCGGTAATACCCGATGGCGGCTACGATGGAGTCAAATTCCTGTCTACCCTCGTTCCTGAAATGTACGGTCTTTCCTTCCAGGTGATCAATATCTCCATATATGGCAATATGGCCCTTCCGTATATGGCTGATCGTCCCAATATCAAGAACCGGGGTCGTGCCGTCCCTTTGAATTTCGGAAAATGGTCCGTAAGATTTTTTGACAAGCCCGAGGCGGCTGAGGTTTCCAAACTTCAGCCACATCACGGGTGCACTGATCGTGTCGGCCAGGCTGGAAGATAGACGGCTCAACAGCAGACTGACTTCCAGGATCGGAATGCCCAGCAAATCACGGGGTATCACATTTACCGGAGACCGGACAGCCATGGCCGGGACCGCCCCCTGTTCATAGAGGTCAATGGCAATCTCACAGGCTGAATTGCCAAAACCTACGACCAGGACATGTTGTCCTTTAAATTCTTTACCAGTTTTGTATTGATAGCTGTGCAGGATTTTTCCGGGAAAGGTTTCTGCCCCCCGCAGGAGGACCGGTTTGGGTTTGCCAAAGGGACCGGTAGCCATCACCACGTATTTTGATTTATATGTGTCCTTGTTGGTAGTCGTGATCCAGAAGGACCCTTCTTTCCTTATGGATTTTGCTTCCGTCTGCAAATGGGGTTCAATGCGGAAGGCCTGGCAGTATCCTTCCAGATACTCTACCACCTGTTGACGGGATGGATACCTGGGGATCGAAGGGTCAAATTTTTTATAGGGAAGGTTTGAAACCCTTTTATTGGTGTGAAGGTGGAGGCGGTCATAGTGATTTCGCCAGGGTGTGACCACCTGACCTTCTTTTTCAAGAAGAATATATTCAAGATCCTGTTTTTGGAGGGAAGCAGCAAGGGCCAGGCCTGAAACGCTTGCGCCTACCACAAGGGTTAATGTTTCTGTCACGGGAAGAAGGGATTTTGTTTTTGGTCCATGCTGCTGAAATAAAGTTGTCAAATCTTTCGCAGGGATCAATCCCAAATTACGAAAGTTGGGCTTATTTCCGGGTTGCCACCAACCTGCGCCCAGCATAGGCAGGACCATAGCGACGGGAAAGCGCGGCAGGAAGGATACGAAGCTGAATATTTTTGTACTGCGCATACTTGCCTGGGTTAGTTCTTTTTGTTAGATTTAATCTTTAGGGGGAGCCCCGGAAGCTACTTGGAATGAGAAGAGGTCTTCTTTGCCCGGGATTCGTGACTCCCTTTTTCCGCGAACAGAAGCATTGTGAGTCACTTTAGGGCTGCGAAACCGAAGTGGAACCAGCCTGGAATCTGATTGAGCTTTGTGAAGGGCGTACCTGATCATAAGGCCGATGCTTAAAAGAATTCTCAAACAATAAATTCCAAAATCGACCAAACATGAAACAGGTAACAAAATGGATTGGCCTTTTTTTACTACTTATTGCCTTTGAAAGAACCTCTGCCCAGATCGAAGTAACGCATATTTCATTCAATGGTTTCAGCGCTACCGGATTTGGCGGATTTTTCAATTTTGCCGTCCCGGTTTCAGATGCGGATTATGTCAGCGGGGAGATTGGCCTGGACGTATTTTCAAACAACGGGAACAATGTAGCAATCGCACCCCTCCTGGCAGGTTACAGATACACCCTTGACCGGACCGGAACCGGGTTTTATCTGGAACCCAATGCCGGATATAGCTTTGGCGGAACGGATATCCAGGTGGTGGACCAGAATGGCAATTATTACGATCAGTCGGTTTCTGGGCTCGCAACAGGCTTGTCGTTTGGATACCTGTTTCCGCAGACAGGCATTATCCAGTTTAACCTCGGGGTCCGCTATGAGCACATCTTCGGGCAGACAGGACAAAATCTGTTCGCCCTCAGGGTATCTCACGCATTTACTTTTGGAAGAAGACAGTATTAGTAGCGCGAGAGGGAGCCTTCTTGTTTCAGATGAACTGTCAGACAGTGGGTCAACCTAACAAAGGCTGGCTTGCTCATCTTCCCGGTGACATGCGGGATTCAGGTAAAAGGACCCAGGCCACCAACGGCGCGAAGGATGCCCTCGTCCCTCTGCGATTAATCTTTCAGGATTGTGCAGTTCTCCTTCTTTGAACTAAATTGTATTTCATTAGCCGGGATACAGATAACCTGTTCCATCCATTAAATCTTATTTCACCATGAAAAGGACCTCCCACTGCGTTGTCACCGGGCTGTGGATCTTCACCCAGCTCATTGTGTTCAATAACCTCAATGCTCAAACGCTTACCAGGTATACCGGGGATATCGAAAACAGGATAAAACAGGTTGAGAATAACCTGGCTGGGTGGGCGAAGATTGAAGGCGAACCAAACTGGACCATGACTGAACGTATGGCGCATTACAAAATTCATGGCCTGACCATTGCCGTGGTCCATGGTTACCGGATTGAATGGGCAAAGGCTTACGGCTGGGCAGATACAGCCGAAAAGCGGCCTGTAACCAGTGAAACGGTCTTCCAGGCGGCTTCGATCAGCAAATCATTGAACGCGGTGGGTGTCCTCAAACTTGTCCAGGACAAAAAACTCGATCTGTATACCGACATAAATGCCTACCTGACGACCTGGAAATTTCCTTACGATTCGGTTTCCAAAAACAAAAAGATAACCATTGCCAATCTCCTGAGCCATACCGCGGGTCTTACGGTCCACGGATTTGGTGGTTATGAAACGGGGACGCCCATCCCCTCGGTTTCCCAGGTTCTTGACGGTCAAAAGCCCGCCAATTCACCCGCAGTCCGGTCAGCGTTCGAACCCGGATTGAAATTCCAGTATTCCGGCGGTGGCACCACGATATCGCAAATGATCGTAACAGATGTTATGCATATGCCCTACGACCAGTTTATGTGGGAAAATGTACTGAAGCCCATGGGTATGACCAGCAGTTCATACACCCAGCCGCCCCCGGGCAGCATGCAGTCGGTGCTGGCAACTGCCTATGAGGAGGATGGAAAGGAGATAAAAGGGAAATACCATATCTACCCGGAAGAAGCCCCGGCCGGTCTGTGGACCAACCCGACAGATCTTTGCAAATACATCATTGAAACGCAGCTGTCCTACCAGGGGAAATCGGCGAAAGTCCTCTCCCAGGAATTCACCAGGCTCAGGCTTACACCCTATATCGACAGCAGTTCAGCGATGGGAGTATTTATTCTTGAAAAAGGAGGCATTAAATATTTCCAGCATGGGGGAGCCAATGAGGGATTCAGGTGCCACTATATCGGAAGTCTGGAAGGTGATGGAATGGCCGTCATGGTGAATTCAGACGACAGTCGGATCCTCAATGAGGTCCTCAACAGTGTAGCCTCAGTGTACAATTGGAAGGATTTTTATACACCGGTCACCAAAAGGGTGGTGAAGTTAACGGATGCCCAGCTTAAAGCGGTGGAAGGAAAATACCAGTTTGAATTTCAGAAAGGGAAACCATCCTACATACAGATCACGGCCAGTGGCAACAACATGATCACCCTAAAGCAACTCTGGGACGGAGCGGAGATTTCCTTTCGTCCGGAGTCCGACCTTGAATTCTTTTGCCAGGACGCCCCCTTTCCACTACGGTTTACGAGGGATAAGGATGGTACCGTGACGCAGGTGCTTGCCTTTAACCGGGACCTGTGGAACAGGGTCAGACCCTGAGCCATTTTTCCCAGTTAATTGACTGCAGGGTCCGGGCATGGCCATTTTCCAAATATATGATCCACAGAAAAAAATTGACATGAAAAAGTTCATATTTTGCCTGCTTGCCCTCATGACGAGTAGTTCCCTCCTTCTGCAGTCACAGTCCACCGGGCAGGCCCCAGGATTCCGGGTGATCGCATTTTTTACCGGTAAGAATGACGCGGCACACATCAGTTTTGTCCATGAAGCAAACCGGTGGTTTCCAAAGATGGCGGCCGCCTATCATTTTGCCTATGATTCCACCAATGACTGGAGCAACCTTAATGGATCTTTTCTGTCCAGCTACCAGGTGGTGATATTTCTGGATACCAGGCCGGATGATCCTGGTCAGCGGGAAGCATTCCGTCATTATATGGAATCCGGCGGAGGCTGGATGGGATTTCATTTTTCCGGTTTTGCCCTGACTCCCTCGGAATTTCCCCAGAACTGGGACTGGTACCATCTCCAGTTCCTTGGTTCCGGCTCCTATGTCAGCAATACTTGGAGGCCAACATCCGCCGTTCTTCGCGTGGAGGACAAGACAAATCCAGCCACAAAGGAGTTACCCGACACCTTTACCTCTTCTGCTAATGAATGGTACCGGTGGGAAAAAGACCTCCGCAGGAATCCAGATATCAGCATCCTTCTGTCAATAGACTCTTCGAGTTTTCCCCTGGGTACGGGTCCAAAACAATACGAAATCTGGCACAGCGGCTACTATCCGGTCGTCTGGACCAACAAGAACTTCCGGATGCTGTACCTGAACTTTGGACACAACGATATCGATTATGAAAACAAGACCAACCGGGAACTGTCGTTTACTTTCGGCAATAAATATGTGGACAGACTGATCCTGGACGGCCTGTTGTGGCTGGGTTCACGTAAGTAGCGGAGCTATTATCTGTCGTCGGGGTTGCAGAACCGGAAGACCAGTGCGGCCACTGCCCCACCGGCAAAACAGCCCGTAAGATATACCCAGATATTATTCCAGGCTGCCAGTTTCAGGAGACTTATACCCAGGGCAACGGCGGGATTGAAAGCAGCTCCGGAAATTCCTCCGAAAGCCAGCGCCATGGCGGTTATCGTGAATCCGATGGCCAGTCCATAGAAGCTGTTGCCGGCGGTCCCTTTTGACGTAGCCACATTCAGTACAACATAAGCCAGGGCAAATGTTCCCAGAAATTCTGCGATCAGGGCCCTGCTGGTATCCGCCATTTCGGTTGCCTCTGCCGGTAGCTTATCCATCAGAAGGTAGGTCACCACAAAGGAAGCAAGTGCGGCTCCTGCCAGTTGTGCCAGCACATAGGGAACTGCATCGCGCAGGGAAATCTTCCCCCGGATCAGAACTGCCAGCGTGACTGCCGGATTATAATGAGCACCAGAAATATGTCCCCCGGCGAAAATCATGACCATCAGGACTGCACCAATCGCCAGGGGGGCAAAGTCTGCTTTGCCTCCTATTACCGTAAGGCCTATCGTGAGGACCAGGAAAAAAGTGCCGATAAATTCAGTTGCATATTTTTTCATCATGATACGAATCGTTGGTTGTTTGTAACATATGTTGGTTATAAGGCATGTAAAAATAGATAACTATTCATATGCAGCTTCAATTAATTTTCTGTATTTCCCATACAAATCTTCTGCGGTCTGGATACTGCTTCCCGTTTCAGTTAAGGGGAAATCCTTATGCAGGTTGACCCAGTTCCATTCCCAGGCTGCTATCTGCTGGTTAAATGCTTTCAGGTCGGGTTCAGTATTACTGCTTAAAGACTGTCGCAGCATGTCAAAAAATTGCTGCCAGCGGGGAATGTAGAAATCAGACATCAGTCCACTCCATTGCCTGTTGGCGTATTCGTGCAACGGGCTGTTCTTATCCCCCCAGAGGGTGATGAGGTCCCTGGCATTTTGTTCATAAAGATTTTTTTCTTCAGGATCGCTTCCGCAACTTCTGGCCGTAGCAATCCAGGGGCCGAGCAGGAAATCCCTGCGGGTGGCTAGTAACCCTTCCATATCATGCATCAGTTCGAGGAACTGGGCGCTGTATTTCGTAAAACCTGTCGCATCCCTGTTTCTGAATGCGCTGATCCATTTTTTTTGCAGGGGGGTCGCATAGTTGGCCAGTACCTGCCTAGTGATATCTACAAGGTCAAAACGGAAACCGTCCGACTCTGATCCTGCACCGGCGGCCCTGACGAAAAGATCCCAGGCAGGAAGCAGGTCTTTGGCAGAATAGTTCAAATGGGTTGCGGTCCAGACCGTTGCCGTGTCGAAGGTGGGACGGCCGGTAATAATGGACTCTGCGCCATCCCGGATCTCTTTTCCATTATAAACGGTTTTTCTCAGAATCTGCCAGGCTTGTACCAGGTCCTCGTTGTCCGTTCCATAACGGTTCCGGGCATATTTTCTGAGCCAATCATCCAGGTTGACAGGCTCAGACTGCCAGCAATGCTGCATCGTCAATTCATACATCACCGGATTCTGTTCAATGGCCTCCATGGTCAGTCCAATGCCCTCCATCCTGCCGGAATGTTTATCCTTCAATGCCAGCGCAGGTCCTCCGGCAACACCCTCCATCCTGCCAAAGAGATTCACGTTTCCGCCGAAATTGTTGAGCATGTTCCAGATCCAGGGTTTGCCATAAAAAGCATCAGTCCTTTTCCAAACAGGCTCGATTTCAGCGGCAAGGTCGAGCAGGATCATTTTATCATCAGGAACCGCGTTGAGCAAAGCCCGTACCTGAGTTGGCTTCCAGAAATTCCGGTCGTTGAAGAACAACCATCCCTGCATGACCCAGACCGCATCAGGGTCTGCCTGCTTCATCCCGTCATATACCCTTTCGCTCAGGTCAGACAAAAAACTTGAATCATTGGACGGAGGTTCATTCTCGTTAAAGGTATCCGCTGAATACAGGTGATTGGTTCCGAACAGGGCTGTCTGTTTCTGCAGAAATTTTTTCCCGATGGCTGCAAACAGGCTGTCTTTTGAGTCCAGAATATAAGTGTTTCCAAACCCGTTTTTCCAGTTGGTGGTTTTCAGTTTTGCCGCAGGGAACTTTTTGGTAAAAGCGGCAGGTACATGGCCTGTGAAGGCAGGCAGTACCGGCTTCATTCCAAGTTCCCGCTCGCGCAGGAGAATTTTTTGCTGCAGGGCCTGATGGCTTTTCATCCAGCTGATTGGCAGGGGCCCGCCCCATCCGTCCAGGTTACCCATCCAGAACCAGGCAAAATAGGATGGTCCGCAAAAAAAATCCTTCAGGTCATCGTCTCCAAACCCCAACCCCTTATATACTTCATACCAGGTATATTCTTCCCCGGTAATGGCCAGGGGCATGTTGATCCCATGGAGGGCCATCCAGTCAATTTCCTTTTCCCAGCGCTCCCATCCCCACCAACTCATGGAGTAGTTGAAGGTGCAATAGTTCAGATAATAGCGGTAACGGTAAGGTGAGCTCCTGTGGATCTTTTCCCTGACTACGGGCAGGGATGCCGGTAAATGAAGATTGGTCCCGTTCCAGGTAATCTGGCAATGACAGAATTCAGTAAGGTAAAAATAAAGGGCCGATGCTACAGATACCGGATTGTCCCCCCGGAGTATAATCTTCCCGCCGGAGCTTTCTATTTCAAATTCGTTTTTTCCGCCCTGTGCGGGCAGGGATTCCACCTGAAAGGAACTGGCCATAGCCGGTAAAACCCTTTTAATCAGGGCTGTCGAAGCCGCTGCATTGAATTGGGCCCTGGATGAAAAACCACCGAGGACAAGGAGCGGGAGAATTATTTTTCCTGTTATTTTCATTTCCGAACAAATCAGAGGCATAAAAATAACTCATGTCTGCTTATATTGTGCAGGGCCCCCACCACCCGCGCCTGTTTTTATGGAATCAAGGCCAAGGTTAAAAATTGAATTGACTCAAAAGGACAGGATCTGGGAATTATCCGGATGGCTGGGTATTGCCCTCCTGTGGGCATCTGCATTATTCTCCTATGGAAGATTTCCCGACCAGGTCCCTGTTCATTTCAGTCTTTCGGGTCAGGTCGACAAATGGGGCGACAAATCAATGACCTTTCTGCTACCGGCGATTGGCACCCTGATCTATTCGGTCCTTACCTGGATAAACAGATATCCCCATCTATTCAATTATCCTGTCCGTGTAACCCGGGAAAATGCCCTGATCCAATATACGAGGGGTACCAGGTTGATCAGGTACCTGAAGACTGCCATGGTGTTCCTGTTTATCCTCATTTTTGCCTTTTTTATCAGGGCTGCAGGCGGGCGGTCAGTTTCCTCCGGAGCCTGGATTCTGCCCGTCGCCATTCTGGCTTTCCTTGTTTTCTTTATCTGGAATTTTGTCAGCTGGTATAGCGGGGACAAAAAAAGGCAGTAATCAGGAAACTGGAGAAAATCCCTGGAATTTATATGAATGCAGGCGGACAGACACCGGACATATTTTACGACAGGGCCCTTGCCCGGATTCACGACCAGTATTATGGACAGATCGCCCGGGATGCATCCGTTGCGATACTTCGGCTGCTACAGGGAGGTGATCCGGCTGGCCAGCTGGTCGTCGACCTTGGTTGTGGCACGGGTATCCTGGCCAGCGCCTTATCCGATAACGGGTATGACGTACTGGGAGTGGATGTTTCGCAGGCCATGCTCGAGATAGCGACCCGGTGTTCACCCAAGGCCAGGTTCGTGCAGGCTTCCCTGTTTCATTTTTTCATCCCCCACTGCAAGGCAGTAGTCGCCATCGGCGAACCCATCAGCTATCTGAGCGGAGAAAAGAATGAAAATCATGCGGTCAGGAACCTGTTTTGGCATATCCACGAGCAGCTCGAGCACGGGGGCAGTTTTGTTTTTGATATCCTGACGACGGAGGCAGAAGAGGGAGGACAGACCAGAATCGTTGAAAGGGAAGACATGACCATGTTCATCCACATTTCCATTGACCCCGGGTCCCGGGTCCTGACCAGGGAGATGACTTTTTTTACCTGGGAGGGGTACGGCTATGCCAAACACCGGGAAATTCACCGCCAGCAGTTATATAACAGGAAAGATATAGAAACCCTTTTGTCAGAAACAGGGTTCCGGTTTACTGCCGTCGATCGTTATGATGCCCAACCTTTCAGGACGGGCCATATGGGGTTTATCTGCAGAAAGTAAAAAGCGCCGCCTGCCAAATTCTCACAGGTATATGACCGTCCATGTTCTGGACAGCGTGTCCTTATCTGGACACGATGCCGTCGCCGACAAGCTTTGAAATCAGGTTTTCTGAAGCCTTGTTAACGGCCATGCCTATCCCATATTCGCCATACGCGGTGAGCTCGCCAGACCAGATCAGATTTTCCGCTGATTTTTCAAACAATTTCAGATCAAAAGTTCCTCCGTTGGAGCCTTTCTCGCTCCCTATGCTCATCCCCCGGTAGAAAAAACTTTCGGTCTGATGCATGATCAGCACCACGTCCGGTCCAAAGGCATGAATCTTCGTATTGATTTCCTGTCTTGTTTCCAGGGAGAGACGACTGCTGATAAAATATTCGGAAGCGGTATTCCTGGCAGCCAGTTCTTTTTTTGTGGTTTCAATAAATCCATTGACAAATCGTCCTGCTCTCTCCGAATTGTCAATGATGATAAAAATCCTCTTGTAGGGTCCGTGCAGTTTTTTGCTCGCGGAGGATGTAATGGAGGAGCTGACGCAACCCGATGATAAAAACAGAATGAATCCCACCCATATGGGTAAACCGATAGGTCTCATACAAAAGCTTAATTTAGAAAGTGAGATTAGTTATAAGGTGGGAACGACTCCACGAAATAAAATAAAAATTGTCTTTTTAGCAATAGACATGGTTAAGATTATTTTCCCGGTAATCCTGCGAGCACTCATGGCGGAGCGCCTCCTTACTGGTTTGCCGGTGTTGATGGAGAAGTCTCCCAGAGAAACCAGCCAGCCGCTATCGTGATTGTTATTATGCCGGATCCTGCCTGCGGTAATTTCCCAATTTGAGACCAACAGGTACGACGCAATGACTGGTTCTTATCTGCGATGGTAGTTATGGCCAGCAGGAGTACCCATCAGATAAAAAAGGCCTGTCAGAGAAGACAATTGGTCGAATGCTGGTCAGCCTACTTTTTTTGAGGTCCGGTAGGCAGTACCTTTGAAAAGGGCAATCATTTCGGTCTTTTCATTGGTGATGCGGATATCATAAATCCCCACCTTGTTTCCCAGGTGCACTTCTCTTGCCTCAACGGTCAGCAGTTCTCCTTCAAGGGCTGACCTGGTAAAACTGATGGAGCAGTCCAGGGCCACGGTGAGGGTGCCGTGTGAATTGCAGGCGAAGGCGAATGCTGAATCAGCCGCCGAAAAAAGCACACCCCCGTGGACGATGGAAAAACCATTCAGCATATCCCTGGTAACCCGGAAATGCAACTTGCAATAACCCAGGCGGTAATCCGATACTTGCAGTCCCAGCCATCTGGAAAAATGGTCTTTTTCAAACATTTTCTTTAGGACTTCTGCAGGTGTCATTTTTGATTCTTCCATCTTGTATTTGATGATTATTTTTTTCTGAGATCGACAATCCGGCTAAGCTTTCCCCCTTCGCTCCTAGGGATGGTTCCGGGAGCAGAAACATGAAGCTTCATGGTCAGCCCGATCTGCTCCTTGAGTTTTTTTACCAGGTCCTGGTGGGCCTGCAGAACCCTCTGGTGGGAAAGGACATTTGTATCCGCACTTTCCCGGCGGATGTTCTGGAAGAATTCACCACTGATTTCCACCTTAACCTCCACATCATCCATCGTTCCCTCCCGGGTGACCACCAGCTGATAGTTGGTGCTGAACTCCTCAAAATATTCCAGCATGGCTTCCACCTGGGTATGAAACAAATTCACTCCCCGAATGATCAGCATGTCGTCTGCCCTGCCCTGGATGGGACCCATTTTGATAAAGTTTCGTTTCCTGCTCTTATGACGGTAGATACTGGTAATGTCATTTGTCCAGTATCGCAACAGTGGCATGCCTTCCTTGGTTAACGTTGTAAAGACCAGCACACCTGCCTCCCCTTCTGCAAGAGGTTCCCCGCTCGTGCGGTCCACGACTTCCGGGAAGAAGTGATCCTCCCAGATATAGCTTCCCGTGGCTTTTTCATCCTTGTCTTCCTGGGAAACACCAGGTCCGATGATTTCCGACAGCCCGTAAATGTTGGTCGCCGATACTCCCAGCTTCTCTTCTACCTCCGTCCTTACGCTTTCTGTCCATGGCTCCGCTCCGAGGATGGCATACCGGAGGTTTAGCTTTTCCTTCCCGATGCCCCTCTTTTTGATTTCTTCGCAAAGGGTGAGGGCATAGGATGGGGTACAGCAGATGGCCTCTGTTTGAAAATCCCGCAGCAGCATCAGCTGTCTTTCTGTGCCCCCGCCGGAGATGGGGATCACGGTCATGCCGAGTTTTTCTGCCCCGTAATGCAGACCCAGTCCCCCGGTGAACAATCCATAGCCGTAAGCATTCTGCAGTTTCATACCAGGTCTGCAACCTGGTGCCACCAGCGAACGGGCCACGACTTCGGTAAACACGCGGATATCAGACGGAGTGTAGCCCACCACAACCGGCTTGCCTGTGGTTCCGCTCGAACAATGGAGTCGAACACAGGACTCTACCGGCTCCGCAAATAGACCAAAGGGATAGTTGTCCCGCAGGTCGGTCTTGCGCATAAATGGCAGCCGGAGCAGGTCTTCCAGGCCTTTGATATCAGCTGGAGTCAGTTGCAGGCTATCCATGAGCTGACGGTAGAACGGTACCCTGTGATAGACTTTTTGAACCTGATTGCGCAGCCGTTCCTCCTGCATCCTGCGAAGATCCGTGGTAGAGAGCGTTTCCATTTCCCTGTTAAAGTATTCCATTCATGGAGCGGTTTGCAGATGAATACAAATTTCTGGATTTCATCTTATGGATAGAGGCAGGCTTCCGGAACCCTGAGGTCGGTGGCCCAGCAAGCGGGTGATCTGAAGGTAAAGAATATTCTTCTTTTTCTTTCGGGACCAAACACATACCGGTCCTTCGGCATGTTCCCGAAGACTTCATTTCTCCATACCTTTATTGGAGCTATTACAGAGAATTTTTTTCTGAAAAATCATCTTCCTCCGACTCATGGGCAAAGACGAAACCGGGGATCTGGAAAAATTTCTTAAACCATATCCTCCCGAAGTCCAACAAATGGCTCTGTGGTTGAGAGATTGGGTATGGGACCTCTATCCAGACAGCAATGAGCTAATCTACGACAATTACAACGCGGTGGCTCTGGGCTGGTCTCACACGGACAGGGTGGGACATTCTTTTTGTTCTGTTGCTGTTATGCCAAGATATGTCCACTTCGGGTTCTATTGGGGATCAGAACTGGCAGATCCCCAAAAGGTCCTGTTGGGAAAGGGAAACCGGTACAGATATATCATCGTTGCCGGCAAAGAAGATTTTCCGGTGCCCTATATGATGAAACTGGTCAGGGGGGCCCATGCCAATTCACTGGCGAAAGTAGGAGACAAATCGCTAATCCAGAAAGGCAGGACCATTACCAAATCCATATCGGCTGTCAGAAAAAGACCGGGGATAAAACCCGCACCCGGGAAAGCCACCCGGGCAACCCGGAAAGGGAGGCGCTGACAAAAAAAAATTCTTATCATCCTCCTGGCCATAACCCCTCGTACATGCCAATGCACTGTCTACCCACCTCATTCCGTTCGAAGGGAGCCGGCAGGGCTCGCGACGGCGGCCTTTATGACCTGGTAACTGATTGTCATCAGGGTGATCAGCAGGATCGCTGCGCCGGCAACAACAAACGCGAGAAGGCTGACGTTGACCCGGTAGGCAAAATTCTGAAGCCATTGATTCATGGCCCACCACGACAGAGGGAAGGCGACGAGGATGGCGGCAATTACCAGAACTATAAAATCTTTGGATAACATGATAAAAATGTTGCCAGTAGTAGCCCCAATAATTTTTCTGATGCCAATTTCTTTTTGTCTTCTCTGGGCCGTAAATGCGGCCAGGCCAAAAAGACCGAGACAGGAAATGATAATCGCCATCCCTGCAAAATATCCGGACAGGATCGAAACCCTTCTTTCTCCATCATACTGCTTTTGATAGGCCTCATCGAGGAAATTGAATTCAAATGGGAAACCCGGATTGAATTTTTCATACAGATTTTCGATCCGGGATATAGTTTCTTTCTGATCGGTGCCCTGTATTTTTACCACTATTTTGTCCCAGATGTTCCCGCTGCCTTCCAGTGCAAGATAAACCGGAGCGACGGGCTGGTGCAGGGATTCAAAGTGAAAATCCTTTACCACGCCAACGATTTGCATTTTTTGACCAAACCACTTGACGGTCTGACCGATGGGATTTTTCAGTCCCATGGTTCTTACGGCTGTTTCATTAAAAAGGAGACTTGTAGAATCGCTTCCAAAATTCCTGGAGAAACTTCTGCCCTGGGCCATCTCCATCCCCATTGTTTCAACAAAATCATATCCCACATTCATCCCCTCAAAATAATACTGCTGGTTTGGTTCCCTTCCCGGCCATTCGATCATATCGCCACCAAAATTCCGGCCGACCATATCATGGGTTGTATGAGATGCGCTGACCACGCCCGGCATTTTTTTCAGTTCCGAAATAAATTCCTTTTCACTACTGAGCAATTTTCCTTCTGACCGGATACGAATGATATTGTCTTTGCTAAAACCGAGATTTATGGATTGTATCATGGATATCTGCCTGTAAATCACGAGCACTGAAATGATCAGCGTAATGGTGATGGAGAACTGAAACACGACCAGCCCTTTTCTTACCCAGACTTCCCCAATAGATGAACTAAGCTTGGTTTTCAGAATAGCAATGGGGTCAAAACCAGAAAGGTAAAAAGCAGGGTAACTTCCTGCAGCGAGCCCGGTAAACACGGCAATCCCCAATAGAGTGCCTACCTGGGCCGGGCTCGGAAAAAGAGAAAGGTTCTTTCCGGTTAGCGTATTGAATTGGGGAAGTAACAGCAGGACAATCAGGAGCGAAAAAATAAGAGCAATACAGGTCAGGATTACGGATTCGGTCAAAAACTGGAATATCAGCTGGTTTCTGTCTGCTCCCACCACTTTCTTAATGCCAACTTCCTTTAACCTGCGGGAAGCTTTTGCGGTGGACAGGTTCATGAAGTTAATGCAGGCAATCGCAAGGATAAACAGGGCAACTACTGAAAACAGCCTGACGTAACCGATCCGCTCGCCTACTTTGGCTCCATGCACAAAGCTATTCTGCAGGTAACTGCTGGTAAACGGAATGGCAAAGGCAGTGCGCGACGTGTCATCCGAATTTTTACGGATAATGCCTGCTATTCTCTGGTTAAAGACATTTATGTCGGTGCCTTTTTTCAGGAGGACAAAATTATGGGGGCCTGTATTCCCCCAGGTCCTCACCCAATTCTCGGAATCACCAAAATACTCAAAGGACAGGGCAAAATCGAATTGCTGGGAGGATTGCCGCGGCAGGTTTTCAAAGACCCCGGAAACAAAAAAATTGGTTTCGTGCTGAAAGCGGACGGGCTTGCCGATGAGATTCTCCGTAGTACCAAACAGCCTCCTGGCCAGATCCGCAGAGATAACGATGGAATTCTTGTCCTTCAAAACTTCCGCATTTTTGCCATCCAGCATCCGGAAAGAAAAAATATCGAAATATTCTGTGCCGACATATTGTCCCGAAGCCTTGATGTTTTTCTCACCCACACTCAGCGTAAATTTTTGAAACCATTCGGGCGGCGCCACACTCGCAGCAAATTCCACTTCTGACATCTGGGCCCGGATTGTTTTGCTCAGGAGCCCGGAAGACTCATCGGAAATGCCTTCGTGACCCCGGTAGTCCCTTTTTTCCATGACCTGATAAATCTGACCGGCATTGTCAAAAAATCTGTCGTATCCGAGTTCATCATTTACCCATAAATAAATCATGAGGGCACAGGCCAGACCCGTTGAAAGGCCAAGGAGATTGAGGATGGTGAACTGGCGATCCTTTACCAGGTTCCTCCAGGCGATTTTCAGATTGTTCCTAAACATGGTAAACGGGTTTTGTTGAAATACTATTATTGCAGGAGACGATACTCCGGCTTATCCCAGTCTCTTTAGGTAGTCCTCCGTCCGGGACAGGAGATTATTCCGATCTCAGGCAACGGGTGGGGTTCATAAGGGCGGCCTTTACGGATTGAAAACTGATGGTAGCCAGGGCAATCAGCACGACGAGGATACCCGCAAAAGAGAACATCCACCAGCTGATGGATATCCTGTAGGCAAAGTCCTGCAGCCACTTATTCATGGCCCACCAGGCAATAGGTGACGCGATGAGAAAGGCAATCACGACCAGGCGGACAAAATCTTTTGACAGCATGGCGGTGATGTTCGTGACTGTCGCACCCAGCACTTTACGGATACCAATTTCTTTATTGCGCTGCTCGGCCATGAAGGCAGAGAGAGCAAACAAACCCAGACAGGCAATGATGATGGCAAGAACGGCAAAACTGGTAAATATGCTGCCCGAACGCTGTACATCAGTATACATGTTCTTGAAGCTTTCGTCAAGGAAGGTAAATCGTATGGGCTGATTGGGGGAGAATTTCTTCCATACCTCTGAAACAGAGGATATCACATTTTTTGCGTCTGTGCCTCTGAATTTTACAGCGATGATGGTTGAATAATTGTCTCCCAGCACCAGACATAGCGGGTTTACCGATTGTTTCATGGTCTCGAAGTTGAAATCTTCAATGACCCCAATTACCTTCAAGTGTTCCCAACCGTTGAAGATCGTCTGACCCAGGGGTTTTTTTGCGCCGAGCTTTTCGGCCATGGTTTTGTTGATGATCACCGCAGCCGAATCAGAAGGCATATCTCTTGAAAAATTCCTTCCTTCAATGATCTTCATTCCCATGGTCTTGATATAGTCGTAATCGACCCTCCATTTCTGGCTGCCCACACCGATGTCCAGCTTTTCCCTCCCTTCTATGAAGAAGGTGTTGCCATCGCGCTTGGTTCCTGATACCGGCAGATAATCACTGATGGTTACGCTTTTCACCTGGGCTATGTGAAGGAGCTCATTCTTTAGGCTGGGCATAACTGTATTCTTGTTGAGCGTTCCCGTGCCCTGGATAAGCAATATCTGGTCCTTGTCAAACCCCGTGTCTTTATTTAAAATATAATGGGTCTGCCTGTAAATGACGAAGGTGCCGATGATGAGGATGATGGACGTCGTAAACTGGAATACAACCAGCCCGTTTCTCAAAATGGAATTTTTTGTGCCCATGCTGAGCTGGCCTTTCAGGACATTGATGGGCTTAAAGGCCGACAGGTAGAAGGATGGATAGAGCCCTGCAAAAAGGCCAACGATCAGGGAGGAGGAGATAATCAACGGCAGGAGCCACCATGCCGACCACGGTATGGACAGCGTTTTTGCAGACAACATGTTGAATAACGGCAGGAGTACAGCAGCGATCAGGATGCCCAGGACGAAAGACAGGGCGCTGAAAACCATCGACTCGGTCAGAAACTGCTTTACCAGGCCAACCCGGTGGGATCCAACGACCTTTCTTAGCCCTACCTCCTTTGCCCGGTTGGCAGATTTCGCGGTGGACAGGTTGATGAAATTAATACAGGCGATGATCAGTATGAAAGTGGCAATTGATCCAAACAGCCAGACAAATCGTATATCCCCTTTTTCCAGCCCGTCATCGATATTATACGATTTGAGATGGATGTCGCCGATGGGCTGCAGAAGGATCCTGGCTTTTTTGGCAAAGTCATCGGCTTCCCTGAACCCGCTTTGTTTCATCATTGGCAGGTAATATTTTGTAATAATAAGCCTGAGCTTGCTCTGGAGCCGGGAGGCATCCGTTTTGGGCTTGATGAGCACATAGGTATAATAATTGCTTGCACCCCAGTTTGTTTGTTCTCCTTTCCACAACTCATAGCCTGACATCGTGAGAAAAAAGTCGTAATGAATATGCGAGGTGGGAGGGAAATCCCTGATAACGCCGGTTATTTTGTAGGTTCTCTTCTTATCGTCATCCAAAATCATGAGCCTTCCGACGGGATTCTGATTGGGAAAATATTTATCAGCCTTTTTTTTGGAAATCACCATAGTGCCTGGTTCCGTCAGTGCATGAGCCCTGTCCCCATAAACCATTGGAACCTGGAGCATGTCGAGTATTGCCTGGTCAGCGTATGTGAACCTGGTTTCGTAATTGTCCTCCGTCTGGTCAACGCTTCGGATTTCGTTGCTGCCCGCGCCCGTAAACAGTTCATGGGGCATGAGCCTGCCTGACAACTCCACTTCTGGAAAATCCTCCTTCAACGCCTTGGCCATAGGTGCGGGCCAGTCCGCCCCTGTCTCGAGTTTGCCATTATTATCGTATTCCCCGGTAACCCTGAACAGGCGCGCTTCATCGGGGTACGATTTGTCATAACCCAACTCGTCCTTTATATACAGGGCAATCAGCAGGCAGGCCGCTATGCTCAAGGCGAAGCCACCGATCTTAATAACGGAATACATTTTTTGCTTTTTCAATTGTCTTACCGCGATCTTGAAATAATTTCTGAACATGCTTACAGGTTTGCGTTAGTGCTGATTCAGGATTTAAATACCCCTGATTTTGGTTATCCCTTTTCTACATAGAACGGACGGGCCGGAAGGTCCAGGAAGGAATCGGATAATCATCTATCCAAACGAATACCACATATTCTCAGTACTGGGAATCAAGATTTTATACATATTGTGCCGGAATGAATTGACCGTTTTCGATACACAGCCTGTTCGTTTTCCGATCGGTCTCTGTGCCGGCCCTGGCCAGGTCTTATCACACCGCCCTGTCACCAGGTAAGATGGCCGGATAATAATGAGGGAAATTGGATGAGAATGTTGCTTCGGCAGGATATTTTATGAGGAGTCAAATTGTTGCTGTTGCCGTAACCTGGAGACTTTCTCAATTGGAGGAACCTGCCTCAGGAGGGGGGTTAAAGTCTGGTTTGCGTTCTTCAGCCTTGATGAATCCAAAATTATAGCGGAATGTGATCCCGATTCGTCTGCTGTCCTGAACCCTGATCCCATTCACCCAGACGGATCCCTGCTGGAGATGGAACCTGGAAATATTCGTTTTCAGGATATCATTGCCGAAAAGAATGATGCTTAATTTTTTGCTGAAAAGCGTTTTTGTCACGCTCATGTTAAGAGATCCTAGTGTCTTGAGTTCATAAAAAGACCTGAGCCCGTTGACATACATCCAGGCATTGAGGTTAAAGCGGAGGGTCGGGGTGGCCCTGTATGAATGGCCCGTATAAAATGTCCAGCTTCCCCGTTGGTAATCCAGCGGGTCGTTTTGGTAGCTGCCGGTATAGTGCACATAGTTGAACTGAAGACCGGCATACATGAAATATCTGTGCCCGGGAGGCAGCCCCCCAAAGAGACGGCCATAAATCTCCTTATAGTTTCCCAGGTTGTCAAAGGTTCGGAATACAATGCCACTGCTGTTTTGATAGGTGACCTGACTAAATACATCCCGGGTATCATTTACCCCGATGGCGAAGACCGGGAAATCTTCATAGGTGGCGTTCAATTCATAATTGATGGTAAACTGGGGTTTCAACTGGGGATTTCCTACCGTATAAGTAAACTGGTCAATGAATTTAGGGGAAGGATTGAGCTCATCATATCCGGGGCGGGTGATGCTCCGGCGAAACAGGGCATGCCCCACCAGCGGATATCCGAGGATCCTGAATAGGTTGTGTTTTACAAAAAAGTACGGGAAAAGATCGTACCTGTCAAGTGAAAATGTAGTGTCTGTGGGGATCAGTTGGTGACCGGCCATATCCGTATGTTCAAGGCGAATCCCTGATTTGAGTGTGAAACCGGAGAGGATCTTTGTTAACTGCAGGTAAGCGGACCCGATGTTTTCCTTATATGTAAATGTATTTGTCTGAAAAGAATCAATTTCTTTGGGATCAGTGCCCTGCTGTTTAAAGTACATGGCATTGTAATCATTGTCTGCGAAACTTAGTTTGATGCCTGCCTCCAGCAAAAACTGATGTTTGAGCCAGAGCGAAAGATCGGACTTGGCAATCACCACCCGGGTTTTTCCCTGCGAATTGCCATTGCCGTAAAGCGGAGGGCCTGGAGGCACCAAATTGTTGATCGTATATAGTTGTGTGTTGGGATTGCTGGAATAGTTAAAGTCCACCTCACAGGTCCATTCGCTCCCCAGCGTGTCCATCTTGTATTTTGAGGTGAGGGTATTGTTGATAAAAAGGGAGTTTCCTGTATTGGTAATGGGACTCTGGGACGCAAGGAGTGTGTCCCTGGTATTCTGCCCGGTTACCATATTGTTGCTGGTGGCCTGACTATTGTTGTGGGTCGCTGTCAGCCGAAGGTCGTAGGCCAGATCAAATTTCCTGGAAAAAAGAATGTCCGCCCCGGCTCCGACATAATTTGTTACGGGAGAATACCTGGTAAATGACTTTTGCATCAGCAGGGTATCGGTATTCAGAAGACGATTGGATTCAATGTCTTCATAGGAATTTCTATGCGTATACTGGTAGGAAAGATAGGTTCTCCACTTTCTGAATCCGTAGTTCAGGCTTAACCCTGCCGAGGGGGTATTGTAAACGCCCTGGTCATCCCGGACATTGATACTCCCCGAGGTTCCGATCTCTGTCCCTTTTTTCAGGACTATATTGATAATTCCTCCGCTGTTGGAGGCATCGTAACGGGCAGAAGGTGTCCTGATGATTTCTATTTTGCTGATACTTGCCGCAGGAAGACTTTTTAACAGGGAGGCAATATCATCTACGCTCATCTTCATCTGCACACCGTTGATATAGATGCTGGCCGGCGTGGTACTGTTCAGGTATACATTTCCATCCTGATCCATCACGGCGCCGGGTGTCTTTTCCAGCACTTCGTATGCATTTGTACTGCTGTTGGCAAGAGGTTCCGCGTCGATGATGGTCTTCTCTCCTTCCTGCCTGATCTGGGTTTTTTCACCAACTACGGTCACCGTATGCAGGGTGTGATCCACAGCATCCATAACCATCGTAATCGCAATGGCTTTGTTCTGAACATCGACCTTTTTTTCTGAGGTGAGGAAGCACACTGCTGAAACCCTTACCAGGTAAGCAGTATTGGCCTTAATGTGGAATGTATTGCCTGACGGGTGACCCACCTGTGACTGAATCAGCAAACTGTCAGGCAGCCGGTACACTTCGATGGAAGCATTGCTGAGAGAATCCCTCCCCCGCGGCTTGAGCGAAACCTGCAGGCTGACCTTCTGTGCGCTGACAAAATGGAAGGTAAAAGCAAATAAAAGGGCTGCCGGTAATTTTATTTGCATGGCTCGTTTTATGGTTTGGTGGAGGAGTGACAAGACCGGGAATTTCAGGAGGGCATTCTTGTCATCCTGCAAAATTAGCAAAGGACCCGGATAAAACAGGATAGTCAGGGCGTGGGCGCAGCACCTGTACGGGTCGTCCATCCCTGCCTATTTTCATTGATCCGGTGCTGTTCGTACTGCTTACCCGCTTTTCCTATGCGGAAAAACAGCTGGACTGGTTGAAAGCCTATCGACAGGATCTGCTTGAGAAACAAAAGAAAATGGAAGCCCTCAATATTGATCCCGAACTGGAATTTGTGTCTGCGCACAGACATGACCGTGACCAGGGCTCGTGAACCAGCGAAAAAAAGGAAACCCTGGCCACCGGCCCGGGTTTCAGGGAGTAAGAGATGACCTTGTGGGTAAATCGATCATTCATTGCGCAGGGAATCCACCGGGTTGGTGACCGCGGCTTTGACGGACTGGAAACATACGGTAGCCAGGGCAATGAACACAGCGGTCATCCCTGCTGCCAGAAATACCGTCCATCCGATATCCGTCTTATAGGCAAAATCCTGCAGCCACCGGTTCATTGAATACCAGGCGATGGGTATTGCAATGAGAATGGCGATGATTACAAGGCGAATAAAATCAGCAGCGAGCAGGGCGATGATGCGGCTTACACCTGCGCCCAGTACCTTTCGGACGCCAATCTCTTTGGTCTTGACCTGCGCGGTATAGGCTGCCAGCCCAAAAAGTCCCAGGCAGGAAATGAAAATCGCAATCGCGGCAAACACATTGAACAGGGATTCCGTTCTCTCTTCTCCCTTGTACAGGTTGTTGAAGTTGTCATCCAGGAAGGAATAAACAAAAGGATAATCCGGGTTGTATTTTTTCCATTCGGACCCCAGGGCTGCTATAGCCCGCGGGGCATCCCGGCCGGTGGTCTTTATGTAAAGCATTCCATGAAAATCCGTCTGGTAATAGAAAATGGCCGGCTGGATTTTCTCCCGCATCGAAGCAAAGTGAAAGTCCTTCATAACCCCGATGATCGTTCCTTCTGTCTTCCAAAGCCTGAATTTCTGCCCGACGGGGTTTTTCAGGCGGGCCGCCCGGACGGCTGTTTCATTTAGGATGAAGTGGGCGGAGTCGGACACAGATCCGGTAAACGCGGCACCTTGCTTCAAATTCATCCTGAAAAAGGACATAAAACCCTTATCAATGGCCATAGGGCTGAGCATCAGGGTTTCTCCCTTCTCCTTTCCTTCCCACCAGTTGTTCCCGGTCTGCCCACCGATTTCAACAATATTTTCGCTTGCGCAGGTAACATTCTTGATAGAAGGATCCCGGAGAAGATCCGATCTGACGGTGGGATAATGATTGCTCATGGCGATCATGCTGCAGATCAGTACGTGGTCCTTGTCGTAACCCAGCTCCCTCGATCTGATGTAGGACAACTGCCTGCCGATGACCAGGGTGCCTGTGATCAGTATCATGGAAAAGGTAAACTGGATCACCACCAATACTTTTCGGAACAGGGCGTCGCCAACCCGGGCCGACAACTTCCCTTTCATGGCTTTCAGCGGCTCAAAGGAGGATAGCAGCAGGGCCGGGTAGATGCTGGAGACCAGGAGCGTCCCCACAATCGTGGCGAGGATAACCTCCCAGATATGGTAATCATAGAGGTTCAGGATGAGCTCCTTTCCGGAAAGGCTGTTGAACAGGGGGATCAGGAAATACGCCAGGACCAGGGCAAGAACTGAGGCAAAAAAGAAAAGCAGGGTCGTCTCGATCATGAATTGCATGAAAAGCTGGATCCTTGGCGCACCCACGATTTTCCGCAAACTGACTTCCTTTGCCCTTAACATGGACCTTGCCGTCGAAAGGTTGACATAATTGATACAGGCTATAACCAGGATGAGGTTGGCGATAACGATGAACATCCGGACGGTGGCGAATCCACCCTCACTTCCGTCAGACCTGAACAGATGCATCCTGCCAAGCGGAAGAAGGACATAGGCAACATCCGTGTCGTCCGATTTTACCCGGAGGTGGATGTTCCTGAGCGTTACCGGCAAATCCTTCATGGATATACCAGGTCTCAGCAACAGGAAAGTGGCATAGTTGAACTGAATGAAATCATTTTCCAGGTTCAGGCCTTCTTTGTTGCCTGCATACCGGTTCATCTGAAGCAGTGTCATCGGGAACAGCATATCAGCCCGGATACTTGAATTTTTTGGGAAGTCCCTGATAATTCCCCGGACTGTGAAATTGATTTTATTGTCTGCGCTGATCACCTTGCCAATCGGATCCTCGTCGCCAAAATATCTTTTGGCCGTGCTTTCCGTAAGGACGATGGAATGTTCGTCCGGGAAGGGGTTCCTGGTCATCCCTTTAATCAGCGTGAAATCAAATACCGAAAAAAAGGAAGGGTCCGTAAAGAATGGCATCTCTTCCACAAACACTTTGTCTTTATACCGGTAAAGACTGTAAAAACCGTTGTGGCAGATACGGACCACATCTTCCACCCCGGGGATTTCTTTTTTGGCAAGAACCCCGATGGGAGAGGCGGTCTCCGTCCAGAGCTGCCTGCTTGTGCCGGTACCGACTATGTTCTCCAGCTTGAAGATCTGTTTTTCTTTTGCGTGAAAACGGTCAAAACTGAACTCCTCCTGTACCCACAGCAGGATGATGATTCCCACGGCAAGCCCGGCAGCGAGTCCGCCTAAGTTAATGACAGAATAGAATTTTTTTTTCAGGAGATTTCTCCATGCTGTCTTTAGGTAATTGCTGAACATGTTTCGGTTTGTATATAAAAAGGCTGCAGATGTAAACTGAAAAATTATTCTTCCGGTTACAGAATTTTTGAATTTATTCCTAGATGATTTGCCGGCCTTCTAGTCATTCGGTCCGCAGGGACCTGACCGGATTTGCCAGGGAGGCCCTGATCGACTGGAAGCTGACCGTAACCAGCGTAATCAGCAGGGATGCGGCCGCCGTTCCCACAAAGATCCAGACGGAGATCGTAGTCCGGTAAGGGTATTGCCGCAGCCAGCTGGACATCAGGTACCAGGATACCGGGATAGCGATCAAGAAGGAAATGGACACCAGCAGCAGGAAGTCCTTCGACAGCTGCCCCCAGAGATTGATAACCGAAGCCCCCAGAACCTTCCGCACGCCGATTTCCTTGGTCCGCCGCTCGGCCATAAAGGAGGCCAGACCGAAGAGCCCAAGACAGCTTATAAAGATGGCGAAGGCGGCGAAAAAGGTCGCCAGGCTTCCGATCCTTTGCTGAAAATCGAATTTCCGCGCAAAATCCTCACTGTTGAAGCTGTAGTCGAAGGGTGACCCGGGATTAAACCGTTTAAAGATCGCGCCAATTGCGGTCAGCGCCTGTCCAGCGTTCATGTTGGGATTGATCCGGACGGTAAGGACATTCCAGTCCACACTTGAGTTATCCATCATAAAGATGGTTTGTTTCACCGGCTCGAATGGCGACTGCATGACCATATCCCTGACCACGCCCAGAACCCGGAGGTCTTTGTTCGAGTGTTTGCTGTACAGGTATTTGATGATTTGTCCCACTACCGGTTCCTTCAGTCCCATGTATTTGACCGCAGTTTCATTCAGTACCACAGCGGCAGAGTCGGTTGCGAAATCCGGCGAAAAATCCCTTCCTTCCACAAATTGCCAGCCCACTGTCCGGCCGTAATCCTGGTTGAGCGTAATTACCGCAAAGGTTGGGTTCAGGCCCGGGTCCTTGCCGGTCCAGTCAAATCCGCTCTGGTTGGCCCAGATATCTGTAGTCGGGCAACTCGAAATAGCTATATTCACTACCGCGCGGCTGCGAAGAAGGTCCTCGCGCAGGGGTTTAAAATGGTCATACAGGTCAGGCGTGGTCATATTTAGGGTGATCAACCCGTCCCGGTTATAGCCGATCGGACGATCCTTCGCATATTGGATCTGTTGAAAGACAACCATCGTACCGATTATCAGTGAGACCGATACCGTGAATTGTAAAACGACCAAAATTTTCCGTGGGACGGAAGCGAGCCTCCCCGTCTTAAAGGTACCTTTCAGTACACTGACCGAATTGAAAGAAGAAAGATAGAAGGCGGGATAACTTCCGGAGATCAGCCCCGTCACCAGGATAAAGGCGGCGGCCAGCAGCCAGAAGGGAATACTATTCCATAAAAGATGCATTTGCTTATCTGCAAGACCGTTGAAGAAGGGGAGGGTCATTGTCACCAGCAGCAGGGAAAGGCAGAAAGAGATAATGGTGATCAGCATCGACTCGCCGAGAAATTGCCCGACCAGCTGCCAGTGGAGGGAGCCAATGGCCTTACGGATCCCGACTTCCTTGGCGCGCTTTTCCGACCTCGCGGTGCTCAGGTTCATAAAATTGATGCAGGCCAGCAGCAGTACAAAAATGCCGATGATGGCGAACATCCTTACAAATTCTATATCGCCTCCTGTATTGACCCCGTCTTTGAACTCGGAATATAGCTTCCATCTGGCCATGGGATGAAGCACTACCTGGGGCTTGTCCTTACGTTCATGTCCCTCGAGCCCTCCCTTCACCTTTGCACCGACTCTACACAGATCGGCCTTGTCCTGCAATTGCGCATATATCTGGAAAGCATTGTTATCCCATTTGGTCACAGAATATTTTACCCAGTCATTGTCCGCTATATAGCCGTCCCAGGACATCAGCATGTAGGTATCGTAGAACTCACAATTGTGAGGAAAATCCTCATATACGCCCGTGATCTTGAGACTGCTCTTGTTGTCGATCTTGATCACTTTGTTCACCGGGTCCTCATTGCCAAAAATCGCTGTGGCCAGGGTCTGACTGATAACGGCCGAATAGGGTTCCTTCAGTGCCCCAGCACTGCCCTTGAGCAGGCGCAGGGAGAAAATCGGCAAAAAATCGGGCTGCACATACATGCCGTCCTTCAGGACCTGTTTGTCATGATAAGCGAGTATATGCTGGCTATTCCACGACCCCATCGCAACCCCCTTGAAATCGGAACCGTACGCAGTGCGCAACTCTACGGACAGCGGAATGGGAACGGAGTAGTCCGTAGCGATCTGATCGCCGTGTGTGGAATTTTCCATGACCCGCACGATCCGGTCATAGTTGTCGAAATTCCTGTTGTAGGATAACTCATCCCAGATCCAAAGGCCAATGAGCATGCCGATTCCCATGCCTGCCGCGAGTCCGGCCACATTGATAAAGGAATAAATTTTGTTTTTAAAGAGGTTGCGAAGGGCAACGATGAAATAGTTCCTGATCATGGGTTCTGCAGCATTTTATATTTACGGGCGGCTCACAGTTGCCCGGCGATTACAGGATTTTTCTTGCCAAGAAAATGCCAGAATTGTAATTGGCTATGGTCCAGCAATTTGTTCTCAGGATCCTTCCTGGTACTGCCCGGTTTTGATACTACAGGTGTTCATTTATGGGGGTGCTGACTTGTCCTAAGAAAACTATACAGGTGAGAGAATAAATCCTAAAAACGGCTATACAAGGGCCTTATCAGGGCTGTTTATGCCGTCAAGGATCAAGATACAGGTTTTTAGCGCTCCGTACACAACA
>Ga0318563_10000152_pt1 | contig 28685 bp, 21 predicted proteins | sample GRESIP066b5f19_FD_203689 | JGI IMG/M metagenome (GOLD analysis project Ga0318563, IMG submission 203689) | Tropical soil microbial communities from Luquillo Experimental Forest, Puerto Rico - GRE.SIPMG.066b5f19 | ecosystem: Environmental > Terrestrial > Soil > Tropical forest > Bulk soil... | reverse complement strand
GCAGGCAATGTTGCGGGATTCAGCAACCAGTTCATGGGTGTAAAACAAACTACTGACGTACTCGAGAAGGGGACCTGGATTCTGGCTGCTGTCGTGGTCCTGCTCTGCCTTTTTTCAACTGTTTTTATTCCTAAAGCCGTAAATACCCAGATCAGGGATTTTAAGCCGGCGGCCAATTCCCAACCTCTGAACACTACCGGTCAGCCCACGGCTCCGGCCGGTCAGCCAGCCCAGACACCTAAAAAATAGCCGGTTGGTGAAATAATTTATTCATAATCCCGTCATAAGATTGGCGGGGTTTTTTATTTATTATCGTTAACAAGAAATATATACCTGTGAAGAAAAGAATGCTTGTCCTGGCCTTGGTCCTACTCCTGTTTATTGCGGGATTCCTTACCTGGTCTTTGGTCGGACCATCTACTGCGTTTAGCGGAGACAGATATTACCTGTATATCAGGACAGGAATGCACTATGACCAGCTTCTGCAAACCCTTGAAAAGGACACAGTTCTTAAATACCCAGCCATTTTTGCCTGGGTTGCCAAAAGGATGGAATATCCGGAAAATATGAAGGCAGGGAAATATGAAATAAAAGAAGGCATGAGCCTAGTTTCTGTTTTGAGAATGCTTCGTAATGGCAGGCAAATACCGGTGAACCTGGTAATCACCAAACTGAGAACACGAGAGGACCTGGCTGCCCTGGTCGGGCGAAAACTGGAGTGTGATTCAGCATCCTTCCTGGCATATCTGAAAAATCAGGACTCACTGACATCGTTTCAACTGGATACCAATTCCGTCATGACCGCCATTTTTCCTGATACCTATACCTATTACTGGAACTCGACGCCAGGCAAAGTATTTAAAAAACTGTATGCCTCTTACCGGAATTTCTGGACCGCACGACGTATTGATGAAGCACACGGGCATGGCCTTAGCCCCGTCAGCGCCTATATCCTGGCCTCCATAGTCGAGGAAGAAACCACCCGAAAGGATGACAAGGGCAAAGTGGCCAGCGTTTACCTCAACCGTATGGTCAAAGGGATGAAGCTCGGGGCGGATCCCACCATTAAATTTGCCCTGAAGAATTTTGAATTGAAGCGCATCTATGACAAATACCTTACTGTTGAATCCCCCTATAACACTTACCGCTATGCGGGTTTACCTCCCGGACCGATCTGTACTCCTTCCGAGGAGACCCTGGATGCCGTATTGACAGCTCCCGCCACGAACTATCTTTATTTTGTGGCAAAGCCTGATTTTTCGGGATATTCCACTTTTACTGACAACTATAAAGAACATCTTCATAATGCCAGAGCTTATCAGAAGGCCCTGGATGACCAAATAAAAATCGGCCAGGGAGCCAAAGACCAAACGGCAAACTAATTTCAGGCAGAAAATCCATGATCAATGTTCAGTACAATATAAGAAATTCTGCACCGTTCAGGTACCTGGCCGAGAGGAGCAAAAAAATAATTATCCCGGGTTTTCAGGGTGTCCCGCTATATGACGTCGCCAGATTTTTTCTGAGCCAGGTCAGAAAAGTGGGTCTTAATGACCGGGCGCGTTCCATATCCTTCAGTTTTATCATTGCCATTCCTGCTGGAACCATCTTTCTATGCACACTCATCCCCTACCTTCCAGTACATAAGAAAATTGTCAGCGAGCTGCTGGCCATGACCAATGACCTGACACCGAACCGAAACACTTACCTGCTGGTCAAGAATTTCCTCAATGATTTCCTGGAAAAACCCCGAAATGGCCTGCTTTCCTTTGGATTCTTTCTCGCCTTGTTCTATGCCTCCAACGCCATGATCGGGCTAATGAGGTCTTTCAATAAGTCGCTTGTTAATAATAACAGAAAGAATATTTTCCATACCCGCTGGATGGCCATCAAACTCACTGTCCTCATTCTGTTCCTGATCATTGGGGCAGTAACCATCATGGTTACACAGGATGAACTGATCAAAAGTATTTTCCACATCAACAATAAATCAGGCAAACAACTTTTTAAGGTCCTTAGGTGGGTCGTGATCATCCCCCTCTTTTATTTCTCCATCGCTTTCATCTACAAGTATGGACCTTCCCTTCCAAAGAGATGGAGGCTTTCTTCGCCCGGGACCCTCCTTGCCACCTTCCTGCTCATATTGACCTCCCTGCTGTTTTCCTATTGGGTCAGGAATTTCGCAACCTACAACAAGATCTATGGTTCCATTGGCACCATCCTTATCCTGATGTTGCTGATTTATTTTGACTCCCTGGTCCTGCTGGTTGGATATGAACTGAATGTGAGTATTTACCATCTCAGGACAGTTGCTGAGGAAAGGAACCAGGAAGAGGAGTGGATTCCTGAAGAAACCGGGTAGTATATTGACCATTCGAAATCGGGATGCCCCGGTCTTAAAAAACCTGGATCAATTTCAGTTTTTTTGATGTACATTATTCCAAATAAATTTCAGGACCATGAAAAGGACTGCCTTTACCGCCATGCTTACCCTGACTGCCGGACTGATGTCGTTTTCCCTGGGTGGCACAATCTATCTTCCCATCGGTGCACCCATGCCTAAACCGGACGTCAGGCTGAAAGACGTTTCCGGCAGGGAGGTGACCCTGAAGGAAGCTGCCAGGGCGAACGGTTTGCTGGTTATGTTCAGTTGTAACACCTGCCCATATGTAATCCGTAATCAGACAAGGACAAATGAAATCTGCCAGTTTGCAGGAAAAAACAATATTGGCGTGATCCTTCTCAACTCCAACGAAGGTGACCGGCAGGGCGGAAATTCCTATGCGGATATGCAGGCTTATGCCAAACAACAGGGATACGCCTGGTTCTATGCCCTTGACAAAGGAGAATTGGTTGAGGCATTTGGTGCCACCCGCACGCCTGAATGCTACCTGTTTGACAAAAATGGCAAACTGGTATATCATGGTGCCATAGACGACAGTCCGGGCAGCACTAGCTCCGTCAAGCGCCAGCACCTCAAGGAAGCTATCAATGAAATGCTGGCCGGGAAGGAAGTCTCGGTAAAAGAGACCAGATCCGTTGGGTGCACCATCAACAGGGGATAAAGGCGAAAAATGCATTATGGATTATTGCCTGGCAAACGGTGAGTTGAAAATCCCGGCCTGGTCCACCATGATCACTCGGCGATCATTTTTTTCAGGGTTTCCTCAAATTGCCCGGCTGACAGAGGCTGTTCAAAGAAATGTTTATACCCGGTGTGGTTGTTAACAAACAAAGTGGAAGGAATGCCTCCTGACCATTTTTCATCTATTTTAGGGCAAAAGTAATCGGCATTCGTCTCGTTGAGCCAGGCAAGGGTTCCATGAAATCCCTTCTGGCGGGCAAAGGACGAAATCTTCTGCGGATAATCTTCCGGCAAATCCAGGCTCACCAGGAGAAGTTCGACCCTGCTTCTCTTATATTCTCCGGCAATTGCCTGGAAGTGGGGAATCTCTGCGACGCATGGACCGCAAAAAGTAGCCCAAAAATTGACTACGAGGGGATGGTCGGATGAGTGGATATAGGCCGCCAGTTCAGTGATCTTCATCTTTTTGATCTCCTGGGACAGGACAGCCATATAGCACAAAACGCAGAATGCAAATAACCATAGTTTTTTCATTTCCTTTATGTAGTTTGAATGGTCGTAAACTGTTTTTGAGTAATGATATCAATCGGCCTCTCCGGAGGACGTCCATTTATCAAGCAGCCTGGCAAATTCCTCATCCGGTAATTTTCTATGGTCATAATGTCCAGCTGCCCTTTTTTGGCGATGGGCCTCATATAGAGAAACCGCGCAGGCCACCGAAATATTCAGAGAGCGAATCATTCCGGTCTGGGGTATGATGAAATTTCCGTCGGCCATGGCCCTGATATCCTCGCTAACTCCTTCGTGCTCGTTGCCGAAGACCAGGGCAATACGTCCGGTAAGATTCAGCTGGTATAAAGATACTGCATCAGGACTGAGATGAGTTGTTAATATGCAGTCATATTTTTTTCGCAGCAGCCCAAAACACGCCTCTGCACTGGTAAACTGATGAACAGTGAGCCACTTATGTGCGCTGCTGCTGCTCTTGGGTCCCCATTTCTTATGCCGCGGAATACGTGTGTTGAGGACAAAAATCTCCTGAATCCCGACAGCATCACAGGTCCGCATAACCGCAGAAATATTATGCGGGTCAAGAACGTTTTCCAGCACAACGGTTAAATCATCCTGGCGACTGTTCAGTACGCCAAGCATTCTCTCCTTTCTTTCGGGTGTCATATAATAAAGTAGAGAAAACGAAAATAAACAAGATTTAGGAACGAAGGTCAGTACCTTTCGCGTTCCCGAGTTGGTCCCGGGTTGACTAATCAGGGCAAAAGGTTCTTTTTCCGAATACTTCTCCCGGTGCAGGTTTATCCAGATCATCCTTTGGCCGTATCGGGCCGGTTGACCTCCGGTGCTCTGATTCATCTAACCTGGTCATGTAGCCGTCCCGGTGGCTGAAGGGCCTAAAATTTATGCACGAAGGTTATTGATTCATCCTAAACTATCTACCTTTGAGGGATCCTGGTTATTTCTTCCAATCCAGACCTTCCCGATACAGCATTCCACCCTCATCCTAACTTCATAATCCCTATCCACATTTCCGTTGTCATTGTAAAACACAGGAGGTATAGTATGCCGAAGTACTTAGTCCAAGGTTCCTACAGTCCTGAAGGGACAAGGGGATTGATCAAAGAAGGTGCATCAGGCCGCAAAGACGCAGTGGAGAAATTGGTGGGAGGCTTAAAAGGCAAGCTGGAGTGTATTTATTACGCCCTGGGAGAAGACGATGTATTTATCATCATCGATCTTCCGGATGCAACTACGGCTGCTGCCATCGGACTGGCCGTTCATGCATCGGGCATGGTAAATACAAAGACCACTGTCCTGCTGACGACTTCTGAAATTGATGCAGCCTGCAAAATGTCGGTTAATTACAGACCCCCCAAAGCTTGAGTTCCGGCCTGTAAACCAGAAGGGGGAATGGAGTGCACCCCGCAGACCACCTTGCTCTGCGAAGGGGGGAGCTATTTTGTTTCCCCCAAATAAGGAAAACTCGCAGCTGCCAACCCTAAGGGCCAGGTTTACCTGATGAGAACCGAGGTTCCTTTCAAAAAGAATTTTTTACCACTTTCCTGATCTGTATACTGGAGCATCCATACATACACACCAGTATCCTGGGGAATCCCGTTGATGGTTCCATCCCATTTCCGTGTCCAATCCCTTGTTTCGAATACGAGCTGGCCATATCGGTTATACACCCTGAACAGCAGGTCTGTGGCCTTGTAGGCGTTGAGCGGGTAGAGATAATCGTTTTTCCCATCCCCATTGGGTGTAAAAGCATTGGGTACAGTAATATAACAGCTTTGAAGCTTTGTAATCGTTTTTTGGGCCGTATCAGTGCACATCAGGTTATTGGTCACGATCAGACTGACTGTATAGGTTTTCTCTGTTAACGTGTTCGGAAACAAATGCGGCCTGGGGTTTTCATCGGAACTCGAAGTACCGTCACCAAAATTCCAGTCCCAGTTCATGATATTGCCTATGCTGCTGTCTGCAAATACGAGCAGGTCCTTTGGGCATACAACGTCAGGGGCCTGGAAGGCCGCTTTCAGGGTATTATCAAGAGCAAAAGAGACCGTCATGGTGTCGCTGCAAACCCCGTTAGTTACCACATGTTGAACGGTCTTCTGGCCAAATACAGTATAGATCATGACCGGACCAAGATTCGGGCTGCCCGACTGGTTATCAAAAGTCCACTGCCACTGGTTAACGCCACCGGCAGGGCTGTAAGCATAATATACTGTGTCGGCCTTACAGCCATACTGTATAGTATAACTAAACTGGGCCGATACAGTATCACTCGCCGCAAAGTTCAGGGAAGATGGAGCTGGCGTAACCTGGCCGCATTCATCAACGATTGTATTTCCATCAGTTCCTGTTCTGAGTGAAATCTGATAGATGCCTCCCACCACAATGGGTGCGGAAAGGGTTATCAAGATGTCGCTGGTCATTCCATTGACACAATTACCAGCAGCCCCGGTTATACTGACCGGCGTGGGTCCGGTAACAAAAAAATCACTTCCGTCAGCCGCGATCGAACTGCAAAGAATTGGCTTTTTGAAGACCAGCCGGAGCACGCCAGGAGAACAGCCCAGGGGGGAAATGCTGTCCATGGGTGTCGGTTGTTCAGGCGTTACGGTGAACGGAACCGAAGCTCCCACAGCCAGGGGGGCATTGCAATTGTCCAGCACGGTATTTCCGTCTGTTCCTACTTCTGCCTGAAGGGAATAATTTCCGGGAGGAAGAGGATTTTTTAGGTTGATCTGTACCGAATCCATATCAAATCCATTGCTGCAATTGATGGCCGAAGCTGAAAGAACGGCCCCGGGTACGGAAGGAAGGATAAAATCCGTTCCGTCAGGCGCGAGGCTGCTGCATTTCATCCTCTTATTCAGCACAAGGGTGATCGTTCTGGCATCACAACTAATAAAGGCCGAAGAGAGTTTGGGCTGGGTGGTGTCAGTAATGCTGGCCGTGCCGCCGCCAAAGGATAGATTGTATCCGCTTTGTGTCTGGGTAAAGTGACTTACCATTAAAAGATAGGTATGCCCCTGGTAAATGACGGGCATTTTGTTAATGGTTGAAGCATCAGAATAAGGAGGACTCCCGCCCAGTTCCTGCGGATTCGTGGCACAGGCAAAACTCTGCGTCCCTGTGGTGGAAGTCCCGGTTATGCCGGTATAGCCCCGGGCACTTTCCAGGGATGAGTTTCCCGACCAGTTGTAGGTCACAATAAAGTTCGTGCTGTCGTAAACATCTGCCACATTGCGGTTCGTGATGTCGTATAAAACCCAGTCATAGTCGTCATTTAGATTGTTGGGAATAACGGAAAACCCCAGGGTTCCGGTCTGGAAACAGGTGAACCGGTACCAGAATGGATTGATGTCCTGATAAATCACACCGTCATTGCAAAAAGTTTTGACAACCTGGTTAACACAGGTGGGCACGTTTTGCTGGGAGAACGTATCAACCCCGCAAACCGGAAAGGCGGTTTGGGGAGTTTGGCCATTTGTAGTGCATTGCGCGCCGACCCTGAGTACCAGCAGGAACGCTATCCATAGTAGTGGTATCCTTTTCACTAGCTGTTATATATGACCCCTGCTGTCTTTGATTCGTTGCAGGAGCCTTTTTTTCTAAACGATTTTCCCGGTATTCTCTTTTCTGGGAATGGGAATTTTTCTTCGTCTACCCCGTTGGCTGGTCAAATATCCATAGTTTGGCTGATTTCCCGAAGGCCGGGTGGGAACAGGTTGTTTCCGGCAATAAACAGCCCTTAATTCTCATAGATTTGGGTCTTTTCCCCTATTTTTGCCGTCCCTTAAAATTTCATTTTGAAATTCACCGTATGGACAAATTGATCTATCTCGTTCCCCTGATGGGGCTCGTAGGATTGCTCTACACATTAATAAAATTTAATTGGGTTTCCAGGCAGGATGCGGGGTCTGACCGCATGAAAGAGATCAGCACCTATATCGCCCAGGGTGCTATGGCCTTCCTGAAGGCTGAGTGGAAGATTCTGAGTTATTTCGTCATTATTGTTGCGTTGCTCCTGGGAATTATGGCCAGCGCCAATGCCCATTCCCACTGGTCAATAGCCATCGCATTCATCGCAGGGGCGATATGCAGCGCCACAGCAGGTTATATCGGTATGCGAGTAGCCACCCGGGCCAATGTCCGTACTGCTAATGCGGCTAGAACCAGTCTGAGCAAGGCTTTATCTGTTTCATTTACCGGGGGATCGGTAATGGGTCTGGGAGTAGCAGGTCTTGCCGTACTCGGCCTGAGCGGACTGTTCATCATCTTAAAATCAATATTTGCCCCCGGTGCAGCAGTGAATTCCGAGGAAATGCTGAAGACCATTGAAGTACTCACGGGTTTTTCCCTGGGTGCAGAATCCATAGCCCTGTTTGCCCGTGTTGGCGGCGGGATTTATACAAAAGCCGCAGATGTCGGAGCTGACCTCGTAGGTAAGGTCGAAGCCGGAATTCCGGAAGATGATCCCCGCAATCCTGCTACGATCGCAGATAATGTGGGAGACAATGTGGGTGATGTGGCAGGCATGGGCGCCGACCTGTTTGGATCCTATGTAGCCACCGTCCTGGCAACGATGGTGCTTGGCCAGGAAACCAGGTCTGAAGACCAGTTTGGCGGCCTGGCCCCGATCATGTTGCCCATGGCCATTGCGGGAACAGGAATATTATTTTCAATCATTGGGACATTTTTTGTTAAGGTCAGTGATGCTGCCGGCATCAATACTGCCAACGTGCAACGGGCCCTGAATATGGGGAACTGGGGTTCTATTATCCTGACTGCCCTATCTTCTATCGGTCTTGTATATTTTATATTGCCCGAAACCATGGTTTTGCGTGGCATAGAATTTACCAAGTGGGGTGTACTGGGCGCCATAGCGGTAGGCCTGGTGGTGGGTACCCTCATGAGCATGATTACAGAATACTATACGGCCATGGGTAAACGCCCGGTGCTGACCATCATCCGCCAGTCGTCTACAGGTCACGCAACAAATGTAATAGGCGGCCTTGCTATTGGCATGGAGTCCACTTTCCTGCCGATTCTCGTTTTGGCAGGCGGCATATGGGGCTCTTATGCCTGTGCCGGTTTATATGGTGTCGCCATTGCCGCGGCAGGGATGATGGCAACTACCGCCATGCAGCTGGCCATAGATGCTTTTGGTCCTATAGCCGACAACGCGGGCGGTATTGCAGAAATGAGCGAACTGCCCAAAGAGGTCAGGGAAAAAACTGACGTGCTGGATGCCGTTGGCAATACGACTGCCGCTACCGGAAAAGGATTTGCGATTGCCTCCGCTGCGCTCACCGCTCTTGCCCTGTTTGCAGCATTCGTCGGGGTAGCGGGCATCAGGGGCATCGATATCTACAAAGCACAGGTGCTGGCCAGCCTTTTTGTTGGCGGCATGATCCCATTTATTTTTTCCTCGCTGGCCATCAGGGCCGTTGGCCAGGCCGCCATGGCCATGGTGGAGGAGGTCCGCAGACAATTCCGGACCATACCTGGTATAATGGAAGGTACAGGCAAGCCTGAGTATGATAAATGCGTGGCCATTTCAACCGATGCCTCCATTAAAAAAATGATGTTGCCCGGCGCTATCGCCATTCTTTCACCCCTGATCATCGGATTTCTCCTGGGCCCGGAAGCGCTTGGAGGATTTCTGGCTGGTGCCACGGTGAGCGGTGTGCTGATGGGGATGTTCCAAAACAATGCCGGCGGTGCCTGGGACAACGCCAAGAAATCGTTTGAAAAAGGTGTGGAGATCAATGGCCAGATGTATTACAAGAAATCAGAGCCGCACAAAGCTTCCGTTACAGGAGATACAGTTGGTGATCCCTTTAAGGATACGTCCGGTCCTTCGATGAATATCCTGATCAAACTGATGTCCATCGTTTCACTGGTCATCGCTCCCACCCTGGCCCAGATCCATCATACCAGGGACCAGGAATTGTCCTCCGGGACAAGGAAAACGGTTTTGAAAATAGCAGAAATGACAAATGCGACCAGTACCGATCAAAAACTGGCAGGGATGGATGCCCTTGAAAACCCAGAGGCTCTGATCAGCGCCCTTCAAAAGGACAGGATGATCCAGGGCGACCATGTTTCAATAGTGGTCAAAGAAGGCAATCTTTTTATCAATGGAATCAAGCAATCTGAAGAGGTCGCAGAAAAATATAAATCATTTATCGATCGCAAAAAAAATGTTAACTTAAGTGTAGACATTAAAAAGTAATCCTGAAATGGGTTACCTTTGTATAAGTATCTAATCATACCAAATACCAAAAGTCCCGCTGTTTCTACAGGGGGACTTTTTTTTGCTGTTCCCTGAGTATGATTCAGGCAAATTTTCCTGGGTCCTTTATAGTCGTGACGCACAAAAAAGGCCCGCCTTGCCCGAATCCTGGTCCTCTGAGGGCAGCATTTCGTCTCCCAGGAATCGGTGATGATGCTTATTTTTGCTAAAAGATTGCCTGAATGCCTCCTGCGCTTCTATACTATGCGATCCCCGGATTTATTTTTCTGCTCGTGGTGGAGGCTATTTTTTCGGCTTATGAAAAGAAAGACCTCTATAAAACAAAAGACACATTTTCCAGTTTAGCCCTCGGCATAGGCAACCTGCTTACCGGACTATTGTCCAAGGGGATGATCTTCGGAGCGTATATGCTGCTCTATAAATTTCGCTTCTTCAGCCTGGATGCCTCAAACTGGTGGGTGTGGGTTCTGGCTTTTTTGGGAGATGATTTATCCTATTACTGGTTCCACCGGGTTAGTCATCATGTGGGCTGGTTTTGGGCTTCCCACGTAGTTCACCATTCTTCGAAAAAATATAACCTGTCAGCGGCCCTTCGACAGACCTGGACCGGCAATCTCGCGGGATCTTTCCTTTTTTGGTTATGGATGCCACTGGTGGGTTTTCATCCGATTGTAGTCCTGACGATGCAATCCATCAGTCTTATTTATCAATTCTGGATCCACACTGAAGTGATTCGAACATTGCCAGGACCCATCGAATATGTTTTCAATACCCCCTCCCATCACCGGGTACATCATGGTGTTGACCTGAAATATCTGGACAGGAACCATGGCGGAATCCTGATCATCTGGGACCGGATCTTTGGTACTTTCAGAAAAGAAGAAGAGCGTCCAGTATACGGGCTTACGAACAACATTGAGTCCTTCAATCCTTTTGTTGTGGCGATGAAGACCTGGGTCGATCTATTTAAAAAAGCCAGCCGTTCGGGCTCTTTTAAAAATGCCCTGAACTACTTTATCCAGCCGCCGGGCTGGAGTCACGACGGCAGTTCCAAGACAGCCAGGGAATTGATCGAGGGTTACAACCGGGACCATCCGGATACACCGATCAAATGATTCAGGCCCCTCTCTTCATTTGGTTTTTGGTACTTTTCTAGCCTCTCCATTGGCATTTTCCCGGTTTAATTTTTTTCGAAACTCCTGCAACATCTGCATTTGTTAAAGCGACCTTAATATTTACCGTATTCACACGGGTGGAAAAAATGGTCTTTGTAATACGAAAAATATCGTAAATTAGTCATAAATTTTTTCACTATGACTACAACAAGATATATTAAGCCTACTGAAAGCGAGCTGGAGATCCTGCAGGTACTATGGAACAGAGAGACAGCCAGTGTGCGGGAGGTACATGAGGAACTCGTAAAAAGCAAGGACGTTGGTTATACCACTACACTAAAACTAATGCAGATCATGCACGAAAAGGGCCTTGTAAAGAGGGATGATTCCCTGAAAACACATATTTACCAGGCCGCCGTTTCGCGAGAAAAAACACAAAAGCACCTGTTGGGAAAAATGATCAACACCCTCTTTGGCGGGTCTCCCACGGAACTCGTGATACAGGCGCTGGGCAACCACAAGGCTTCACCGGAAGAACTGGAGGAAATTCAGCAACTGTTAGACAATCTCAAAAAACAATAGACATGCCTGTCATACCACCATCACAACTGCTGCAGGCCCTGGGTTGGTCCCTGATCAACAGCCTTTGGCAAATGGCTCTTCTGTGGGCCTTGTATATGCTGCTATCGGGAGCCGGTAAAGGCTTTTCGGCAAGAGCAAGGCATTTGATGGCTCTGGTCTTTACCATGACCGGATCGGTATGGTTTGCCCTGTCATTCTTAACCAGGCTTTTCAATCCTGAACTGGCGGACAGCAAGATGGTGATTAACCTGGCTGTTTCCCCTGAAAACAGCCTGCTCAATCTATTTCGCGATGCCAGGCAAATGATCAACGGGATGGTCCCCTACCTCACTTTTGCCTACCTGGGGACGATCAGCTGGCTGTTCGCAAAATACCTCCATTATTACCGGCATCTTGAACACCTGAAATCCACAGGATTGCATAAAATCCAGGGTAATCTGAGGATCTTCTGTGCCGCGACAGCAAAGCAGATGGGAATTCAGAAAAAAATTTCTGTCTGGCTCTCCTCCGCCATAGACAGCCCTGTTACGATTGGATTTTTGAAGCCGGTCATACTGATCCCGATCGCGACGGTCACAAACCTGAGCCCGGAGCAGGTTGAATCGATCCTGCTTCATGAACTGACACATATCAACAGAAATGACTATCTGATCAACCTCCTGCTGACTATTAATGGAAATATCTTCTTCTTTAATCCATTTTCCAGACTACTGATTGCTGCCATAAAGGAAGAGCGGGAACATTGCTGTGACGACCTTGTACTGCAATTTCAGTATAACCCGCATACGTATGCGTCGGCCCTTTTGTCCCTGGAAAGAACCAGGCATGACCGTCAACCATTTGCCCTGGCTGCCGTGGGCAGGAATAACCGGCTCTTGCTGGAAAGGGTAAAGAGGGTCACCGGTCACCCCCTCCCCCCCAGGCGTTACAGCGCATCACTAATCTGTTGCCTGCTGCTTGCAACCTTCATGGGCATATCTGTATTTGTTCAGCCTCGGACAGTGGCGGCTGTGCGCACCATGTCAGCGTCCTCACCAAAACATCCTGGGGAAGGTCCCGGCATGATCCTGGGAAACGTTTTTTCCAGCATCCCTTCGAGACAGGAGATCGCTAAGAATGCCGGCAAACTAGCTAAGTCAAAATCACATAAAATGAATGCCTCTCCCCGTTTGGACAGTGAAGCCCCCGGCGCTGAACTCACGCTGGTGAGCAATGAGGACGATGGAGGTGAACAAACCGAAGTGGACCAGGCAACTGCCGCCGTTGAATCAGAAAACCGGGTATATTCAATTGCTCCGTCCCCATCGATGGCCCTGGTGGAAGCTCCTGTTAAAGTGACCTCCCCTTATGTTCCCAGCTCCAGTTTTTCTTACAAAATCATGATTGATACCCTTCCGCCGACAGAAAGGTTCAGCTATAACGAGCTAAGGGCGAAAGAAACTATGGAAAGAACCCTTCAGGCCCTGGACGAAATTGACTGGAAAGAAATCCAGAAGCAGGTAATGGCGAACGATAAGAAGGTCAACTTCGACAAGCTGCAGGAACTGATCAACCAATCCCTTCGCCAGTTGGACTGGGATAAGATAAACCGGGATGTCCAGCTTAACCTGAGCCAGACGGAACAAAGAAAGATCGACCGCGATATCCGGCTCCAGCTGGAAACCCTCAAAAGACTGGAAACCAGAAATAGCCAGCAGGCATTGCGGTTGCGGACAAACATTAATGAAGACCAGTTGAGGCTCCAAAGATTAAGAATGAGAAATCAGGTGCAAACCATCCGTAAGGCTGAAGAAATGATCAGGAGAAAGTATAAGGTCGTCTATATCTGACCGGTGCTTTTTTTTCCATTCTTTCCCGGAAAGTATAAATTGATGATGCCTGCTTTCCCGGGCATCGCAGGAAATTCCCTACCTCCAGGTTTGCCCGGTGGCTGCCCGGCTGACAGCTAAGAATATTCCCCAGGCAAAGGATAAACTTTCTCGCAGGTAAACATTTAATTTTTCCCAGGTTATTTCTTCCCGAGTCACTTTTTATTTGGTGGAGAATCATTTTTGAGGGTGGCACCAGGCCCGTCCAGGCCCCCGTGCCCTATAGATCCTTGAGGAAAATAAAAACAAAGCCCCATTGGGCATGAACCCAAGCAGAAAAAAAATGCCCCTGCCTCAGCTTGGAATTCTTAGGAGCCCAGGGTCGACCATTCGACAAGATATTGAAAGGCCCCCTATTCCGGATAAGGATCTGCAGGCGCCAGGGCTTAGGTCCAGGGAATTCCTTCTGTCTCGTACCCCCCCTAGGGGGCATACCCAGCTTGCGAAACATTTTCCACAGACCTGGTTCCTAAGGATTATCCTGTCAGCAGCATCCCCGCATTCCGGCCTTCACAAAACAGGAGATCCAGCACGGAAAGGTTGGGCAAAAATCCCAGTCGCTCTTCAAAAACCTGCCGGTATTTTACCACAGGGTATTGAAAGTAATTTTTTGGGAGGATTTGATTTCTTCTGTCAATATGGCTCCCAGGATCATATTGGACCTGATAATTTTCGGAGAACGAAATTCCTGAATTGAGCCCCAATTTTTCCATCGTCCATTCAAAACAAATGATGTTCCAGTCAAACAGGTGAGAGACTCTTTTTTGAAAAAGAGCAATAAGATCTTCCCTGTAATGATCAAACCAGGGAGAACGGTTGTAGGAAGACTCAATACTTTTCCAGTGCTGCGCCTGCCAGTTTTTTCTCTTGTCAATACGCACTTCTTTTATCCGCATTTTCTGATCCCTGCCTTTCTCTAGCGGAATACTCAGTGATATAATACCGTTGGCCCCGGCAACCAGAGTCCGGTTGCGAAAGCTCATTTTTTGATAGGTTTCATATTGCTCAAATATTATATGTGAATAACCATTTAAATTTTTATAGAAACTAACAGGCGGAAAATATTGAATTTCAGAAACCAGATTCATTTTTCTCTAAAATTTATTCGTTTTGTCTAACTGTTTCAAAATTGGCCCCACTTTTCACTCTTCCCATACAGCATTAGTATATATTTAAAGATTAGGTATACTAATATAATTGATTTATTATTAATATTTTATAACAAAAAATAATTGCTATTGAAATTACTGTGTCATTTTGGAAGAATAAAACACCTGAACCTGCAAAAAAGCCAAAATCGTTAGCACATAAAAATACCCAATTATACTTTTTCAAATCACAATTTTTCTTCTCGAATTCTTTAGTGAGAAAAAGGGCCCTTCCCTTCCACTCCCCTCCTCGCAAGATTGGTGCCTTGCCATCAGCCGGGTGGGGATCATGGAGTAACCAGAAAATTGAATTTATGGAAGTCTCCTAACTGTCAGGGCCGGATCCCAGGATTTAAAATATCATGCTGGACAGCCGCAGGGGGGTAGTGGTTTTTGCTTCAGCCCATCGCTTCCTTACGGCCGGAACAGACAGAAAGGGAATTTTTCACGAGGATGGTAAATCAGGATTTGCAGAAGTTTGGAGCCAGGGCGAGAGTTAACTACGATTAGAGTACCTGCCAAGTTGACTGTATACCGGTCAGGGATACCTTCTTACCAGACGCGATCGATGAATGGGTGTAGTCCTGACCAGATCTCTCTGGATCATTTTGAGTCTGAAATGGCGCTTGAATCCCTGGCTTTTCGGTTTGAATGGAACCCCCGGAATCTGGCTCAGGTCGTTAAGAATTCTCGATGGTTGATGATCTTTTCCAGAGCGTGGAATTCAGATAAATCATCGTGGCTACAAAACCGCTCCAACCGGTCTGGTGACTGGCTCCTACACCCCTGCCGGTGCGGAAAGAAAAAGGTTCTGTAGAAGGCAATGGCAAGTGTCGGATCCGTGGGTTAGCCAAATTTAAAATAGAATGAAAAGGTTCCTTCAATAAAACTTTTTTGCGGGGATGACTTACCTCTTAATCCGCACGGACTCAGGCATTACAACCTGATGGATCAGCCGATATTTGATACATAAATGACTACCTTTCCTGCGATTTGGGATGATACCGTTAGAAGTGAACCCAACTGATCAGCCAAGTTTTACCGGAACGATCATCAAATACAACCCCCGATGGAATGGATTATCATTTTCCTAATCATTGGCTTTATCATGTATGGATGGAGTTATCGCGATAAGAATGATGATAGCGGAAAAAAGCGCTAAACGTTTCTTCCTTGCTATAAGCCTGTTTCAGGAACTTCACCGGTAAGGAGAGGGGCTTATCGCGCTCCAGCCCCCGTCTATAACCAGGCTCTGCCCCGTGATATGTCTAGCCTCCCTGGAAACAAGGAAGAGGGCAGCATGGGCTATATCATGGGTGGTACCGGGACGGCCATCCGGAGTAATTTCCGACCAGGTCTTTTCGTAATCCGGGTCATCCACGGTCCTTTCGGTCAGCGTAGCGCCGGGTGCGATAGCGTTGACGCTGATATGGAAGCCGGACAATTCTATGACGAGGTTCCGGGCCAGCATCTCCACGGCAGCCTTGGTCATGGAATAGGCCGCAAGATTCTTATGGGCCTGGTGACCGGTTACAGAGGACATAAAAAGAATGCTTCCACCGCTCTGCTGCCTTCTCATCTGGAGGGCTGCCTGCTGGGCCAGAAAAAAGGTCCCTCCCAGGTTCACCTCCATGACCCTGGAAAAGGATTCTGCAGGATAGGTCAGAAAATCTCCAAAAAGGGTAATTCCGGCATTGGCGATGGCTATATCGAGTTTTCCAAAGTTATCCATTGCATAGCTTACCATCCTTCCAATCATCTCCAGATCTGATGCATCTCCGGCCAGGCCATGGCATAGGCCTCCCTCCGCTCTGATCCTATCCGATGCTTTGGCCGCCAGATCAGGAACCATGTCGTTTAAAATGACAAAGGCCCCACTCAGTGCGAGTTGGCGGCAGATTTCAAAGCCTATCCCCTGTCCTGCCCCGGTAACTATCGCAACCTGGTTTGCAAACAATTTGTTTCCCATATGCAACCGTTTAGAATATCAATGAGAATCGCGCGTTACGGAGCTTCCTGACATTCCCCTGAGAAAATCCAGGTCTGCACCAAGATCCGCCTGTTGAACATGTTGCCTGTATAAAGACACATATCCCCTGCCAACATCAGGTCCGCCCACATGCTGCGTCATTTTGCGCCTTTCCAGCTCCTCCGCCGAAACTTCAAGGTTCAGAATCCGGTTTGTCACATCCAGCACAACGTAGTCACCATTGCGGATAACCGAAAAATTACCTCCCTGCGCAGCTTCCGGCGAGACGTGAAGAACAACCGTTCCAAATCCTGTGCCGCTCATCCTCCCGTCCGAGATACGGACCATGTCGGAAACGCCTTCTTCCAGCAATTTTTTGGGAAGTCCCATATTCCCCACTTCCGGCATCCCGGGATATCCCTTGGGTCCGACATTTTTTAGGACAAGCACATTTGTCTGGTCCACTTCGAGCTCAGGATCGTCAATTCTCGCCTTATAGTCTTCAATGTTTTCAAATACAACCGCCTTTCCGCGATGTTGCATAAGCCCGGGAGTCGCTGCAGCCGGTTTGATGACTGCCCCGGTCTCTGCCAGGTTTCCTTTGAGAACGACAATTCCGGAAATGCTATTGAAAGGTTCATAGATCGTGGAGATGACATTACGATCAAAACATTCTGCAGTCTGGTAATTTTCAAAAATGGTTTTGCCATTCGCAGTAATGCAATCCTGATGAAGATGGGTGTGCAATTCTTTCATGACCGCCGGCAGGCCTCCGGCATAATACAGATCTTCCATAAAGAAATCCCCGGCCGGCTGAATATTGGCAATTAGCGGTATTTTGGAAGAAAACCTGTCAAAATCCTCCAGCAAAAGAGGCACACCTATTCTGCCGGCAATGGCAAGCAGATGGATGACAAAATTGGTCGACCCTCCGATGGCCGCATTGATTATGATTGCATTTTCAAATGCCCGGCGGGTAAGTATATCAGTAAGGCAAAGGTTTTCCCTGACCATCTCTACTATGCGCAGCCCGGTCATCTGGGCCAGGACCTTACGCCTTGAATCCACTGCGGGAATTGCGGCATTTTCAGGAAGGGAGAGTCCGAGGGCTTCCACCATGCAGGCCATGGAGGAAGCTGTACCCATTACCGCACAGTGACCCCTGCTCCGGCACATGCAGGCTTCTGCCACTCCAAACTCCTCCTGGCTCATGGCTCCCTTGCGGAATTCCTCGTCAAATCGCCAGACATCACTGGTGCCAATGTCTTTTCCCTTATATTTTCCTGTTAGCATGGGGCCGCCGGATATAACGATCGTCGGAATATTTACACTGCAGGCCCCCATCACCAGGGAAGGCGTTGTCTTGTCGCAACCACAGAGCAGCACCACCCCATCCAGGGGATTGGCCCGGATGGATTCCTCGACATCCATACTGACAAGGTTCCGGTAGAGCATCGCGGTGGGTTTTATCAGCGTTTCACCGAGCGACATCACCGGGAACTCCACTGGAAATCCGCCGGCTTCCAGTATCCCCCTTTTGACCGATTCAGCCAGTTCCCGGAAATGAGCATTACAGGGAGTCAGTTCGGACCAGGTATTGCAGATGCCAATCACCGGCCTGCCGTCGAATTCATATGCAGGTATGCCCTGGTTTTTCATCCATGCCCGGTAAATGAAACCATCCTTCCCCGTTTTGCCGAACCAGTTTTGGCTGCGTAATTTTTCTCGCATTTTATGAAAGTATTAAAAACTGGTTATTTTATACCTGAATGTTTCCCATCCTTCGTTAAAACAAAGATATAAACCAACTCCCGGCTGCGTGAAATTCTTCCGGAAGCCTGCATTCAGACAGGAGGAATTGTCCTGAGACCACCGATTTAGAATTTGTAAGATATACCAAAAATTATCCCGTAATCAAAATTGCCGCTATTGGGAGAGGGCGGCTTGCTGTCATAACTGGAATAAGGCGTGAGGGTCAGGTTAAAATACCTGATAATTTCCCAGTTGATGCTGGTATTCCCGTCAATCCGGGTTCGGCCCTGATCCGTAATGCTGAAATATGCCGTCGGTGTTGTACTGATCTGAAGATTGGGGTGCTGAAATTTATAGAAATTGAAGCGCAGCATGACGGGCACTTCCAGTAGAACCCCGCTAAACACCCCGGAAGTGCTTTTCTCCTCCGAAAATGACATGCCGGTGATGAGGAGTAACTGAAGGTCATCCATTACGACGATCTTATTTCCCCCACCGATCAGTTCCTGGTAGCGTCGTGCGAGAGACAGTTCCAGGTTCCGCTGGTATTGCAACATACCTGCAAAGAACCAGCCTTTGGCCAGATCATAGGCCGAAAAAAGCTGGAGATTTTCATTGTCCCGTGAATATTTGGACGAATCTATTGATCCCAGTTCCGAGGCCTGCAATTGCCAGTCAATATGCCTGGTAGCAAACATTATCGTTGTGCTCAGATTGACCTGGCCGATATTGCTCGATCTGCTATAACTAAGTCCGGCCGACAGGCTGCCATGTAATCTCTTGAAAAAATTCCTTTCAAGGGAAATCAACTCATAGATGTCGACAATGGGAACCGGAAATGATAATGACTTGTCTTTTTTCAAAAGGGTATCAACCGGGATAACGATAATCCAGCCATTCCTGTCTGACACTTCAAATCTGCCTTCGTAAATCTTTTTATCAACGGTTTCAATCTTAAATTTATGGACGATACGGAGTCTTCGGATCTTGTAAAGCTTTACGTGCAGAAGTTTCAGGTCTATGTCATCAATCGTGATGACTCCCAGACTGACCTCCTGCACATTGCCTATGAGAATCTGCCCATTGTACATATATATGGAGTCTCTTTGCTGGGCAAATGGTTTTCCAGCCACCACAGTCAGCAAATTACTAATGATGAACAGCCCTCTGAGCATATGTTTCAGCTCAACCTCCATTGACCTACAACATTATCTTAGAAATGAGTATGCAGCTTTAGAGACCCTTGACAAGGGTTAATACGCCAAAGAAATATAAAAATAAATTTATTGATTGTTGCAGTCATTTTGCCTCAGATTTGTTTAATTTTATACCACTTGCAATTTGTTTACCCTGTCTATTTCCCCTCCCCTTCTGATTTTCCAATACCCTCAGGAAATTTCATAGTAACCTGAACAAGGCCGTATTTTTATGTTGATCATCTGCTTGTCGCCACCAACAGGTTATGGAAGACAGTTTTGTATAGGTCAGCGACTCATAAAAGAAAATAGCCGTAAGCCTTGATCAAATAGGCATCTTATCGTTTGGCTTCATACACAGGCTCCATAGAGCTCCACGATTAAAGCCTGAATCCCTAAACCTGAAAGTGGGGTTTGCGTGCGGGTATGTTGTTAGGGAAAGGGATATCCATCCTTTTATCATGAACTGGCGGACAGGGTTAAGCCTGCTTCTTTTTCCTGTCCAGGCATCACTCTCAGGCCTAGGGTATTGAATCACCTGAGAACCCGGTTGACCTACAGCAATCATCTACCTGGGGATATACATGGGATCCCTTCCCCTACGGAGCTACCTTGCAGCAAATTGAAGCCGCAAAATTTAAGTAGGAAATCAGCAGGTACGTCAACCGATTTTTTAAAAAATGCAAGGAGGTAATTATTATACATGTGGATAAGAATCCTTTCCGGGAGAAAATCAAAGAAATATTGTTGGGGCCCAATGATGCGAGCGACGGTCAGTTGCGGAAATCGGGGTCACTGACATAGAACTCGCGCGGAAAGGTATCGGATACCTCTTTTGAAAATGACTGGAATTTGGAATAATTTTGAGATTTAAACGAGGCTTTTGGCGAAACTCGCCCCCTAAATTGTCTAATATTATGAGAGACTATCTCTAACTGGCCTGGCAGGGATGTCAAATTAATCTGACCCGTTCCGGCAAGATACCCGATAATCCATTTGTCCGAAGCTGTGGATTCCCCCCTTTTTATTTCCCTGACCGTGATCATTCATACCATATCCGGTCGAAATTACCGGATGTCAAGCAAGTTGGTAGCTATTCAACAGATGATTCGTGGATTTGATGAACTGTTGAATCACCAATCCCCTTTGTAAAACATAAATTTCTGCAGCTAACCTAAATGGTCACCAGCTGCCTCAGAATAAGGAAGAACACTGTTGGAAATCTCCTATGGAACCGGACGATTCCAGAATTCCTTTGTTAAGTCCGGGGAGTCAGACAGGCAGCCTTACATAAATGGAGATCAAACCAGGATGACTATCCTGGCCTAAAATTGGTTCTGACCGGCATTGGTTTGCTACTGGTTTTAGGCGATAATCCTTTGAAGGCCTTTTAAGCCCCATGCTCAGCACCTTTAATACCCACACAAAATGAAACAGATCTATTGCTTTTATGTGATCATCCTGTCATTCATGATTTTGATGTATTCCTGCGAACCCGCCCTGCAGGTAACAAGTGATTATGACAAAACGGTCAACTTCCAGCCTTATAAAACCTACCAGCTAGTCCAGGTGGATGTGCAGCACCAGTCCATCAGCCAGTTAAACCAGACAAGGATCATCAATGCTGTCAGATCAGAGATGACCAGGAAAGGATTCCAGGAGTCAGTTGATGCGGACCTGAAAGTGAATGCTGCGGTCATTATGCAGGATAAAAAATCTGTTACGGCAAATACGGATTATTACGGGTATGGCGGTTATTACCGTCCATATATGTGGGGCGCCGGAATGACCAGCAGTTCCACTACCTATAGTGTGCAGAATTATAAGGACGGATCCCTGATCATTGACGTTGTGGATTCCAAGACCAACAAGCTGGTCTGGGAAGGGATTGGCAACAAGGAAATAGACAAGCCCGCTACCGATCCGGATAAAGCCATCAGTGACGCAGTCGCTTCGATCATGGCCAGTTTTCCTCCGGGTGCCCAAAAGAAAAAATAATGAGGATGGAGCCAGGGGGTTTGATATGCGGAGGGATGAATATTATGGAAGCCCTGGCCCGTCCCCATCCTCTCAACTGTTTGGATTGTCCATCTGGGCCTACCGAGCCGGCCAGGTTCCCGGCAACCAAATATAAATTGTCAACCATATGTCAGCCCCACGCAGAAGATTTACTGTTGAACAAAAGCTGGAAATCCTGCAACAGGCAAAACAGTCAGGAATCATTGCTGCGCTCCGCAGGCATAACCTCTCCTACAGTGTATTTCACCGCTGGAAAGAAAAACTTTCAGAACAGGGAAAAGATGTATCTCCAAAAAAGATGAGTGATCATGTGAATACGCGGCTGAAGGAATTGCTCGACGAAAATGTTCTGCTTAAAAAAATCATCGCCAACCAGGTCATGCTGCTGGAATTAAAAGAGGAAGAATTGCGAAACAGAAAGCCATGATTATCCGGATTGTTGAACTAAACGTATGAAATTAAACTTGGAAATATGAAACACCTTAAACTAGAACTCAGCATCTGGCTTGTCTTGCTTTTGAATCTGGCTCAGGCTCAAATGAAACCGAATATACTTGTCATATTCGGCGACGACATTGGCATCCCACAGATAAGTGCCTATACTATGGGTATGATGGGATACCGTACCCCGAATATCGACCGCATTGCCAAAGAGGGGGCTATTTTTACTGACGCCTACGGCCAGCAAAGTTGCACTGCTGGACGGGCGTCTTTTATTCTGGGGATGGAGCCATTTCGAACCGGTCTGCTGACCATTGGAATGCCCGGAGACCCACATGGAATTACGGCATGGATGCCAACCATTGCCGAAGTTCTAAAAACCCAAGGATATATATGCGGCCAGTTTGGCAAAAACCACCTCGGGGATCATGATGAACATTTACCTACCAACCATGGGTTCGATGAGTTTTATGGCAACCTCTATCACCTGAATGCGGAAGAAGAGCCGGAGGGATATTTCTATCCGAAAGACCCCGAATTCAAAAAGAAATACGGACCCCGCGGAGTCCTCCACACCTTTGCCAATGCCGACGGAACCCAGCGGATCGAGGACACGGGCCCGTTGAATGTAAAACGCATGCCTACTGTGGACGAAGAGTTTTTGGGAGCGGCCAAGAATTTTATTGACAGGCAGGTCAAAGCAGGCAAGCCCTTCTTTGTATGGTTTAACTCGACGCGTATGCATGTTTTCACCCATCTGAAGCCGGAATCGGTGGGCAAGACCGGGATGGGTCTCGAAGCTGACGGGATGGCTGAACATGATGCCATGGTGGGAGAATTGCTGAAACAACTGGACGACCTGGGGGTTGCGAACAATACTATAGTGGTTTATTCAACAGACAACGGAGCGGAAATTGCCCTATGGCCGGATGGCGCGATGACACCGTTCAGGGGTGAAAAAGGAACAACCTGGGAAGGAGGTTTCCGCATACCCATGATGGTAAGATGGCCTGGAGTGATCAAGCCGGGAACGGAGTGCAATGAAATCATCTCCCTGATCGACTGGTTCCCGACGTTAAGCGCAGCAGCCGGTGCCGGGGATATCAAACAAAAAATGATGACCGGGTTTACAGTGGGCAAAAAGAATTTCAAGGTCCATCTCGATGGATACAACTTCATGCCTTATTTCCAGGGAGCTGAAAAGAAAGGACCGCGAGATGCCATCTATTACTTTGACCAGGGAGGAAATCTCAACGCTATCCGCTGGAACGACTGGAAGGTCAGTTTCGCCGTCAATTCTCGCGGAAACATTGCGACAGCAACCCGTGAAGTAACTGCCTGGGCTACCATGACCAATCTCCGGATGGATCCCTATGAGCGGGGATTGGAAGAGGGCGGAGAAGCAATCAAATTTATAGGCCAGCAAATGTGGCTTCTTGTACCCATTCAGGGAAAGGTAAAGGAGTTCTTCGCAGATTTTGACAAGTATCCTTTTCAAATGGGTAGTTCCCTCAATGCGGCTGGGATCAACTATGGCCTGCTGAGGCAGGAAGACGCACTGAAGAGATTGAAAGAGCTCGAACGCCTGTCCGCCCCGGGGCAATAATATTTACAGGTCTGGTTATAATCCCCGAACCAGAGGGGACATCATGCTTACGGACAGTGGGAAATTCGGCGGGAAGCAGGGGCAACCTGTGGGTTCAGACAGGTCACGTTTCGACTGCGGGGGCAACCCTGCACGATACAGAACCTCTGCAGGCCAGGCCCGTGTCATCCTTAGTGAAGCTGGTGCCACAACGACAAAACCAATAACGGTAAAGTAAATGCGGGTCATGACGGAAATGTATACAAGAAAGACCAGGCTGGTGCCTGGAGCCAATACAACCAGAACGGAGGCTGGAACAAGGTTAATAACAACGTAGCCAACCAGCAGAAACTTGGCGGCTCCGAACAGGCACGCAACAGGGGGCAAATGCAGTCAAACCGCTTTCAGAATTTTCAACGGGGAGGAGGAGGTTTTGGCGGAGGTGGCTTCCGGGGCAGAAGATAAACAAACCCGGCTTACCTGATATCGGAGAATTCGTGAGGCGGAGCACCGTTACGAGCGGCTTACACAATCGTGAAAATATTAGTTACCGGTTAATCCCGACTCATGACCTGAAAACCTTTATCACATTCTTAAGAATCAAAAAACAGAAATTATGAAAAGTTTCCCCACAGCAATCCCCCCTTTCTTGCTGCTTTCAGCTGTTCTTCTGCTTGCCGCAATGGCCTGTAATCAACCATCGAGCTCAGGGAAATCAGGTAATGCTACGGACACAGGAGCGTCCATGGCGGGTGGCGTTGACCGCAGCGTACTGCCCTTCCCTGATCTCCAGTTTCATGGGAAAATCGACAGCAACGCAGATCAATCGCAACCCGATTTCCCCAAAGAAGTCGAAGCCCCTGCAGGTGCTCCCAATGTCCTGCTCATTCTGACAGACGATGTTGGGTACGGGGCTTCCAGCACCTTTGGCGGCCCGATCCAGACACCGACCTTTGACAAACTTGCGGCCAGCGGACTTCGCTATAATGAATTTCATACAACCTCACTGTGTTCTCCTACAAGGGCCGCCCTGATTACCGGCCGAAACCACCACAATGTTGCCAGTGGCGTAATCACCGAAATGGCAACAGGATATCCGGGTTACAATAGCCTTGTGCCCAAGGCTTGTGCGAGTATTGGGGAGATACTTAAAGACAACGGATGGAATACCGGGTGGTGGGGCAAAATGCATAATGTACCCGATTGGAAGAGCAGCACTTCTGGCCCATTTGATCTCTGGCCCAATGGACTCGGATTTGAATATTTCTACGGATTTATCGGGGGAGACAACCACCAGTGGCGGCCTGCTCTTTATCAAAATACAAACCCCATCGAGCCATATATAGGCAACCCGGATTATATTCTCGACAAGGATCTTGCAGATAATGCGATCGCTTATATTGGCAAACACAATTCCATCTCACCCAAGAGACCATTTTTTGTTTACTATTGTACGGGTACTGCCCATGCCCCACACCACGCCCCGAAGGATTGGATCGACAAATACAAAGGAAAATTCGACCAGGGATGGGACAAGGTCCGCGAAGAAACACTCCTGCGCCAGAAAAGGTTGGGCGTAGTTCCCCAAAACACGAAGCTGACTGTCCGAAATGAGGGTATACCTGCCTGGGACGGCCTTTCAGCAGACCAGAAAAAACTCTATGCGCATGAAATGGAAGTATATGCAGGCGCCCTGTCATATGCCGATTATAATATCGGGCGGGTTATTGATGCCGTGGAGAAAACCGGGCAACTGGACAATACCATTATCATTTATATCATGGGAGATAATGGCGCCAGCGCTGAAGGCACCGTCCAGGGCACTACCAATGAGGTAGCAACAGCCGCAAACGGTGTCACAGAAAGCATACCCTTTCTGCTTTCTCAAATGGACAAGCTGGGCTCAAAATATACCTATAACCATTATAGTTATGCATGGGCCCATGCTATGAACACTCCTTTCCAGTGGACCAAACAGGTCGCTTCCCATTTTGGCGGAACCAGAAATGGCCTTGTTATAAGCTATCCCAAGGTAATTAAAGATAAAGGCGGCTTGCGTTCTCAATTTCATCATGCCATTGACATAGTTCCCACCATCCTGGAACTATGTGGATTGCCAGCGCCCAAAAAAGTAAATGGTATAGATCAACGACCCATGGATGGGGTAAGTATGGTGTATTCATTCAACGATTCCAATGCAGCTTCCAAACGAAATACCCAGTATTTTGAAATGCTGGGCAACCGGGCCGTTTACCATGATGGCTGGGTCGCCTGCACGACACCATTCCGAAAGCCGTGGCAAACAGTGGGTGGAGAAACAAAGAATCCCGCTGGTGACTTTAAATGGGAGTTGTATCACATATCCGATGACTTCAGTGAAGCGGACAACCTTGCCGAGAAAGAACCCGCCAAGCTAAAGGAGCTTCAGGCTCTCTGGTGGGAGGAAGCCGGAAAAAACAATGTGTTGCCGCTGGATTGCAGCTTCGCAGAAAGGGCGGACCCTTCCATTCGTCCAAGCCTTCACAGGGGCAGAGACCATTTTGAGTATTATGAAGGCGCAGACCGGATACCTGAAGCATCGGCACCAGACTTCAAGAATAAATCCTGGTCGATCACCGCAGACCTGGTAGCGGCTAAAAACACCAGCGGAGTTCTGGCAACGATGGGAGGCTATTTTGGAGGATTTGTGCTTATGGTCAAGAACAGCAAGCCGGTATTCCAATACCGGATTTCTAATCAACCACAACATCTGGTTTCTCTCACATCACAGCAGCCACTGGCAACAGGAGAACATAAGTTGAGAGTCGATTTCAGTTATGACGGCGGTGGCCTTGGCAAAGGTGGGACTTTCACCATGTTTGTGGACGATAAACAGGTCGCTCAGAAGAAGGTAGAGGCTACCATAGCGATCCGTTTTTCTCTGGATGAAACATGGGATATAGGGGAGGATACCGGCACTCCGGTTGACTATGCTACCTATGATGTCCCATTTAAATTCAACGGGGAAATAAAGAAAATAACCGTGGATTTAAAGGCTGCCTCAACAACGAAAGCAGACGAACAGAAATTGAGGGAGGGAGAAAAGCTGGCCGCACTGGCAAGGGAATAAGAACCGGGTGCTATCTCCTTTTAAAAATGAGTGTTGCCTGATTTATATTAACAACAATTCTACAACCAAAAATCAAAAAAAATGAGAAACACAATCCTATTTATCGTTGCCAGCATTATTTCTGTTACATCTTTGCACGCACAAAAATGGAGTGACCTCACAAAAGAGCAAAAGGTAATGAAGGCCAAGGAATTCAGAGCAGATAATCAGAAATACCTGAAGGATTCACTAGGTCTAACCCAAACACAAATGGACGACATTGACAACGTCAACATATGTTACCTGAGCACGCTGGACCGGATTAACCGGTATGCCAAGGATGAGGCGACAAAAGAAAAATATGCCAAAGCAATTACAGATGCCCGCTGGGGACAGCTGGATGCCATTATGGGTGCTGATAAACACAAGCAATATGCACAGTATATAATGGCTAAAATCCAGAAAATGAAAGCCAAGGCGTAGGGCGAAAGGATAGTATAGCGTTTCACAAGTGAATGGAACCAGGAAAATCCGGCCTGAGTATCGGATGCTGGCTTTTTGGCAATGATACGTAATGCTTATTCGAAAATTGTCAACGACATATCCCGGGAGACAATAAATAATAATACCCTCGAAGAATTTTGTGAAAATATTGTTCACCGCATTATTATGGTCTCCCCGGGTATTATGAGTGTGAAAAAACAATGTTCCGCCCAACCTGAAACGACCCGATATTGAAAACCGGATTGATCCGCAACAGGATGCTTTCATTGAACGGTTTCAAACCCAATTATCTAAACAAAAAAATGGACCGGATAAAAAATAGGAATAGTCACCCATTCCAGGGATAAAGAAAAAGTAAGAATTTTCAATGAAACGGATTCTGATTAGGCGGAAGTCGGGTTTTTGAAATAACAAATCAAAAAAGTGATTTATGAAAAAGTCAGACCTTATCCTGCTGTTTATCCTGATTCTCATCATTCTTTTGGCCCACGCCACAACGCGCGCCCACGCAGCTAGCAAGATTTCAAAGACATCCAGGCTTTATTATTAGGCTTCATATTGAGTAGAATATGGCCGGCCCGTCGCGCTTACCCTTTATCGATCCTGGCCGGCAGATCAATAATTAAGGATTGGGGCACCTGGTTGGAGGACAAAGATTAGATAACCAAAGTCCAATAAATCTTAAAAATCATGAAAAAAACAACCGCCTGTGTACGTGGCATTCTGATTTCCCTGGGGATTTTTTATTGCCACGCTCGCCACGACTGCTATTGTTGTTTCAGTAGCCAACGCGGAATACCATTATGAAGAAGAAGTATGGTACAGAGCAACGAACGGAGGATACACAGCCATACCCGCCCCAGTTGGGGGGAGGGATATCTTCCCTCCCATCTGGATACGGTACGATTATAGTCAACAACGTGACTGTTTAATACTATGGTGGCACCTATTATCAAAAAGCAGCAGCGGGTTCATCGTGGTTGCTCCTGCGGCCGGTGCAGTGGTGACAAATCTTCCGCAGGGGGCCGAGAAGGTGAAAATTGGCGACCAGATTTATGTGAAAGTCGGAGAAACCTATTATCAGCCTGTACAGGCAAATGGCAGGAACGCGTATGAAGTATTCCAGGTAGAAGGAGGCTTCAATTAGGGTTAAAATACCTTTTGATTGCAAGAACTACTTTACTCCGGGCGAATGAGGAGGAATCGGCGGGAAGAATTCGGCGGCCTATATCGGGAATAATAACAAAGACCTCAAATTCAGACAGAATAAGGAAGAGAGCGGCAAATGTTTCTGATTAGAAGCAAATGAAAAATGGGGTACTTCTGACGGATGGTTTTGCCCTTGGGCAGCACCTATGGCGCATGAATAAAAAATCAGCCGAGCCCCGGTGAGGGACAGTGCCCTTAATAAAGTCCACCTGATCATGAAGCCGAAGAATCCTTTGTCGGAATTAGAGGTCGTCAAATTTGGAATAACCTGGTTATGGACGGGACTCAAGCAAGGGTTATAACAAACTCTAACGAGGGTTCATGCAGACCATTATGGGGT
>Ga0318563_10000141_pt1 | contig 29688 bp, 23 predicted proteins | sample GRESIP066b5f19_FD_203689 | JGI IMG/M metagenome (GOLD analysis project Ga0318563, IMG submission 203689) | Tropical soil microbial communities from Luquillo Experimental Forest, Puerto Rico - GRE.SIPMG.066b5f19 | ecosystem: Environmental > Terrestrial > Soil > Tropical forest > Bulk soil... | reverse complement strand
TGCTGCTCCATTTCATGCCGGTCCGAGTATCCTTCCAGAAATTGCTGAATGGATTCAAAGGCTATTTTGCTGCCATGCAGAGCCATGCTCATACCATTTCCACAGAGCGGCGTAATCATGCCGGCAGCATCCCCGATAAACAGGATATGGTTTTCCACCTGTGTTTTCTTTTCAAAACTGATCTGGGAGATCGTCACCGGTTGATCAAACAGGAACAGGGAATTTGTAAAGATCTTTTGCAGATACGGGTTCTGCTGCAGGATATTTTTCTCCATATCGCTGATCGAGTTGCCACTGATACGGAGATTTTCGGCTGTTGTCAGGTAGCAGAGACAACACTTGTTGTCCTCCACATGCGAAATGCCGCAATACCCGTTTCGGAAATTATGCAGGGCAATCAGGTCTGAAGGGAATTCGGTCTGGATATGGTACTTGACACCAATGAAATTGTTCAATTTGTTATTCTTCTTTCTGGTAAATGACCTTTTCCACTTCACGTCCAGGTTGCTTCGCTTTCCATAGGTTCCACAGACAACTTTGGCATGACAGCGGAAGGCGGGAGTCTGAATGGTGAACTGTCTTTGCCCAAAAGAAACATCACTGACCTTGGTTTGTTCAAAAAGGTCAACATCGTAAGCCCTGGCAACTTCGGCCAGGGCTGCGTCCAGTTTGTAGCGGCTGATGCCAAACCCCCCCAGGGGAAGATCATGCTGAAGGCTTGTGCCATCCGGTGCGGAAATCTGCAAACGCCGTATGATCGGAAGAGTCCAGTCACTCAATGGGATATCCAATTCCTCCAGGAAATTCCAGCTTTCAAAACTGATATATTCTCCGCACACTTTATGAAAGGGGAAGACTTCTTTCTCGAAAATGGCCACTTTGTAACCTGCCTTTGCGAGTTGGATCGAAAGAGCCAGGCCGGCTAGACCACCCCCGATAATGGCCACGTCATAGGGTTTCCTTTCGGCGGTAAAAGCTAACGTTTTGGCGTATGGTGATGTACCCAGGGTCATTGCCGAACCGAATTTTGGGGCTGAGGATATACTGTTACGAGCCATCGGAACGCCCATTTCCACTCAACCGAAAAATAGTTGATCCCCGCGGCCTTTAGCAGATCCATCCATTCCTTGCGGACAAACCCTCTCCTGACCGACAGAGGAGCATCATTTTTCACGAGGTAGGAATTTGAAAAAATGCCGGTAAGTATCCTGATGGCAAAATAGGCAAACTGACTGCGGTGCAGGTCGTTGATAAAAAACCCCCTGCTGGAATTTTCTCGCATCCAGTGTAGCATGGAAATGATTTCCCTTTCACGAAAATGATGGCAGAACAGAGATGAAAAAATGATGTCGGGTTTGTCATATTCCAGGGAAACGGTATGGTAATCTGCTGTGATAAAGGTGCTGGAGGATTCACTGGTTCGTGCTCTGGCAATCCGGATACAATCCGGATTAATATCGATGCCTATCAGTTTCACATCCATATTTCTTCTCTGACACCAGTTGTGTACTGCCCGCAAATTGTCGCCGCCGCCGCAACCTATTTCACAGATGCTTAGAGCTGAGCGGTTAACAACCAGTTTTGAAAGACCCGCCAGCGTTACCCGGTGCCCTCCCAGGAACCGGTTGATGATATCCAGTTCATTCATGTTCTGCTCAATGTCAGCAAATGGAATATTGTCCTGATCCAGTAGCTCCGGCTGATATGAACGGGAGGAGAAATTCATGCATCAATTTAGGAGATGTTTCTTTATGAAAGCTGGTCCTTGCGGATCTTACAAAAAATATAACGGTGGTCAGACACGGGCAATAAAGGTTTCGATGGTAAGCCCTGGTCCAAATGCAGCACCGAATATATTTTCCCGACGACTGTAGTCAAGGTTTTTTAGAATCTTTTCCAGAACGAACAGGATGGTAGGTGAGGACATATTGCCATTGTGTTTCAATACCTCATAACTGGTTTGCAAGTGTCCGTTGTCAAAATGGAGGCTTTTATGGATGGATTGGAGTATCTTTTTTCCTCCCGGATGCATGCACCAGTGTGAAATCTCCCCCTGTGTGAGGTGGGATTTTTCCAGGGCTTTCCCTACCAGATCCCCGAAATCCTCTTCGACCAGGTCGGGAACATAGTTGCTCAGGGTCATCTGGAAGCCCGTGGAAGACAATTCCCAGGCCATGTCCTTTTTTCCTTTCCGAAGTATTTCAGAATAAAATCCGGTAAGCAGGATGCCCTTGGCAGGGTAGTCTTCCGGGGTGATGAGGACGGCTGCCGAGCCGTCAGAAAACAGGAGGCTGGAGGAAATATTATCCAGGGTTGGCTCTCTTTGAAAATGAAGCGTACATAGCTCAGTGGCTACGATCAGGATTCGTGCATTCTTTTCGGTATGGCAGATGGCGTTCGCCAGTCTCAATGCATGAATGGATGCATAGCATCCCATAAAGTTGATGGATGTGCGAAACATATTCACGGGAAGATCCATCAGTTCGATCACGTCCAGATCAAGACCCGGAGCACTCATGCCGGTACAACTGACGGTGATCAGATGAGTTATTTCTGACGGGTGGATCTTCCCGGTTATACAATTTCGGATTGCGTCTACGGATAAAGGACCTGCATACTTGTCATACCAGGCCATCCTCTGTTCAAGGGAAGGGAAAGGCTCCAGGTTTTCTGAATGAGGGTAAAATTTCCACTCGCTGATGGGTCGGCTGTAATCAGAAATCACTGAATTTCTTGTTTCAATGCCACTCTGATGGTAAAGAAATTTCAGCTTTCTTTTGTCGGCATCCGTAAAGGCATAGATGCGCGTCATGAATTCAAAGATGTCTTCCTGCCTGTGCCTGTGATGGGGAACTGCCGTGCCTATGGAAATGATCTTGCTCAAATTCAGATGATTAACGAAATGGTTGAATCGATGATCAATACCGGTTACTGCATTAACAACACAAGAATAAAGCCAAGGTTGGTACAACTGGAGGCAAGAATATTCATCCTCATGGTGTTTTCAAAATTAGCCTTTTTGTTGTCTTTCCACACACTTGCTGCCCACCTGAAAAAATATACGAGGACCGGCAGCATGCAGGTTGCCAGAACAAAAAATTCTTTTATCTCCAATGATAAAAAAAAATAGTATGCAAGGGTGTTAAACGCCAGAAAATAAATAAACGCAACAAATATGAACGTGCCCCTGTATCCGAGAATATAGCTGATGGTCCGGATTCCATCCCTTATATCAGCTTCGTGCTGATAAATCTGTGTCAGCGGGTAAAATGCCCCGATCAGCAGTGAACTGGAGACCATCGCCGCTATCGGAACATGAAAGGTTACGGGCTCATGTCCACCGTGGTAGACCAAAAAAAAAGTTACCGCTCCCTGAAAAACTACTACCAGCAGGTATCCTGGAATGGCGTATTTTTTTAACCGGATACCCCGGTAACTGTATGCCCGGGATGCGAGGATGTATGCCAGTATGCCGCACGCAAAATACCGGCTTACCACTAAACCCAGCAACACGGCAAGCGCATCCATCCCCAGGGTAACCTGGTACAATTGCCGCGTGGGTGTCAGGGGGTTTTTCAAGCCACCGATGCTCGTCTGGTCCCGGTCCATGTAGCTGTTATACCCGTTGCTGGAAGGATAGACGAGGCCATGCAGGACAAAGAAGATCAATATGGCCCTGGGCCAGCTGATAAAAACCAGCTGGCTTACGGCAAACCAATAGACCGGCATGAGGAACAAAGAAAAATGAAAACGCAATAGTTGCAGGGTAGATTTCTTCAGCATTATGAATGTAGGCTTTTACAGAGTAGTCTCTGGTTCCGGATACACCCCAGTGTCCCAGTCGGAACAACTAATTTAATGAAATTTTTTGAGCTGGGTGGTTATCCAGCCTGCAAATCAGGTCATACGAGACGAGGTAACATCTGTACTTGGGTAAAAATGGAAACCCTGATTTTAGCCGCAGGGATCCTTATTGGCTAACGGAACCCAATATTCGTAAAGTAACCATTTTTCCCGGGCGGTTGTCAAAGCTGCGGCTGAATCCCCGATGACCAGAGAAGCGATACCGGCAAAACCAATCAACAGCAAATACCTATACCTTTGTTGTTTCCATCACGCAGCATGGTCGCAGCAGGACAATACCACAGGTTGAAGGTTATCAAGAAAGTGGATTTCGGAGTTTACCTGGACGGGTATGGTACCGAGTTACTTCTCCCCAAGCGGTTTGTTCCCGGAAATCTCAAGGAAGGAGATGAAATCCGGGTATTTGTTTATCATGATTCCGAGAACCGCCTGATTGCGACCACCCAGGAACCAAAAGGGATTGTAGGTGATGTGGTGATGCTGGATGTCGTGAGTGTGACCAGACAGGGAGCATTTCTGGACTGGGGTCTTATGAAAGACCTCTTTCTGCCACTTTCGCAGCAAAAACTGAAGGCGTTCAAAGGACAGTCACTGGCCGTCTTAATTTATATTGACCAGCAGACCGGGCGTGTGGCGGCCACAGAAAAATTCGGTCAATTCCTGGGCAATGAGAACCTGACGGTAAAGGAGAAGGATGAAGTCGATCTTTTTATCTACCGAAAGACGGACCTGGGATACGAGGTCATAATCAACAATAAACATATCGGGCTCATGCATTTTGGGGATGTGTTTCAGAATGTGAGGGTTGGGGACAGGTTGAAAGGATATGTCAAGACCATCCGTCCGGATCAGAAAATAGACGTCATGCCAGGCAGGTCCGGATACAAACGGGTTGAAGAGGAAACGGAAAAGATATTGCGGTTGCTGTCAGAAAATGACGGATACCTGCCCTATCACGACAAATCGGATCCGGAAGACATCTACTCCTTTTTTGGAATGAGTAAGAAAGCATTCAAGATGGCTGTCGGGGCATTGTACAAAAAGCAATTGATATCGCTGGAAAAAGGCGGAATTCGCCTGATCCCGTCAGACTGACGGGCTGACAGAAATGTTGACCAGACCCGATTCCTGCTGCCCACAGCCTAAACTAGATAAGCATCCTCAAAGGTTCCTCGAGCAGTCCCTTCAGTGTTTGTAAAAAGGCAGATCCGGTGGCGCCGTCCACCACACGGTGATCACAACTGAGCGTGAGTTTCATCACATTGCCCGGGACGATCGTCCCATTTTTAACCACCGGCACCTGGCTGATTCCTCCCACCGCCAATATGCAGGAATCCGGCAGATTGATGATGGCCGTGAATTCTTCAATTCCGAACATGCCCAGATTGGAGATCGTGAAGGTGCTGCCTTCCCAATCAGCTGGCTGAAGCTTCTTATTCTTGGCTCTCTGTGCAAAGTCTTTCACCTCCACTGCAATCTGGGAGAGGGATTTTGTGTCCGCAAACCTGACGACCGGTACCAGCAGGCCATCCTCGACCGCAACGGCCACTCCTATATTTACATGGTGATTTATCCTTATTTTATCACCCAGCCAGCTGCTGTTTACGGCCGGATGCTGTTTCAAGGCTGCCGCCGTTGCTTTCAGGACGAGGTCATTGAACGAAATTTTTACCGGAGAAACTTCATTGAGTCTGGCCCTGCTCTCAACCGCATTATCCATATCAATGCTCATCGTAAGGTAGAAATGAGGCGCCGAGAATTTACTTTCCGCAAGTCTTTTGGCTATAACCTTCCGCATTTGTGAAACAGGTATCTCCTCAAAACTTACCTGGCCGGCGGGAGCGGTGATTGAGGGTGCTCCGCCCGGCCTGGGTGCAGCACCGCGGTCAGCAGCAGAAGGAACAAAATTGTCAATATCTTTCTTGATAATCCTTCCCCCATCCCCTGTACCCTGAATCTGGGATATATCGATACCTTTTTCTTCTGCCATTCTCTTTGCCAGTGGGGAGGCCTTGATCCGTCCGTCTCCATTCAGTGAAGTGGCAGCCGCCTGGGAACCTGGGGTATCAGGGACAGTTTTTGCAGTGGGCTGATCCTGTGGAGCAGGTGCAGCAGCCCCTTTGGATTTGGAGGACGCGACAATCTGGTCAACTTTTACTTTCTTTTCATCGCCGATAATGGCGAGCAAATCATTCACCGCAATTTTTTCACCCTTTTGGGCTCCCACATACAGTAATTTGCCCTCCTTATAACTCTCCAGTTCCATCGTGGCCTTATCGGTTTCGATATCAGCCAGGATGTCTCCTTTTTTAACGTTGTCGCCAACTTTCTTGTGCCATTCTGCAATTACGCCGTCCGTCATGGTATCACTAAGCCTGGGCATGAGGATGACTTCTTCCAGCTTGGAAAGATCAAGGCCAGGCTGTGGATTTCCTGCTGCAGCAGGGGATACAGCCTGGGCGGCTTTTGGCGCAGGGGCAGCAGGAGCCGCCGGAGCGCTGCCTGATTTTTTTACCAGCGACGAGATGTCCTCTCCGGGCGATCCGATGATCGCCAGCAATTCATTTACCAGCACCTTACCACCCTTATCCGTTCCGGTGTACAAAAGGGTTCCATCTTTATAGCTTTCCAGATCCATGGTGGCTTTGTCGGTCTCTACCTCTGCCAGCAGATCACCCTTTTTTACCGGATCGCCCACTTTCTTGTGCCAGGCAGCGATAACACCTTCGGTCATCGTGTCACTTAGGCGGGGCATCAAAATAACTTCGGCCATATTATTACAGGTAATTTTGTTTTCTATCGAAGCCCGAAATTAATGCAAAAACAGCAATTGGTAATCACCACATAGGAAAGACAAAAGTCATGGTCTGCCGATGCTGACAGCGTGAAGATGATCGCGGCCGGAGACGGGCAGAGTCTTTGTCAGTCAGCTAGCTGGGCAGCTGTGACAGGGATATTGATTTCTTTTACATTGCCCGTTCTTTTCAGCACACCCCAATGTTGTAATTCTCCTTTGATGGCCCTGCGGAAGGCTTTATAAAGCACATACCACATCAGCCATCGCCACACCAGCCTCTGGGGAATTAGCCACACCAGTTTGGATTTTCTTTCCTTTTCAAAACTAAAGGCAAGCAGGGCAACAGTAACATCGACCAGCATGAATATTAAATAATAAACGCCAATTTTAGCATAGTTCTGGGTCACCAGCCCAACGATCATAAAGAAGTCCGCGAGTGGAATTACGGACGGGATGATGTATTGAAAAATAAGGATATTGGGCATCGCGATCCAGCCAAGAGGTTTGTAATTCCAGTTGAATAGCAAGTCCCTGTTTTTCCAGAATGTTTGCATCACCCCAAAGGTCCACCGGAAACGCTGCTTGAAAAACATGTTCAGTGTTTCAGGGGCTTCCGTCATCGCGATTGCGCCGTTTTCATTTTCAATAATATACCCGCATCGCAAAATTCTGATGGTCAGGTCGCAGTCCTCAGCCAGGGTGTCAGTGGTAAATCCACCCGCTTCGGTAATGGCTTCCTTACGAAAGGCCCCGATTGCCCCGGGCACTACCGTAATCGCGTTGACGTAGGCAAAGGCTTTCCGCTCAAAATTCTGGCTGCTTACATATTCGATCGCCTGCCATTTGGTAAGGAGGTTCACCTGGTTGCCCACCTTTACATTGCCGGCCACAGCCCCAACCATGCCCCCTTTAGGGTTCTGTGGCAGGAAATGAGTGATCAGCCTGGAGACTGCATCAGGAAGAAGTTTGGTATCGGCGTCTATACACACCACATATTCTGCAGTGGACTGCAGTATGCCGAAGTTCAGGGCGGAGGCCTTACCCCCGTTAGGTTTGGTGAATATTTTGACCTTTCTGTTTCTTCCGAGGCTGTCGCTCACCCTGGCATAGGTATCATCCTTACTTCCATCGTCCACAAAGATAATTTCGAAATTCGGGTAATCGGTCCTGAGCAGGTTATTGATCGAACTGACAATATTTACTTCTTCGTTGTAGGCCGGGACAATGATACTTACCAGCGGTGCATTGCTCCCGTCCGGCAACCAGAACGGCGTCAGGTTCCTCTTCTTTTCCTTGTAAAATTCCCTGCTTGCGATAATGGCAAGAAAAATAATCCTGCTTAATGACAGGATGATAAAGAGAACAAATACCGAAAACATGAAGTGACTCCCGAGGTAGGCGGCCATGGCCAGGTAATAATTCAGCTGCAGGAGATAATAACCGCTGCCCTTAGGTACTGGAGGCATCAGGTCATCTTTCTTTTTTCCCAGCACGTCAGCGATGGTTGTAAACGTGTACCCGCGGGACTTAAAATATTCAATAATCCGGGGAAGGGCCTCAACGGTAGCTGCACGGCTCTCACCCCCCGCATCATGAAATAAAATGATGTTGCCGCTCAGGTCCTGCCTGGTCATATTTTCTTTTCCACGAATGACCCTGGCGACGATTGAATCGGCGCTGGTGCCGGGTTCCCAATCCAGCGGGTCGATGGATTCGCCAATATCCAGGTAATTCTTTTCCCTGGCGATGGCCACCGGAATCAATTCTTCAGCCTTCTGGGGTTCGAAGTCCGCGTTGTAGGGAGCCCTGAACAAAATAGTGGATCGGCCGGTGATACATTCTATCAGCAGGCGTGTTGCTTCCATTTCGAGTATGGCTCTCTTGCGGCTGACCTTGGCAATGTTCGGATGGGTAAAGGTGTGATTGCCGATTTCGTGACCTTCCCGGTATATCCTGCGGACAATCGGAATATTGTCCTCGGCATTGATTCCGACTACGAAAAAGGCAGCCGGAACATGTTCCCGGCTGAGAATATCCAATATCTCCGGTGTATACTTGGGATCGGGACCATCATCAAAGGTCAGGACAAGCTTCTTCTTATCCTGGGTTCCGTATTTTTTTGCCACCCACTTGGAGGGCAGGCTGTCATAAATTTCCTCACTGATCAGTTGCTCACTGCTGTCAATTTCCGGGGTGATTTTGCCGCTTGTTGGGCCACCGATCACATCCAGCACCTCGCCCTGCCCCTGATAGGATGGACTTTCGTCATTGGTCAGGGTCTTCACTCCGTTGAATATCTTATAATCAAAATTCCGGATGCTGTCTTTGCTCATGTCGCGGTCGTAAAAATCCCACATACGAGAATCTTCTGTACCCAGACGCCAAAGCGAAACCCCGCTCAATCCGTATTCCGATGCAAACCGCATGGAATTGAAGGTTGTTGCCGCATCGGTAAAATGAACCTGATGCTCCTTTCCGATATCGTCATCGTAGCTGTACTGAAGGTTATACGAATCGTTGTCAAAATCAATTTTCTCCCCATTGTTCAGGTAGGACCGGGCTAGGGTGAGCGCATCCTGGTAGCTGATGGTTTTGACCGAATCGACCTTGCCGTTATCATTGATCGTCCAGTCATAACCATATCCCGCTACACAGAGAATGATCTTGCGGGAAGGGATTTTCTGGGCAGCCTTGTCTACGGCTCCTTCAATCCATTTCTGATGGGAGATCGGGCCCGGGGCCGTACTCTCTGAAAACTGGTCATAGGCCATCAGGAAAACATAGTCATTGTACCTGGACAACTCTGAATAGTCATAGTCTTCGTTAAAGGGCATTACATCCTGGGTTACCAGCAAACCCTTTGCATGTAATCTATCGTAGAGAGATCTCTGAAATGAAACGAGCGTTTCGTTATTCTTTTCCTGCAGTTCCTCCAGGTCTACATTTACACCGTCAAATCCATTCTTGACCAGGACGTTTACGATGTCTTCAATAAGCTTTTCCCTTTTTTTCGGGTCATGCAGAATTCTGTGCACGATATCCCCACGGAAAACTCCCTTGATGTTATTGGTCAGCAAGGGAATGATCTTGACGCCCGTTTTGTTCATCAGGTCAAGCGCCTTCTTGTCGATATCCGTATACATGGTATCTGAGGAGGGATTCAGAAACAGCCATTCCGGTATCGCCATGTTCAACCGGGAGATGTTTTGTTCCAGCGACGAAAAGGATTTGGCATCCCAGTTCACATAGAACGCAGCACGTACCCCGGCTGAAAACTTTTTGAAAGAATAGAAGCTGGAATCTGCCTGGACGATGACTCCGTTCTTTTTGATGCGGTATCTCCGGCCTATCGGATAAGCACCACCTTTATAGGCCGTTTTTTCATTGATGAATTTTCGGAATCCCCCGTATTGTTTGCCGATCTTGCTCTTGCTGAATAATATGCCTGTACTGTCAAGCAGGATTTGCTTCGCCTGGGCGCTGATCATGTTAGGCAGGGCAGGTGTATACGCAGTAGACAGGGTGATAATAATCGTGGCAATGCCCAGTATGAATATCAACATCAATAGCCTACTGCTCCATTTGAATCGCTGCCATCGGGAAGCAGAATTTGTCTGAAAGACCTGGTGTGTAGGATTAGCTGCCATAAAAGGTTGACAAAGATCCCTTCATTCGTTGATTTATCAAAATTGTTGAAACAATTTAGCCAGTTTTAAGATGAATTTAGGAGGTCAGGCCGTTCAATAGTCCAGTTCCAGCTTCAGGCGGTCTTTCAGTTCTTTTACCCCGGGGTATTGTTCGGATATCTGCTGGTATTGTTCTTTTTTACTGAGTTGCCTCTCAGCGGGTTCCTCCTGGCCTTCAGGCAGAGCACGGATACTGATGAGAAGGGTTATGTTCTTGTTGTTGAAAACCTGCTGCAGGTGATCGGTAAGATTTCTTTTCTCCTGCTCAATGAATTTCAGTTCAAGGTTGTTGTTGGAAATTACTTCGAAAGTCTGGTTGTCGGTAATTTTCAACAGCGCGCGCTGAAAGCTTTGCGCCGCAGAGTTTTTATTGTCCCTCAGATGACGGGTGAACAGATCCCATGCATCCTGGAGGGCGGACATCTCCAGGGTCTTCGCGGTGTTGTCGGCGTCCTGGGTTTTCCGGCTAACAACCTGCTGGCGGATTTTTGAAAGGGCACCCAGCGAAGTAGCCGGTTCCTTTTCATCCGGGTTGGGGACATTTTCCCTGGCAGCTGCCCCGCTCCCGGGACCCACCAGCTTTTTTGTGGGGGTGGATGAAGTCTCAATGATTAATCTGGCCTCTCCGGTCTCTTTTTTCTGAGTATTTGGCTCACTTCTTTTTTTGTCAATTTCAACTGGCTGGATTATACGGAACGCAACAGGAGTTGCCACATCAGTCAGTTTTTTTTTACCGTTGACTTCCCCACTGTTAACCAGTTCAATGGCCTGTTGCAAATAGCATAGGCGGATGAGAGCAAGCTCCACATGGAGTCTCTTGTTGCGAGCGATCTTGTAATTCAGCTCTGATTCACTGAGGATGTTCAGGACACTGATCAGGAAGGCTGTATCTGTTTTTTTGGCGGTCGCCAGATAAGCATCCCTGAAATTCTCAACCACTTCCAGGAGCCTGGCTGCTTTCTCATCCTTGCATACCAGCAGGTTGCGGATGAATTCTGAAAAGCCGTTCAGTACGAGATCTCCTTCAAAGCCCTTGCTGTTTATATTGTCATAAAGCAGCATGGCATCCGTCAGGTTTTGACCAAGCATGGCATCGAGCAGTCTGAAATAATAGTCTGCATCGAGGATGTTGAGATGCTCAAGGGTATTTTTGTAAGTGACTTCTCCATTGGTAAAACTGACAATTTTGTCGAGTATGCTCAGGGCATCCCTCATACATCCTTCACTTTTCTGCGCAATGACCTGCAGGGATGCTGTATCCGCCTTGATTTCCTCCTTGGAACAAATTTCCTGCAGGTGACCAACTGTATCACCCATGGTTATGCGCTTGAAGTCGAAGATCTGGCAGCGGCTCAGTATGGTCGGAAGGATCTTGTGCTTTTCGGTCGTAGCCAGGATAAAAATGGCATAGGACGGGGGCTCCTCCAGAGTCTTCAGAAATGCATTGAATGCAGATGAACTGAGCATATGCACCTCATCGATGATGTACACCTTGTATTTTCCGGCCTGAGGAGCAAATCGAACCTGTTCCACCAGGGTCCGGATATCGTCTACCGAATTGTTGCTGGCCGCATCCAGTTCATGAATGTTCAGGGAGGTTCCTTCATTGAAGGAAACGCAGGATGGGCACTGGTTGCAGGGCTCCCCGTCTGACCCCTGGTTTTCGCAGTTGATGGTTTTTCCGAGGATTCTCGCACAGGTCGTTTTACCTACACCGCGGGGACCGCAGAACAGGAAGGCATGTGCCAGCTGGTTATATCTAATAGCGTTCTTAAGAGTAGTTGTAATATGCGACTGTCCCACTACGGAAGAAAAATTCTGTGGCCTGTATTTTCTGGCAGATACGATGAAATTCTCCATAACCTGACGCAATATACACCAATCTCCTATTGCAGGACCGGGTGCCTTTTGAATTCTTTAGTCTGGTCAAACAGATACCGGTAAGTGGTCAGGATCCTGCTGCGAAATACCGGACCTAAGCCTTCAGCCATATTGATCATTTTGGGGTTGAAATCCCCAACCCACTGCATCTCATATTCTTCGTAAGCAGTAGGCTGTATGATCCTGGAAGATTCCGTGATGATAAAGGCATCTACCCCCCTGGCCTGGAATTCCGGGACAATAGCAAAAACAATCCCGGTAAATTTCTTGTTTGTTTTGGTCTTCAGGAGCCAAAGGAATTTCAGTTTTTGCCATAGACCGAATTTCCCGTGGAGGTGTCTGAACCATTGATTGAGGTCGGGTATGTTAATAAAAATTGCAATGGGTTTGTCCTTGTAGTAGGCGTACCACACAATTCTTTCGTCCATGAACGGCTTCATCTGGCGGAAAAAGATACGGGTCTGTTCCGGTTTCAGTTCCTTAAGTCCCCCGTGCCCCGCGAACGCCTGGTTATACACTAACGTAAAGTCATCTGCAAATTTGTTTAACTCTTTTTTCCGGATATGCATGGCCTTATAGGCCGGGTCTTTAGCCAGTGCGTCATGTCGGTCAATGAGTTTGGGGATGATGGGTTTTTTGAATTCCATCCCGAAGCAAATCTGGTGGAAAAAAGTGCGAAAGCCGTAGTGTTCGAACAGTTCCTGGTAATAGGGCGGGTTGAAATTCATGCCGAACATGGGCTGCCGCAGACCATCCGTTATCAGGCCCCACCAGCGGTCACGTTCCCCAAAATTGATAGGACCGTCCATGGCTTCCATACCTTTTTGCATGAGCCAGTGTTTGGCCACATCAAAAAGCATATCAGCTGCCTGCTGATTATTGATGCAATCAAAAAAGCCGATGCCGCCCACAGGTATATCATCGCCCTTGTTCTTGTACCTCCTGTTGACAAAGGCAGCAATCCTTCCTATGTACTCTCCTTTTTCATCCTGGAGCATCCACCGGGCGCATTCCCCATGGCGGAAAGCCTTATTCTTTTCAGGGTCAAAAACTTCGTGAATATCTACATTCCTGGGCTGAATATAATCCGGGTACTGACGGTTCAAAAGTGCATTGATCCTGACAAAATCATTTGACTCTTTTTTGGTGCTGACCGGTATGAGTTGCATATGGTAATGTAAGCGGACAAAAGTAAACAGTTTGTCCAATTTCTGATATACCTGCTGCGCCCTCCGCGTCGGATAAGCATGCCTTAATTTGCCGGGATGACGGGTCCCCCGACAAAAACAAATTTTTGTGATTTAGCCTTTTGGATTTCTTGTTTTTCCTGTTACTCCCTTACCTTTGCAGCCGATTTTACCACTTCACATCTAAATAATTGATTATATGCCAAATGCCGGGAAGATCAAGCAGATCATTGGTGCCGTCATCGACGTCCAGTTCGAAGGAAAACTCCCCGAAATTTATAACGCTCTGGAACTGAAGAAGCCAGGAGGCGAGACGCTGGTACTTGAAGTGCAGCAGCACCTGGGGGAGGACAGTGTTCGTTGTATTGCGATGGATGGTACGGAAGGTTTGGTAAGGGGTCTGGAAGTGGTGGATACCGGATCGGCGATCACCATGCCGGTTGGCGAAAACATCAAAGGGAGATTGTTTAATGTGACTGGCGATCCCATCGATGGCCTGCCCCCCGTATCCAAGGTCAACGGAAGACCCATTCACAGCATGCCGCCTGCCTTTGAAAACCTGAGTGTCTCCACTGAAGTGCTTTTTACCGGGATTAAGGTTATTGACCTGATCGAGCCTTATGCAAAAGGGGGAAAGATCGGTTTGTTCGGCGGGGCAGGTGTTGGTAAAACCGTACTGATCCAGGAGTTGATCAACAATATTGCCAAGGCATATTCCGGTGTGTCTGTGTTTGCCGGAGTCGGAGAGCGTACCCGTGAGGGCAATGACCTGATGAGGGAAATGATCGAAGCCGGAATCATGAAGTATGGCGATGGATTCAAACACAGCATGGAACATGGGGGATGGGACCTGGGAAAGGTGGATCTGAAAGAGCTTAGTGAGTCCAAAGCAACCTTCGTATTTGGCCAGATGAATGAACCACCCGGAGCCCGCGCCCGCGTTGCACTGAGCGGACTCACCATTGCTGAATATTACCGCGACGGGGATGGAAAAGGCCAGGGGCGTGACATCCTTTTCTTTGTCGACAATATATTCCGTTTCACACAGGCCGGTTCTGAGGTTTCGGCCTTGCTTGGCCGAATGCCTTCAGCGGTGGGATACCAGCCCACCCTGGCCACGGAGATGGGCCTGATGCAGGAGAGAATTACATCGACCAAAAATGGCTCCATCACATCGGTCCAGGCGGTCTATGTTCCTGCCGATGACCTGACCGACCCGGCACCGGCCACCACCTTTGCCCACCTTGATGCAACTACTGTGCTGGACAGAAAGATTGCGGATTTGGGTATCTACCCGGCAGTAAACCCGCTGGATTCCACCTCAAGGATACTTACTCCAAATATTGTGGGAGAAGCCCATTACAATTGTGCCAACAGGGTAAAGCTGGTATTGCAGAGGTATAAGGAATTGCAGGACATCATTGCCATTCTGGGCCTGGATGAACTGAGTGATGAAGATAAATTGACAGTTTCCAGGGCCAGAAGGGTTCAGCGCTTCCTATCCCAGCCATTCCACGTGGCGGAAGCTTTCACCGGTTTGAAAGGGGTCCTGGTACCGATTGAAGAAACCATTCGCGGTTTCAACATGATCATGGATGGTGAAGTGGATGAATATCCTGAAGCAGCTTTTAACCTCGTCGGTACCATCGATGATGCCATAGAAAAAGGCAAGAAGCTGATAGCCCAGTCACAACAATAACGGGTACCGGGATTTCGGCTGTTCATCACCTGCTCAAACACTACGCATATTATTATGAATCTAGAAATACTGACACCCGAGAAGAAACTGTTCAGCGATGATGTATATGGCATTCAGCTGCCTGGTGTCACCGGCTTGTTTGAGGTTCTTGAAAAACATGCGCCTCTTGTCAGCGCGCTAAAGGCTGGCAGGATCAAAGTGTTGAAAGACAAGCACCAGCACCTCGTCTTTTTTGACATCCAGAGTGGATTTGTGGAAGTTCATGGAAACAATGTAGTTGTGCTGGCGGAAGGCGCCAGCCCTTCCGAAGGTAAATGAAAAATATGGCAGGGATGGCCAAACAGGATACCCCTCCAACTGCAAGCCGGTCTCTGGTGAACAAATTAATCGGGCCCCCGCATCAAATCGGGGGTTTCTTATTTATAACAGCAGGGAAATTCTTTCCATCCTCTGGATATCGCTCGCGGGGACTGGAAAAACAGGGCTAATTCAGCTGCGGATCGATCGGGTAGTTGGCCAGCATTTCATAATCACCTCCCAGGTGTCGCAAGGCGTCTTTCCACACTTCATCCGTTTTTTTATGAAATACCAGTTTTCGGTTAGCTTTCACGGATAGCCACGATTTTTCCTTCAGTTCATCTGCCAGCTGTCCGCTGCCCCAGCCTGAATACCCTATGAAAAAGCGTATTTTGTTCAGATTGATCTTTCCATCCCGGATCAGTTCAATGGTCTTTTCAAAATCCCCGCCCCAGTATACGCCGTCTACAATTTCATAACCGCCCGTGATCTGTTCCGGATACTGGTGCAAAAAATGAATGGTGTCCATCTGGACCGGGCCGCCAAAATAAACCGGGATCTTCAAATCGTCGAGGCCGTTTATCAATTCGTTTAGTGTGTACTCGTAAGTCTTGTTCAGTACAAATCCAAAGCTTCCCTCATCCTGGTGTTCGCAAAGGAAAACAACAGTGCGCATAAAATTCGGATCTTTCAAGAATGGATCAGCGATCAACAATATTCCAGCAGCGGGGCTCTCCATGATACCTAAATTAAACATTCCTATTGAAAATAATAAAATGAATAATTTGATCGGGAAAGGGGATTTTTGCCCAGCGTAGCAGCCGCAGAACGCGGTTGAGATTTACCGCCGTCAGGCTGACCAAAAAGCATTTTCTTTGTGAAACCTTAGTTAAATAGTTTGCGACAGCGGGCGGATACTGAGTAAACCTTCTCCTGAAGTTTAAATTTGCATATGGACCCTGAAAGGGCATGAACTAAAAGGTATTTGAGTAACCAGCCTAAACTACTGATTTTTATTTCATTAAATTGAATGGAATAGTGAAAAAAAATTTCCCTATCATAATTATACTGGTAAGCTTTTCCCTTGTCGGAATCATCTATATCCAATGGAACTGGATATCCACGATGGTAGAAAATAAGAGAGAAGAGCTGACCCACAAAATGGCAGATGCAATCACTGATGTTGGTAAGGATCTGATCGCGTTTAAGGAATCGATGCCTCCGAATATCAACAACCTCCAACTCAGGCCAGCCTTCAGTTTCCGCCCTTCAGACCAGTTTTCCCTTGAACTGATGAAGCCACCCAGCATTACGCAGAAATTCACCAAGGAAGAAATTAATGACAAACTGAGCAAGGCCTTTATTGCGCACGGTCTGAAGGATACCAAATTTGAATTTTGTATTATTTCCCAGGAAGCTTTTTCTTCCCCGCTTGCCTCCAGTTCCTACAAACTCAGCTCGTCCAATTTTATTGCTGCCTTCCAGGATACCATTCATAACCTGCGAAGTTTTTTGCCCATCATTACAAGCAACTCGGACCTCATTAATGCAAACCCGTTGGAAACACTGTCGATCGTTATCCCCGATTTCAATGCGGTGGTGATGAAACAAATGAGGCTAATGATCCTGAGTGTCATTTTTTTCACGCTGGTAATCATCTCCGCATTTTATGTGACAGTAAGCACCCTGCTGAGGCAAAAAAAGATGAGTGAAATCAAAAATGATTTCATCAACAACATGACCCATGAATTCAAAACACCTCTGGCGACCATCTCTCTGGCAGTGGATGCGTTGCGTAATGACAAAGTCGCCAAAGACAAGCAAAAATCAGATTATTTCTCAGGGATCATCAAGGAGGAAAACCGGCGCATGAACAAGCAGGTGGAAACGATTCTTCAGGCAGCCCTGCTGGAAAAACAGGAACTGCAGCTGACCCTGCAACCCATTCATGTGCACCAGGTGATCAGCGTGGTCATGGATAATTTTTCCTTGCAGCTCCAGGAAAAGCAGGGGAAATCCGAACTGCTTCTCAATGCCAAGAACGATTTGCTGGAGGCGGATGAAGTACATTTTACCAATCTTATTTCCAATCTCGTCGACAATGCCCTGAAATACTCCAAGGACCACCTGGCCGTCAAGATAAGCACACACAATACCAGCCGGAATCTGGTTATCCGCGTGGAAGACAACGGGATCGGAATGAACAAGGAGACCCAGCGTCGCATCTTCGAAAAATTCTACCGGGCACATACCGGAAACATACATAACGTAAAGGGGTTCGGGCTTGGATTGAGTTATGTAAAAACTGTCGTGGACGCACACCATGGCAGGATCAGGGTGGAAAGCACGGTTGGGAAGGGCACAACCTTCACGATGGAGTTCCCGGTTAAAAAAACATCTATGACTGCCTCCTGAACAGCAGACATCCGTCTCCGTAGCTGAGAAACCGGAAGCCTGATCCCAGGGCAAACTGGTAGACCTTTTTCCATTCCTCCCCGATCAGGGCGGCAACCAAGAGCAATAATGTAGACTGCGGCTGGTGAAAATTAGTAACGAGGCCGTCTACGATCCGGAAGGAGTACCCGGGTACTATGAGAAGTTCTGTCCTGGTCAGCAACCTGTCCGTTCCCTGGTGGGACATCCATTCAAGCAAAGATCCGAGAGACAGAGCGGCAGGGACATTTTTGTCCCGCTCGTCATAAGGTTCCCACTGGTGAACCATCAATGATTCCGGGGATATGCGGTGATGGTACATTGTTTTTAGGCCCATCCAGTAGAGACTTTCCAGGGTTCTCAGCGATGTTGTCCCAACGGCAATGACCTTTCCTGTTTCGGTCTGTATCAAAGACTGTATGGTGGCACTGGAAACTTCTATGAATTCCTGGTGCATGATGTGATTTTCGAGCGTGGGGCTTTTCACGGGCTTGAATGTGCCGGCCCCTACATGAAGGGTGACGAACTCCCGGGTGATATTTCTGTGCGCCAGTTTTTCAAAGATACGCTCTGTAAAATGTAAGCCTGCCGTTGGTGCAGCCACCGAGCCATCCATAACCGCATAGATCGTCTGGTATCTTTCCTTATCCGTAGTTTCTGCTTCTCTTTTAAGGTAGGGGGGGAGGGGCACAGACCCGGCCTGGTGCAAAATTTCGGCAAAGCTCATGTCTGCCGGACGCCAGCTGAATTCAATCACAAAGTCATCAGCTTGCTTTTCGATGTACTTCGCCTCAAGACATATCCCATTCCATTTTTTTTCCAGGAGCTGACCTTTTTTCCATTTGGAAGCTCCTCCGATCAGGCAGTTCCACCAGACCTGTCCCTTTTGCAACATCGCCGAGGTCACATCCGGATATTTGCCATGAGGTTCGAGGCAGAATATTTCGATCAGGCCGCCGGTTGGTTTATGGAAGATAAGCCTGGCCTCTACCACTTTGCTGTTGTTGAACACAAGCAGGCTTTGATCCGGAAGATAATCCGATATGTTTCGGTATATCGTCTCGCCAATACGCCCATCACGAAAAACGAGCAGGCGGGATGAGTCTCTTTCATCCAAAGGATATCGGGCAATCCGGTCGTCCGGGAGTTCATAGCTGAAATCTTCTATGGAAATATTTTTAGGATCCATACACAATGCGGCCAACTGCCGCAGGTTTCCTGCAAAAATAATTCATGCGACTTATCCCATTCCTGACCCTGGATTTATCGCTTTGATTTTGGAACCATCAGTTTTAATCCGCTCCAGATTTCACTGACGGCGCAAACTTTAATGTCCACGAGGTCGTGCTGCAGAGCGTAGTTGCGTATGTTATCTTCCGAAAGGTCCGTCGGCATGCCGGAACTTTTCTTGTACCACGATACCCAGATAACAATACGGGGGTTTGATTTTCGGAAGGGTTCCAGATGCTTCATCTGGGCCTGAAAGAATTTATCGGAAGGAGCAAACAGATGTACCAGGTCCGGGATTTCCCCTTTTTTGACCAACTGCCCGGAAATATCCGCTTCCAGGAGGATTTCATAATCCGCAGGAGCATTGATCAGCTGTATTTTCATCCCGTTGGAAATGCCCAGTTTCTCGACCAGCGCTTTTCCTGAATAGCCGGCATGCATATATATAAAGGAGTTTTTGGTCTGGAATCCACAGCCCGCAAAACAGGACCCGGTCCAGGTTATCCACAGGTTATACACCCTAATTCACATCCCGCACACATTTCCGGAAAGTGCAGCCTCTCCGTCCTACCCTGAAAGACCTGCCTGACGGGCATTTCATTCATAATCAGAATTGTGGAAAAATTAAAAAGACTAACTTTCCTTGGAAAAGTGGGAAAAAGTGTTATTTTGTGTTAATTTTAGTTAGTTTTGAATCAATTGATTATAAATGATTGGTTTTCTAGGCGAATACGAAGCTACGCTCGATCTAAAAGGGCGCTTTCTCCTTCCGGTGGGTTTTAAGAAACAGTTGCCGGAAAAGGACAGCGACCTGTTCGTCATAAACCGCGGATTTGAAAAATGCCTTAGTCTGTACCCCAGGAAGAGCTGGGAGCCCATTTTCGAGAATATCAGCAAACTGAATGATTTTGATCCTAAAGTTCGTGAATTCAGGAGATATTTTTTGAACGGGGCGATCATGATGGAGCTGGATTCGGCCGGCCGATTGCTGGTGCCGCAAAATTTGAAGGCATATGCAGGACTTGAAAAGGATATCGTCCTGGTGGCAGCAGTAAACAAAATCGAAATCTGGGATAAGACCAAGTATCAGCAGTTCTTTGAAAGCTTTTCACCCGAAGCCTTCAGTGGTCTGGCCAATGAGGTGATGAACAACAAGAATGATAAGTTGTCTAGTTGATAGGGGGTATGAATAAGAGAAAGCAAACGAAGGGACCTGTGGCCGGTAAGCCCGGCAATATCCGTGGGGAAGCCTATCATATACCCGTTCTGCTGGAGCAATCCATGGAAGGACTCAAAATCAGGGAAGAAGGTACCTACGTCGATTGCACCTTTGGCGGCGGAGGCCATTCCAGGGAAATTCTCAAGCGACTGGGAACGGGCGGACGACTCTATGTTTTTGACCAGGATGAAGACGCAAGGGAAAACCTTCCCGATGACCCCCGGATACAATTTATCCCGCACAATTTCAGGCACCTGCAACGTTTTCTCCGCCTCTACAAAGTAGCACAGGTGGATGGCATCCTGGCGGATTTGGGAGTAAGCAGCCACCAGTTTGACGAACCTGCCCGCGGCTTCTCGACACGGCTGGAGGGGGAGATGGATATGAGAATGGATAAACGCCAGACCACCACCGCTGCTGAAATCATCCGGACATACAGCGAACAGAGGCTCCACAAGATCTTTGAACAGTTCGGGGAAGTGACCAATGCCAGAACACTGGCCAGAAGAATTGTTGAGGTGCGGCAGGGCATGCCGCTCAACACGATTGCAGCCTTTAAGAATGCCACGAGAGATCAGGTAAAAGGAAATCCGAACAGGTACCTGGCGCAGGTATTTCAGGCACTGCGGATTGAAGTGAACCAGGAACTTGAATCGCTGAGGGAAATGCTGCAGCAGGCCCCTGCGCTGGTAAAGCCGGGCGGCCGCGTGGTCATCATCACCTTTCATTCCCTGGAAGACAGGATCGTAAAAAACTTTTTCAGGAAAGCCAGATTCGAGGAAGACCAAGACCGTGATCCATTCTCGCGACAATCCAGCGAGCAGATATTTCAGGTCATCACCAAAAAACCGATTGTTCCTTCGGGTAAGGAACTAAGTCAAAACCCACGGTCGCGCAGTGCAAGACTGCGTGTAGCCGAAAAAATATAACATGCGGTAATTGTTTGGCGGCCGGCGCTTGACAGAAGGCAACTGCAGCCGTGCCATTTGTATGCACCTTCAAAAAAGTTGTTGAGTTATGGGAAGCACATATGAAAAAAACAAGGGCAAGGAACCAAGAACCGGAGTCAGGCGATTGCTGAATTACCAGTGGATGGTTAAAAACATCCCTTTCTTCCTTTTTCTTTCGGTGCTCGCGGTGATTTACATATATAATGGACACTATGCGGACAAGATTGTCCGGAACATCAGCAAAACCAGCGCTGAGCTGAAAGAGTTGCAGTACGAATACAAAACTCTTAAAAGCGAGGTGATGTTCCGCAGCAAACAAAGTGAGCTGGCCAAAGCAGTAGAATCCTTTGGTCTTAAGGAATTAACCATGCCCCCCGTGGTCCTCGTGGACAGCCTGGATGAAAAGCGATAAAAAGTAAACGGATTTCCCGGGGGAATGTTCAGGGTGTAATAATCTTTCAGTTTTCATAATAACAAAATTCAAAAATCATCATCATTAAGGACGAGAAACTTGGAGCTTAAAAGGGATATATTGTGGAGGGTTTATCTGTGCTTTCTGGGCATCATGGTAATCTGCGCCTGTGTTTTGGGGAGAGCTTTTTTCATCCAGCGTATCCAGGGAAGCTACTGGAAAGGACTGAGCGACAGTCTTCATCAAAAGTTTGTTGAACTGAATGCCGACAGGGGCACCGTGTACAGCGAAGACGGCAGCATGCTGAGCACATCTGTTCCCTATTTCAATATATATATTGATTTTGAGGCTGACGGACTTCGCGAGAAAAACGGAAAGCGGTTCCGGGAAAACCTGGATTCCCTTTCCACCTGCCTTTCAAGGCTGTTCAGGGACCAGACTCCGACAGGTTATAAGAAGGAGCTCCAGCAGGGTTATCGTCTGCAGGACCGTTATTTTCTGCTGCAAAAAAATCTGTCTTTTGAGCAATACAAGGAACTGAGAGATTTCCCGCTGGTTCGTCTGGGCAGGAATAAAAGCGGGTTCATCACGGAAATTATCAGCAAAAGGTTAAATCCGTTCGGCCTGCTGGCCAATCGTACCATTGGCCTGGCAAGAGCCAACGCACAGAATGTCGGCCTGGAAAGGACCTATGATTCCCTGCTCAAAGGGGAGAATGGCAGCCGCCTGGTCCGCTATATTGCCGCGGGCGCATATATTCCCGTCGAGGGATATGAAATCGAACCCGAAAACGGGAAAGATATCCATACAACAATTGACGTCAACATCCAGGATATTGCTGAAAATGCCCTCCTGCGGATGATGACTGGTAACGATTGTGAACATGGCACCTGCATCGTGATGGATGTGACCTCCGGGAAGATCAGGGCAATGGCCAATCTCGGCCGCCAGACAGACGGAACTTATTGGGAAGATCTGAATTATGCGATCCGGGCTTCCGAGCCAGGGTCAACCTTTAAGCTGGCGACACTGCTTTCTTTACTGGAAGACAATGCCGTGAAACTGACAGATCATGTGAACCTGGAAGGCGGCGTCTGGAAAATTGGAACCCGGACCGTCCATGATGCAGAAAAACATACGGAGTCGGATGTCACGGTAAAACAGGCATTTGAACTCAGCTCCAATGTGGGAATGGCAAAACTGGCCATGAACGGCTATGCAAGGAATCCCGGCCGGTTTGTTGAACACCTCAGAACCCTGCGTTTTCATGAGGTAACCGGTGTCGACCTGGCCGGAGAAACCCAACCCATCGTCAAGTCACCTAAATCGCGCTCCTGGAGTGCTTCAACATTGCCCTGGATGGCATTTGGTTATGAAGTGCTGATCAGCCCTCTACAGACTCTTACCCTGTACAACGCCATTGCCAATGAGGGGAAAATGATGAGACCTTACCTGGTGAACGACATTGAATCGGCCGGAATGGTGGAGCACCGCAAGGAACCTGTTGTCTCTGTGGAAAAAGTCTGCAGCGACCAAACCCTTCAGCAATTGAAGGAATGCCTCGAAGGCGTGTGTACAGCAGGTACGGCCAAAAATGTTTTCCGAAACTCATTCTATAAGGTCGCTGGAAAAACCGGGACTGCCCTGGTGGCCAATGGCAGCCACGGATATGCGGAACATATATATCAGTCCTCCTTTGTGGGCTATTTCCCGGCTGACCATCCCCGTTATTCCTGCATCGTAGTCATCAAAAATAAGCCCTTTGCCAAGAAATTTCTGGGGGCCTCCGTGGCCGCTCCCGTGTTTAAAGAAGTGGCCGACAAGCTGATGAGCTCACAAGCCCTGGAAACAGGATCCGAACTGATCGCCGAAGCAAATACCGTCCGGAAAAAGGACAGCATTCAGTTTTATTATGCAGGTAACCTGGCGGATTTGAAACAGGTGGCCGATCAGCTTCGCTTTGGATACCGGGATTCAGCGAAATCATCCGGCTGGGGGCGGCTTTACGCCAGCAACTACCAGCCAGTCATGCAGGAAAAAATCATCAACAAAAAAAATATGCCTGACCTGAAGGGTATGGGACTCAAGGATGCCCTTTTTATTCTGGAAGACATGAGTCTGAAAGTGGCTTTCCGGGGAACCGGAAAAGTGAAAGCACAAAGTGTGCTGCCAGGTACAGGGGTTAACAAACTTCAAACCATCACGCTTGATTTGGAATAATGATGCTGCTTCGTGACATATTATATAAGGTGAGCATCCGGTCAGTGAACGGAAAGCTTGATCTGTCGGTCAGTGACCTGCAGACAGACTCACGCAAAGTGGTTAGGGGTTCCGTTTTTATTGCGCTGAAGGGTGTTCATGCCGATGGCCATCAGTTTATTCCTGCTGTCGTGGAAAAAGGAGCGGCAGCCGTCATCTGTGAGGTAATGCCTGATCACAAGGAGGATACGGTTACCTATGTTCAGGTGGAAAACAGCGCCGTCGCAGCGGGTTATATGGCACACAATTTCAACGGCCATCCATCCGAGAAAGTGAAACTTGTGGGGGTTACCGGAACCAATGGGAAAACGACAATCGCCACCCTGTTGTATAAACTTTTCAGCGCTCTGGGATATAAATGCGGCCTGCTGAGCACGGTCCAGAATCATGTTGCCGATGCAATCCTCCCGGCGACCCATACCACACCGGACGCCATCAGCCTCAATGCCCTTCTCGGACAGATGGTCGGGGCAGGCTGCACCCACGTGTTCATGGAAACGAGCTCCCATGCCATAGATCAGCACCGTATTTCAGGGCTGGAATATGCCGGAGGGATATTCAGCAACATTACCCACGACCACCTGGACTATCACAAGACATTTGACGAATATATCCGGGTTAAAAAATCATTCTTTGACTCCCTCCCGTCAAAAGCTTTTGCGCTCTCCAATGCAGACGACAAGCGGGGTGCAGTCATGCTTCAGAATACCGTTGCCGGGAAGTTCTTTTATAGCCTCAAAACGCTGGCCGATTTCAAAGGAAAAATTATGGAAAACAGCCTGACCGGATTGGTCATGATGGTCAACGACCAGGAGGTGCACTTCAGGCTGATCGGTGAATTCAATGCCTACAATCTCCTGGCGGTATATGGAGCAGCGATTTGTATGGGTGAGGACAAGGAAGAAGTACTGCGGTGTCTCAGTGTACTCACCGGGGCAGAAGGGAGATTTGACTACATCCTCTCTGAAAAGGACAGAGTGCTGGGAATAGTTGATTACGCACACACGCCCGACGCCCTGGTCAATGTGCTGTCAACCATCCAGCGACTGAAAAAGGGAAATGAACAGATCATTACCGTGGTAGGATGCGGGGGAGACCGCGACAAGAAAAAACGTCCGGTAATGGGGGAGGCGGCCTGCGCCTACAGCGACCGGGTAGTGTTTACCTCTGACAACCCGCGAAGTGAGGTCCCGGAGCAGATCATCCGGGACATGGAGGAAGGGCTGAATACTGCTGCCAGGAGAAAATATGTCTCCATCGTTGACCGGAAGACAGCTATCAAAACGGCTGTGACGTTTACCCGGCCACAGGACATTTTGCTCATTGCCGGCAAGGGACATGAGAAATACCAGGAGATCATGGGGGTAAAATACCCCTTTGATGACAAGGCAGTACTCAAGGAAATGTTTGACATGTTAAACAAATAGAAGTTGTGGACTGAACGCTTTGCCATATGGCCCGGCGGTCCGTCAGCACAAACAACATTATAGGACGGTAACACAAATCAGCCAGAAAAAAAGACATGCTCTATCACCTGTTCGATTGGCTTAGACAAAGTGGAGTAAAAATACCCGGAGGGACCCTGTTCCAGTTCATCACCTTCCGGGTATTGCTGGCTGTTATTTTATCCCTCGTGATCACGATGCTCTATGGCAGGCGACTTATCCGTTACCTTCAAAACAAGCAGGTAGGAGAAAGTGTGCGCGAACTGGGACTGGCCGGCGAGCAGCAGAAAAAGGGAACGCCCACTATGGGTGGAATCGTCATTATCCTGGCCATACTCATTCCTACCCTCCTGCTGGCCAACCTCAATAAGGCTTACATCCGTCTAATGATCTTCAGCACCATCTGGCTTGGCATGATCGGATTTATTGACGATTACCTCAAGCTCCGGGCTAAACGCCTGGCCCAACAGCAGGGGATACCGTACAAGAAAGGGGACAAGGATGGTTTGGCGGGATGGTTTAAGGTGCTTGGGCAGATCGTCCTGGGATTTGTAGTGGCAGCGACGCTTTATTTTAACAGCAACACCAAGGTCTGGCGCGAATATGTCGGCACCAAAAAAACCGCGGATACCACCGGGATCAAAACGGTAATACTGGACGGAAAGGAAAAAACATTTGTGGAACCCCGCGAGCCGATTACCACGATACCGTTTGTCAAGAACCATGAATTCAACTATTCAAAACTGCTGCCTGCGGCGCTGCGCGGAGGAACCTGGATCCTGTACATCATCATCGTGATCTTTATTATTACCGCAGTCTCCAACGGCGCCAATATTACGGACGGGGTGGACGGCCTGGCAACGGGTGTCAGTGCCATCATGGGAGGCTGCCTGGGCATATTTGCCTATGCCAGCGGCAATCTCCGTTTTGCAGAATATTTAAACATCATGTATATCCCCAACCTGGGAGAGCTTTCCATATTCATCGGGGCCCTGATTGGAGCGTGCATCGGGTTTCTCTGGTACAATGCGTACCCGGCTACCGTATTTATGGGTGATACGGGCAGCCTGACCCTCGGGGGAATTCTGGCTGCGCTGGCCATCATCGTCCGCAAGGAACTGCTGATACCGATTTTTTGCGGAGTCTTCCTGGTAGAAAATCTCAGCGTGGTGATCCAGGTAAGTTATTTCAAATACAGCAGGAAAAAATATGGAGAGGGCAGGCGGATTTTTCTGATGAGTCCTTTGCACCATCATTACCAGAAGCTGGGATATCATGAAAGCAAGATCGTAACGAGATTCTGGATCGTAACTGTTCTGTGTGCGGTTTTCGCCATAGTAACCCTGAAGATCCGGTAGTCTCAAACCATAAAAAGACATTATTGAAAAACCAAATTCGGAAGTGCTGATTCAGAAATGACCATCGGTTCAAAAGATCATGGTAGTGGTGAATTCATTCTTTTGAAGAACCCCCTAAATCCGTCAGCCACCTTGGTGAATTGGGCTTACAACTTTTTTTGAAAGCGATGAACAAACGTATGGTCATACTGGGAGGAGGTGAAAGCGGGGTGGGAGCGGCAATACTCGCCCGCCTGAAAGGGTATGACGTCTTTGTTTCCGACGGGTCTGCGCTGCAGGAGAAATATAAAAAGGAGCTGGATACAAACGGAATCGGTTATGAAGAGGGCGGGCATTCGGCTGACGCTGTGCTCCGTGCCGATGAGATCATGAAGAGCCCTGGAATACCCGAAAAAAATGAAATGGTAAAGAAAATCAGGGCGAGGGGTATTCCGGTTATCAGTGAAATCGAACTGGCATTCAGATACAAGGGAGACAGCAAGATCATTGGCATTACGGGGAGCAATGGAAAATCGACCACAACGGCCATGACCTATCATATTTGCAAGGAGGGTGGTCTGGATTGTGCCCTCGTTGGGAATATCGGGTATTCGTTTGCCCGCCAGATAGCGGAGGCAGCAAAGGCATGGTACATCGCTGAAATCAGCAGCTTTCAGCTGGATGACATCGTGAGTTTCAGGCCGGATGTAGCCATTCTGACAAATATAACTGAGGACCACCTGGACCGGTATGAATACAATTTTGAAAATTATATACGCAGCAAATTCAGGATCGTGATGAACCAGACCAGCGGGGACTATTTTATTTATTGCGATGATGATCCGGTAATAAAAAAATACATAAAACAGTTTTCGATTCATTCTAACCCATTACCATTTACCATGCAAAACGAACCAAATCAAGGCGGCTTTATCAGAAACGGGCAAATGATCATTAAGACAGGCACAGAAAAGGTAGAAATGAGCATATATGATTTTGCGCTGAAAGGGATTCACAACCAGTACAACACAATGGCAGCTGGAATCGCAGCATCCACCGTCGGAATCCGTAAGGAAAAAATCCGGGAAGCCATCCAGAGTTTTGAAGCCTTGGAGCACCGGATGGAATATGTAAGCACGGTGAGAGGGGTTGTCTTTATCAATGACAGCAAGGCCACCAATGTGAATTCCACCTGGTACGCGCTGGAAAGTATGGATAAGCCTGTCATTCTGATACTGGGGGGTATGGACAAGGGGAATGATTATTCCCTTATCAGGGACCTTGTCCGGGAAAAAGTTAAGGCGATCGTCTGCATGGGTGTGGATAACCGCAAAATCCATGAGGCTTTCCAGCTGGACGTACCCGTGATGGTGAATACAGGCAGTGCGGAGGAGGCGGTCAAGGGGGCCTTTCACTTTGCCAATAAGGGGGATGTTGTTCTGCTGAGTCCGGCCTGTGCGAGTTTTGACCTGTTCAAAAACTATGAAGACAGGGGAAAGCAGTTTAAGGAAGCGGTCCGGAATCTGTAAAAGCTTCCGGCCGGAACTTCTCACGGTAAACCAAAAGCAAGTGAATCCTGAATCCGCGAACCGTACCAGAAAAAATGAAGAACGTTGTAAATGACGGAAGCTTCAGTTACCATATAATGAATGAATTCAGCACCATAGAAAAAAATCCCTTCATCGGCCTGGGGTCCCGGACAAAGGGAGACAAGGTCATCTGGGCAGTCGTGATCATGCTGGCCCTGGTGTCCCTGCTGGTCGTATACAGTTCCACCGGACTACTCGCCTATAAAATGTACAAAGGCAACACGGAGGTTTATCTGTTCAAACAGTTTGCCTTCATCGTGGTGGGTGTTATGATCATTTATTTTGCCCACCAGGTCAACTACATCATCTACTCTAAACTGGCCAGGATCCTTTTCCTGGTTTCGATCCCCCTGCTGATATACACGTTGTTTTTTGGCGTCAAACTCAATGAAGGGAGCCGGTGGATACGCCTTCCGCTGATCAACCTCACGTTCCAGACATCCGACCTGGCCAAACTGGCCCTGTTCATGTACCTGAGCAGGCTTCTGAGCAAAAAGCAGGATGTGATCAAAGATTTCAGGACAGGGTTTGTCCCTGTGATCATTCCCGTTGCGATCGTCTGTCTGCTGATTGCCCCGGCCAATCTTTCCACTGCGCTGCTGGTCGGAGCAACCAGCCTGATGCTCCTGTTTATCGGGAGGACAAGGGCTAAACATTTGCTGCTTGCTATCGCCATTGCCCTGGTCCCGGTCGTGATACTGGTCCTGGCGGCCGTAATCCGGCACAGACCGGAGGGTGCAGCCGTAACGAAGCCAAAATCAGAAAACCGTTCGAGGATGTTTGTCAGGGTGGATACCTGGATCAGCCGGGTCGAAACCTTTATATATGGAACAAAGGAAAACAGTGAGGAGGATAACTACCAGGTAAATCAGGCAAAAATTGCCATAGCAAACGGAGGATGGGTAGGCCTTGGTCCGGGGAACAGCCGCCAACGCAATTTCCTGCCGCATCCGTATTCTGATTTTATCTATGCCATTATTATAGAGGAGTATGGACTGGTAGGCGGTGCTTTCATCATTTTCATTTACCTGATCTTCCTGTTTCGAAGCATACGGCTTTTCAAGAAATGCCCTTTCGCGTTTGGGGCATTTCTGGCACTTGGACTGAGTTTTACGCTTGTCATCCAGGCCATAGCCAACATGGCAGTGAATGTGAACATATTCCCCGTGACCGGGGTTACCCTTCCGCTGGTGAGCATGGGCGGGAGTTCTTTTCTGTTTACCTGCCTGGCGATCGGAATCATATTGAGCGTGGCGAGGAATGTGGAAAAGCTGGAAGGAGAAAAAGAGTTGATATCCAGGTCCGCAGCCGGAGTACAGCAGGACCCGGAAGCGAAGGAGTAAACAAATCAACCGGGGAATCGCGATGGAGAAAAAGGCAAAAAGAATCATTATGGCGGGGGG
>Ga0318563_10000131_pt1 | contig 30750 bp, 31 predicted proteins | sample GRESIP066b5f19_FD_203689 | JGI IMG/M metagenome (GOLD analysis project Ga0318563, IMG submission 203689) | Tropical soil microbial communities from Luquillo Experimental Forest, Puerto Rico - GRE.SIPMG.066b5f19 | ecosystem: Environmental > Terrestrial > Soil > Tropical forest > Bulk soil... | reverse complement strand
GGAACAGATAGCCCGGTATTCGGATGTGATCAGTTTCCACGTCCCGCTGACGGAGGAGACCCACCATATGGCGAATGACCCATTTTTCAATTCACTGGAAAAAAAACCTGTATTTATCAACGCCTCCCGGGGAAAGGTCCATGACACCGCCGCCCTGATACGGGCTCTGAAAAATGAAAAAATAGCCGGCGCTGCCCTGGATGTACTCGAAAATGAAAAGCTGGGGAATTATACAGAGGAGCAAAAACAGCAGCTCGACTGGCTGCTTTCCCGGCCTAATGTCGTCATAACCCCCCATATCGCCGGTTATAGCCACGAAGCTTTTTATAAAATGGCCAAGATCCTGCTGGAAAAGCTGGATTTATGAAGGAACCAGGCCTGAAGGGAGTTTCGGCCTATAAAATCATTCCTTCATTATAAAAAAATTCTATCTTTGCATCAAATAGTGCAACGCTTCACATATGTATGAGGCGTTGTATTTTTTTTCTTTTTTGTAATGCGAAGTAAAAGGAGGCAAATATGAGTGGGGTTACCTATTTGACAAAGGAAGCTTTAGATCAACTGAAAGCGGATCTCCAGAGGATGAAAACAGTTGAGCGTCCGGCCGCTTCAAGGGCTATAGCAGAGGCCAGGGAAAAGGGCGACCTGCGTGAAAATGCCGAATATGATGCCGCCAAGGAATTGCAGGGAATCCTGGAGGCTAAAATACAAAAACTGGAAGGTGAACTGGCCAACTCCAGGATCATCGAGGAAGGAAGCATCGATACCAGCAAGGTATCTATCTTAACTAAGGTAACCGTTACCAATCTCAACAGTAAGAAACAAATGACTTATCACCTGGTTTCTGAAAAAGAGGCTGATCTCAAATTGGGGAAGATTTCGATTACCTCGCCAATAGGGAAGGGCCTACTTGGCAAACAGGTCGGGGAAGTTGCAGAGGTGGTGGTGCCGGCCGGACTCCTGAAATTCAAGGTGGAAAATATTACAGTCTGAGATCAGCCGCTTCGGGGCAGATCTTTTTATTTGCGGGTTATGGACAGAATACAGAATTTAGCAGCAGCAAACTTTCCATGACCATCTTCTCAAAAATCATCAAGGGGGAAATTCCAAGCTACAAAATCTCGGAAAATGACAAGTTTTTTGCTTTCCTGGATATTTATCCTCTCCGGGAAGGGCATGTATTGGTAGTGCCCAAGCTGGAAGTGGACAAATTCTTTGACGTCCCGGATGATTATCTTGCTGACATGCTGGTATTTTCAAAACCCATCGCAAAGGCCATTGAAAAATCTTTTCGCTGCGACCGTTGCGGTATGGCTGTTGTTGGTCTGGAGGTCCCACACGCGCATCTGCACCTGGTGCCAATCAACACGATAGACGACCTTAATTTTACACGTGGCAAAATAAAAGTGTCCGCTGGGCAGCTGAGAGCTGCCCAGGAGAGAATCATCAAGAATCTGTCCTGACCCCCCGCATACTTACCCAAGGATCTGAATGATATAGCCGGATCGTTTTAAGCCCCTCAACTTCCGGGTAAACCCGATCCAGAATGGTTTCCCGGATCAAAAAAAATAAAGTTGTGGTCTTCTTTCCCAATCTGCTGCGTCCTTCTCCTTACCGGTTGCACATCATCGCGGGTAGTTAAACCTCCGCGATCATTCATCCTATTTTCTCTTGGTCAATGTTTAGTGGAAGATCATAAAAAATCAGGCTTATGGTCTTAACTAGTAAAACCCCTTCTAACCATAGCTTCAACTCAGTCAGGGTTGAAATTATTAACAGCACCTTGATTTGTAATTCCTGGTAAAGATTCCATGGGGAACGCCTATCTGCGCAGCCTTCCCGGATTCTTTGCTATGAACTCTTCCCAACCTGAGAGTCTTTTGCCTTCTTTCTTCAGGGAGATGCCCTGATAGTGGTGGCAAACGGCAACTGCCAGGGCGTCGGATGCATCCAGATGCTTAAGCACTGCGGTGATCTGTAAAATTTGCTGCAGCATTTTCCAAACCTGGTCCTTTCCTGCGTTCCCGTTTCCGGTGATGGATTGCTTGATCTTGCGGGGCGAATATTCTGTAACCGGAATGCCTGCATGAAGAGCGGCTGCAATGGCTACACCCTGGGCCCTGCCCAGTTTAAGCATGCTCTGGACGTTCTTTCCAAAAAAAGGAGCTTCAATGGCGAAGTCATCTGGATCATAAATCTTGATCAGCTGCTCTACTTTACTGTGGATGATACCGAGCCGTTCATAGGCATCTTTTTTGGAAGATATCTTCAGTACATTCATATCCACTAGGCGTACCTGATTGTTGCAGATGGAGATCAGACCATATCCCATGAGCAGGGTACCCGGATCGATGCCTAAAATTATTTTGGTATTCTTTTGCAAGAGGAAAACTATTTTTGATACCTTGACCTTGTTGCCAAACAAAAATATCAAAATAATACTCAACTATGTTCTGGGACCACTCGTATTCCTCCTACTTTTTTATTCCATCTATCATCAGATCCTGAAGCAGCCTGACTGGAAGCAATCCCTGCTTCATGTCGGAAAGGCAATCACACGGCAAGGACGGTGGGGCCTTCTTTTTACCCTTTGCCTCATGGTGGTTAACTGGGGCCTGGAGACAAAAAAATGGCAACTGGCCATCGCTCAATTACAACCCCTGCCATTTCCAGCCGCATTCAGGGCTGTCCTGACAGGTGTAACCATCGGTTCCTTCACCCCCAACAGAATGGGGGAGTATCTGGGAAGGATGGTTTATGTGGATGAAGGAAAGCGGATTGCTTCGATATCCCTCACCGTGGTCTGCAGCATGGCGCAAATGCTGGTCACTCTGGTAACAGGCTGTGCTGGGTTGCTGTGCTTGTCGGTCTACCTTCACCGTCATACGGTTCCCGACCAGGATGTTCTGCAGGCTGTCCTGATATACTTTTTTTCCGGAACAATTATTGTATTGCTCATTATCACCTTTTTCTTTTTTCGTCTATCCCACCTGGTAAGGATCCTGCAGGGCAAGGTTTCCTCGAAATACTTGAATATTGTTAAAGTTTTAGATGAATTGGATACAGGCACGCGGTTAAGAATTTTGGGTTTATCTTTTGCGAGATACTTTGTGTTCCTGCTGCAATATGATCTGATGTACAGAGTGTTTGGGGTGGATCTGTCCTGGGGGGAGGTATTTACCGCCGTTAGTGTCATGTTCCTGGTGATCGCTGTTGTGCCATCGTTAACCTTTTTGACTGACCTTGGCCTCCGGTGGACGACCAGTATACGCGTCGTACAAATTTTCAGCCCCAACAACGCCGGAATTTTCGCCGTTTCACTGGGAATCTGGCTGATCAATTTAATAATACCCGCATTGATAGGGAGTTTGTTAATTTTAAGGAATAAATTGTTCACAAAGAAATGAGAATATTTTCTATTGGCTTTATCCTGGTTTTGATGATCATTTCCTTTCCGTTACTTGCAGGGGACGAATTTTGTGGAGCGCATAATACAGCATTTCTTGGCAATGAAACCCTGACCTATAAAGTGTATTATCGTGTCGCGAATGTTTACTTCGGAGCTGGGGAAGCCGTCTTTCATACGACTATCGAGCAGCTGAACGGCAAAACAGTGTATCATATTGTGGGAGATGGCAAAACCTATAGTTTTTATGACAATTTTTTCAAGGTAAGGGATAAATACGAAACCTTCATTGATACGGCTACGATCCAACCGTTGAAATTTATCCGGAATATCAACGAAGGCGGATATAAAAAGTACGAAAATGTCAGCTTCAACAAGACGGTCAATACCGCCATTACCAGCGATGGGGTTTTCAAGGTCCCCGGGTGCGTACAGGATGTAATGAGCGCCATATACTATGCCCGAAACATCGATTTCAGCAAAATGAAACCGGACGATAAGATTCCTTTCTCCATGTTTCTGGACAACCAGGTTTACAACCTGTATATACGTTATGTGGGTAAGGAAACAATCAAGACCAAGTATGGAAAATTCCGCACGATCAAGATCAAACCCCTGCTGATCAAAGGAACCATTTTTGAAGGAGGCGAGAAGATGACGGTTTGGGTAAGTGATGATGGCAACCATATCCCCGTCCGGGTGGAAAGCCCCATCAGTGTGGGTAGCGTGGCAGTGGATATGATCGATTTCCGCAACCGTCGACATACGCTCAGTTCCCTCCTTGACGTTCGCTGACAGCCAGAACCCTCCCCGGGAAACTGGTCACATTCCCCCGTTGTTTAATAAATAATTGAGTAAATTGGCCATTGACTTGGCGCCAAAAAATAATACCCATGAGAAAAATTATCATTACCAGCACCATTCTATTCGCTTTCTCGCTTCTCTATGCCCACAATGACCCCCGCCTGATGAAAGGATCCAGGATGGACAGGGCCGGATGGATTTATGTCCATCTGGAGGGTAGTCCTGCAGAAATAGGGTACCAGCACGGATACCTGCTCGCCCGGGAGATCGACACAAATATTCGCGCAGTGGCTTACTGGCTCAAGCATGAGACCCCCTACAGCTGGAATTTTTACCGCAACGCGGCGAGGAATTTCCTCTGGAAAAATGTGGACCGGGAATACCGCAATGAGATCAACGGGATCGTTGACGGTCTTCACGCCCGCCACCTGGCCTACGACAGCCTGGATATCACAGCTTACAATGCCCTGGAGGAGCTGGCCTTCTATTATGTACCGATGCTCATGGATAAGGCAAAGAGCGGCAGTGGTGACAATAAGGCCCCTGGGAACTGCAGCGCCTTCATTGCGACAGGCAGTTATACAAAGGACGGCAGGATAGTAATGGCACACAACAACTGGACCGAATACATCTGGGGACAGCACTGGAACGTGATTGCGGATATTGTCCCGTCGGAAGGTAACCGGATGATGATGGATTGCATGCCCGGATATATTCACAGTGGCGACGATTTTGTGATCACGAGCAAAGGCATCCTGATTACGGAGACCACCATCACCCAGTTCAAGGGTTTTGACAGCACGGCCGTACCCGAATTTGTACGGGCCCGAAAAGCATCCCAGTACAGCAACTCCATAGATGATGTGATCAGGATATTTACCACCGGGAACAATGGCGGGTATGCCAATGACTGGCTGATAGGGGATACCAAGACAAATGAAGTCGCGAAGCTCGAACTGGGGCTGAGGATATTCCGTGTATGGCGTGGGAAGGATACAGCTATGGTCGGGTCCAATTTTGCCAGTGATCCTGCCCTCATTACCCGGGAAACTACCTTCAATCCCAAAGACAGCACGACATCGCCCAATGCACGAAGGATGAGGATGGAAGAGCTGATCCTGGTCCAATGGAAAGGGAAACTGGATGCCGACGCTGCCATGAAAATAGAGGCCGACCACCATGACCCGCTCCTGGGTAAGGACGCCAATAACCGCTGTGTCGTCTGCGGGCACATCGATGAAGATCCGAAAGGCTGTGCCGAGTGGGATAATCCGCCTTTTTACCCCATAGGCGCGGTGCAGGGGAAGGTGACCACTTCAGAACTGGCTAACAAAATGCAATTCTGGGCACATATGGGTCATCCCTGCGGACAGGATTTTATCGGAGCAACTTTCTATAAGCAGCATCCCCAATTTGCATGGATGAACAAATACCTCGTCCAGATGAAAGCTTATCCATGGACACTTTTTGAAGCGAAGAAAAAATAAACGGTTACCGGAAAGACTGCCTCCGAATTTTTTTTGCGGGAATCCAAATACAGGGTTCCGCCGGAATTCATTGGTCCAGTACTTTTTCCATTTGCATGCTTCTTGAACCCTTTACCAGGAAATACGCGTCCCGGAATGGCTGTTGCCGGAACCATTGTCCCGCCTGCGCAGCGTTTTCAAAACGGCGAAAGGGATGATCCAGTTTCTGGAAATCGCCGCCTACCAGGATCACATCCGCCCAATCGTATTTTTTGATCAGCTCCACGATCTGGCGGTGTTCTTCCACACTTTCTTTTCCCAGCTCGGCCATGCCTCCCAGCAACAAGATCTTTTTTCCCCCTCGAATCCGGGCAAAGTTTTCTATAGCCGCTTTCATGCTGCTCGGATTGGCGTTGTAAGCATCCAGGATGATCTTGTTTGTACCCAGACCGATCAGCTGGGAACGGCTGTTTGAAGGCTTATAGCCTTCAATTGCGGTCCTGATATCTTTTGCATTCACCTTGAAATAGGCTCCCACGGTTACGGCTGCCAGTACGTTGGGAAGATTGTATAGCCCGACAAGGGATGTGTCAATCCGGCTGATCGGGATTCCTTTGCTGACTTTGACAGAAAGAAATGGTTCACTCCGGATGATACTTCCCGTTACATCGGCATCTCCGGTTCCGTAGGTGATGATTCGCTCTATCCCTTTACTCATCTCCCTCAGGTAGTCGTAGTCCTGCATAACAAAGGCTGTTCCATGGTTTGCGCGCAGGAAGTCAAATAATTCCCCCTTCCCTTTTCGAACCCCTTCAATCCCTCCAAATCCTTCCAGGTGGGCCTTGCCGGCGTTGGTAATGATCCCGTGGGTTGGAAGGGCATATCGACAATACCCTTCAATCTCCTTCTGGTGGTTCGCTCCCATTTCAATAACAGCCAGCTGTGCATCGGGTTTTACTTTTAGGATGGTGAGCGGTATGCCAATGTGGTTGTTCAGGTTTCCTTCTGTTGTATAAGTCTTGTACCGTGTGGAGAGAACAGCATGGATCAACTCTTTCGTGGTGGTCTTACCGTTACTCCCGGTTATTGCCAAAAAAGGGATCTTGAACTGGAGGCGGTGGTACCCGGCAAGCATCTGTAAGGTCTCCAGGACATTGTCAACCCGGATGATCCTGTCCGCACCGATTCCGTCTTCCTGCGGTTCATCAACAATGGCGTAAGCGGCACCTTTTTCCAGGGACTGCTTTGCGAAGAGGTTACCGTTAAAATGTTCACCTTTTAAAGCAAAAAAAAGCCCACCCTCTGAAACCTTCCTGCTATCTGTCTGAATAAGCGGATGTTCCAGATAAATCCGGTATAATGCTTCTTTGCTGATCATGGAGGGCAAATGTAGCCAATAAAAAAAAGCCATCCCGTTTTGATGAGGATGGCTTTTCTATTCAGAATGATTCTCTTATTGTTTTCTTGAATTTTGTCTTCTCTCCTTGTAACTGATACCGGTCTTGCGGCCGTTACCGGCTGCGCTGCCCACACGGTCCATGGCACAACGGAATCCTACCGTGGAACTGGCCTGGTCTTCCTCGAGGAACCGGCGGGTGCCCGGGCTGAGCCAGTAGGCGCGGTCATTCCAGCTACCACCTTTGATTACCCTGGACTTATCGCTGATCAGGGTGGTTTTGCCGTATCCATAAGCGACACCTGCAACCAGGGAGTCACCATCGAGGTAGTTGATCACATCGCCCTTCTGATAGTTGCGACGGTTTTTACTTTCGTCATCTGTCACAGCACGGTATTTGATCCGGCCCAGGCTGTCTCTTTCAGCCTTTCCTTCCTTCCCCAGGTCGACTGTGGAGAATTTGTTACCACGGAAAGGAGCAACATCATCAACGTCAATGGGGGAAAGCGGGCGGTAAACGTCCTCAACCCACTCGCTCACGTTGCCGGACATGTTATACAAACCGAAACCATTCGGATAGAAGGAAGTAACGGAAGAAGTGTACACCGCGTTGTCATTCAATCCGCCGGCAACACCCATGTTATCCCCTGAACCACGCTTGAAGTTGGCCAGGAAGGTTCCCTGCCAGCTGCCACGGCGTGCATCACGCAATCCGTTTACATTCTGGCTCCAGGAATAAACCTGCTTGTTGGCTATGAGTTCCTCACCGCGTTTGCTGTCTTTATTGCTCGGCAAAGGGTTCTGGTTGATATAACCAAGGGCTGCATATTCCCACTCAGCTTCAGTCGGAAGCCGGTAGGAGGGGAACAGAATACCGTCCTCAAAAGTTACCTGTGTACGAGGGGTTCCGTTCGGATTTTTCAATGGATTGTTCTTGGATTTGGCAGCAGCACCAGGCGTCGGCTGGTACTCGCCCATCAGGTAGGCCTTGGTATTAAAGTTTTCCTGTCCAAGACCCTGGATGTTTTTCAGGGAGTTCTTGTTGATGAAACCTTTATCAACCAGGGTTTTTTCGTTCACCCGGTCAGTTCTCCACAAACAGAAGTCTTTGGCCTGTTTCCAGGTAACACCGACTACGGGGTAGTAATTATAAGAGGGGTGACGGAAATAATATTCAACGAGCGGCTCATTGTAAGCCAGTTCGCTTCTCCATACCAGGGTATCCGGCAGGGCTCCGTCACGGACAGCCTTGAACTCATCGCCGTCAAAAACGTTGTTTATCCAGTATAAATACTCACGGTAATGGACATTGGCTACCTCTGTCCGGTCAATGTAGAAGGAGTTGACCGTCACCCTTCTCGGAACGTTATTCCAGTCACTCATAACGTCTTCCTCGGTAGCGCCCATAGTAAATGTACCTCCCTGGACAAAGACCAGGCCCGGACCGGTACGTTGCTCTTTTTCACGGGAAACCTGGAAGCCCCCCATGTTTTTATCATTGTAATTCCATCCGGTTACATCAGATGATTCAGTCTTTTTTCCGAATAATTTCCCGTTTTTACAGGAAGCCACTAGGGATACGGAACAGATAAGGATAACTAGATTTTTCAGGTTCATATAAAAGCTCGTTTTACCGTGATGTGTTAACATTAGAAACGTGTTTTACAGACAATTATTGTAAAAAACACTGTCCCGGTTATCCACAATACGACATATTTGCGAATATAGTTACTTTCGCTAAAAATATGCCGGGTACAAATGCTGAATTATCCGGGTAAATCTACGATTTCTATGTGTAGTAGTTTATTTTTCAACAGGTTAAACCCTTAAAACGGACCCTCCCGAGAGCCAAATTCCGGATACCAAATGAACTGTTAAATTGCCAATGACCCATGGGGCCGGAACAGGGGATAAAAATTGACCGTAAAGGGTGGTTTTCAGGCCCGGGAATTTAAATCGGTATGAAGTGCAATAATCTCTTTTGCAAATCGTTAGAAGCTGACCCGACTACTCTTTATGTGCGAGGACAAAAAAACAGAAAAGTATCCGTATTTATAAAAAACACATACTTTATTTTTGCCCTGCAAACCAGAACTGAAGACAGAATCCAAAGTAATTAAAATCATTACATTAGCTATCGAACTATTTTTACTCTGATCAACAACTAAACAAAGTGTTCATCCGTAATCCCTTAAAAATTTCATTATTACGGTATGATTGTTGACGTTGTAGGCGACCTTTTAAAGCTAAATTCTAAATTAAATGAAAATGTCCTTTTTCAAATTGACTGCTTTTGCTTTGCTTTCTTTAGTTGTGGGTTCTGTGGAAGCGCAAAATGTTGCGCCGATTAACGTAGTTACTACAGCAGTTCCATTTTTGAGGATTTCACCGGATGCCCGTTCAGGTGGTATGGGAGAACTGGGGCTCGCTACTTCCCCGGATGCCAACTCTGCCTTTTATAACCTTGCCAAAACACCCTTTGCCGGATACAAAACCGGGATTGGACTGACCTATACACCCTGGCTGAAGGACCTCGGCCTGAACGATGTTTATTTATTGGCCGCCACCGGTTATCATCAGCTTGACGAAAACCAGGCCCTGTCCGCTTCGATCAGGTATTTCAGCCTTGGCAATATTCCTTTTACAGACTACAGTGGCAATTCGCTGGGTTCCGGTATGCCCAGGGAATTCGGCGCTGATATTGGTTACTCCCGGAAACTTTCCCCCAACCTCGGTGTGGCCCTTGCCATGCGTTATATCTACTCTAACCTGGCGTCTGGGTATGCCTCGACAAACGGCAATACCTACAAGCCCGGAAATTCAGTAGCTGCAGACATATCCTTGTTTTACAAGGGTACCAATGCTGCCGGCCAGGGATGGAATTTTGGAGCAGCCATTTCCAATCTGGGTACCAAAATCGGTTATACAAACGATGCCACCCAGAAGGAATATATCCCTGCCAACTTTGGCCTGGGTGCCGCATACACCATGGTATTCAACGACCAGAACAAAGTAACCTTTGGTCTGGATCTCAACAAACTCATGGTTCCTTCTCCACCGACACCCACCGATCCCACCAACGAGGCGCAGGATTCTGCAAACCTCGCCGATTACCACAACCAGAGCGTGGTCAGCAGCTGGTTCAAATCTTTTGGTAACGGTGCCTATAATTTTTCAGTGGGCGGCGAATACGGATACAATGACCAGTTCTTTTTCAGAGCGGGTTATTTTTACGAGGGAAAAAACCAGGGCGACAGACAATATTTCACGGTCGGTGTAGGGCTCAAATATAATGTCCTCGGCCTGAATTTCTCTTACCTGATACCCTCCGGCAACGGTGTCACCCGCAATCCCCTGTCCAACACGCTCCGTCTTGGACTTGTATTTGATATTGACAACGGAAAGGAATAATTTTTAACGGCGGTTATATAAAACCGGATAATTTTGAGGCGTCCCGGACCTTCGGGACGCTTTTCTTTTAATTCAGGCTATGGCATACAGAATTGGATTTGGAGTGGATTTCCACCAACTGGCCGAGGGAAGAAAACTTTTCCTGGGTGGTGTATATATTCCTTTCGAAAAAGGGGCCCTTGGTCACAGCGATGCTGACGTGCTGCTTCATGCGATCTGCGATGCCCTGCTGGGGGCCCTGAACCTGGGGGATATCGGCACGCATTTTCCCGATGGTGATCCGGCTTACAAAAACATCGACAGTAAAATATTACTCGCCCGGACCTATGATCTTGTCAGAGAAAGGAAATACAGGGTGGTAAACCTTGATTCGACGGTCTGCCTGGAGATGCCCAGGGTTATGAAGTACGCCGATGAGATGCGCCAGATTATTTCCGGGGTCCTGGACATCAGTCAGGAAGATGTTTCCATTAAGGCCACCACTACCGAGCAGATGGGGTTTGTGGGACGGGGAGAAGGCCTGGTCGCATATGCAACTGTGTTACTGGAGAAATTGGGTTAGGAAACAACCCCGGGCCGGAAAGACCCGCAGACGCGGGACTTCAGACTGCCGGCCATTCATCTGCTGACCACAAAAATCCACCATCCTCACTACCTTTGCACCCATGTCAAAAGTGAAAGTCAAGATCATCAACCAGTCCGCAAACCCTTTACCAGAATATGCCACAGAAGGATCTTCGGGCATGGATATCCGGGCAAGCCTGGACGGGCCGCTGACGCTGCAACCACTCGAGCGGAAATTGATTCCAACTGGTTTATTCATCGAACTTCCAGAGGGTTATGAAGCCCAGATCCGCCCGCGCAGCGGGATGGCCATCAGACAGGGCATTACCTGCCTGAATTCACCGGGTACCATTGACTCCGATTACCGCGGCGAGATCAAGGTAATTCTGGTCAACCTCTCCGGCGAAGAGCAGGTAATCGAGCCTTCGGAGCGGATAGCCCAGATGGTCATTCAGCAGGTAGAAAAAGTCAGATGGGAAAGTGTTGAATCCATTGGGGGCACGATGCGCAACAAGGGGGGATTTGGGCATACCGGAAAATCATAACGAAATGAAAAGAAAAGTTTGGAATACATCCTCAGACAGGACTTGGCTTCGCACTGTGGCATCAGGGCTCGTCAGATTCCCCGGGGGCTTGTTGTTTACGCTCCTGGTTATCGGACTCATGGTCATGCTGGCGGGAGGATGCCGGTCTACCAAGAAAATCCAGAAGGCCATTTCAAATTCCCATCAGGATACCACCAAAGCGGGGATCGCGACCGACGACCCGAAGGCAGATTCGATCAGGTTCATCGAAAATATCTTCTCCCGGGTAAGGCGCAATACGATTAATTTCAAAACCTTTTCAGCAAAGATCAAAGTGAATTATGAAGGAAGCGACGGTAAGGCATATGAATTTACCGCCTTCCTGCGCATGTTAAAAGACAGCGTGATCTGGGTGAGGGGGGATGCCATACTGGGGATTGAGGCATTTCGAGTGCTGATTACGCGCGACAGTGTCAAGATTCTTGACAAACTGGACAAAAGCATTCTCTTTCGTTCGGTGAATTATCTGCAGGATGTGGCCAAAGTGCCTCTGAATTTCAAGACGCTGCAGGATCTCCTGGTCGGAAACCCCATATATCTGGACAGCAATGTGGTTTATTACCGGGAGGAGCAGGCGGGCATATCGCTTGTCAGCGTTGGTGACCTGTTTAAAAATTACCTTACCCTTAACAGGAATGACTATACGTTGAAGCACGTGAAACTGGATGATGTGGACGAAATGAGATCCCGCACCTGCGACCTGACCTATCGTGACTACGAACCAAGGGATAGCATTCATTTCTCCACATACAGGAAGATATCGCTGGCTGAAAAGTCAAAATTGGACATTGAAATTAGTTTCAAACAATTTAATTTTAACGAGGCTTTAAGTTATCCTTTTCCGATTCCGAAAAATTATAAACGCAAATGAGCGTTATTAGGATTATTTTGAAAATGATGAATATGTTCAAAAGGGCTTTTTTTCTGCTGACGACAAATTTTGTGATGGTGGCCTGCTTTAGCCAGGGCGTTCCCCAAAACCGGACTGACCTGGAAAAGCAGCGCGAGGCCATACAGAAGGAAATGGAAGACGTCAAGCGCTCGCTGGATGAAACCAAAAAGAATAAGAAGGAAACGCTCGGACAGCTGGCCCTGCTGCAACGCAGGTTGAGGTTGAGGGAATCTGCCATTATGAACATCAACCAGCAGATCAATTTTATCCAGTTCGACATGATTCAGTCCCTGCAGGAAATCGCCAAACTGCACCGGGAACTGGACACCCTTCGTAAACAATATGAGGAGAGTGTCGTGTATGCTTACGAAAACCGGACAAACTATGACTTTCTGAATTTTATTTTTGCCGCCGGCAGCTTTAACGATGCGGTGAAAAGGGTAGCCTATCTGAAGTCCTACCGGGCTTACCGGGAGGAGAGGGCTGAGAATATCAAAAGGACCCAGGTTCTCCTGCAGGATAAAATAACCGGCCTGAGAACCAAAAGAGTCGAAAAGGACCAGGTGTTGCAAAAGCAAAGCAGGGAAAGGCAGGTGCTCGAGGTAGAAAAAAAGGAAAAGGATGTTGTAGTCCACAATTTGCAGTCCAGAGAAAAGGAACTGAAAAAAGAGATGAGCGCCAAGCAGAAGCAGGACCAGAAGCTGGGTAATGCTATTGCGGCGGCCATCCGCCGCGCCAGGGAAGAGGCCATTCGGGAAGCGGCTAAGAAAAAGGATGCAGATGTGGGCGCAGGTACGGAGAAAGCAGTGACGGGGGCAGCCAAATCGAATTCTGCCGGAAATGTAAGTGCAGCCCCGGCAACCACCACCGCAGCGGCAAAGCCAAAGACTTATTCGGTATTTGACAGCAGGGCCGATCTGGCCATGTCAGACAATTTTGAAAAGAACCAGAGACACCTGCCCTGGCCTGTCGATGCTGGTAACGTATCCATGCATTATGGTTTGCAAAGTTATGTGGGCAATATCCGGTATAACAACCAGGGGATTACGATCGATGCCAATGCCGGCACTCCGGTCAAAGCCGTATTCGAGGGAGAAGTTCAGAGTGTTTTCACAGTAGGAGATGTGACGGCTGTGATGCTTCGCCACGGAAAATATTTCACGACCTACAGTAATCTCGAAGCTGTATCGGTTTCCAAGGGGCAGGCGGTAAAGACCGGGCAACTACTCGGAAAAATATCCGATATCGGGCAGCTTGAATTCATTCTTTCTGACGACAAGGACCGCAAGTTCGATCCTGAAAGGTGGCTCCGCAGGAACTGATGCGGGCATATTCTTCCATGGTCCTTTCAGGCGTCCTGCGTCAATTCAGAAACCTGTTGTACAAGGCTTCATATTCCGGAACAATGGTGTGGATATCAAATTTTTTCGCATGTGCTATTGCGTTAGCGCTGAACTTTTTCAAAACTGCTTCGTCCTGGAGGATATCAATGGCCCGCTGACTCATTTCGTCGGTATCACCCACCCGGCTTAGATATCCGGTGATTCCGTCCTCATTGATTTCAGGAAGTCCTCCCGCATTTGTAGAGATCACAGGAACCCCGGCCGCCATCGCTTCCAGGGCCGCCAAGCCAAAACTCTCATATTCGGAAGTGAGTAAAAACAGATCGGCAACGGCCAGTATTTCCTCCATTTGCTCCTGCCTGCCAACAAATCGCATCTCGTTAAACAGGTTGAGTTCCCTGCAGAGATTTTCCGCAGCAGGTCTTTCGGGTCCGTCTCCCACAAAAAGGAGCTTGGCCGGGATATACTTGTTGACTTCAGCAAAAATGCGTACTACATCCTGGACTCTTTTTACCTTGCGAAAATTGGAGGCATGCATCAGGATTTTCTCTCCATTGGGGGCGATTACTTTCCGGAAGGCATCAATGGGTTTTTTGCGGAAGCGGGCTGCATCCACAAAATTATAAATGACGCGGATTTCCTTGCGGATGTCAAATGTCCGGTAGGTTTCGTCGCGGAGATTTTGTGAAACGGCAGTAATGGCATCGCTCTGGTTGATTGAAAAAGCAACCACGGGGGCAAAGGTCTTGTCCTTGCCAACGAGGGTGATATCAGTACCGTGAAGGGTGGTAATGACCGGGATTCTCTTGCCCTGGGCTTCCACAATTTTCTTCGCCATATAGGCAGCGGAAGCATGAGGTATGGCATAATGCACATGGAGCAGATCAAGCTGGTGATTGATGATCACATCCACCATCATACTGGAAAGGGCTGTTTCATAAGGCGGGTAATCAAATAACGGATAATTGGTCACGCGGACTTCGTGATAAAAAATGTTGGCGTTGAATTCGTTTAGTCTAACAGGTTGCCTGTAGGTGATGAAATGAACCTGATGGCCCTTGTCTGCCAGCGCCTTTCCCAGCTCCGTGGCGAGCACACCGCTTCCTCCGAATGTGGGGTAGCATACAATTCCTATCCTCATAAGTAAGCATTAATAATTAGGAGAGTGAAGGTAACCAGATTTATGTTGTCCGCCTTTCCATCCATCCCCGGTTTCCTTAACTTAGCGGAAATTAACACCCATGCATCGTTTATTGTTTAGTATCTGTGCCATTTTATTTTTTCATCCTGTTTTCTGCCAGGTGGAAGATTCCCTGATGATCCGAAAAATAGCTGACGAAGTATTGATGAACAGCAACGCATATGACAACCTTCATACCCTGACCAAAACCGTTGGAGGCCGCATGTCCGGTTCTGCCCAAACCTACAGGGCGGAACAGTGGGGGAAAGAGGCCCTGCTGGCAGCAGGCGCAGACAAGGTATACCTTCAGGAGTGTAGTATCCCGCACTGGGTGCGGGGAGGAAAAGATGAGGCAAAACTCATTGAGCCCAACAAGGAAAGTTCGCTGAAAGTGCTTGCCCTGGGAAATTCCTCCGGTACGGGCACAAAAGGAATCATGGCCCCGGTGATCCTTGTCAATTCTTTTGAGGAGCTGGAGAAAAGAAAAAATGAAGTGAGAGGAAAAATAGTCTTTTACAACTATAAATTCAACTCCCGGTTTGTTCAGACCTTTGTTGCCTATGGTGACGCTGTCCGTTATCGCGGCCAGGGCGCCAGCCGTGCTGCAAAATATGGAGCAGTTGCCGTGCTGGTCAGATCCATGACCGAATCCACAGATAACAATCCGCATACAGGTGCCATGCGGTACAATGATTCCTTCCCCAGAATCCCGGCCCTCGCGGTTGGCCTGTGGGATGCCGACAAGTTGGCCCGGGCCATCCAGAAAAACGGACTGGTGAAAGTTTTCCTGAAGTCCAATGCCCATAGCCTGCCGGATACTACGGGATACAACGTGATCGGTGAATTTACCGGTTCTGAATTTCCCGACCAGTACATAACTGTCGGGGGGCACCTGGATTCATGGGACCCGGCCGAAGGGGCGCAGGACGATGGCGCCGGTTGTGTTCACTCCATAGAAGTCCTGAGGGCTTTAAAGGCGGCCGGTTACAGGCCAAAACACTCTATTCGGGTAGTCCTGTTTACGGATGAAGAAAATAAGGGAAGTGGTGCCAAAAAGTACGCCGATGAAGCGAAGGCAAAAAATGAAAAGCACGTTTTCGGACTGGAAAGCGATGCAGGCGGATTTACCCCACGGGGATTCAGCATCGCGGTATCCAGGGAAAAAATGGATAGGATCCGGCCGTGGCTCCACCTGCTTCAGGAATATGGAGTGTATGAATTCTATCCTGGTGGCGGAGGAGCCGACGTGGAACCCCTGAATGAAAGATTGGGAATACCTGTCGGTGAACTCATACCCGATTCGCAGCGTTATTTTGATTACCACCATTCTGCCGGCGATGTATTTGAAAACGTCAACAAAAGGGAACTGGAACTGGGTGCGGTGAATATGGCCGCTTTGGTTTACCTTGTTGACAAATACGGCCTGTAGTATATAGATCATTACTTTAAATAGCTATATATGAAAAAGTTTCTCAGGATCACGGGCTTCGTCCTGCTGGTTGTGCTGGTCCTATTCGTATACTGGAGGTATTTCTGGGTATTCGGAGAGGGGGTAAAGGCCGGACAGTTGAACTACGTGGTTAAAAAAGGGTTCCTGTTCAAAACTTATGAAGGGCGCCTCATCCAGGCAGGTTTCCAGGGTGGAACGGCCGGGTCCATTCAGTCTTACGAATTCAGGTTCTCCGTGACAGATGAAGCCATCGCCAACACGCTGATGAACAACAGCGGTAAGGATTTCGAACTTCACTATAAGGAATACATGGGCACCCTGCCCTGGCGAGGAACTGCAGTTTTCATTGTCGACAGCATACTTTCGATGAAGGAAAGGTCGACCGTAGGACCCGTCTACAATCCATAGGAAATAAGGTAGCCCTTCCGAACAAGGGAAGATCATTGTAAAATCTGTTACGATATTTCTGGCAGTCTTTTTGAAGCCTATCAGAAAAGAAGACCGTTAAGTGAACGCAGTCCTGTTTGCTTTTGGCCCTCCAAGTCCCCCAACCCCACTAACCCAGAGGAAAAACTTCTAACATCCCCGGCAAAAAAAATAAAATTCAGGCATATGCCCAGCAAATATAAAAAAGGTGATATTCTCATTCACCAACCTTCAGCAAGACCGGTGATCATTGAATCAGAGGACAATCCTCCACAAAATAAACCGGGCCAAAAGGGGGAAAAGGATACAAAACATGTTCCCGGCTATCATGTAAAATGGATAGATGAAAAAGGGACTGAAAAATCAGGAACTTTTCCCGAGAACGAATTCACGAAGTCGGACTCGATTAAAGAAGAGGACCGGAAGAAACTTCAGGCTGCCGTCCATTCAAAATAAGACTGACTCACAATTCCGAAAAGGGATCCGGCAGATCTTCCGGAAATTCACCCGCCCTTGATTTTGTTCCGTTGCCATGCATGTCAGGTTCAGGGGATGGGAGGGGGCTGTTTATTGGCTAAAATCCCATAACCCTTATACCCTCATTTCTGGGGACCGGACGGGTATGAAAATTCTTCAACCGTCCAGAGACATGTTTGTATATTCAGGCTTACAAATAGATACCACCCAATCCAATCCACCAACATCAAGAGTTTTCCATGCCGCAACACCCACTGACCTCCAAACCGCACTACCCTATACTGGATGGTCTGCGGGGAGTGGCCGCGATTCTGGTAATCATTTACCATCTTTTCGAAGCCTATTATCCGGTACCCGCCCATCACCCGGAGCATCACGGCTACCTCGCTGTGGACTTTTTCTTTTTGTTGTCAGGTTTTGTTGTCGGGTATGCCTATGACGACAGATGGGAAAAAGGAATGAGTGTATGGGATTTTTTTAAGATCAGGCTCATCCGTCTTCACCCACTCGTTCTTCTGGGAGTATTGATAGGGGCCATAGGCTTCTGGTATGACCCTTATACCAACGGCATGCAGCACGTCAGCCTGCCCCAACTGGTTGGTGTGATGCTGATCGGGTTGACCTTACTACCGTCACCGGATATACGCGGTTGGAATGAGACGCACCCGCTGGACGGGCCATGCTGGTCCTTGCTTCAGGAGTATATTGCCAACCTCATATATGCCCTGTTTGGCCGCCGGATGAGCAAAATTGTTCTCCTGGTGATTGTGGTGGTGAGCGGCACTGCCCTTACTATCGTGGCAGTCTGGCATGGAGACCTGGCCACAGGGTGGGGTTACGATACCTTCTGGATCGCGGTAGTGCGGATGATGTTTCCATTTTTTGCCGGATTGCTGCTCTTTCGCACGGGCAGGCTGATAAAGGTGCCCATGGCTTTTCCAGTGTGTTCCCTTTTTCTGATTGTACTTTTCTTTCTTCCCACTTTTAAATACAATGGACTGTATGAGGCTGCCTGTATAATTCTTGGTTTCCCCCTGCTGGTGGCCCTGGGAGCAGGCGGACAGATCAGCGGATGGTGGGCAAGGCTCTGCAATTTCCTTGGAGCCATCTCCTATCCGGTCTATATCACCCATTATCCCTTTATTTATATCTACACTGCCTGGGTTGTGAACAAGAAGCCTGAACCGCAGCAGATTATCCCCGTTGCCTGCGGCTTGTTCCTGCTCTTCATTCTGCTTGCCTATGGCGCCCTCAAACTTTATGACGAACCCCTTCGCGACTGGCTGAAAAATAAGCTGCTGTCCAAAGCGCAGGGCAGAACGGCAGGCGGATCCGGGTCCATGAATCAGAAAATAGAAAGGGGCTAGTCTTAAATAATCCCGCATTCTGATGACCTATCTATTTCTTTTAAGAAAAATTTGCGTAACTCAAAAGTTACATATATATTTGGGTAACTTTTAAGTTACCTATTCAAGTTGGAGGCCATGACCTTCCCCGTGCCCGCAGATTCTTAAAGCGATCCTATTTTCTGATCCATCCCGCTTGAAATACACTGACAAAAAAATCAAATTATTATTCACCTAAAAAAGAAACAGGATGAAACCAAAAGACTATCACTCCGTCATTGAAGCGAAAATCGCACCGGAACTGGCATTTAATTCAATAAACAGTGTGGCCGAATGGTGGGCAAAGGACCTTACAGGCAAATCCAGAAAACTGAATGATGAGTTTACCGTGCGCTTCGGGGAAACATTTGTCAATTTCAGGCTGATCGAAGTTATACCGGATAGGAAAGTGGTCTGGGATGTTACCGACTGTTACCTGCATTCGTTTAAAGACAAGACAGAGTGGACAGGTACCAAGATCGTTTTTGAGATTTCCGAGAAAAATGACCTGACGCGTATCGATCTGACCCATGTCGGACTGTTTCCTGGCGTAGAGTGTTATGAAAATTGCGAAAAAGGCTGGAACTTTTATTTTAAAGAAAGCCTGTTCAAACTGATTACGACCGGCAAGGGCCAGCCACAAACCCCCAAGGAAGCAAGATGAATGAAGGGGTCCCGCCCGCGGGCCGGCAGTCAAAGGCTACAGGCGAATTCCACTTCTGGTAACTGTCAACATAGAGAAGGTATATTCGCCTTCGGATGCCTTTGTGGTCAGCGCGTGTGGAAGGAAAATGAGCATGGGAGCTTCGGTTCTGAATTCGGTTTCTCCTGGCTGAATAGAGCAAGGATTTTTTGAACAGGGATAGTGGAATTTAGGCTGCGGTACCCGGGTAAGACTGACATTTCCCTTGCGTCCCGCTTTTTGTGCAGTGGGGACATCCTGACCCTGTTCTATTCAAGGGATCACAACCGCCTTCATTATGGACGAGAAATTGACCCAAACGAAGGCAGCTTTGCCCTGCTGCCGGATGCGGAGATCAATGATGAAATCCTGGGCAAAGGAAAACCTGTGATCTTCCTGCACGGGATGGGCCTTGATTGCCGAATGTGGGACGATCAGGTATCCGCCTTGTCAACCACATTTCAGGTGATGAGGTATAATCTGAGGGGCTTTGGCCGGTCTTCCCTGCCTTCAGACAAAAGCTATGCTCATCACAAGGACCTCCGCGAATCGCTTAGCCAACTGCACATCCAGCGGGCCACCCAGGTCGGCCTCTCTATGGGAGGCCGGGTAGCCATTGATTCTGCAATTACCTATCCTTCCCTCCTGTCTTTAATTGTCCTGGTAGATTCGGCATCACAGGGGTTTACCTACAAGACCTATTCTACCCGGGAGCTGACCACGATTGCAGAAAGGTCAGGAGCAGAACAGGCAAAGCGGGCCTGGTTTAATCACGAACTGTTCGATTCCGCCAGGCGAAATCCGGTTGTGGCGGACCACCTGTCCCGGATCATTGATTCTTATTCAGCGTGGCACTGGTTGAACAGAAATCCCTGGGAACCCATAGAGCCTCCGGCCATTGAACAACTCCACAGAATCAAGGCGCCCAACCTGCTCATCACCGGGAGAAAGACCTTCCGGATTTCCAGGAAATCGCCAATCTCCTTGAGTCAAAAATCCCCAGGGCGAAAAAGGTTGTGGTACCTGGGGCCGGGCACATCTGTAATATGGAAGCCAGCCGGTATTCAACAAATTCCTGTTCGAATTTCTTCAGGGATCCGGTTTACCCGGCTGAAGCATGCAGCAGGAAGATGGCGGGCCTTTTGTTGATATCTGGCACCTGTTCTTTCCATTCAGCAACCCTTTTTGTCCGGATATTCTCCCCGCTGCCTGTAATGTTGACGGCAATGCAGAGCCTGGTCTGCGGATGACATGATTTGAGAAGGGCATCCAGCAACTGGTTATTCCGGTAAGGCGTTTCAATAAAGATCTCTGTACAGTTTTTGAGCCGGGATTCGTGTTCCAGTTCCCTGATTTTTCTGGCCCGAAGCTGGTGGTCAACCGGGAGGTAGCCAGAGAAATGAAATTCCTGGCCGTTCATACCGCTGGCCATCAGGGCCATCAGGATGGAGCTGGGTCCTACCAGCGGGCGGACTGTAACCCCGGCATCCTGAGCAACTTCTACCAGTAGCTGGCCCGGATCAGCAATCCCCGGACAACCCGCCTCGCTGAGGATACCAATGATTTTTCCTTCCTGTAATTTATTTCGGAATAATTCCCTGACCTCTTCTTCGGCCTTATGTATGGTATGCCATTCGAACTCGTCGATGACCATTTCTTTCCAGAGTCTTTTCAGAAATCGACGCGCGGTTCTTTCATTCTCAACAAAAAAAACCTGGCATTCCCTGACAGCGTCAGTAAGGTAGTCTGGCAATACCTCCAGAGACTCTTCGTCGATAAAGGTGGGGATAAGGTATATTTTCGGATGTTCTGACATCACTTATTCCAGATTCTGGTGATACAAGCTGATGGTTGCCGCGACAACGGCATAGGATGGAGCGAGTACCCATCCAATAAAAGGCACGAAGTGCATGAGATAAAAGACAAGGCCGTTTCCCAGGGCAAGCCCACGGCGCTTCCCTATAAAGGCAATGCTTTCCGAAGGTCCCAGTTTATGCCGCTGACAACTGTAATCCAGCATGGAAAAACCGTAGTAGTAACATTCTACCAGAGCCGAAATGACAGGGGTGATCCATCCAACGAGCGGGATGAAGGAAAGCAAAAGTATGGAAACGGTGTATACTGTCTGCCACAGGCAGTTTCGCAGCGCAAGCCTGCAGCCGCGGCCTATATCCTTCATCATCTGTTGTGAATTAAAAGGAATATCTTTTCCTTCGATGATCGATTCTGTTTTTTCACTCAGGTAAGAAAATAGAGGGGAGCCAATGACCAGTATGACGTATTTGAATAGGGAGAAATAGAAAAAGACAAGAACTAGTCTCACCATGATTTCTCCCATAACAAACAGAAAGCTCAGGGCCATGCTATGCTGGCGATGGAGCCACTTATCTATCCCGATCAGGTGACTCAAATAGGTGACCGCCCCGTTAGAAGAAACCCAAAAGAAATAAATTCCAAAACAAAACAGGATCATGTACAGGATTCCGGGCAGAATAATCCACTTCCAAAGGCGATGATTGCTGATAAACTGGTGTGCTCTGAAATAGGACTGGATGGCAATTACAATTTCTTTTAGCAAGACATAGGTTTTAGTTCGGTTTTTGTTTTATTTGCCGCTCGGATTAGGATTGTTCACCAACCTTAAAAATACTGACTTGGTGGCACAAATAAAAAAACTCGGTACATCCTTTTACAATCGCCCGGATGTACTTCAGATTGCAAAGGAATTGCTTGGAAAAGTCCTGGTTACCAAACTGGGTAGCCGCTATACTTCGGGCAGGATCGTGGAGACAGAAGCGTACGCAGGGATAACAGACCGCGCTTCCCATGCGTACGGAACCAGAAGGACAGCCCGCACAGAAGTCATGTACGGAAAGGGCGGTCTCGTCTACGTCTATTTTGTTTATGGTATGCATCACATGTTTAATGTGGTTACTGCGGAAAAAGATGTACCTCATGCTATCCTTATAAGAGCTTTGGAACCGGTTGATGGAACGGAGACGATGAGGGAGAGAACCGGAAAATCAATTGGCGATATTTCGATCACTAGCGGACCGGGTAATCTTTCCAGGGCCCTCGGTCTGACCAGGGCACATTCAGGATCTTCCCTTTTTGGGAAGGACATCTATATTGCTGACGACGGATTTGTGTTGAGTCAGGATGAGATCGTAACGACCCCCAGGATCGGCGTTGGTTATGCGGGGGAAGATGCCCGGTTGCTGTACCGGTTCATCATCAGGGGAAACAGGTATGTGAGCGGAGGGAAAAAATATCTCAGGTAACCGATTGACCGGTTCTGATATTCGTATTCGTAGTGCTGTCAGAACTTGGGACAGGGGATGGGCTTCCTTCCGTCCGAAGGTTTCTTGATATAAATGAGGGAGACCTCGATACCCCCCATGCTTTCTGACGCAGCCTTCAATGCCGACACATTTACGTCATAGGAAATTCCAAGGGTAAAACTTCCAAAATCCAGTCCGACATACGGAATGATGGCATCAGTCACATTATTGAACCGGACCCAGCTCCCCAGGTAAAAATTGACAGGGTTGTTGTCGTTATTGTTCACATTCACCGACCAGGCTCCCCCAAGTACAATATCCCTCGCTTCTGCCTGCTGGCTGAACATGCCACTGAAGTGGATAAAATTCAGGCTGTTGCCAGGGGAGAGCGGGAAGGAGTACCCGCCATGGAGGGTTATTCTAGGATGAAGGGTATAGGATGCGTTGCCCGTAAAGGACTCTTGCGGACGGGTCAGGTGGTAAACCGAGGCCCCAAAATAAAAATTATTGGCGCCGTCTGTAGAGCCATTGTATAGGATCCCGGCGTTCAAGTCAAAATAGTTGATGTTTACCTGGTGACCTGCGATAGGCTCCCCACTCGGAATGGTCCACCCGCCCTGCTGATCCAGCTGGTCCTCGAAGTTCAGCTTGGTACCGTCCAGCCGTTTGTTGGCATAAGTGGCCTGGAAACCGATGCCGATCTGGTGCAGGCCATCTTCGTCCAGGGCTTTGTGATAGGAAGTGGAAAGAGCAAGGTAGTTGCTTGTCAGGATACCGCTGGCCGTTTTATCGGTCATCGCCATCAGGCCGAGACCCCAGACATCCGTTTCTGGAAGGGCCTTTTTTAATATCCCACCATCAATCGAGACCGTGGAAGTGATGAAAGCATTATTTATGGATGGCCATTGGTTCCGGTAATTGCCCGCAACCCGGACATCACCGTTGAATTTGCCGGTGAGGGCAGGATTCAGCGTAAGCGGGGAGGCAAAGAACTGGGAAAAGGCAGGGTCCTGAGCAAATAGGGATGATTCCAGAAATACGGCAACACAACATATAAAAATAAATCTCTTCATAAACAGTTTGTTCTTACCATATGAACATTTCCGGAAAGAAAATTTTCAATCAATAAGGTAAATCAGCGTGCCGATGGTTGTTTGATGGAATAGATGGGGTGTTTCATAGATGGATTATAACAGGTTGAGGCTATGAAAGTAATGAAAAAACCTGATAATCCGAGAGTGTTTCACCGAAATAATCACATCTGCACCTTTGTCCCGTAGGCCAGATCTCCTGCGTCTCCCAGGCCTGGTACGATATAACCCTTGGCGGTAAGCTCGTCGTCGATGGCCCCACACCATATCTTGCACTGTGGCTCTCCACGCTTGACATATTCGATGCCTACGGTGCAGGCTATGGCTGTTACTATATGAATTTCAGACGGATGGCCTTCCTCTCTCAGAAATTGAATGGTCTTGACCAGGGATGAGCCGGTCGCCAGCATAGGGTCGGCGATGATGACCACACGATTCTCCAGTTCGGGGCAGGAAATATAGTCGAGGCTAATTTCAAATGATCCATCACGGTCATGCTTGCGGTAAGCGGAAATGAAAGCATTATCTGCCTTGTCAAAAAAGTTCAGCAGTCCCTGGTGAAGAGGCAAACCCGCCCGGAGAATCATGGCAAGAACGGGTTGTTCCCGAAGTACGTTGCAGACAGCACTGCCCAGCGGAGTCTGGATTTCCCTTTCTTCATGGGGCAGATGTTTGCTGATTTCATAGGCAGCCACTTCCCCGATGCGTTCCAGGTTGCGGCGAAAACGCATCCGGTCCTGTTGAACCGATTCGTCACGCAGCTCGCCAATCCAGTCACTGAGCAGGGAATATTGTTTGCTTAAATTGATAATCATACATAAGAATTAAAATCCGAAATTCGGAAAATAACCCGTGACAAATCTAAAGGTTTAATCCAAAAACTAAAATTCTTTAACATGCTTTACAGGGTCATTGGACTGATGAGTGGAAGTTCACTGGATGGCCTGGACATCGTGTATACACATCTTGAAGAATCAGGGGGAAAATGGTCATACGAGATTCAAAAAACGGCCTGCTCCCCTTACCCCCCGCAGTGGATTCAAAAATTAAGGGATGCAACCTCATTGACAGCCTTGGAATATCAGTTGCTTCATGCTGAGTATGGCCATTATATCGGCCACGAGGTGAACAGGTTCATGGATCAGTATGGTTTTCACTACCAGGTTCAACTGATCTGCTCCCACGGACATACGAGTTTCCATGTACCGTCGGGAAAAATGACAGCGCAGTTAGGGGACGGCGCTGCGATTGCTGCCGTCACGGGCATCCATGTGATCAGCGATCTGCGGGCCATGGATATCGCGCTTGGCGGTCAGGGGGCGCCGATAGTACCTATAGGTGAGAAATTATTGCTCGGGGATCATGATTTTTTTCTGAACCTGGGTGGAATAGCCAACCTTTCAGCGCACAGGCGGATACCAGCGGAAGATAACCGGAGTTATTTGGCTTTTGACGTTTGCCCGGCCAATAGGGTTCTGAACATGATTGCCCAGGAGGACAGCAGGGAATTCGACAGGGATGGTGAACTGGCCTCCTGCGGAAAGGCTGATTCTTCCCTGCTTGAACAACTCAATCAGATGGACTATTACCGGTTGCCTTACCCAAAGTCGCTCGCCAATGATTTTGGCACAAACGTCCTCTTTCCACTGCTGCGTAAAACAGGCATCAGTGTTCCGGACGCTTTAAGAACCTATACCGAGCATATCTGCATGCAAATCGAACTGGCCGTTTCAGGCCTGATGTCTGTCCGGGAATCTTTCCCAGCAGCTTCCCGGATGCTGGTTACCGGAGGCGGGGCTCATAACCTGTTCCTCATTTCCAGGCTGAAAGAATACCTGCGTCCACTTTCGGTGGAACTTGTCGTGCCCGACAAAACCCTGGTTGATTTTAAGGAAGCCCTGATCATGGGCCTTGTCGGAGTATTGCGATGGAGAGAGGAAAGCAATGTTCTGGCTTCTGTGACCGGGGCCTTCCGGGACAGCGTGGGCGGTGCCGTATGGCTTGGACATTCCTGACCGGTCCCAGGGGGCCGGAGGGGCCGGCAAGAAGGCTGGCCACACGAAGCTATAAACCGAGTACACTCCTGAGTTTTACATATCCGGCCTTGCTGACCGGCACACGGGAACCGGATTTGAGTATGGCGATGTGGTTTTCTTTTTCATAGGGATCTATCCGGGTAATCTGCTGAATATTGAGCATGTAGGAGCGGTGGGTGCGCACAAAAAACTGCGGGTCCATTGTCTGCTCAAAATGACTCATCGTTTTGTTTTTCAGGTAGGAACCTTCCTTGGTATGAATCTTTACGTAATCATCGGCTGCCTCCAGGAAATGGATTTCCTCGACAGGGATAATCCTGATCTTCCCAGCTATCTTCACTACGACACGTTGCTGCTGCATCGGTGACTGCGAGGCCGTTTCCAGTAGGAAAGGAGTGGTTTCCCTGGCATAAGAGGCATTGCGCTGATCCAGCAGTTTCCCGATGGCCTTGTCAAACCTTTCCTTGCTAAAAGGCTTAAGCAGGTAATCGATGGCATGACTTTCAAAAGCCCTGATCGCGTATTCATCAAAGGCCGTGGTAAAAATGACGGCCGGGGGCTCTTCGATCAGCTCCAGCATTTCGAAACCGTTAATCTTGGGCATCTGGATATCCAGGAATATCAAATCCGGCTGCTGTTGCTGAATAGCTTTTACTCCTTCAAATCCATCGTTGCACTCCTGGACGACTTCCACCTTGGGAAATGATTGCAGGTATTCCTTTATGATCACTCGGGCTAGTGGCTCATCATCTATAATAATTGCTTTCATGCTGTCTGTGGTATTTTAACGGTCGTCGTAAATATATTTTCAGTCGCGCTTGTATCAAGAAGGTCATTTCTTCCAAACAGGAGGTAAAGCCTGCGTTTTACGGAATTCAATCCAAACCCGGTTCCCTGTTTGGGATACGATGTTTCCGGATCGAAGGGGTTCTGGACCAGGATCTCCAGGGAACTGTCCTGCACTTTTCCGGTGATGCTGATGGTAATGGATTCGGTTGTATCATAAAGTCCGAACTTGATGGCATTTTCGACGATGGGTTGCAAGAGCATGGGGGGCATTTTCATCGCCATACTGTCAGGCTCCATGTCAATGTTGGTTGAAAGGCGGTGTCCGAAACGCACTTTCTCTATCTCCAGGTAAAGCTGGAGATATTGCAATTCTTCAGAAACAGCGACCCATTTCTGTTCCTCTTTTTTAAGGTTGCCCCGAAGAAAGTCAGAAAGCTGATGAATCATTTTGCGTGCCTCTTCTGGCTGGCTGCCTACCAGGGCACTGATTGAATTCAGGCTGTTGAACAGGAAATGGGGCTGCAGTTGCTGCCTGAGCTTAAAGAGTTCGGCTTCCCTTGTCAGTCGTTCGACATCGGCCTTTCTCTGTTGATTTTCTTTTTCCTCCTCCACGGTATACCAGAGCACGCAGAGAATAGTCATACACCCTATCAGCAAAAAAGAAATTCCAAACCGGACAGGCAAAGAATTGGAAATAAACGAGGCATAGGCAGCCTGATCGCTCAAAAAGGTCGTCAGGATCCACTTTGTATTGAGCAGGATTGCGCCGCTCAACCCGGCGCTCATGATCAGGATGTACCAGTATTTATCCTTCTGCGGCAGGTAAAATTTGAGCAGGTTGTTAACCAGCCAGCATCCGCCCATCAGTTGAATATTGGTCACCAGGCTGTCGACAACTGAAATCTTCAGGTCAAATCCGAAATTGTTGATCAGAATGGCCTGCAGGGTGGCCCATACCAGCCACCAGGCCGTGAACACATATCGGAATTTGCTTTCTGACAGCGGTGATTTCACCTGCGGAAATTGTTTAAAGGATTTCGAGGAATTTAAGGGTGTTGTTTATCCGGATATGATCTGCTTTCTTATGAATCATATCCATATACAGTTCTGCATTGTCCTTTTCCTGTATTGTCGAATACAATTCTGCGCCGTCCAGCAACCCGCTCAGTTTATAGAGTTCCGAGACATTTACAAATTTCCATTGGACCAGTTTTTGCTGCTGGTTGAAAAACTCGTCCTGTTCCTTCAGTCCGATTTCAGTTGCCTTTTCAAATGCTTCTCCGTCATCTTCTGCATGAATCAGCCTGAGCTGTTCGTCAAATTGCGGCATATGACGTCCGTCGCCGCACACAATCCTGAATACAATTTTGGTCAGATACCAGTTCATAGCAAGTAGATTTGATTTATGTTGACAGTTGCGTTTTCCTGAAGATTGCTTGCCTTAATAGTTCCTGATTTCTATGCCGCCAAAAACAGAAGTGCCTTCGATCACCAGGGTTTTGGTTGCATTGGCATCAATCGGCTGCTGGCGCTTGTCTTCTATGGAGCCAAATACGGCCGTCATCTGCGTCGATATTTTCCAGTGGGATGGCACGATCAGTTTGGTTCCGCCAAAGACCTGGGTGACATCAATGACCGCCTGGTTTTCAAAGTCTGCCTGGGTAAGGTCGATTTCGCATCCGCCCATAAAACAGGTGACATCACCTCCTACAAATTTTTTTGAGAGGATTACTTTTTTCACTCCGCCGAATACTGAAGTGGAATCGAAGTAGTCTTCGGTCGAATATTTCGGCTGGTCAGGACCCTGCCCGGGCTCCGGAGGGACTCCGCGACCGTATCGGTGTCTCCAGTATTGCCTGTTTTTCCATCTTCCTTCCCAGTCCTGCATCCGCCAGTGTCCATGCCGGTGAGGTCTGACGAGCATCATCAGCCCAATGATGATTATGATGAGCGGCCAGGCAAACCGGTGAAACGAAAATCCGGGTATCAGTTCATCGAGCATAAAGATCGTGCCAATGAGGATCAGCACAAGCCACCCACCACCCCGGAATCCACTGCTAAGCCCAATAACAACGCCAAGCAGGATCAGGAGCATTTGCCAGTTGAAAAGCCAGTAGGGGATCGGTACCAGCATTGCCTTCAGGAACAAGGTGGCGCCCACTGCAACGATGATTAGAGCCAGCCATACACGACCACTGCCACGCCTGCGATTATCCATGTTTTCCATTAAATGTTGTTTTCCTCAAAACTACTATCTGCCTACTGGCTGTTCAAATGCTTTTAGGCGATAAATGATGGAATGGCGGTAAATGGCAGGGTTTTGCCGGTGAAAAAGGAAAGGGACCTTGCGGGAGGATAGTGCTGGCTACATCCTGTTGTCACTCATAAAACTAAACCGGTCACCGTCAAATAAACCCAGGTCGCTCAGCTTGATATGTGGGATGACAAGCAGGGCCATAAAAGACAGGGTCATATAGGGTGAGGATAGTTTTGAGCCAAAGTTCTTTGCCATTTTGTCCAAGGCCACGTATTGTTCAGCAACCTGATAACCATCTTCCATGCTCATCAGACCGGCGACAGGCAGCGGCAGGACAAGTTGGGTTCCGTTGCCTGCACAGCTGATCCCTCCCTGCACTTCAATTACGAGATTGACTGCCCTGTGGAGATCTTCGTCGTCCACCCCCACGGCAACTATGTTATGGCTGTCATGGGCGACAGACGAAGCCAGGGCCCCTGTTTTCAGCCCAAAATTTTTGATGAAGGCTTTGGCAACCGGTGCGTCACTATACCGGTTGACCACGACAAGTTTCAAAATGTCCTCTTCAATATTTCCGGCATATTTTCCATCCTGAATTTTTACCTGGCCGGGGAATTTGTTGGTGATGAGTTGCCCGTCAAGGGCTTCAATAACGGTCAAGGTCTGGGGCGAGGCCAGGGAACCGGATTGAGACAGAAAGACAAGATCGGCTGCCGTTTTTTGGCTGCAGTGAAAATTATTAACCTTTTTTTTGGGTTCCTTGGTTCTGGTTATGAGGGATCTCGCTCCGTCAAATACCTGCTCCCCGTTGACGAAAGTCTGCAATACCTGGAATTCTCTAAGATCCCTCACCACAATAAAATCTGCCGGATCACCCGGGCGGAGCAAACCGACTTCCAGATTATAATGCAGAACAGGATTTATACAGGCGGCCTTCAGGACTTTAAAAATGTCTATTCCCTTGGCCACCGCCCTCGCGCACAACCGGTTGATATGGCCTGCCACCAGGCTGTCAGGATGCTTATCGTCACTGCAAAACATCATGTTGTCAGCATGATCGATGAGCAGGTCAGCCAGGGCCTCAAAATTTTTTGCTGCGCTGCCTTCCCGGATGATGATCTTCATACCATACCTTAATTTGTCCAGGGCTTCTTCCCTTGTGAAGCATTCATGATCCGTACTGATTCCTGCCTCAATGTATTGCCTGGCTTCACTTCCCCTCAGTCCGGGAGCGTGGCCATCGACCGGCTTGCCTTCTTTCCTGGCCGAAGCAATCTTTGCCAATACCTCCGGGTCGCCGGATATTACTCCCGGGAAATTCATCATCTCGCTGAGGTATTTGATGTCCTTTCTGTGCAGCAGGGCCCTGACATCCTCCAGCGGCAGGGAGGCGCCCGCTGTTTCAAAATGCGTGGCAGGCACACAACTGGGCGCGCCGAAAAAAAATTTAAAAGGAACGGTCCGGCTGTTTTCTATCATAAATTCCACCCCCTGGATACCACATACGTTGGCTATTTCATGAGGATCACTTACCGTAGCCACCGTCCCGTGCACCACGGCCAGCCTGGCAAATTCTGATGGCACCAGCATGGAGCTTTCGATATGGACATGGGCATCTATAAAACCGGGAAGAATGAAGGTTTCAGGTACCCTTTCGCCGGCCGTCAATGGTGAAATGGAATCAATGACAGCATCGTTAAGGATTATTGACGCCGGATAAATTTTTTGGGTATGAATATCTACTAGATTACCTTTAATACCTGCTTTCATAATTTTTTTCAATACCGAAATTTAGCAAATAAATGCCGGCGCTGTTTCAGCAAAAATGAA